>Ga0247780_1000156_pt1 | contig 67168 bp, 77 predicted proteins | sample UWRJL079202R5_FD_179927 | JGI IMG/M metagenome (GOLD analysis project Ga0247780, IMG submission 179927) | Plant litter microbial communities from Arlington Agricultural Research Station in Wisconsin, United States - UWRJ-L079-202R-5 | ecosystem: Environmental > Terrestrial > Plant litter >...
ACCACCACCGCCAACCTCATCGCCATCCTCCTACGCGCCGAGAAACCCGGCCCCAGCCTAACCCACTCCCTCAACAACACTGTCACAGCGACAGGCTGGTCCGAATGGCTCGCCGAGCACATCCTCAAGGCTCTCGAGGAGACACTCAAAGGCGGCCGCGAGACCTGGGGGCAGGTATTGTCTGAGGCGTATGACGCTGCGATTGGAGCTGCAGGAGGGACACTTTCGGAGTTGGTAGGGTATGTGAGGGAGCATCCGGGGGAGGTTGCCGCGGCGGTGTTGGTGACGGTTTTGGCGGTGGGAGTGTTGGTGGCGGTGATGCCGTGGGTGTTGGAGCTGTTGGGGTTTGCGGTGGAGGGGCCAGTTGAGGGTGAGTTTTTCTGTGTGGGGTGGCTGAGGTGCCATGGTTGAAGAGGTGCTAATATGGTATGGGATAGGTTCGTTTGCGGCGTGGTTTCAGTCAACGTATGGGGGGTTGGTTCCGAAGGGGTCGCTGTTTTCGTATTTGCAGCGGTTGGGGATGACTTGGGGAGGGAAATGAGGGATGGGATGCGTCATAGAATCTTCAGCGGAATCCGGATTGGGAAAAGGAGGAGGAAAACAGCAATGCTAGTTGCTTGGTCACAGGAAACCTTGCGTATCATAGGTATCTGTATTACTACTCGATAGATGATTGTCTTTTCGATCCAGTGTGTTGGTTGTTACATATATCCTCCCTCCTTCCGACTCAGGTTCCCCCTTTCTCGAACTTCCTCTTGAACCTCTGGATGACCCCCTTCCCTTTTTACAGACGAACGCTCCTAGCTGCACGGTGCCGGAAAGTACTTTGCTATCGCCGCGTTGAGTGCCGGAGTATGACACCCAGGACACCGGCAGAGCTGTTTCGGGGCATCGGTCAGCATTTTCGTTTTGGAGTAGAGGTTGCGGTTGGGATGGAAATACCTTCGTGGCTCCGGGAAGGTTGCTCGCAGTCCCTTCATGTTGGACGCACTTGACGAGCGCATCAGCGGATATGGGTGGGTTATTGTCCATGACTATCTGAGCCAGACATTGGCTTCCGTTCATCACGTCGTGACAGGCAATCTCGTCCTTTGGACATTTGTCGACTTCGTGCTCTTGGGCGTTCGCCATTGCGAATAAGAGGCACAGCCTCTGTAATATGATTAGGATGCGCATTGGGCTGATGTCTTCGATCTTCAGGTTCTCCAACTTTCCAACTACCATGGAAGTCCCGAATGCAGGTCCTTCCCCTATATGTATCCCCGCTGCGTCTGCCGTGTAGTTCCGGGATCTGCTGCACGACCTCCCAGGGTAATATGATATTTGGCTGGACACTTGAGCCTTGGCAGTTTTTGACAGGTGCAGTCCGATAGTACAACATTTATCCCCGTGAGGGCCGTCCCCCAATTGCTCGCTCGTAATAATAAACCCGACAACCCTCAAAATACCCGCCCAATTTACACCGAGGCCCCAATATCTGCAGCCCCCTTTATCAACGGCCGCATTACGCATGCCGAGCTTGAATCATGAATGGCACTTGGGGTACGGAGCGGCTAATCTGCTTATTGTAAGGGCATTATCTGGGCGATGGAGCTTCTAGAACAGGTCTGGTATATGGGCCTCAATAATTCATTCCCTGTACTCCATCCAACTCCAACTCCTCAACCTCCCAGCTACTGGTAACCCACGGTCGCGTAACACGATGAAGTTGACGACACTCCTCGCACTGGCGCTCGCCGCGCCAAGCAGCGCGTTGGTTCGATTCCACTGCTCGCAGCTAGTAGTCGAAAGACTGGACCCCTTGGTCAACCCGGGCATGATCCCCTCAGCTCACGTCCATCAAATCGTCGGCGGTGTTCGTACCCCAGCCCACCACCAACACTCCAAACCAACTAACCCAGCCACAGAACGCATTCAACGCAACCATGGACCCCAAAGCCGACCTCCCTACTGAATCCACCTGCACCTCCTGCCAGTTCGAAGACGACTTCTCCAACTACTGGACTGCAGTCCTCTACTTCAAGGCCCGTAACGGCAGTTACATGCGCGTCCCCCAGCTCGGGAACAACCAGTTTGAGAAAGCCAACGGCGGCCTGACCATCTACTACATGCAAGACCCCATCTACGAATCTAAACAGACCTCCAAAGTCAAGGCCTTCCAGCCGGTATTCCCCCTCTCGCTTTTCTTCCCCCCTTCCTCCCTACGCTAACACCCCTCCCAGGGCTTCCGCATGTTCACCGGCTCCCTCACGGCGCGCACCCTCCCTGAAGCCGCCCACTTCCGCCAACTCACCTACGTCTGCATGGACACCTGGACTCAACGCGCCCCCGAAACCATCGCCTTCCCCACGCACAAATGCAAAGCCGGAATAATGACCTCGCTGCGCTTCCCAACCTGCTGGGACGGCAAGAACCTCGACAGCCCCGACCACGTGGCGCACATGAGCTACCCCGAGACAGGCACGTTTGAGAGCGGGGGACCGTGCCCGGCGAGTCATCCCGTGCGGACGGCGCAGGTCATGTATGAGGTTATTTGGGATACGAAGGTGTTTGCGGGGGAGGAGTGGCCGGTGGATGGGGGGAGTCCGTTTGTGTGGAGCTTTGGGGATGGGACGGGGTTTGGGAACCATGCGGATTATTTGTTTGGGTGGGTTGTTCTCTTTTTATTTTCGTTTTGAAGGGTGTGAGGTTTGGATTGGATAAAGCTGACATTTTCGGTGTAGATGGAAGGGTGATGCGCTGCAGAAGATTTTGGATACCAATTGCCATTTTGGCACGAATTGCAGCAAGGAGACGGGGCTGAAGCTGCAGTCGATCGATGCGATGAATCGGTGCACGCAGAAGCCGAAGGTGGAGGAGAGTATCAATGGCTGTGAGTTGCCGATTGCCTGGTGTTTCTTGTCAGTCTGGGGTTGCTAACATTTGTGGTCTGCTAGGGCTGGATGCTCTGCCTGGAGGGTATCATGCTGAGTATGCCCATGAGTCAACATAGATGTCGCATGGTGGCTTGTGAGATTGAGGTTGGCTAGGGATCGAATGTCGAAATTGAGCGATTCGCTGTTCGGAAGGAAGGCCTGCAGGGGCTGAGCGAAGTTCTTGGCGACGGTTGAAGAATCACTTCCGGAGGCGAGTTCTGCGCCGTCGAGCTGTTGATGTAGCGCGACACGCGCGACGCGAGCAAATATGCATAACCGAAGACAGTAGTGCCATTAGGGAACCGAGTGATTCGCGTGCATCAACCATGAAATCGTCAAACCAATGGAGCTGAGCAGACAAGGGAAGGAATGCGAGCGACCGGAGCGGGGTTGGCCCCGCGTTGATGAGGACGCTAATAACCAATCCACCGCGCCTTCCAGGCAGCTGTGCATTTCAGCTTGAACACAACAGAGAGCTGCACCCACACCGACATTTAAAACCAGCATCTCCCTCTGCAAAACAACACACCATCCCTCCGACACAGGCACGCAAGCGATGGCAGCACCACCAAAGAAGTTCCCCGGCTTCGGTCTCCCTGTCGACTATGGCAACGACAGTCCCGTCCGGCTCCCGACGGCGCTCGACGGAGGATGGTCCAGCGCCGGCGTCACCCTGCGTGAGAAACGCATGATGGATTTCATCGACAAAATCACAGACAAGCCTGGCTGGGACACTAAGATCTTTGACGACGAAATCGTGAAAAAATGGTTCTCCGAAGCTCACGAGCTGCCCGCCACGAGTGATGGCGACCTTTGGCATTACTCTCAGGAGATGTGGGACTTTGTGCGTTCGGGTCCCCCCAGCGCAGTCGTGGTTTGAGCGGTATAAACTAATACCCCTGTCAGTGCATTGCCGAGCTAAAGGACAAAAGCACCCGCTTCAAAGAAACAGGCCAGGTCAACATCTTCGATGCTGAGGTTACCATCGTCAAGTCGGACAGTGCCGTCTCAAACGAATTGCGGGAGGAGCTTCGCGCCGCTGTCAAGGCCCTCGAGGATGTCCCTGATCGCCAGAAGGACTGGCACCCAGGATCGGATGGAATGGTTCTCGACCTTGTCCACCCTTCGTTGTTCCCCGTCGTGTGGGGCCTCACGCGTGCCCTCGAGCAAGGCACAGTCCCGCTGGAAGACTGCGCCAAGTACATCGGGAAGGGCAAGACTGTCGATTCATACGAGGCTAACAGCGCAGAACCGCAGTGGGGCTCGTATCAGTGGCTGCCAGCAGAGGTTTCGTATCGCGAAGGAGTTGCGAAGATCACCAGTTACATCAACAACCTCCATCCAACCCAGCACAAGTCCCTCTATGGCGTGCTCGAGCGCATCACGGCCGCCACAATACCGCTGTGGGAGGAGTCGTTCAAGGGAGACCCCACCCATCGTCGCATCGTTGTTACGGGGACTGGGCAGGACGATTGGACGTACCCGGCCGGCCTCATGTACCAGGTCCCAAATGTCCCAGGTCCCCGCGGCCTCATAGACCCCACGACCCGCGAGCCAGAAGGCGGCTTCCTCGAGGATGAAGATGACGAGTGGCAATACGAGGACCACTTCGAGGATTGGAACAGGCAGCATCGCATCCTGGTCTACCCCGAGCCTCGCGAATACATCAAACAGGCCGAGCTGGCCGCGCAAGTCGACAAAGAAGCCGTCAAGCTTGAATCCTCCGAACACGGACTTCAAGTGATCTACAAGCTGGCCAACATCCACCTGACCCCAGAAAGCCCGGCATACTCCGGTGGGACGTGGCACGTCGAGGGAACCAATAACGAATCCATTGTGGCCTCGGCCATATACTACTACGACCAGGACAACATCACCGAGAGCCATCTTGCCTTCCGCCAAGCCATCGACCACGAGGAGCTCATGATGATTCCCGAACAGAACCAGCATGAATCCCTCGAAGCATACCTTGGTATTGAAAATGAGGGTCCGGCGGTGCAGACTCTGGGGCAGGTCTTGACCCGTGAGGGCCGCCTCCTGGCATTCCCTAACGTTCTTCAGCACCAAGTCCAGCCTTTCGAACTACAAGACGCTACCCGGCCCGGCCACCGAAAGATCCTCGCCATGTTCCTTATCGATCCGCACCGACCGATCCTCTCCTCCGCGCATGTCCCCCCTCAGCGGCGCGATTGGTGGGCCGAGGAGGTGCGCAATGATGGCGGTCTGGATATCTTGCCTGCTGAGATATTTGACCTGACGGTTGGCTTGGTCGATGACTTCCCCTTGTCATGGGAGCAGGCTGTTGAGCATCGCGCGAAGCTGATGGAGGAGCGAAGCGTGTTTGTTGATCACCAGACTGAGACGATGTTCGAGGTAGGTTTTGCCTGTCATGACAGATTCGATTTTGCGAACAGTGTTCTAATTTGTGACTATAGGAGACATTCAGCTTCTGCGAGCATTAGGACCTGTTGGGGTTTTTGAGTTGTCTTGAACTGAATGCGATAACTTACCCGGCCGACATCATCGAGGGAATGCTGTCCCTGTTGTGACCCCCTGTTATTTCAAGGCACCGTTCGTCGGAGTTGAATCCAGCTGCGACTTTGTAGAGCCGAAGTATCATCCATTTTCTCCCAGATCTATAGATGAGACTATCTGTCACACACTTGCCGAACACCCTGCAATGCAGTCCATCTTTTCGATATAACTGAATTAAATTACAGATCTCACAACTCTTCTCCCTCGCCGATTTACAGTGCCAATGACACTAACCCTGTCAAAGAATGGCGCAGCACTTATCACCAGAGCTGTCGTAGCCCCCAATGCCTGATTTAGACGCAGCGTTTCTATCACAGTCTCGTGTCTCGGCATCGCGGATCACCGGAACAGTGTGTTACCAATCGGCAAACATCATACCCTGGACCGCGATGCAACCGAACTTTGTGATTCGCTCAACGCGTTTCCTAGGCAACCAGGTTTGGGTTCAAGGCAGCAACTTTCTCGTGAACTTCTTCAAAAGGACTCGCCGTGTTTACCCATTTCAAGTTTTTGTCAAAACTGAGCAGTCGAATTTCAGTTAAGTTAAAAATTCGCCACGTCAGACCAAAACATGGATCAGTTCTACCTCCGCAACGCTGCATGGTATCACACTCTTGTCGACCGATTCGAGCCTGGCCCCTCTGCTGGGTCAATTGACCAGTCGGGAACAACCAGTCCAGACATGGTTGTGAGTGCTCGATTACGTCCATTCCTGAGAGAGGATATTACCGCTGGGTTCCCCAGTGCCGTATTTCCCCGACCCACTGAAAAAGGGGCAGTTGACATCCATGACCTCTACAACCACCCACGTGGACGCCCCGTTTTGAAGGTACTAGACAATGCCAGCCCGCTTAACTCCTAAATCTCTGCTAACACTGGACTAAAGTCATTCAAATACGCAGTAGACAAGCTGTTCACCCCCGAAGTGTCAACCGAAGAGATATACCAAGACACCGTTGCAAGACTCATCCCCTTCGCCCAGAACGGCGGCATCGGCACTGTCTTCGCCTACGGCCAAACCGGCTCCGGCAAGACCTTCACCATCAACACCCTTTCCCAACTCGTGATCGAATCACTCACCTCAAGCTCCTCGAGCCATAATGACATCAACCCACCCCCACACCCCCTGATCCGCCTCACTATCATCGAACTCTCCGGAAACACCACCTTCGACCTCCTCACCAACCGCAACCCAATCTCCATCCTCGAAGACGCCCACGGCACAATCCACCTCTCCGGCGCAGCCGAACACCCCATCTCCAGCACCGCAGAAGCCCTCTCACTCCTCGATCGCGCCGCCTCCCTTCGCCGCACAGCATCGACCTCGAAAAACGACGCCTCTTCCCGCTCGCATTGCATCTGCCGAATCAGAATCCCCGGTCCTCCCACTAGCACTGACAATAACACTAAAACTATTACCACCGATACCAGCAACGGGACAGAGACGGAGACACAGCAAGCTCAGGTCAAAGATTCAGGCCTCATCTACCTAGTCGACCTAGCCGGCTCCGAAGCCGCCCGCGACGTAGCCACCCACGGCGCAGATCGCATGCGCGAGACAAAGGAAATCAACCTGAGCCTGTCCGTGCTAAAAGACTGTATCCGCGGCAAGGCGGAATTGGATGCCCAGTTTCGGGCCGAAGCCGCTTCAGGAGCAAAGAGGAAGGGGAAGAAACCACCTGCACGCATACCATTCCGGCAGAGTGCGTTGACAAAGGTGTTGAAACATGTTTTTGATGCGGGCCCGGGTGGGATGGCAGGGGGTAAGGGCGAGGGGAGGGGGTGTATGACGGTGGTGATTGCTTGTGTGAATCCGAGTTTGGCGGATGTGGGCGCCAGTAAGAATACGTTGAGGTATGCGGAAATGTTGAGGGTTTTGGTTCCGGTTGCGGATGGGAAGAAAAGGGAGGGGCCGATGGGCTGGGGGAATGAGGAGGTGAGGGAGTGGATTGGGGAGAATGTGAGTTTTGCTTGGAGTTTCTTTCCGGGAATGGTGTTTGGGCTGACAGTGTGTTCACAAACAGTGCGGAGAACCCACGGTTTCATCAGATATTCTTGCACCGACGGAATCTGGAGCTGACATGCTGCGAATGTCAGGGTTGGAATTCGAATACCGCTGTCTGAAGAGCCCCGGCGTCACTCGCGAACAGGCCGAGGAACTTCGATCCAAGTTGTGGCAACTCCATACCGAGTCAAAATAACAATTTAGGTTGACAAAGGAGAGCGTTTCGATAGACAACGGTCACTTTGTTTGGCCAATGTCCGCACTGTTCTGTCAAGTAATTAACATACTACTAAAGAACAAACCGCATGGTGGCACAAGTGGAAGGCTGACCCGCTTGATCAGCAATAGATACAATATCCCGGTATTATCTATATTACCTGTCTTTCTTCAAGGGGTTGTCCATGATGTTGACGTGGTGGAATATCCATTTGTGTACACAGCCAGACATCACCACCCGTCTCTCTGGGTTGGTGCCGCTAGCTTTCCTTAAACCTAGCCGACACTCAGCCGTCTAGCAAAGACGACTGTTGAGCATATCTATTCCGGCATTCAACAACGTTTGCTCTTTCGCAGAAGTTCAATGACATTTCTAAGCATTTAAACCTTCAACATTTCGCCCTTCGGATTAGATTTCCAGGAGCCCTCACACGCAACCACCGTTGCACCAACAAGCCAGTGTCGACATCCCACCTGCAAATCATCAACATGAGACTCCCCGCTCTCATCCTCGCCTTTGGCGCCACCATCGCCTCCGCATTGCCTTACCCCGGGTTCTTTAATCCAGATGACCCCAATAACGAGCTCTCTGCGGACGACGTCGCATAGATACTCAAATGGACAGAAACACACCGTTTCAACCATGAAAGCCACCCTCCCCCGACCGGCTTCGCTACTTCGTCCCAAACCAAGACCTTCGCCGATCCAAAGCCCACTGGCATTCCTGACAGGAAGGGGGCGCGGTGGCAACCACTCCTCCTCTGGGTCTGTTTCGGGGGGATCGTCAGCCGTGTCGTTGGTTTCGCAATTCCTGATAACAGAGGGGCCATGTTGCGGAGGGCGCTTTACGGCAAAGCCAATGGGTCTCAAAATAAGGGGAGGGAGATGTGCGCTGTCTGGTTAATAGCTCAGGGGCTTTGGGGTATTTTTCCAATCTCATGGGGCCACCTTTCTTATCGCAGGTGTAGTTTCACGTCGAGAGTTTGGAGAACAAAGTTTCTTCTCTGCAGATAACGGGATGCGATGTGGGGTAGTAGTGGGAACTCATATTCTGTCAATAATTAGGGAGGTTCAGGAAGATGAGATGTCACTTTGTTTCTCAATCACTTCTTTTGGGTCAATGTAATACATTCGAGTTAAGTTCGATCAGCAACAATTACTAGTACGACCACTAGGTTGGATGAAGGATATTCTGTGACTGCCCAACGGCCAACGAGTGTGAAAGGAGGAACTGTGATACAAAGCGAGTGATATACTACTCCGAAAACCATGGGGATCTTAAGATATCTTCAACCGATAGATGCTTCGATTTATTGCACTGAAGAACCTATCTCAGCAACCCCAACACTTCTTGCTCTCCCGCCTCGTCTATGTCCTTCAGTTTGTGATGCCGAAGCTGCTTCTCTAGTGTATCAAATGTACTAGGGCCCACGGGTATACCGGAGACGGAAGATCCACATGATATTGATTGGGGCAAGGGTAGACTGTCGTAGCCCTCACCATCCAGCAGATCAGTATCCGTTAACGACTTGCCGTCAGCGGCCATCTTGATTCTCTTTGCTAGGTGGTGTTCTGAGTCTGCTGGGACTGACAAAGAACTTTCTCTAGGGTTAGGGTTATAAGGGTTAGCCCTACCAAGTTTGCGGATGATGCGGTAGCGATGGTTCAGAACGTCGCCGAGATGCACAGGGTGAGAGCCGCCGGGGTGGTATGACTCTCCCCATTCGCATGTTGCCGTGTTTATGTCGAAGCGGTGGTCGCTAGACCTGTCCGGGACGCGGCTGATGGGGGTCGTGGCGAGAAGCCATCATCGGGTGTTAGCTCGAAATACGAAGCGTGGACTGCAGTGCTGCTTTTGGACGGAATAATTGGCACCATGCGTGCTTGCCGCCCGCGCGATTGAAGAAATTGAAGCCTCGACTGGTCTAGCGCACATATTCCCCTGTAGCAGCTGAACCTCAGCTACGCCTCGTGGACCCTCACCCTCCGCATTTGTCAACCAAACTCCACACTACTGAATTTCCGCCCAATGAAAGGAGATTATATCTGCACGGACTTGGGAAGTTGGGACTAGCAGACATGCCCAAAGATCCATATAACTCGACGCCTTTGTCTCATCGCCAGGTCGAAGACCACAAAGCACGAGAAACACTTCTTTACCCCTCAGCATTAACTCGCTATGCAGACCACCTACAACAACGTCCCCGCCGCGGACGCCGCGTCTAACACCGATGCCGGCGCCACTGACAAGAGTCGCTCATCACTTTCCCCCCAGGAGCAGGCGGAAAGCTCCAATGCTAAGAACCGCGTAAGTCGCCCCCGCCCTGCCGTTCTTTCCAAATTTGGAACTTGCGCCACAGGCAACGAGGCATATGGGTCCACTCATTCGCTGCACCGGGCCGACTTCAAAGATTTCAGGAAGGCACAGTGTCGACACCTTGAAGTTTCAATCATCAAAGTCTTTGCTCGATCACCTTCAATGTGAGTGGCTAACACGGCGCCAAATGTGTGCGGCAGATCCTCAATATCCTCGCTCAGACCATCCTCGATGTCGAGAGTGCCCTACAGTCTTCCCCTGTCCCCGCGGTCGGCGGCGACGATGCTGGCAACGCCAACAAGCCCCCGACCGAAATCATCAAACAAGGAATGGTGGGAAAGTCGGAATCAGGGCTACACAGCCAGGTCGCACCGCTCAACAAGATGGCTGAGGGTACCGGGCCAACCCTGGACGCCCTCAGGGAAATTCTGGTAGGACACTCCGAACCTGTAACTCCTGTCCAAATACGGGCACCGTGACGCTAACGAGACACTCTTCCGCCAAGTCCAAGCCGTACCTGAAAAACTACAACGCTCTGGTCGACACAGTCCCGGTAGTTGGACTGAAGAGCGACAACGTCATGTACACGCAGGCCCTGAACGTCAGCGGCGTCGAGGACGTCTGGTCGGTGTTTGGACCCGTTCCCCCGGGCGTTGATCTCAGCAGTGGCAAGGCGGTGCACCTTTTCCCGTACAAAGGCGACTTCTGCATGTCGGTGGGGGCTGCCGTCTGGCGCAAGAGGCACCGCGACACTCGGGACCCAGAAATCAAGTTGGCGGCAGGCAATTGGCCCAAGCTGTACGTTGACGCCTGGGAAAAGGTCGGAGACGCCTGCCTCCCCCAAGCGAACGCCAGGGGCGTACTTCCCTTTGTGCGCTTGGTTGGCAAAGATATCCGCTTTCACCTGGTGGTGTTGGCTGATGACGGCCGACTACTTGCCCTGGATGGCGACCTTGCCGCCCAGGGCAACCAGTTCATTGAGCTTAAGAACGTGTCGGACCCCACGAGCGCGGTGTTGGTGGGCTTCGAGATTCAGCGGGCGGCGTACTGGAACGGCAGTATCGTGGCCTACGACAACTGTAGCTACACCTGGAATCTTGATGTAGATTTTGACGCTCACACCTTCGTCGCCAAGGACTTCCTCCCCGTGGATCGGGTCTTCGTGCTGACAGCAACGAACACCGGGCCAGTGGGCGTGAAAGAGGACGGATGGCTGTACCGCGGGCTGCGCAGCGGCGGGACTATCGACGGCATGGACGAAAAGAAGACGACGTGGGCGCGATGGATCCAGCTGTCGGGCGTGACCAATTTGAATCTGGGCGTTGCCTCCGCGGGTGTGATGCTTGATCTCGAAACCTTGACCCGCTCACTACGCGACGACTACCTGGGTATGCAAACCTCGATTTACGCTGCCATCAACAAAATCCAGGCCTTCGCCACAGCCCACGAGGTGTACCTCCGCCAGCTGCTCGATTCTGCCGAAAATTACCAGGACTCTGATTATGACCATGCCAAGCACCTTATGGCCATCCGGGACGGCAAGAGGCTGGTCGCGCACGCCAAAGTCTGGGCGCGCATCCTGCACAAGCAGATCGGCTACGCCATGGCCTCGATTAGTGCCATGGCCAATCGCCTGTTAATCGTGAAAGGGCAGCTGAACCAGCAGCTGGTGCTACTTCAGGATAAGCTGCGTTCACTCGAGGAGCAGATCAAGGCCCTGAATGAGACCAAGGCTAAAGCGGACGCCACGTTTTGGGATTCCATCCGGGTGATACTTCCGGGTTTTGGGCTTGCCGCTATTGGTGCATCAATAGGCGTTGGGGCGGTAACCCTCGAAAGCGTCGGTGGACCGCTGTTCGTCGGTGGACTTGTCACGGCATGCCACCAATCATCCAAGGAGGCGGTCGAGACCTCAAACAGCGAGAGCGAGGTACAGCGTGTGGTACAGGCCATCGTGGAAACCAAAGCCGTGGCGGACGGATTTTGGGACCACATCAAGATGTTTGAAACCCTGAATAAGTTCTGGGGCAGTGTATTACATGCCGGGGAGAGCTTGAAGGATATGGACGAGGACACGGCAGCGAAGCTCGGCGCCAGCATTCTGGGAGAATCCATCTCCATCCAGGCGGCCCTCGACACCACGCGGAAGGTGAAAAACGGGTCTCAAATGTACCTTAGCGTGCTGAATAGAGTTGGCATCATGTTGTCTGAGGACTCGGATGAGGAGGGTCAGGACTGGGAGTAAGAGGGTTCTTATTTTGCGACCTCGCGGTCGCAGCCCTAACTGACATGGGCCCTGCACACATGTTGGTGGCTCCTGAAGCTATTTCGCCCCCACCAACCTCAAATAGTAGCCCTTGGCACCACATTCCTGAGAATCTCTCGGCTTTGCGTGTCAGATCTCCTTCGCATAGGTTAGCATCCGCCAAGAAAATAACAGCAATGACAACGCCTCCAAGAACAAGCTCGAACGGTGAAGGACCACATCAGGATCCATTTCGAAGTTCCACCCACGGCTGCGAAATTTCTCCACGAGCAGCATATTTCTCACTTGCCTGCGTCTCATTAGCAATTGTCTACAGATAGACATAATAAGCTTACCAATAAGCGACACAGGATACATTGGGAACAATCAGTTTCACCGCCGGATTCAGATGAAAGGCTTCCGAACTCACTAAAATCAATGCCTTGTTTTGCCCTCTCAAAATGGAGAGGCTCTTTCTTGCCGTTGTCGTCGTCTCCAAAACGAATGATAAAATGCCGATATATAGCAGGTACCGCATTCCAGTGTGTTGCTTTGAGGAGTGCCGTTGCAATGTCGGGTGAGGGGCCGTCAAAGGGAATGGGCGGCGCTTCGGTATCAAGTGCTTGAGAAGGACTTCCAGTTCCTGTTCCTTGAGAGCCGTTGCTACCTTGTTTAAGTGACCGCATAGCCGGGCAGAACTGAGAAACTACCTTGCTCAACTGCCAATCGAGGAAGGGGGGTGGGGGTCGAAATCTGGGCCTCCGTGAGAGTCCTGTGGTGAGGTAATACAGAACAAATCTCACTATTCGTGTTAGCAAAACCCCATACAGCGTCAAGTCTTTCATACCTCTCCATGATTGCGCAACTTCAGGATGCCATCCTGGATAAGTTTTCCTCTCGATCCTCGTGTCGTTTTGGGGGCAGCGGGTTATATTTCAAGATTCCCGCGAGGATAGCGATGGTCTTCCCACTCCCATACACATCTCCCAGCAACCCCAGATATGATGCCATGAGAAGGTAAGCGCGAATATGATCTCGCGTTTCCCCGTAGTTCTCTTTCATAAGATTAGCGCCTTCGGTGTCGCCCCAAGCCGAAGCGTCTCGTGCATGGTCGACAACAACAGTGGACACTCCTCAGCCGTCCGCGCCACGTTGAAACCCAAACCTTGGCTTGCGATCTCGTCGCGTATCCGATCTGCCAACCCGGGGTAGTTTGTTATCCGAGCAAGAGTGGTATACGCTGTCGAGACGAGAGTAACCTGCCCCATCGCCATCGAAATGCCACGCCGGGCAATGTCCTTGCCATCAAGACCGCGCTTCACGAATAACGCCTCTCTCGCCTGTGCCAAAACGCTCGACGACTCGGCACCCCCTTTCTCTTCATACCGATCGAATGCAGCAACCACCCTAGTTCTCGCCTCCGACCCCTCACAACGCCAAGGCGCCACTGCGGACTAAACCGGGTGATACCATTCCACGAAAACCCAAAGATCTTTCCACAACCCCGTCTCCACCGAAAGGGGGCTTTGTGGTCCCCAGATCGCTCGACACATCGATACCCCTCCCGCTTCCTTCAGCAGCATCCACAAATCCACCTCCTTCCCTCCCATCCCAATCATCTCAGCGCGCCATCTCTTCAAAAACGGCTCCCACGCCGCCATAAAATCATTAATAATCCCATCATGCTTCACACCTAACGCGAGATGCGTAAAATGATCATCATGAAAGTCATTTCGGAATCCCGTCCCACCGTCGTTGCCAAGGAGCTTGCTCAGTATTCCGCCACCTAGATTGCCCATGCTGACGAGGAAGAAGAAGGGAATGAAGGTAAAGTCCCGAAAGCGAGATTTGGCATGGATTTGAAGGGTTACCATCGGCGAGGTGACGACGTAGGCTTTGAAGATGCTGAAGAGGAGGGAGGCAGTGAAGATGCCGTGCGGAGGGGTGTCGAGGTTGGCGAGGGCGAGGTGTTCTAAGGTGTGAGTTCCGTGCCGGATGAGTAGAGAAAGGGAGACCCGGATAGTAGGGGGCTCAGGTGTTACGAAGTAAGACAGGTATTATAATAGTGGTTCGTTATAAGGAGGAGAGGGCCCTCGACTTGGCTGCTTGAGGTTCTCATCCGCAAGTTGGCTAAATCTGGAAATGATGGGCGATACTCTTTTGCCCGTTGGTATCCGTGCCCCATTGTGTTTCAAGTGATGCAGACCCCCCGAATCATATCTGTCCTTGTCAAGAGGAAAGACCTCTCTATGATCTTTAAAGGCAGAAAATAAAAAATCCGCCCCTTCTAAGCGAATGAATTTGGGTTATGCTGCTTAGAGTCCACCCAAAGAGCCTTAGGTACTTTTGAGGTGTTAGTTAGGTTTGCCGACTCTGATGCGTGCAGGTGATGAGACTTGGTTGGGTGCATCAGTTTCCAAGGCCGGCGTTGATTGGATGATGCTGAAGGATCGGAAGATGATGGAATCTTCTGCCTCAGGCACCAAAGGAATGCGGGGACAGCTTCTCCTCTGTCACGACCATTTGGAATCGTGAAGCCCGAAGAGAGGAGAACAGATAACTTTTGCCCAAGTACTCTTTGACTCACAATACCTTAATTTTTCTAAGAAAATCTTTTCTAAGATGCTTTGCAAGATATGTCAGACCCTGCTATTCCGAGGGCTTGTCAAAGGCGAGTATGATAAAAGGCTCACGTATCATACCACACTTGAATCTTTCACCACCGCTGCCAACAATGGATGTTATATCTGCCAACCCCTTCTCCGTGTCTCTTCTGGGGAGGTCAGCGACATCAAGAATCGGTTGGGATGGCCACAGACCTTTTATTTCTGCCACGACATGGTGGAGGGGCTCAAGCTGCGTATCCAGTGGTCTCAGATACCGCATTCGCACCCATATCCCCGCATTATTAGGTTCGAGCCCACCCCGGCCAACGTTGAGCTGACACCGGATACCATGGCGAGATCTCAGTCCGGATTGCCGACGGACGCCATAACACTCGCAGCAACTCGGTGGATCACGACCTGCTTAGAGAAACACTCATGCATAAACAATGAACCCCCAGCATCATATCCCACACGCCTACTCCAAATCGATGCATCGACCATAAGGCTTGTCTGCACTGCCGAGGAAGACCCTGTCGGCCCGTACGCCGCGCTAAGCTATTGCTGGGGCCCGAATCCTCAATTCCTCCGTCTCACGACTTCCAACGAGGAACAGTTTCGTCGCGGCATCCCTCTCAACGACCTCCCCGTTGCATTTCAAGAGGCTATCGATCTCCTCAGGAGCCTTTCCTTTCGTCTGCTCTGGATTGATGCTCTGTGCATCATCCAGGACAGTAACGACGATTGGCTCCACGAGTCGGCAAGGATGTACCAGGTGTACAGTGAATGTCAACTGAACCTCTCCTTGAGCCGCTCCGAAAGCCCTAACGAGAGCTGCCTTTCAGGCTGGATCCCGGATGAGATACAGAGTTTCCCCCTTGACACCGCCTCTTTTCATCATGATTCCAACCCCAAGCCACCTATAGCTGGCCGAAAATTTCTAGTGCATCCTCAAAATAACAACGACGCGCTCAACAAACAACCCCTCGAACAGCGCGCCTGGGCGTTTCAAGAAAGACTACTTGCATCTCGGGTGTTGAGCTTTGGCCGCGGAGAGATGTTTTGGAGTTGCGCGCATCTTCCCATGGCGTCGGAAACGTTCCCGGACGGCTGCCAACTCGGCCGTTCCGACTCTGATCTGCTCACTGAAACGCTTACTCAATTTTGGCAACCATCACGATCCTCCATGGACTCCATGAGAGCAATTCCGGCGGAGGAGAAACTGAACGTGTGGGGAAAAGCTGTGAGAAGCTACCGAGCTCGCCAACTGACATACCCCGAGCGAGACAGCCTGGTGGCCATTGCGGCCATAGCAAGGGCGTTGACCCCGCCGGACGATCCCTACATCGCCGGCCACTTTCGGAGCACCCTGCCCCGCAGCCTGACTTGGGTGTCTACCTCTAGCTGGGAAGGGAAGAATTTGAAATCACAGCGAAAGCTTCACGGTGGTGGTTCGCCGGCCTGGAGTTGGGCATCCGTCAAGAAACACCGGGATAATCCCAATGTCCCATACCTGTATTCGTTCAACGGTCCTTGTGAAGCAGATTTGGCAACACTCCAATCTTATTGTCTGGAGCCTGTGGACCATGACAACCCCTACGGCCAAATCGCCTTCGCCTCCCTGACGCTGAAATGTAACGCAATACCCTTCTATTGGACCCGAGACCTAGGCCCCGAACACCAAGGAGTGGGAGAGTACTTGTACAATGGTATTTGGAAGCAGATCTCTTCCCGAGGGAGAAACTTGTGGAAAAACACCATGGTTGAGAACGATTGTTGGTTTACCCCTGATGATGAGGGTCTAAACCTTCCTGAAGGCACTGAGTTGCAGGCTATCCCCCTTGTCCAAATCCACGAAGCCTCGAGATTCACCGGCTTGAAGTCCAGCGAATCCTTGTGGTGTGTGGTGCGGTGTTTGGTGGCGCGGAGAAGGACGAGAAAGGACAAACATGTGTACGAGAGGATTGGCCTGCTGCTTCTCGGCTTCTCGGTAAGCTGCGTAAAGGGGGTGACGGGATATCAGGAGGGAAGCTCAACTATCGTCAGGAGGATACCACTGCTGAGCTACTTGCGTGGCTGGGAATGGAAGTCCATCACCTTGGTATAGAACTGAATTTTGGGCCTTGGCAAAGGCATGGTTGGGGATTCCTAGTTATATACCTTTTCAGTTCAAAGTACAGTACGGGGATGTGCGCTCAAAATTAATGACTTCGATGACCGTGACGACATTGTTGATTTCATCCCCCCCGCAAAGCATTTCACCTATTGTCAGAAACACGGCACACTGGATTCGGTGGAATTGATGAGGTTGCAACTGCTTAATTGTATTGCTTGTGTTCTGTTCTCAGGCAGAGAGAGCCAGAGAGCCTTTATTATAGTACTGAATGGTGACAAAGTTGGTGGCAGAAGGTAGGTAGCCATTGCAAGTTGAACTTACTACGTCAGTTCAGCTTCCATGAGCTCTGTTTAGCTCGCATAGCCACACCTTCCATCTGCGCGTTCTGGCCTCTGGCCAGAACCCCTTTCTTTCTGACAGGTTATCAAGAGGCAAGGGGAGGGGGCTATAACGGCAGAAGAGATAGAGAAACTGGTTGGGAAGGTTAAAGTTCGGCTTACGGTGAGTAAGGGTTAAGTGGCAGAGAAGGGGCCGGGGATAGGGGGCCAGGGGAGGAATGACAATGCAGAGGTTGATTCTCTTCTTTTGAGAGAGGGGGAGCGGCTGTCAGGTGGAGCATTATCGGTCAAGGTAGAATACCTACTTCGTGTGACACAACGTAAGGTCGTACACAAGGAACGAGTAGATGCATAGGTAGGTAATTCGTACGGGCCTTTGATGGAAGACTAAGCGGGCCCAACTCGGCTTTTTGGGTTCCTTTAGCTGTTTAAGCGTACAGAGCAGTTTCACGTTAGAACACAAAGCGCATCTAGCCTTGTTAGTCGTTCTCAACAACACGTTATTTTGGGGGGAGTTTTGCGAGGATTCTAAGCAGACACAACCCAGTGCCCAGATGTCGATGCCCAATCACATTTGACTACAGGCTTGGCAACACCTGAGCGTTGTCCAACCGGTACGTTCAGCGCAGAGCAGATCAGAAGTCACGTGGCCGCTAGGATCATCGTGGCCAACATCCCGCGCACTGCGATTCGACTCGGACTCAATAGATCGGAATGCTCCAACCCTTCCTACTAGGGTATGCCACGCATAGAAGTAAGTGCCCATCTTAGCTGCTGGAATTTCAGGGGAGCAAAGAGCTTACTAACGTATACCAGGTGAAAAGGCATTCGTCCATCCAGAGGAGTTCATCCCTGAGCGGTGGACCACTCAACCCGGACTTGTCCTCGACCGAGCCGCTTTCTTCCCCTTTCTTTCCAGTCCGAACAACTGTGTCGGAAAGAGACTCGCGATGATGGTTCTCCGATTGGTCCTGAGTTACACGGCGCAGAATTACCGATTCTAGTTCGCCCTAGGGGAGGATGGGACGGCGATATACAACGAGGCCAAGGGCAATCTCATTCTCAAGGCGGGTCCGTTGAACGTGATTTTTACCAAACGTGGGTAGGGGGTCTTCACTGGGTTCTTCTTGATAATATGATTTCGGATCAGAACACTGAAACTTTCTGCGGCACGACCCATCCCGGAATGTTCCGTGAATTGCGCAATCTCTGCCCCTACCCCCGATATCAATTTCAGTTTCACGTCAACCCATCACCACAGCAACGCTGCTTGTGAAAAACCTCGGCTCGGCTCCACTTCCACTGACGTGCCTGCCGTCGCAGAGTTAGGCTGCAATGGCTTTACGGGTTGGGTTTGGGGCTGAGACAAAGGCATGGCGATTAATATGACTGAGAACCTATAAGCCTAGGTACCTGACGGTTGGGCCGATGATGTAATGATGGGACGTAGTATGGGCTTCAACAATCTATAACCGTTTGCAAAAAGCCTTGCAATGTCATGACGAGTTGTATTGACCCCTAGATTATGGCTCGGAGGCTGCAATGTAAGGTATAGGCTCCATCGCTGGACACGATCTAATTAAGGTACCCCGCACGCTTAGGTATTCATCCCATACCGCGCCTTGCGAAAGAATTCAAAACAAACAAAAAGGATAGAATCACATTAATTTCAGGCTTATAGCGTTAATATAACATGTAATGCTGCAAAAGAACGTGGTATAGATAGAATCGCTGACGATAGCAATAACGTCACACGTCTGTGATCTTGTCTAGTTGACATCATTTTTCTACCATAAGGGACATATAGGCCGTCTTAACAACTTTTCAATTTTTGCTAAGGAGACATTAGGGAGCTAAGTGATAATGTTTGTGATAGACTGCCTTGTCGAAATTTCTACCTCATAAATATTCGGGTACACATAGTTCTGCTAGGTGCGCACTTGTTCTGCCGGCAGAAGATTATGCACAACGTCTTACTTTCGTTCCTCCGTATTCTGCACCGTTTCTGCTAGCAGAAAATTTACGCCTATAAAGACAAAGTTCCCGGCCACGAGCCCATAGTTTGTCCCCGCTACCGTGGGCTACTATCTTTTCTGCCGGCAGAAATTTACCGTCCAGCGTCAGCGAACCAGTTCCCACCCCCAAGCCCAGATCTTGTTTCTGCTACCTGTCAGAAAGAATAGGGTCCCGAACAGAGGCCAGAACGCCATCGAGTCTAAGTGTGGAAAACGAAGAGTCTTGAAACAGCAGAACAGTAGATTGGTAACAAGGACCACAGAACACATAAACTTTGCCACCATTCAGAAACTATAAGCTGAGGCAGGAACCACAAGGGGCAAACGATGAAAGTAGAAAGGAATGCAGGGCTAAAGCGGAGCGCAGACGCTCATTTTTAAGTAGCCACCACCATAACCGGTCGCGGCCCAGCAATTCCTCAGCAGGGCATGAGACAAGGCAACCAGATGTGGCCTAGGAACTGCGCCTAGAAACCAGCCCTACTCATTGTTTAGACTGCCGCGCTCCGCCCTCCAGGACTGGGAAGCAAAATCCCTTCGGTCGCGCAACAATGCCGCCACCGTGAGCGCTCAGATGAAGCCCCGGGTGTCTATCTTCTTCCAATAAACTGTGAGATTCTGTCGATCTTTGCGGCAGCCTGAACATGAAGCCTACATGTGAATCTAACAGCGGGCACACTTCGGCTCCTATAGCGATGGACGCTTTTGCCATTCGTGCAGAGGTGACCAGTTTATACCGGGTGTTCAAGCTCAAGGTCGAGGTGGACGAAGTCAACGTGGTTTCGACGGACAAATCTTGTTCCCAAGACTACTTTTTCCTCTCAAGGGCTCTGGATGACACACAGGGCGGTGCCAGGTCAGACGGTGCTGGTACTACTCATAGTACTGGCCAGCTTTGGATTGAGGGCGTGGCGATCCCTCGGCGGCCGGGCTATGTTCGGCAGTTCGTCGCTCTCAAGCCGGGAACCGAGTACGATATCTCCTTCCAGCTCAGTCCTCCTACACGCAGAAGCAAAGGTCGCTAACTACTCCAATAATCCCCGAATCAGGCATTCGCATCGTGAGCAACGATTTATGTCCATCATCACCAAAGCCCCGTCCATTCAGATTGAGGTTTCTGTCAGTAAAGCGGCGAAGCCGCCGCCGCCGCCTCCTCAAATCAACACATCTCACCCAGACGCGTTCAGCATATCAGTCAAGACGTTGACAAAAAAGATTTTGACATTTCATGTGGTCCCATCCACGACGATCGAGAAGGTCAAGCTCCTTGCATATGCGATTAAGGGAATAATCCCCGACGAGCAGCGTCTCATATACAAACGGAAACCCCTCGAGGACGACGTGGTTGTTCAACCTGGCGCCAAACCAATTCCCGCTACGTTGAAACACTACGAGATTACGAATGTAAGTCGGCGGGTGCCAGTTCCCCAGCCTGGCGTTCCCAAAAGCGTCGAAAGCCCTATCAGTAGCAGGATTGGTATCCAACAAAGTACTAACTCAAGCTCTTAGGGCACAATCATTCACCTTATCCTGAGACTCCGAGGCGGCAGCGGGCCCGAATGGCTGCTGGCAAGCTCGGATCTGCAAACCCGTGGCGAAGATTCAACGACGCTCCGAGCTCTTCAAGTGGGGCCAGGCGGCATCATCGAACAGGAGTTCCCCAAAGACGAGGGGAACTATCTGTGGAAGCCTGATTCATTGGGGCAGCTGGCCATTCTGTGACGGAGGTACCGAGATAGGAATACTGCAGGAGGCCACTCCAACCACTTCACCAGCTCTTTTGATGCGTGAAAAGCTTCCTACAAATTGGTGCTGCTGTGTTGGGGTGTTACGGACCCTCGACGGGAAGCGACGGTCGAATCTGAACAACACATCCGCAAAAAGAGACTAAAGAAGTGAAGACACAAAGGGTTTGTTCAACTGTCTACATTGGGCAAATTGGAACAGGACGGAGCTTCATCACATTAGTATGTAAGGCAATGCCATTGCTATCATGTTCGCGCGATAGGGATACTGGGTTTGGCACAAGAGGAAAACATGTCGTTCAAAGTTCTTGTTCACAGTGTTGCCTGACAAGATATCCAACGGGTCAGATTCTACATAAATACCGGCCGTGGCAGCCGTCATCATGCTTTTCTTCTAAACCATCATCAGTGCCTCGCACAACCACAGCCAACACTCAAGCTTTTGTGACAAGATCAATATTTGCATCTTTCATCATCTACGAAATAGTTGCCAAAAACAACCAACCCCCATTCCTACCTCAGCATATACGATGGCTCATCTCCCCCAACCCATCACCCTCTGGCGCCAGGTCAAGGCCTCGATCCTCAACCGCGAGGAGGGTCCCCACTCGCTCATCGACTGTGGAATCTGCCGAACCGGCAAGCTCCTCATCCCCACGCGCCACGACGCCGCCCAGCTTCCCAACTACACCTGGGAGAAGTGCGTCGTCCTCCCCTGCGGCCACCTCGTCGGCCACACCTGCTGGGCCGAGAAGTCCCGGGAGTTCGAGGCCAACGGCAACGAATCCGACTGGTGCTGCCCCGTCTGCCAGCTCGACATGCATTTTGCCGGGTGCGGCCACCAAGTCGAGCCCCGCGAGATTTCACTCCAGGTCGTTCTGGCCTTTGGTCATGCCGCCGGCACGTCAAACCCTGTGCGTGCGCTTCGAGCGCTGGTTAGGTATTTGCCGCTGACCACGACGGAGGTCGAGCATGGGGCGCGAAGCCCGTATGTTTCGCGGAGTGACGCGGGTCGGATTTCGCTGCTGTGCGGGACGTGCTTCCGCACGAACACGCCGGGGCCTAGTCTTGACATCTCCAACGGTATTCGGGATGTGCTGAGCAAGTAATTTGCTGAGGAGTTTGAGGGCTTTGATGACTTTGTTGACGACCTGGAGTCGGGGAAGCTTAGGAACCTCGTCGAGGAGCTGGATCACGCTAAATTGGGGAATGCTTGGACTGCAATTGGGTTCAATCATGTAACCAGTGGGTTTAGTGACTGAGTGACCGTACAGATACCTGGTGCCTATCACTTGGGAAACTGAGGTTTACTCGGACGAATCCGTCGATGATTGGCCAATGGATGGAGTGGGCGACCCCTAAGACATGAGAGTGCCCTCCCCTTTAGATGCCATTATGAAATAAAAAGGATTATCCGCACCATAGTACCATGCCTAAATTTAAAATCTTTCTGCTGACCTTTGACGTCCTCGAGTGAACGTGTCTTTTTGTCCGAGGTTCCCAACAATGCCTTTGTTCTTGTCTTTACCCTTTCTTAATGAATGATTTGGCCAAGAGTAGGTATGTGTTATGACAATGAGTTCTTATCATGACATTCAGTACCATGACATCTTTATCTTTACGTGCAATAGTAGTGACAGCATGACCCAGGCTACCTGATATGAGTAAGCCATAACTAACGAATTCGAAACTCTCTAGCCTTCACATCAGCCTTCATCAGCTCCCCCTCACAAACCCCATACACATACGCCGGCCCAACAATCCTGAACCAATCCTCGCGCGGTTCCTTCCTGAGAACCATGGGCATCGTGCAGCCAAAGAAAACACAAACCAGATCGCCTGGCTCACAGGGCCCAGTAGCACCGCCAACGAAGCCATTCCTAAGCACAATGAGTCTGCGTCGGTAAAGCCGGTTGGTGATCCCAGCGTCGTCCATGGTTGCGCATGTCAGTAGCTTGTCCTGCCTGGGCGGGGATATCATGTCCTTGAAGTACCCGCGTAACTTGAGGGCCGCGAGTCGGTAGCTTGGCGGCAGGGTTTCCCCGTCAGTGAAAGGTAGCTGCATATAGTGCCCTGTGTATCGGGCTTCCGCCCAAGGGTGGCACAGTGAGCTCCGGTTTCCGGTGATGACCCTGTAAAGCGTCTCGATGATGGCAGCTTTCGACCGGCACCGCCACCAGACTCTATCCTCGTTCAGGAGATGGCTCAGCCAGGTGTTGAATACTGGTGAGACGCCCGTGCTCCGGCCGCGGAGATTGAGTACGCCAAAGCTTGTTCGGTTTTTGGAGAGCCATGGCTCTTGCTCGGAAGCGGGGATGGTGGAACTAACGGCGGAGACAATAAAGCCTTGTACTGTCATTTCGGAGTTTACACCATTGAAGCTAACTTTGGCATCGGTGTCGAATGAGGACTTGTAGGGATGGTGAGCGTACCAACCGGGATTCATTGATCTCTCGGAACCTGTGAGAATGTACCTCCGCCTGATTGCATGGGATTCAATGAGCGGGGTTTCCGAGGACCAATCTGGTGCCCAGGATGGCAAGTTGTTGTTTGAAGCTGTATCAAGTAGGCAGCAAACGAGAATGTCCAAGTTCTTCGTTGTGGTTGCGTATGCTCGGACCAGTTCCGTGTACACCTCTTTTACCGTGGAGGTGTATTTTGGGGTGATTTCGAATCCCTCCGTCTTTGATACTAGCGACAACAGAGCGTAGAGCTTATCTCGTGGATCAGTTGCATTGAAGGATCGAAACGCGCGTAGCAGGGCCAGGAGAGACATCTGGCAGCGCGTTGGTCCAGGAACGCAATGTATCATGTGTTTGATGTTCGACACGCCGACACCCATTTCATCCCGCCCAGAGCTCCCGAATATAGTGAAAACGGTGGTGATGTTGAGGAGATGGCTGAACGGGAAGCATTCTGTTCCCCAGTACACCCGAGTCGATCTTGCCAGTGCGTATTCTTGTACCACCCACACTCTCCTGAACCAGGGCAACGTGAAGAAAGCGAAGAGCCCCGGATGGTTCCTGGCGCCAATGTGGTCCAATATTTTTGCCATGTTGACGTGCCAGTGTGACTGCCGCACCGTGTACTCATCAATCCGCGCCTCGATGTAGCTGCCAAGTTGCCGAATCAAGTCGACGGTGCCTTTGGTCATGACTGACTCTGGGCCCAGATAGATTTCGACGTTTTGCGCTACCCGGTAGATGTTACCCATGATAGCCACCTGTTTGCCCCGCTCTTCCAGGTCATTCTGATTGATGCATAATGCGTCGATCCATAACAAGCGTGGTCGTGTTGGGTCTCTGAGATCTCGCAAAGCGTGCCAGAGGTTTCTTTGGACCTTCAACGCGACACCATTGACACTGATTTCCTCTTCCACGGAGGGATCACCCCATGTGTAGGACAAGGCATCGTAGCGGGGGCCAGACCAAAGGCTGGTAGTGAACAGCCGACACTCTATGCGGCACGACTGTAAACCTGGTATGAGGCTCAGAAGTCGGATTTCGCGTCGCCCGCAGTTCAGGGGACTGTAAATGAGACGACTGCGTACCTCGACAGGTTGGTCAGAGACAGACATATCTCGACATTTATCGGCGGAGGTTAAAACTGTCCGGGTACTAGCACTCCGTCATGGCGATGGTGCCAAGGTGAGGGGTTTTCGGGAGGCCGGTTTGAGGAAATGCCTGAGGAGAATGTGGCGGTTGCCGCCAGCGACAAATCCGGGGCGGCCTCTGAGTGCCAAGAATCAGTAGGTAGCAATGAGTACCTGTCAAAGCGGTTCAAAACCAAGGCCGCCAAATTCAAGAGGTCGAACGGCGTGACGGGTACAAAATGGCCTTCCAGGGAGCGACTTTACAGTCACCCTCACAAACGCCCCACAAAAGGGGAAATAGGCAATGCAAACGGAGGTGGCCTTTACGATGCACTTTCTGATCCACTTAGCTTCAAGTTGGGGGCTAACTAGGTAAGATATGTCCGAATCAACACCCAAATCCCAGCTGTAGAGAGCCACTGATCGGCCAATTCCGATACCGTGCACCAACTCCCTTGAGATCTCCCAAACACGCCAGAGGTGACTTTGTCCCACCAAGATCGCAATTTCCGCGTGTCCACCATACATGCTCACCCGCCCAAAACGGTCAGATACGCTGGTCGCCATCAAACACCACGTTAAATATTATCATCAATCTCCATTTTCACCTCGACATTCTTGTTTGTCTTCGCACCGCGCGGTGGCCCCTTTCTGACCGGGGCCTTCCCTCCCTGGCGGGAAGTGTCATTTTCAAGACAGGTACCATTTGTGTTGAGACTGTCCGACTCCGGCTCGGGACGTCGCGATCTGGATGCAACATTGGTCTGCTTTCTGGGCTTTGGAGTTTTGGTCTGCTTGCTGAGCTTCGGTGTTCTGAGCCCCCTTTTCTCTTTGCCGGGGTCCTGGACGACTATGAGGCTCTGTGCCGACCCGTGTTTGGCGGTGGGGCTGTTTTGCTATGTCCTGAATTTCGTGGGTGGGGTGAGATGCCTGGTCGAGCAGTCCTGTTGAGAGCTTAAAGTCGAACTCAAAGTCGTCGAGGGGGTAGCGGTTTCCTTGAGGGACATGTTGAGTCTGCGGTCCTGATCTTCCATTTGCTGACCCTGTCCGGAATTCCGGGAGTGGAGGAGCCAAAGGTGCAGACGAAGGCGGGACTGGCTGGTAGAAAATACGACTTTCACCACCATTTGCGGGGCTGGAACACTGCCTGTCACAGTGTACCGGCCGCAGCTTGCTGTCCGCCCAGTGTGATCCACAATTTCTGCATCCAAGTTCAGTGGTTTCTTCGGTCTCGATTCGTAGCATGTAACCCATGAAGTTCTGGCCTATGATGCGATCCTCTGGACGCTTGTTTGGTGCGGCTGGAGGGAGACGCGGGCTCAGAGCCCTCAGCCCGAGAGCCATTGTGGGCCAAAACGACTGCGTTGACGAGTGGAAGTGTGGTGTTGGTGTGTCGGCGAGTGAAGTCACGCGCGCAGTGAGAGACAGTAGGGCGTGATATATAGTGTTCATCTTGCGGGATTGAGGCCAACACGGAGAAAAAGGGGGGTCACAACAAAGCACCGTAACTTCGAGACTGCGGTCGATCATTGCGGATATTTTCAGTAGAGGGTCCTGGTGTTGGGTTCGAATCCACTGGATGGCAATGGAGTCCTCGGTGTTTGTGCTTGGGACTTCCTCAGGCCTCATCTGACCACGCACCTAGCCACGTCAGTTGCGGCGTTAGGTATTCAATGAAATTACTGCCCGAGGAACAACTGCCTACCTAAATACCTTAGGCGTCGATGAAATTTACCATGAATAAGACGGGAAAACTGGTCGTTATACAGGGGGAATGCTATCTGGGTCGCGCTGATGCGGCACCCCCGAAAGCCACGTGAGTGTAAATACATGTAATAAGAAGGGATACTGGCTCGCCCATTTTGTTATACTTGTCCACCTTCTACGCGGGTACGGATGCCGCACCCTTTGTGTTGTTTCTAGTACTGCCTCATTTTCAACTGGAAGTGTAACTGAGAATCTCCTAATAAGCTGCCATCGCATGATCAATGCAGCACCGACGTCCGAGAGACCAGGTTTGTCCCATTTATACCACTGCACCAGAAGGAAAGCAAGAATAATGTATAGAAAACACATAGAGAGTACAGATAAGCCAAATGACAGGCGATTCTGTGGGAATGGTAATAGGCTTTCGTGCATGTTGAATAGGCTGGTGACCTGGCTCAGGGGTGTAAAGAAAAGTGCGAGAAGAGCAAGTTGCTGCATGTACAGCGTGGCTTGGTAGTTCCCAAGGGCGGTGTGGTAGCTCTGGAGGGCGACAAGTCTGTCAACCTGTTCATAATATTAAAGTCAATAGTCATGAAAGCGTGACCGGTTGCACTTCAAGTTGGCCATAGGAAGGGGCACTTACAGCAGGCCCCTTGGCTTCGGTGAGCTTGGTCTTCAGCAATTCCAGCCACGCGAGGCGCATCGCTAGGTCGTCGCGGGACTTCAAAATTTTCGTTGCGTGGCCGATGTACATACCTGAGGTAAAATAACTCATGTCACCCTGCTCGAACTGGTCAAACACCCTTGTTGTCTTGGTCAAGCAGACGATGAAGTCACCGACAATATCGAGCATATCGGCACTCCACTTGGCGAACTCTTCAGTGCGCCGGCCATGGTCTGTCTCGTGTGGTTTAGGTAGAGTTGGACATCTGCGATACACAGCTTTCTCCAACTTGCTCACAATGTCACGCCATTCCACCACAATCATCTGAACTTGAATCTCGACAGCGGCGATGAAGTACTGTCTTGCGTCCCAGAAAATGCTGCTGTTTGGGTTCCCGGCTTCGTCGCTTCCGGCTGTGTTAATCAGCGGATTCTCACCCCTGAAGATGGGGTCCCAAAATATTTCAGGCGTTTTCTTCCACAAACGATGGTGTTGCTTGACCGAATCGGTGGATTTTGCATCGTAGTAGTCGTCAAACACACCGTACACCGTCCAATGGTGATCGTGCCGGCCGGTCAGGACAATAGACGTTTGCCCTTCATAAAGACACCATTTTTCTCCAGCAGTTGGAGTCGGCAAAACAGATAAGCATGTTAGGACTTTGGACTGTCGAAGAGCTTCGCCGTTCGGCCATCGGCGAGTGTCAGTCCGAAGATTTGACTCGTTTCGCAAAGAATAAAGAGGGAGACTGAAGTGGAGCATGTAAGCCTCTGCCCCTTTGGACTGCCATGTCGTAATCGTCAACAAACGATGGGGAAAACAGAGGATGATCTTGAAACTCACGGTTACTGTAACACTCAGACGTGGGTTAGGTCGGAGATGTTGGTAAGACAGCGCCATCAAGGCCTGTCTCTGGCTTCGGGGGGCCGTTCTGAAAAGCACCCGGATACCCCGTGCGTCCAGATCGGATAGATACCTAAGGTGGGTATAGATTGTGAGTGGTAGAAACCAGAAAAACATGTCCCTGTCTGGTACATCAGGTGCACATGTAGGTACTCCGCGCTGTGTTTGGCCACCTACACAAGTCTCCTCACCCGACAATGGGAGCTGTCGCAATTTACACCATTTCCATCGTTGCTCTCTTGTATTACAGAGCTCTGAACAATCTGATGTCGCAATTTTAAAGCAACCCATTAGCTTTTGACGCAGACAGTCAGTGCAACATGGGAGTTTCAGTTTGTTTCTTACCGGGCACCGAAGTTCTTCCTCGAATTTGACCTTAGTTAAAGCCCCACGGTGTGGCCGGCTACAGCTAGCCCAGCACCCGACACCCCTCGTATCAACTATGGCAAGATATCGGAGCCGAACCGTAGCTTCAGTCTCCGATGCCTCGCTGTCGACCTCGGTGAAAGAGGCAACAACTTCCACTTGATCCCGATGCTCAAGCCTTGTAGCCTCATCTTCGAGCCCCGTCATAAATCGTCTGACATCATTAGCCGGATCCTCATCCAACTCGGGCTCTGCGTCGTCTTGGTCTTCGTCACTGACACTCCCAATAGAACTTGACTCAGAATCGAAGTCGGAGTCGGAGTCGGAGTCGGAGTCGGAGTTAGGGTTCTCCGCCACAGCCAGCATGAAACGTTTTCGATAGTCGAGGTAGGACTCTCCCTCGAACGTTGGGCCGAGGTGTTGAGGGTGGGGCGAGGTGAATGGCCAGGGGTTGCCCCTGAACGGGAGGCTCATTGCAAGCAGCAGTCCCACCTCCAATTCTTGAAACCATTTAGAGCTCCTGCTCTCTCTCCTTTCTTCCTCTTTTTCCACTATGCAAGACAGTTTAGCTTGCCAAAGAAACTTGGTGATGCCTAGTATGTCGGGAAGGTACAGGAGCAGAGAGGTATGGCAATCCACCCTTCCGCCAGCGTGATATTATGTTCAGCATCTAAAATGTGAGGCTGATGCCGCCAGACAGTTGCCTCCATTTGCCTTGCATCTAGGGAGACAGCATTTGCAGACTCGTAATTTGCTGGTGCAAACCAGGAGCACCAGCGGTAAGTCCAAAGAGGCAATCCGGCTTAAGCCAGTTTCTCTTCGGTATCAATGTACATGTACTACCTAGGTACTTCGCAAATTCTAGAACTCCCTGAAGTTGGTGCCGGGTACATGAAACGACGGGATTACCCGCCATGTCACGCCGATGGCGGAGTGTGGAAGATTTGACATTGTCCCATGACAGCCGTTGCAGTGGGTCAAGCACATCTGCATAAAAGAGGACAATCAGCTCGAAACATTGGACCAAGCCGCGTCATGTGGCAAAAATAGATACAGATATAGATATGGACTGGGCATTTAGGAGGTCTGGAGTTCAACACGTGGCCAACTTGAGAACACCTCCGGTTGCCCTTGTGGACTTGTGGAGAAGTTGCACCGGCTGTCATTGAGTGTATGCATGCCAGCAACCAAGTGCATGAACGCGCCGGTTGTACGGTGGTTTCATAATGCCGAACCCGGAGAACGAAACGGCAACGGGCTCCCAGTTGTCTAGTTACAAATAAATTCGTAAGGAAGAAGACAGAATCCAGACTGTTTTCGGAGCGGACTCTCTCCCTGCAGTTCTGCAAATCACGAACCATTGTGGGTTTCCGTCCATTATTATCGTAAAGCCAGCTAGTCAGCTTCGTTCCGGGACGGCATCCCATCCCTGCGGGCGTCTGGGAGGCGGGAACTTGAGCGCGACAGGCTGAGGCTAGGAAAAGCACTAATAGTGCATAAGTGGTAAGAGCCTTACGCGCAGAAACGTGGCTGGACTACGACTGGGCTACCTACCTAACTCCTGCACATTCCCAGTCCCATCGATGTCTGCTACGACGTGATACAAACGCACAACATCCGTAGCACTGCACTCCGCCCAACAGATCTACATATTGGTTGCACTGATCCTCAACAGATACACAGGTCGATGATTTGTCTATCGAAGTCAGACCCCCTAACTTATGCAGATCGAACCACTCCACTCTTGGAACCGCCCCGAGCAGCGCCGCAACGTGTGCCAATGAACCGCACTGTCGATATTAGCTAGCCCTGAGAGCCTCACGCGGTGCTCTCCGACAGCTCGCTATTGGACATGGTTTGTAGCACAATCCGTCTCCGCTCTGGGTCCAACGCGGGCAACAAACAGCTGACGCTATCTGTCCGTTGCCTAGCCCAGTTCCTCGCGTAGGGAGAAAGACGGCCCTGGCGGAAAGAAGAGAAGGACGACCGTTTTGTGGGCTTGGGTCTGTGTAAGCGCGTCCACCACTTACAACCCCCCGCTTACAGAGGTTGAGCCAGGGCTGATCATCCATGCAGTGCTTATGTACCAGGGGTGGGCCAGACATGACAATCCAGTCGGTCGAATCTTGTCTTTCCTGCCAGCACCCGCGTTGTACGCGATGCGAGGCGCATCGGGTCAAGCAGTCAAAATGACATCCGACCAGTCGAGAACAAGGAAGCCAGGGAACTGGCGGCCCGGGTTGAAAGGAACAAAGGCTTGAACTCGCCCAACACGAGTTGGAAGCATGCACACGCATCCAACCACAACCCGGGTTGTACCGACAGCCTCGATTGCACCTCGAGTCCCGGATTTCACACATAGCCACCTTTTTCCGCCCTTCAGTTCCAACTCCCAATTTCAACAAGACCTACCTTATAGTCTCTTACTCTCTTGCATGGATATTAGACAGACAGTCGGCAATTGGACAATGGAAGATTTATAAGTACCTTACCTCCTAGCTAAGGTATGAACCTGCGGCAGTTACCTAAAGTCCCACAGAGTCATTGTCGGAGGTACTTAGGTAAGGCTGGCACCAATGAGACCTGCATGACCATTTGTACCAGTCGAAGCCCGTGGAAGGCTACCTCGAGGTCGCCATCCAAGATGTCAGGCTCAGTGAATTTCGAGTCAGATTTGCTTTTCATCGAATCACTCTCCGAGTCTGAGTCCTCATCGTCGAAGTCGCACAGTCCCTCGAGCAAGCCATCACTGGTATCGACGTTAATATCTCCTGGGACCGTGGCAGCTCGAGGCACATCACGTACCTCGTCGTTTCGGCCATAGCCCGCCAGTCAGAAGGGAGACTATCCTTGACACTGACTTCCCGTGCTGCACTCATCAACCCCGCCCAAAACTGCTGCATATTCGGCGCCTTGAATTTGTGGCGTGGCCAGCTGTGAAAGTCCTGCAAGCACCGTCAGCTTCACCTTTTGCAACCAAACACCATCAGGGAACTCAAACTCACCACCCCAACACAAAAATGCACAAACGCCACCACAAACGCAACCCACCTCTTCGTCCTCTCCGGTCCTCTCAGCCCCCTCCCCCCTCTAAACTCCACGCTCCCCGACCTCCCCTCAAGCACATTGTCAAAATTCCACAACACATACCGATCCCTCCTCTCACCCACACTTCCACTCACACTTCCCGATAGCTGCATAAAGTCCCTTATCCCCCTCTTCGACCCCCTCCTCTTCACCCTCTCCCACACTTCAACCCAACTCCCATTCCTCACCCCCTTCAGCGCTAGCGAATGCTCCGTGTTAGGCTTGCAGTAGTCGCTATTGCGGCGACAATTGGGGAGGAGCTGCATGATGAGGTCTTCGTAAATGATTATTCCGAAGGCGAGGTTTTGGAGCTGTGGTATGGTAAAGTGTCGAGAGGGGGAGGGAGAGACGTGCACGTGGCTGCCGCAGTGGCGGGAGGAGAGGGGTGGTTGGAAGACGAGGTTGAAGGAGGCCCAGAAGGTGGAGATTTCGCGCTCCCAGTGATGCGTTGTGTTGAGGGTGGGGGAGACGGCTTCGAGGGGGACTAAGGGGGGAGTTAGATACGTTTGATGGTTGAGGATCCCTCCGCTCTTCAAAGAAAGAAGGGGATGATAGTGAATTTGGAGAGGAATACTAACTCAGGGGGTGCTCTGGGTTACCAAGTGAGCCGTCTTTGGTGATCCACCACTTGTCGTAGTGCTCTGGGTGTTTGGCGTACTTCCCGTCGAGCCTGTCGGCTGCGGCTTTGCACCCTTTTGAGCGCAGGGTGGAGGCGAGGGTCTCGTAGTACACAGCTCGCCGGAGCGGATGCCGGGTTTGACGAGGAGCTGCGATGAGCTCGATCTCAACGCCGAAGTTGTATGAGCCCCACATTGTTGATGCAGGTCCGGTGAAACGATGACGCCGTAGGGATGGTGGAATCTTAACTTAGTGAGATCGAACTGTCACACTGGGTCACGGCTTTTATGAGGGTCGTTGGCGTGAATCATTTCGGGCTCAGGTAACGGCTCAGGGGCTTCCAGAATCGTCCGCCCTGGTTGCCCAGAGCCATACGTGGCTGTGTCAGCGGTATCCTCAGGGCAAGCCTTCAGCTCAACGCAATTGAAAACGGACAACCACGCCCCGTGAGGCGAGGACCGTGAAGACTCGCTGTCATGAGGATCTCGCACTGTGCCTGGGACCCATTGGTGGTGGTCGAGACACCTCATACAGGGCGCGCCGAGCTGATTGGGCAGCAAAATTTCGGTTCTCTTCGCTGTCGCCTCATGTGTCTGCAGGCGATTGGGGTGCCGAAAAGTGGACTCGAGGTTGTCGAGCGAGCCCAACCCCTGAGCCACACGACAATGAAAAACAAATAGGTAATCGCGTGTCTTCAGCCGCAACGAGCCGTCAGCTGTTTGAGAGGTTGACCTGCATGCGAAGTGGGATGGACGGACAAACGCGAGAGAGGGATCCGGCCGGCGACAGATTTTCCTTTGGTCAGCTGTTTCTGCCTAACGTCGTGTCGACATCGCGGCACACTTTCCCAAACCCCACACACCACACATCCCGACCGCGACCCCAAAACACAACAACCCCACACACCCGTCAGGCCAAGAAACCGCACCGCCATTTTCCTAGGTAAACAAGCCAACAAAAGCAACAGCAACCAAAACACAAGCAAAATAACCTCTCCCAAGGAAGAATGCCCCCCAACCGCCTCTACTTCGCCTACGGCTCCAACTTCTCCCTCACGCAAATGGCCACGCGCTGCCCCTCCTCCACCTTCTACGGCCGCGCCATCCTCCCCGACTACCAATGGCAAATCAACCAGCGCGGCGTCGCCAACATCATCCCCTGCGCCGGAAGCTCCGTGCACGGCCTGATCTACCGCCTCGACGGCACCAGCGATGATGAAGCAAGGTTGGATCGGAGCGAGGGGGTCGGAGCGGGGTATTATACGAAGAAATACTTGTCGATGGTAGTGTACCGTGCGTCGGAGGGGAAGCGGCTTCAGATGAGGAGGATTGTAGAGGAGTTAGGGGGCGCAGAGGGGATGAGAAGTATGGAAAGAGGGAAGGAGAGGGCGGGGAGGATGGAGAGTGGGGTTTTGGTGTATGCGAGCGAGGGTTATGTACAGAGAGGGGAGCCGAGGGAGGAGTATGTCGGGAGGATGAATCTGGGGATCAGGGATGGGGTTGCGATGGGAATTCCGCGGGCCTACTTTGAGAATGCGGTGAGAGGGTTTATCCCCGATCGGTCGCCGCCCGCGAGAAGTGAGGTGCGGAATGCGAGGCCAGGGAGGCAGATGACTATGTCGAGGGTCAGGAGCATGGCGGAGGTGAGAGAGATTGGGAGATGGGGTACTGAAGGCTATGCGGACCGTAGTGCCTACGGATGCGGAGGTTCAACGCGTGACAGGAGTCGTGGGGTTAGAGTGAGGAGGGAGGGGACAGTGGAGGACGAGTTTCGGGGGCGTCCGAATTCATGGACGGGGAGGGAGTATGATTATTATAGTTATTGTGCGGGGACTTTGACTGGTCGGACGGTGACTCCGGATGTTAACTGTTATTATATGAGGAGGAGTCGATAGAGCTCAGCGCTCTAAAGCTGGGCCCTTAAGTTGAGTTGCGAGTTGTTATGACCTTCCCGCGACTGTCTTCAGCAGCATAAATACGAAAATCTACTACTATGGAGGTCTCTTACTAAACGATGTGTTATAAAGTAGAAAATGCTTATCTCCCACATAATAATGGAGCCCAGTTTTGTAATCTTTACCTTTAACCTCTAACTTACCTTTTTACTCCCTCCGGCTTTAAGCATTAAAATCTTCATAGACTTCTCTACTCCGTAGTCATGTTCTAACATAGAGCTGGCTACGGATATTCGTCGTAGCTAGGTAGGCCGTACTCTAAGCAAGGCTGTACAGTACGCATAACGTGGGCCAGAGGCCTGTGGGGGCTATGGAGCCCTGGAGTCTGGCCGTGGGGGCTGGAGTCTGGAGCCCTGGAGCCTGTAGGGGCCCTTGGAGTCTAGCAGACTCTGCGGCAATCCAGAGTCCAGAGTGGATCTGGGGGATCAGTCCATAGTCCAGAGTGGATGTGGGAGTATCGTTCCAAAGTCTATGGCACAGTAGTTCTAGGGTCTGGGGCGATAGCTGGAGTATGGTAATGTAATAAATTGATGATAGAGAGACCTTTAAGTCTCTCCATGCCTGGAGGGCCTCTTACGGAGGCACTCTATAGGCCGCGTGACGAGTCATGTGGCCTCTAGCTACATGTCTACAACACCATTCTCTTACACTTTACAAGATCATCTTTATTTAATCCTTGGGAGGGATATTTACAGAAATGGAAATGTAGTTATTTCTACTTGACGGTTCTTTCGCTCTTCCTGGGAAACTACTTCTTATACCGGTTTTCAATCTCTTGCTAAGATAAGCCCAAATTCATATAGTGGTAAATAATGAATAAGTTTTCATGCTACGTGTAAAGACACAAGGAATCCGTACAAACTAGCAGGTCATCTTTGCAATCGTAATTTGCAAAGTTGCAGACCGCGCTGAAGTATGGGCCAGAGGGTCAAGCGACTTGTCGAACACCGTTAAGTGACTAGCATGTGGCCGTGCCAGCGGTGAGTACCGGTGCGTATTTTGACGTTCCGATAACCCAGACTTTGCGGGTATTTATGAATGCAACGCCGAAGCCGCGGTGTTTTCTCTGTGGCGTTCGCTTTGAGATGTTGGTCACTCGGCCTTTTGCGGCGAATTTTCACATGGTTATGTGTTACAAGTGCAAGCGGACTTGGCAAAGGGTGAACTCGAGTTCGCTCCGTTCTTGACGATTGCAATTTATAACTTTATACCGTTAATCAACTTGTGATTTCAAATCTTTAACCAAATTTTCAATCCAGCTTAAAAAGTGCAAGTATTTTCCTAGCTGGGTTAGGGGCTGTCATTTGGTTGTTTGGGTTTCGCAGACGTGATGCACAGCAATTGTGTGTAATATACAGTGCGAAAAAAAGGGCCAGAGGGGCAGGGCGCACTGACTAGGTACCTAAAGTTGCTAGATCCGACGCCCGGTTTGCTCCGAGTATTAAGGAACTATATCTAAGGTAACAGAGTTGGCATGTCTCACAATTTATTTGCGTCCATGGGTGTGAGACTTAAGCTTGGTATCTTTACAATTGTGTGGATGATAAGCTCGATAGGAGAGATACAAGGGAGCATCCAAACTCGCCCGAACACCTGCAATCGTGCAATAAAACCGGTCATTCTCTTTCATTCCAAGTACACTAAATATCCCTTTAAGTGAGAGTCTAACTTGTCTCTCAGGTGGACCTGTTCGACGCTATCTGTTAGTCCCGCCCTGTATCTTCTGCTGACAAATACTTACGGGAGCGTCTCGTTCAGGACTCCGTACTGGGCGGGCAGGAATTCTCCCATGCCCAGCTGTTGTGCAGCCTTCCGAACTTCGTCATACAGACCTTCAGTGGTCCTTGCTGAAGTGCCGTTGGTTGCCAAGTCGTTCTTGAAGCGCGTTAGTCAAATGATACCAGGACCCAGCACTTTCAGCTGCACGTTGTTGGGGAGACTCACCAGCCGAAGCATCGCATGGATGAAGGCCACAGCAAAGGCAATCCAGCGCTTAGTGCGCACCTCGCCGCGCAGACAGCGACCACCACGAAACTCAATAGTTCCAGAATCGCCAGTGGCGACGTGATCGAAGTTCCACAGGACATACCTATTGCTCTGCATGACGTCTCTCAACGCCTCTGGGGTGGTGGCAGCCCGAATGACATTCCCGATGGCGGTGCGATTCCGCCCACAGCGCTGGAGCTGGGCTGAATTGACAGTGTTGGGCTTGCAGTAGGGATTCTCTTGGCGGTTGGCCATGAGGAGGTCCAAGACGAGGTTCTCGTACACGGCAATGCCGTAGCCGATGGTCTTGAGCTCGTTGAGGGTGAATCGCTTGTTCTTCCCTCTGGAGACGTGCACATGGCTGCCGCAGGCTTTGGCTCGCTGCGGCATGTGGAAGACAGCCCTCATGGCCTCCCAGAAAGTGTCGATCTCGACTTCCCAGTTTGCGCCGTTGTCGAGGACGGGTGATACGGCCTCCATGGGGACTGGTAGTATGCGTCAGTAAGTTGTCATGTGTCATTGATTAGGCCAGGAAATGGCAGAAAAGGGACCCACTGAGGTTGTCCGGTTTCCCGAGAGACCCATCCTTGGTGATGTACCACTGGTTGTAGTTGGTGGACCTCCATGCTGCCTGTGTCAAGTCGTTGTGTTGCGCCTTGAGGCCTCTGTTCCGGAGGGCCTTGGCTAGCAGCTCGTAATACAGGGCATGTTTCTCCTTGAGTGGCGGTCGGATCTTGTGTGGCTCCACCAGCACCTCGATTTCAACGCCGAGGGAGTATCGTGTCGCTGGACCAGCCATGGCGAAGAGGATTAAGAGTTCGGTGTGATGGTGCTGTGTGAGAAAATGACAATGACGAGAAGCCAAGGTGACGACAGATCTTCGAAAATCGTCCCCCCGGGGGGTAATGAACTTTCGGTCATCCTCGAAGATATCGGGCGCTCGATGACAGCGGACGAGGCTCTCAGGCGTTTAGGGATCCGTGGCACCTCTTAGCGCCTCTGATGTTCAGCTTCACCGCGCTAGGCGCGCCTGCCGACGTGGGCGTTGACAATATGAGGCTCGAAATGCCGTTTCGACTGATGAAACAAAAGCTGAATCCACAATGCTGGGAACGCCCCAATAAACCCCAGACACATCTGTTGTTGTCTAACGGGAGTTGAGGCTCGCAATCGCGCAAGTGCGCAGAACGAATCGGGCTGTCCCCGTGATGACGGTGACGCGGTAAGGCGTCACGATGCTGCCTTCGGCTCGAGACACGCGCCCGGGGCCGTCACAGTGGATTTGTTGGACACACACTCCAGGGCTGTCGGGCGCTGGCCGCAGCTTCCTCAAGGTGACTCTTCGGGCGCCCTTGCATTAGCGGCCCAACTTCGCGGCCAATCGCTTCAACCGGGCCACGCCTCAAATGGCCCCAAGGGAAGTTCTTCCCCTCACAATCACTTTTCTTCCCCCAAGTGCACCGTTTGTCGCAACAATACTGCAGCATTTGACACCTCGCGAATCGGACCCTTCTCGGCCGGCCCCACAAACAAAGTCAGTCGCGGCAGAATGGCATATCGCAATGAGAACCTCTACTTCGCCTACGGCAGCAACCTCTGGATCGAGCAGATGGCCAAGCGCTGCCCTGGGAGCTCGTTCAAGGGGAAAGGTACGCTGGAGGGCTACCGATGGCAGATCAACCAGCGGGGCGTAGCCAACGTCGTCAAAGCAGCGCCCAGCGATTCCGTCGAGGGCCTCGTCTTCTCCGTCACGACGTCGGACGAGCGAACTCTGGATCGCAATGAGGGAGTCGCCAAGAAGTTTTACGAGCGCCAGTTTCTCACCATCACCCTCGAAGAACACCCCCTGCACATGAACCAAAAGACATCCCAGGTGGCGCGATGGCTGGAACACAACCGGGACAACACCGATGCCAAGATCTACCTCTCGGGTTCGCGAGCAGAACGGTGCCCGGCCCTCGTCTACATCAGCGAGAGGTACAACGACGACGGGCCGATCCGGGAGGAATACATCAAGCGCATGCAAAGCGCTGCCACAGACGCCATTGCCCTCGGCGTCTCCCGCTCCTGGATCGACCGCGCCATGGGCCCATTCATCAACCACCCAAGGGCTGACTCCCCACTCGCACAACTCCCCGTCCAATACCCAAGCCGACCAACCGAAAGGCTCGACCGACCACCAGCCGACAGGAGCGGAGCGCGCAAGCGAAGCGCCATCGATGAGACAATGTCAGGAGGAAGAGGCGGAGTCGGAGCAATTGTAGCAGTAGGAGGAGAAGGATACGCAGCATCATCCAGCAGTAAGAAGCCTCACAAGTCGTCCTTCTTCGGGTGGCGGTTGTTTGACATGTTCCTCCACAGGCGCTGGAAGACCACCTCTTCTAGCTTCCGCCAGCCCCCTTCCCAGACGCCAGTCCGATGTCAGCCTGCAAGCGCTGCGCGAGTCGAACCGCAGGAAAGGCGCCGACAGCGGCGTCGCGTTCCCTCCGGCCATGCTCGACGGCGTGAAGTTCGCGACGACGATACAAGACGGAGAGGAGGAGGTGGTGTTTCTCGTGCTCGTCTCTAAGCGGCTGCTTCTTCGACCGGGGGTGGGCGTTGCTGATTACAGCGGCGCGGTCAATGTTAAGTGGTCGACGAAGGAGTTGGATCTGGCGAATGAGTTGGCGATGTATCATTTCCGGGAGCTGTGGTCGAAGATTTGTGACGACGCGTTGACGGGGGGGTACTCGAGCTGGGAGAGGATAGTTAAAGGAGGTCAGCGCAGTCCGGGGCTGTGCTGGGATCTGAATGACGATGTGTGTTTGAGTCTCTATGGCTCGGTGGGGGAAGCGGGTGGTGTGACTGTTTGGGTTGAGAGGCAGCCGCTGGTTAGATCATGTGCGTAATTTCGAGTTACATATTTCATGCATTTATTGCTGTATTTATGAAACTGTCGTGTGTTTTCCCGGGACAATTAGGTTCTCACTGTGTCCAGTTTCATGTCTGACGAGTTTTCCATCTCTAGCGCATGAGGTCTTGGAGCCTATCTTCGCAACCACAGCTAATGGCCTTGCCTATTTCCTCGGTTTAGGCGGATACGTCACTTGGTGATGGTTTTGGCAATATACCAAGATTCGATGGATTGACCCTGTAGATAACGTTGATAAATTTTGGTTCATCTTGTTTTTTCAGTTTTATTTACAATTGAGGTTCAGAGATTTACAATGAGCGCTAGCGCTCAAGTTGTGTTCAAGTTCTCACCTTGCATTGATAAGAAGTCGTAGGCATCGTAGAGATAATCATGGCGTCATATTTCCGTACAGGCTCAACATATCAACCACGCTCCCAGTGAGCATAAGCCTTTTCTACAAGGGCGAACAGACCAAAAACAGGCATTACAAAAACCGCATCCTTGAAAAGATTCCAGGAGACGGAAGACCACTAATATCAGGCGTCTTCAGAGAACCCCCCTGCGACTAGCCACATATTCCATTCCACTTGAAAACACTAAACATATGGCGACCACAAGTAGTGGCCCGTCCATTGGGAGAGTCTACCGACAACGCACATAGAACTGAATTAGTTGAGCTTTCTCCGGTCCCATCTGGCGGGACTGCATTCACAGAGAGTGGCTGCTTCTTCTCCTACAATGATGAACCTCGATAGGTGTCAGTACTGGGACTTGGTCTGGACAAGTGATTTGCATGAGACCAATGTGACAGTCTCCTATATAAATACCGGTTGCGCTCCACATTCAAAGAGTCGAGTACACATACATAAAGACTGTATTTTGAACAAAGAAGGACATTGTTACTTGTTCTTACGGGCCCTTGCAGATATGCTCCCATGCCTACATTGTGGGACTCGACTGTCTGAACAAACACAAGAACAGTCATGCTGTGAGATCTGTGTTTGCCTCGTCGCGTGAATGCACGTTCAAATCTGCTTCTGTAGCAGTTATTCTGCAATGAATTCATGAAGAGCCAGAACTGAGCATGCACATTGGTTGTTAACAATGGAATTGTACGGTGTTTATTTCTTTGCTAAACACTTTGCCTTGCGACGCAGAACTCGTATCTTGGAGTCATTAGACGGCAAATGCATGATCAGACAAGTGAATGGCGAGAGAAAAAGTGATGAGCACACACATATTCTTACCTGTGTGGTAGGTGTTCTTAATTCAGGAAAAATGGGTACTCGACGGTAGTCAGCAAAAGGGAACTCGGAAAACCTACCTACTTAGGTATGGCGAGTTGTACAAATCGTGAATTGAAAAGTTTATTATCAAACTTTGGATCACACGGGCGTAGTTGAGGAGGTCAGATTTCTTTTTATTTCCTTGTAATTCGTTTATTCATATCCTCACTCTGGTTTTTCCGCCAGGCAGGTATATGCCCGTGAATAACCTTACCTTCGTTTCTCTATTTGGTAACCTAGGCGCGATGGCAGTCTTCCCATGACCATCGTTCAGCCTCAAATTGCCATGCCTTGACTCAAGTTAGCCGGTACCTCACGAAGAGGCGCGAGTGAAAGTCCAGAATACACATTCAAGTTCAAAGTTGAAAGCATGTGGGCAGTCTCTCCAGGGCCACCATTCGGTGCAGTGGACCCCCATTTTGCGTAGACATTGGTGATCAATGCTCGCTGGGGGTGCCGGTGTGCCACGTTACAACCGCAAGTTGTCTCTGGAATAGAGCCAACCAAAATCAGTCTACGGCAGCGAACACAAACGTGTGCTTCTTCCGTTCGGATAACAACGTCAGCCCGTGAGCGGGGATAGACGGGGAAGTCTAGGTCAAATGTGGGCCCGCCCACAACACAGAGGGTCGGCCGAACTAGCCCGATGTTTGGCCCGGCAGGAGGAGCCGCAGCGGCCAAATTTGCCAATATATCCAAGGGGCTGAGCGGGGGATTGTTCATGTTGTTGTCCATGTTGGGGATTTCGACAATGTCAGTGAAAGGTGCAAGGTTCCGATGCAAGCAATCTTGATGGATACACAGGGCGGTTCGTTGAATAGAACACTTGGCTGTGAATGGTGGTTGAAAGTTGGGGGTTCAGCCTGCAGATAGAACGTGTTAATATTCTTTCCCTTCCCGTTGGTTCGGGTTTTCTTTTCTTGGTTCCAATCTCACTGGTCATGGACCTATGGGATTGATCTGTCACAATTTGAATGTTCACCTACAGCAGCGTTATTTTCCAGTACACAATATCCAATACAGAGAATACCTAGCTGGTCCATCCCTCATATTCTCGGGACTTCTTTCTTATCGACAGCTGAGCCCCCCCTATTGAATAACAAGGGCTTTATCACCTTGCCGTCTTCGACTTCCTCAACTGCTTTGTTAAGTTGGTCAAATTCGTAGAAGGTGAGTAAATCATCGCATGAAAAGTTGCCCGTAGTGTTGTCAGTGGCGCAGAGGGAGACGGCGGAGGGGGATAGGAGGATTTTGGATGGATGGCTCTGAACAGTCTTGCGACGAAAAACGGTATTATCAAGTCGAGGTGGTGGTAAAAGTTATAATTCGCTTTTTTGGCAGCTACAGCTGTATTGGGCTCCGATCTCAGCCCCTAATGATCACCGTCACGCAGATCCCACATCAGTTCTTGACCCTCGTCTCGCAAAACTCCAACCCGCCAAACGCCTCCTTCACCTCGGGAACCTCCCACAGCCCCTCCAACCACCCCTTCAGCGCGGGCGCCGCCTTCATCATCTCCTCATCCATAATATACTTCCCCGCAAGATGCAGCGGCCCCGCGACCATGATATCCGCCAGCGTAAGCTGCTCGCCCACCAGGAACTTCCTATTCCCCATTTCGAGCGCAATCTGCACCCTCTTAATCGCCCGCTCCATGTTACCCATACACTGGTCATAGCGCTTCTCGTCGTACGGGTACATCTTCAGCACGGCCATCATCAGCGGCGGGATGGTGTTGGCGGTGAGCTCCTGCTCGGCAAAGCACGCCCACTCGTCGATCTTGGCGCGGGTCTTGGTGTCTGTGCCGAGGAGCTGGGCGGATTTGGAGCCCGACTCGGCGACGAAGCGGCAGATGGCTTGGCCTTCGGCGAGGCAGAAGCCGTCGGCGGTTTCGAGGGTGGGGACCTTGCCCATGGGAAATTTGGAGAGGAATTCAGGGCTGCGGTTGGTCACGCCCATTGTGTACTCGGCGTCGGCGAGCTCGAGGCCGCCGAGGGAGGCGAGTGCCTTGGCCTGGGGCGGGGGTTAGTCGTAGCGCAAGAGTGGGGGAAAAGAGATGCGTACCCGCTGGACGCGGAAGTTGTTGGGGTACGAGTAAATGGTTGCAAAGGGAGCCATTATTGCGGTAGTTCTGGTGTCTTTTGGGGAAATGGTCTGCGATTTGGTTGGAAAAGAAAGCAATCAATTGGTCGTGACTTACACCAGGAACAGTTGACGCTGAACCAGAAACAGGGGGCGCTGAACCAGAAACAGGGGACGCTGCTTTATACCTATCACGCCATCGCCCCTGCTCCACAGCGGGTCGAACTGCCGCTGGCGTCTCCGCTAGTGATTTGGCATCAGGGAGTTACGTCGGTGCTACGTGGTGCCTAGGTAATGTGTTGCTGGCAGTCGGACTGACTATAGTCCGAAAACGTGGTATTTTCTGGGAAACATTGGCGGTGTGAATTGTTTCAGACCTCACGATCCGCGACATGATGACCAATCTTGCATCTGCGAGCAAAATTCCATGCTTGAGGCCAAGCAGCATTTGCAGGTAGGTGAGCACTTCGCATCCGCGACCATGATCTTGAGCACTTGCACTGTGTCGAATCTGAGATCTTTGTTTTGTGCCTGTCAAATGCGAGGTCGGAGTCCAATCGTTAGAAACTGACCCCTCGTTTGGTGGGCCACAAAATTAACGGCCCCGCGTCTGGTCACCACCTTCCCCGGACTCGGGATTACCACAGCGGCAAAAAGCGAACCCGCCTGATGGACGGCTTCGTCGAACTTGACGAGTTCTAGTTTATCATGGACGAGCTGGGAATCGAACCCAGGACCTTTCGCATACAGAAGTATGCTAAGCGAACGCTCTACCAACTGAGCCACACGCCCTTATGCTTGTTGGTGGGCCGATTGGATCCTGCTGATCGGCTGGCAGCAGTGCCGAGCTGAAAGAGTGGATGTGAAGGTTCTCGTTGCCGGGAATGCTGGTGGGTTCGCCAGGTTGGACTGTGTCTGGCTGACTGGAATAACTGGCTGAAGAAGGAGTCTTCACACGTATCGCGAATGCGGCTGTATGTTCCAGACATGCCCGTACCTCTTGATTGATACCTTCTGGTGTCGAGGAGGAAGCAGATTGATGGTTCTAGGTTCTCTTTCCCCGCTGTTTTGCTCTCAGTCCAGTGCCTCAGTCAAGATAAGATAAGATTGATCTCCAGCGACTGACGCAGTGCTTACCTAATTGTGGTAAGGACTGTCACGCTAGACCAAGAACGGCTAGTTTTCAAGCTTCATCAGCGGTTGGGCGGGTCTGGGGCAAATCGCGCCTGCCACAATTTCGAGAACCCACCTTCAACCTCAGCAGCCACGCCATCACCAGCTCACAGTCGCGGCCATGACAAAAAACAAGTCCAAGAAGAGAAAGCAGAATGATGTGGCCATCAATCTCCCCAACAAGCATTTGAAGATTGTCAAGCCGATTACACCACCGCTCGAAGCCAGCGACCGCAACGATGACAGCGACATCGCAAACACCCTTGAGCCCACGAGTGTGTACTCGCTCATCTCGGAGGAGGAGCTGGAAATCACCGTTGACACGCTGAAAGAGCTCGTAAACCACCCCGCCCTGATCAAGTCTAGAGCGTGCAAAGACCTGCGCGTCGCAGTCTGGGACTTCCGCCAAGCATGCGCGACCGGTCTCAACAGCACCGCGAGCGGCTCAAACCTGACCGGTCGTATCACAGCCGCCTTGGCCGACGGCAAACTCACCGACGCAAAGGTCCTCCTCGCCGAGATGAGAATCCGCGGCGAGGAGCCCAAACTCGGCGCCCTCTGTCGCTGGGTGCGTGACCTCGACGTCATCAGCGGGGTATCCACCGTCGAAGACACCTTCACAGAGCGAAGCGCAAAAGACCAGGAGCTCATCAGTGTGCTAGACGGCGTCCTCCGCGTCTGCGGCGCCATCGATACCAACACCCTCGCCGAGTTCGACCCCGACTCTCCCATCGCCGTGCAGGAAACCTGGGACCTCCGCTCGTCAGCACCAACCCTCCAAGTCTACGCCTCGGTCCTCGACAAGACCATCTTCGACGCCGCGCCTCCCAAGCTGCCCGAGTCTCTCCGGGTGATTGAAACCACTCCCGGACCGCTTCGAAAGCCCCCCAACCACCACGACGCAATCCTCTACACCACCAAGCCCGGCGCCGTCCCCCTCTCCGCAACGCCCCCTCCCATTTCCCACCAACACCACCCCATCGTCCCAGGCCTCTCCCTCGCCACACAAGTCCTCTCCCCCACCGAATGCCAGGCCATCATCGCCGCCGGTGAAACCGTCAACTTCCTCCCTGACGCGCCCCTCCGCGAGGACGGCGACATCTCCGTCCTCGCCCACAACTTCTACTGGGTCGTCGACCAACCCTTCCACGACACCCTCTGGTCACGCATCTCCCCCTTTGTCCCGTCCTCAGTCGAGGGCCGTCTCGCGCGGGGTCTGAACCGCCGCTTCCGCGTGTACCGGTACGTCCCTGGCGCGGAGTACCGCGCCCACATCGACGGGGCGTGGCCGCCGAGTGGCATTCTTGCGGATGACACGTATGTATATGATGCGTCGCCTGCAGGGAAGAATCAGAGCTCGCTGTTTACCTTTTTGATTTATCTCAATGATGAGTTTGAGGGCGGCGAGACGACATTCTTCTTGCCCTCGGTGAGAGAGGGCGTGCTGAATGCGTATCCGGTTCGCCCCGTTATAGGCGGGGTGGCCATCTTCCCGCATGGTGATACGAGGGGGGCACTGCTGCATGAGGGAACGGGAGTGAGGGATGGGGCGAAGTATGTTATCAGGACGGAGGTTGAGTATGATGTTGAGCCGACGGTGGTGGCTTAGGGGAAGCTAGGTCACGAGGGGAACGCGAACACGACGAAAAGTTCTGGATTTCCGTGGCGTCAGGATGTAGGAGTTGGACATCAAAATCACTGGCTTGTTTGTCTTTACAGTGGTTTAGTGCTGCGGCGTTCATACCAGTGACTCTAGTGATTGCAGCCTGCACAATTCTTCCTCTGCTCGTTTTCCGGGATACAGCCGCCGCTGGAGTGAGAGACTCTGCACACGGCACCTCCTATCCTACTGGCATGACAAAAGAGAAATTGCCCCATACTCGTGTCAAGAGGATCGAGAAAGCTTACTCTGTACGAAGTACACACATGCTGTCTAGTTTTCTAGTCTCGCCAGGCTCTCTTCCGATATAGTTTTGTGGAGCAGCACAGTCGATGTTCTCCACCCCACAAAAAGAGCAACAAAAGTAACTCCACCATCGAGTGGTGGAGATGGATCTAATGATCTGATGCCTGGACGAGCTGGGAATTGAACCCAGGACCTTTCGCACATTTGAGATATGCTAAGCGAACGCTCTACCAACTGAGCCACACGCCCTTGCTTGTTGATGGGAGGTGGAAGAATACGCTCGCTACGACGGTGGCTCGGTGAGCTAGGATGGCTGGAATTCACATTATGCTAGCCAGAGTTCTACCACTGAGTTGCAGCCCTCATTTTGACGATGATGTAGGTCAAGTGGCGCTGATGGGGTGCTGTCGCGAACGCGGTGTTGTTGAGAGGAGGCGGGCGATTCTCCCCTCGAGGACTGCATTGCTGAGTTTCAAAGGCCTTTCCTCGCTATCACACTTCCTAGTTCCGCAAGTAGGGGAGATATGCCCGATTTGAAGATATTAGGTCTCGTTCATTCTAGGTGTCAACGCTCTTCACCATCCAGTCCGCAAAACAAACCCCCATAAACACTTACGCCGTCGAACGCCCCAGCCATCCCTTCCCATGAGCTCACCCCTCAGCAGCAGCAATCGCCTCCGAATCCCTCTCCAACGCAGCGTGGTTAAACTCCTCATCATCCGTCGGCAGCTCCATATGAAACTTCGAGCACATCGCCACACTCACATCGACCTCCCCATCCGTCTCAAAGGAATCAAACCCCAGAACATGACCCCCTTTCAGGCGATCATCACTGATGAAGTGCATGTGCTCCCCCGCCACATTGATCCCCATGACATACCCCGGGCACCGAAACCCAAAGATTGTTCCCCTCACATCCTCAAACTTGTACGTCCTCTGCCGGCTCGTGATAGCAATCATGCCCTCCCCCGGACACTCCTGCCCACCAGCCGTGCGGACATATATCTTCTTGAACTTTCCATCCATCCTTATCGACAGGAAATGGTTCTTCGCTGAGGGAAACATCTCGTTCAGTAGCTTCACTATGTCCGCCTTGCATGAGAAAGCCGCCTTGATGCGCTGCGTGGGCTCGAACCGCGTGACCACGCTGAAGGGGGTGATGACTTCGGATGGGGAGGTGATGGGGACGATGGTGCCGTCGGACTTCATTTGGTAGACCGAGGAGTCGAGGATGATCATCTCGCCGACCATGTTGCGGAAGGTGCCGAGGCCGTGGTCGCCGTGCGTGAGGAGGGCGGAAATGGGGATTCCGTGCGATGCGACGCCGTCCACGAGGGCGGAGACGATGGAGAATTGGAAGATCTCGTTGGGGGCGGGTTGGGCCATCTTGGGCGGAGACTCTTTGGGTTGCAGGGTGGGTTTGTGGTTGTGGTGTGAGGTTGTTGTTTGATGGTCTGAGATGCTGACGGACTCCGGAGGGGGTTCGTGAGCTTGGGAAGAACTGTTGTCGAGTTCGGCAGTTGGCTCGACGTCACACAGCCAGGGTGTCAGGTGTCAATTGTGGGTTTTGTTGGTTTCCCCTGCCGCCGAAGGCCGGATCGGCGGATATCATCGGTTCCACAGCCAGCCGCGCCTTCCGGTTCCGGGCCGCCCCTGCGGGCTTACTGAGGAGCTGCACGACCGACCACTCCGCTGGCTTGGTTGGTCAATTGCCCTGCGGAATGCAATCATCATCGGAAAATTCAGGCATGTTTTCGACCCACTCCCGACTTCAGATTGTTCCATGTTTCGACGAATAAGCTTTATTAGGCCGGTCCGCGATCCCTCCCGGTCCACTTCACTTCAATCGTCCCCCCTCAATTATCGCACACCTCTCTCACCTACGAAATGACGACGGAGACAGTCCAAGTCGTGATCGACTCGCTCCTGGCAGCTGGTGTCAAATACGTCTTCGGCGTGCCGGGAGCCAAGATCGATTCGGTCTTCAACGCGCTGATCGACCATCCCGAAATCAAGCTCGTGGTTTGTCGACACGAGCAAAATGCTGCGTTCATCGCGGCAGCGGTCGGCAAGATGACCGGCCGACCCGGCGTTTGCATTGCGACATCTGGACCAGGGACCAGCAACCTCGTCACCGGTCTCGTGACGGCGACCGACGAGGGCGCGCCCATGGTGGCCATCGTCGGGAGTGTCAAGCGCGCCCAGGCCACAAAGCGAACGCACCAGAGCCTGCGCGCTGGCGATCTCCTCGCTCCAGTCACGAAGAAAGCTATTTTTGCGACGGTGCCGGACCAGGTCGCAGAAATCTTGGTTGATGCGTTCCGCGTCGCCAACACTCATCCCCGTGGCGCCACCGCCGTTATTCTGCCGATCGATATCATGACCTCCGGCATGAAGACCAGCATTCCGGCTTTCCCTGCGACCAAATTCCTGCCTCCACAGTATGGGCCCTCCCCGGCCGAACTACTCGCCATCGCTGCAAACGCCATCTCCTCGGCCAAGTTCCCGGTTCTCTTCCTCGGCGCAAGGGCTGCCGACGCCCCGGTCGTTGCAGCAGTTCACGCCTTCCTTCAGAAGCACCCCATCCCCGTGGTCGAGACATTCCAAGCCGCCGGCGCAGTATCTAAGAAGCTGGTCCACCTGTTCTTCGGCCGCATCGGCCTGTTCCGCAACCAAGCCGGTGACAAGCTCCTGCAGCACGCCGACCTCCTGATCTCAGTTGGCTACGACCAAGCCGAATATGATGCGAACGTCCTGAATCCAAACAACAGCTTCTCTATCCTCCACATTGACTCCTCTCCGGCCGATCTTGGGGCTTCCTACTCTCCAACCACTGAACTCGTCGGCTCTATCACCGAAAACCTCGCCGCCCTAACGAATCTCCTCGCTAACAGGCATGTGGCCCGCCCCCAGAAAATTGCTGCTGTCCAAGCCATCCACGATTCGTTCACCTCATGGAAGGCCGACCCCCATGCGCAACTCAACCCCAAAGGCGGTCCGGTCCACCCACTTCACTTCATCCGCCTCCTTCAATCCTTCCTCACGCCCTCCACAACTGTCATCTCCGACGTAGGCTCCGTCTACATCTGGCTCTCGCGCTTCTTTTACTCCTATGAACCACACACATTCCTCGTCTCAAACGCCCAGCAAACACTCGGCGTGGCCATGCCCTGGGCAATTGGAGCCTCTCTCTCACAGGACCCTCCATCTTCGCAGAAGGTCGTCTCCATCAGCGGTGATGGCGGCTTCCTTTTCAGCGGCCAGGAACTCGTGACTGCGGTCCAGCAGGAGTGCGATATCACCCACTTTGTGTGGAATGATGGGCATTACAACATGGTGGAGTTCCAGGAGGTAGACAAGTACGGGAGGAGCTCAGGGGTTGAGCTGGGCGGTGTCGATTTCAAGATGTATGCCGAGTCGATGGGAGCGAAAGGGATGAGCGTGAGCAGCTCGACGGAACTGGAGGCGGTGATGAAAGAGGCATTGGCGTGGAAGGGGGTTGTCGTGGTGGATGTCAATATTGACTACTCGCAGAATGCGGAGCTGATGGCTAATGTCATCGCCGAGGGGGTTTCTTGAGAGTGTCAGCCTCTTCGCGCAGATGCCCTGCTGTGCACATAGACATCTTGGAGGCAAAAAGGAAGTCCTGATCCTCTAGATCAGGGAGTTGGGGTTTCGCCGGGAATTGAACCCGGGACCTCTCGCATATTTGACTTAGGTTGTTACCCTAAGCGAGAATCATACCGCTAGACCACGAAACCGGCTGTTATTAGATGTTTGTGGGTTCTGTAACTCGGCTTACCGTCCTCGGGAGCCGCTGCGGATTAATACTAGCAGAGGGGTGTGGGTGCGCAAATGTTTTTGTCTCTTCTCATAGTTGATGACACTCTAGGTCCAAACATCTGTCTACATTTGTGTGGTCCCATACCGATCCAGATCTCGACCCGAAGGCCAGCTCCCAAGCATCGGTTCCCACCCGTAACACCTTGACACTAAAGTAATAAAGCTGCAGCTGTTTCACATACAAGGATTTCTGCCAGCGCTTTGCCGGGCTGACCCAATACCCCTGAGTCCTACGAGTATCCTCGATGCACGGGAGCGACCTCCAAACCCCTACCCCTTCGTGATCTCTCACCTCTGTCGGCCTCTCCAGCCCCAACTGGAGAGGCCATAGCCACTCCAGGGCGCTGACCATCGCATCCTGTCCGCACGGGAAGCTGAACAGGGAACCTCTCCTTTTCAGAGCCTTGACAAAGTGGTGATGAAACTCCTGGGCAGGGAGATCAACCTCGGTCGTCTCGAGTTGCAGTCCGAAATGACGCACCACTCCGTCAAGCGGTGCCAGCACGGCGTTTTCGACAACGCAGTCGCTATGGGTGCCGTCTGCACTGTCCCAGTACTGGCAGCCTTTCAGGTGCTTGAAGCCGATGAAGAGATTCTGAAGGCGCGGTATTTGCGCGGGTAAAGCTGAGATCATGTCACTCAGGGCGGTGGGCTTGTCAGTGAGGTCGGGATGGAGGACTAGTTGGAGTGATGTTACTGTTAGGAGACCTTTGGGGGGCAGGTGATGTTGGAGGGCACCAAAACAATGTTCCATGAGATAGGTGTGGAAGGAGTTGGTGGCGTAGAGGACTTCGACTCCCTCGAAGTATCTGGAGGAGGGAGCTGTTAGTGGAGCACAGAGTAAGGTCGAAGGGTGTGGGAGTGCTCAACTTACGCCTGTCGGCAGGTTAATAACCACCCCATCGCGTTGATGCACCACTTCGGCAACCTCGAGCTAAGTTTCAGGACGCCATCAGCGTCTCTGTAGAAACGCGGCGGTATAGAATCTGTATACACCTTGCAGGTATGGAGGCTTTTTGGATTACAGGTGTCATACACTGGACCATTGTTCTCCTGTCCGTAACCTCGGCAAACAAATGGGTTTTGATCGTCCAGAGCATGCAGGGTCCGGCCGCCAAAGATACTGATGAGAATGTCTCGTCGTATTTCCGGCGGTATTTTGGTGAAAAGGGGGCCGTCCGCCGTGCCAGGGCGACTGCAGGCCTTGGCGACCTCCATGCTCTAACTCGAGGTCTCTGTGCAGTGCTGGCTGGTGGAAACGTAACAAGGTCAGGAGCATTGTGGTTTCTTTTCATTTACTACACGCTGCACTTGTGTGCAGCTCAAGCCCTGGCTATTTCGTCAGTTTGAGTTGTTGGGCACCAGGAAAAAACGCCAATCGTCGGTACGAATCGCTGTGCCGAAACCCACGTATTCGGCTTCAGACAAACAGAGTCTGAGCCTGGCTTGGTGACACTCGTCGGATAACAGTGGACGTGCCCATACGTTATTGCCCAGATAGCTTCCTTTCAAAGCTAAGGTAGGTATCAAACTTTCACGCTGGGAATGCGGCGCAAGTAAACGATCATAAGAAGGAAAGTTAGGTATCCGTCATCTCCCGAAATCCAGAACTCCGTCAAATGCTCTTCATTCGTAGTATGATTTAGCTTGACACTCTTCTGAATATCCCCCCACGGGCTGAGTACCTGCCAAAAAACTCCCCAAATAAGCTTTCGACATCAGAACCGGGGATGGAGACTATGCAATCATCTGTGTCGGCGACGTGGCTAGAAGAAGCCTCTAGAACAACGACCAATAAACGTTGTCGGTCTCCGGGGCTGCAGCTGTTACACAATAAAAGTCGTTCAACCCCGCCCAACCTCGCTCCGGCTGGGTCGCAATGCCCGGCTGCGTGACGCTCTTCACCCAGCACACCCTTCTACCTCGTCAATCTTCCTCGTGGATTTTCAACATGGAGCCCGGTGTGACGGCTGCAAGTGTCACAAACTGCATGGCCTCCTTCTCCGAGGCATTGGAATCTACCATTAGAGCTATCACGACGTTACGGGTGAAGCCGTATTCGACATTCATCGCAAACCAGGATGATGAGACCCCGACAGCCACAGAGATAGACCTCGACGCCAAGGAGGCAGATTTGAAAGCTGCATTGATTTCACAACGATATACTCTCCCTGATCAAGTGATGCTGTCGGTAACTGTCGAACTGCAGCAGCAGTTCTTGGCGCTCAGGCGCGTAGGCGCCTTACCACTCCAGGCTAGGCTGGAGCGTAGGAGCCTTTGGTCATGTGCTCTCCTCACACACAGGGAGCTTTCTTTTGTATTTAGTCTGGGAGCTTCGCTCCCCCCCTTTCTACCTAATCAAGTCACTTTGCAACTGCACTTCCGCTGCTCCCATGAGCTCCGTACCCTCAGTGAAACGTTCCACACCAACAGTGACCGAATATGACGGCGCCCGTGGACACGATGCGCGGCGGACTCCGCAGGCCGCGACCGTACAGCTGGGAGAACGTGGCCGGAATCAGGGTCTGTGCGACATATTCTGGGTTGTTCTCGCCGGAGCGGGCTTGTTTGTCGTCCTGCCCGAACATGGACAAAAGCCCCTTCACCCCCTTCTTTTCGAGGGTGTCGTCTGCGTAGAGGTGGACTGGACATCGCCTTTGCCCGGCTGTTGAGGGTCTCCCTGATGCCCGGGGGGTTGATGGCATCTACACTGTTCAAACCCTATGCCGTCGGGAGAGTGCCAGTGGACATTGCCCGCTAGTCGCCAGGGGTTTCTACGTCTGGAGCCGCCCGTTCTGAGCATATCCTGCAGGTCGGCGCCGTACACGACCAGAAAGTCCTTGCCGACCGGGACGGAGATGGTTGCGCGGCAGCAGCCTCACGGAGAGCCATATTTGGCGATACGTTGGAATAGCTCCCCGAAGCCGACGCCAAACAAAGGCACGGCGCGTAAGGATTGTATGAGATGCACCCAGCCGGCGCTCACGGCGTGGATGGTTGCTACCTTTGGCCCTAGGGAGTCGTTTCTTGTAGCGACGTCCATGAATCTGGATGATATGGGAGTGGTTAGCATATTTGTTTCAGTGGTTACCCGGCGCGGATGGGAGGGAAAAACCAACGTACTCAAATCCCTCGATCTAATGCTTTAGCGAGACCTTAATACGCCACCCGTAGCCTGACTTCGTGTTCAAGTCGTCATAGTAGGCCGTTGACTGTAACAGCACGTGGCATATCTGTTCAACCCGTTCACCCAACGTGAAATGCGAAGCTGTCGTCCGGATAGTTGTGACGTCGTCAACCTCGAGCTTGCCCGCGAGTTTGGCTATCCGCTCTTCTGACATGACAGACTTCTTTCTGTACAATGGAAGGTTCTGGTTCTGGGGGTTGGTGAGAACATCATAAGCAGCCTTGGCTCCGGTGTAGGCTACGCCGGGGCGTGCTTCCACCATATCAAGGCTGTTGAAGATAAAGTAATCACCGACGCGGTCGTCTTCCTTGTAAAACTGGAGATATGCACGCAGAAGGTGTAGAACGACGCTGACGCCGTCGGCAAGCCAGGCCCTCCTCTCCTCGGTGTCGTACAGTACGAAGTGGCGTTTCCCGATCGTGATCAGGTTCCCCATGTAGTCCCCGTCATTGCCAAAGCCAAGATGGAGCGGCTTATCTTTGACGCCGATGACGAAACTGGCCCCCGGAGTAACAAAGGGGATGGAGCCTGAGAGCGTAACTTTCTCGAGAACGTGTGTTGAGCTCGGGCTGGGAAGGCCCGTCCATTCGATGTTGTAGTTTGCGTCAGGGGCGCCGACGGTATTCCTGACGTTGTCGGTTCAACCCACTATATGGCGGCTCTCCTTCATCTCACCCAGGGGGAATCCCTGAGGGTTATGGGCCCTTTGGACGCGGCTATCTTCGTAAGAGATGTAGGCGCCATCGGAGTTGTAGCAGAGATACCAAAGGACAATATCACCCACCACTTCCACCACTGCCAGAATTGCTGCAAAACCCTTGAGATACGTAGTGCCAGCGAAGTTGACAATCCGCTGGCAGTTGGTCAGCCCGGCGACCATATCCAGGGGAATCTCGAGTCCTGTGTCGGCCCGAGCTCGGCTCAGGATCGGGTAACCTCAAGCGATGACGGGATTTCCAAACATTCCACGCCAGCATCTCCCCGAGACGGCAAGGTCTGCATCCTAGAGTAGTTCCGTCTTGAACCCAATAGTACAGAACCCGGTGTAGACTGCCACACTGCTGTGGTGGGCCATAGCTAGGCTGTTGATGTCAAGTTCGGCAAGATGGGCGGTGCAGTATGCAGCTGCCTTGTCGTCGTCGGGCGAGGATCGAAGGGCGGCACCCATCCATGCAATCTGCTCAGCGATCTCGGCCACGGAAAAGGCATTTCCTGCAATGTCGATGGCTACCTTGCCATCTCTAAAGCATGCCTTGAGCCGTGTTTGGTCCCGCAGTATAACTAAAAAAAAAAAGAAATAGCATTAGCGAGTTCAATGAGGGCATGTGAAGGAAGCGATTCACCATCACGGCTTTCTGAGCCACCGTCCACGCACTTTTAAAGGAGAGAGAGCAGAGCGTTTCCCGTCTCCAGCCACATCTGCTGGAAGTATTCTTCGCACGTTACGGCCTGCAAATTGTTTCCATACCCAGTCAGTGTAATCGTTTGGGCTAATACGCAGCTAAGAGGACCGTCGTATTGTTACTCCTGGGAAAAGAGATACGGATCCCAGTCCACAGTGATGCGCATATGCAATTCTTAAATCTGCTTTCGGCTGAGCTTACGAGACCCACCACCGACTACTTAGATGATCGGCTCCCGAATAGTTCGGCGGTAATCAAGCTCTCCTTGTGCGTCGGGGACGTGCAGCAAGCTTATCGCTTTCAAGGTCGACCGAAGCCAGTAGTAGGCTGAGGCCTCAGCCATTGCCTCTCGGTACTTGGATACTTCGGGAATCTCGAAATCGTCATCGTCGTCATCTAGGTCCCCAAGGGAGGCGAGACCACTCAGGTCAACGTCTCGATCATCGCGGCTGCTGTCGGGATCAAGTGCGTCTGACTCCCTGTCCCACATCAGGTGCATTTTTTCGAGCTCCATGCCCGGACTTGTCTCGAACGATTGGTGGCTGTCGCATGAGTCCGCGTTGGATTCGATGTCGGAATGGCCTTGGCTGTGGCTAAGGAGTTTGCTCTTCAGGCACTTGATGATTTTTACTATCGCAGTGGTCAGTCTTTCCGCCTGAAACCGAAAACGCGAGCCGACCCATGCGGAAATGGTGGATTCAAACCTTCTGAACCTATATACGAGATACATCCCTTCAGCAAGTGGTCGAGGTCCTGTTCCACTTCGGCAGGGTCACTGGTGACAAACTCCGGCGGAACCTAACCTGCGGGCTCGTTGGCGAAAGCCGAGATGTACTTGCCAACATTAGGATTCTGAAGAAGGCTTGTAGCGCTAGAGAATACGGTGCGGGTGTCCTGGTCCGTAGATGAGTGCATCATATTTGTCGCCGCGGCTTCATCTAGCTCTTGAATCGTATCTAGTTTCCCCAGAGCCACTGAATTGGCTGCCAGTGAGCCGTACCCTTAATCGTCGTTGGCATTCGTTGGGTCTTTTGTTGAATAAGACCATTGATCCAAGTCTTCAGGACCGAGTTCTGGAAGTCTGCTGAGAAGTACCTCGTCGCCGATCTTTTTTAGGTCTGGAGTTTTTACGTCGATCGGGGGGAGGGCAGTGTCTCTATCAACTGGAGAGGACGCCCGGGACCGGGGGGCGTCTAGATAGTCATCCCGAGGAGGTAGGGCTTCAGAGTCTTCATAGTCCCAGACCGTCCAGGCTGCACGTCGTGGATGACGCCCTTCCGCACGAATATCCTTAAACTCTTGCTCACCAATAATAAGGGAGTCAAAGGGGCCGACCACAGTCGGTCGAGAGTCGCCAGTTAACTTGCAATGATCTCCTCCTCATTCAGCAGCACCCCCCGGCCGCCCGCGGCGAATCCAGCGTTCGGGTACAGAGGCCCGGAGCCCAGAACCTGTTGCGCAAGCTTTTGGGGTGATGAGAGTGGTTTGGAAGATCGACCCTCGGGTGTAGAGTCATCGTCGTAGACTAGACGTAATCATTTCTGGTCAGGAAACGTGCTCTGGAGAAGAGAAGCGTTAGATAATTAGATATTAGATATGGCACATACACGGCGCTGGCACGACCTCCCCGGGAAAGATGATTGTGTACATTTCCCGCCATTGATCCACTAATGATTGGTTCGGTCGGGATCGGGTTCGGAGCCGCTCTTCTGTTTCATCGGAGATAGCATCCGTCGGAGGGTACCTGGCTAGTGCGCAAGGAACAGCCATTCGCATATGCCGCTTCAACTGGTAGTCAGTCACGAATGGCTCGAAACAACGATTGCATATGTGGCGGGATGAGTGTCGTCGGTAAATGTGTTCCCTGTTACGTTTTTCAGCATTTGATGAGCACTACAATGGTGAGGCATTCCCGGACTCACTTTACCCGCAATACGTTGGTCCGTCCTGGCCCACAACAAGTTTTAACTCTAGCGAACGTCACGGGGTCGTTCTTTGCAAAAGGGCAAGCAAAGCTGAGGCTGAGGAGCACTTTCCGGGGTTCGCCATCGTCAGATGGAGGCTCATCCTCCACCCTCGCCCTTTTTCTTCCCCTTGCAGGCTTCTTGGACTTTGACTCATATTCATCGAGCAACCGTCTCTCGATCTTAGCCATCACTACGCTTAAGTATCCTTGCGTACGAACGGTAGGGTGTAGCGATTTGACGTGGATTGCGAGAGCAACATCGGAGAGCGATGCATGGCACCCGATGGACGGCGTGGTATACTTGAGCAAACCACCATCTTCGTTGGGCAGCTGCGGGGCAACTACACTGCCACTGCCGTGGATAATACTATTGGCTCCCTGCTTTCAATGACCTTGGCACAGCCTGTATGCTAGCGCATTGTACTGCAGTGGCTAGGCGTCAGGGTCGCCGGGCTCGGTAACCAAAATCATTCGTGAAAAAAATCGGCCATTATTTTACACTACTAACTGACTCCGGTAGAGATTTCATGGGAAATCTTCCAGCAGGAATTCGTTTCCAGAGCGCTGCCCAGGTGAGGTACGAAAAAGGAAACTTTGTGTGCCCAGATTCGTCGCACATAACAGTCGGTTTCGTGATCTAGCGGTATGATTCTCGCTTAGGGTTCACCCTATAGCATATATGCGAGGGGTCCCGGGTTCAATTCCCGGCGAAAACCTGATACGGTGGATTCTGAGTACAGTCCAGTAATCAGGAGCTCTATTCTCTTTTTGCTGGTTAGGTAGCAGCTTGTCTAAAACCTCCACCTCTCCCAGGTACCTCGTTGATGAGCCTTTGTGGTCGTTGGGATTGTGGGAGCATGTCGTCGCAGAAGGCGTTGGGGGGCTCGAAAGGAGAAGGTCTTTTCGTCCTGGGACCGCTGGAGTGGGTCAAGAGTGAGAGAGTGTCTCCATCCTGTTACTTGCCTTGCATACCGGCTTGCGTTCTCAGGATTGGTCAACACAGTCGCCTCTGTCGTTGTTGGCCTCTACCCCTTTTCAACCCCCTGTTATCGCGCCCAATGCAGCTTAGTGGCTGTTGGTCGCCCTGGAGATAACCAAACAAATCCAGAACCCTCCCATCAAACTTGTTCAGGACAGGTTGCAACCCTCCTCTTGTATCGGCAAGCCACCGCCAGCCCGTCCCAAACGTTCAAGGTATCACCAAACCGCAGTATCAGAAAAATCAATTCCACCCCCTGGACCCCCTTTCGAACTCATCCCCAACACACGAGGATGAGGTTGCGGATGTCAAGGGGTGAGGTACGGGGTTGCTGAGAGAGGACGAGCGGGGGAAGGGAGCATGTGATGTTGACTCTTGAGGTTGTTCTTCTTATTTCGGGGTGATATTTGCGCATCTTCACCATGAGTGTGCGCAGCAGATGAAATCGCCTTCGCCAGGACATATCGGGGCTGAGTCCGCCGCTGTTGTACCACTGTCAGTACCTCCTATCCGTAGGACCCCAGACTCAGCAGCAACTCACCAGGATTCGGCTGCCGACAAGCCTCCTTCCACAAACACTGAGACGGCTCCGTCTTCCCCAGACACGGCTTGATGACACAAGCCATAATATTGTTCGGATCATTTGGACACGGCCAGTTGTCCGGTGTCCCCATGTACGATGTGCCCTTCCACACATTCTTGCAGATGCCCTGATCAAGACAAACACAATCCCCACCCCACTGGTTTGAGCAGCGCCCTCCCACACCCCCTATCTTCACCGATACTGTATTCGTCGTCGAGACACTCGATGATCCCGTCGTTGAACTTGGTCCTTTCGTCGTTGACACCGTCGGTGTCGTTCTCGCGGACTCGCGAGTCGATTCGGGAACCACCCCCGAACTCCCTGTACTCCCAGGCACCCCTGCCGTGGCCGACCGACTCGTGGCCGACAAAGCAGTAGACACCCTCGCTGTCGCAGCAGCGGCTTCGTCCGTGGCAATATCGCACGTATGCTTCCCCATCGTGGCGCCGAGACTACCCCCGACGCTCGCTGCGACGGCGACGACAATCGAGGCGATCCATGCGAGGATGAAGAATGTGCGTCGCTTGAGACCAAGGATTCTCGCTTCGTCTGGTACGGCCCCTGCCCATACCGCGCCGCCGAGGCCTTGGCCCGCGATGTATGGTTGGGGGACGGCTTCCTTGTCGTAGTCGCGGCCGTGAGCGACCTCGAGTGTGCTGTGAGTTTGGCTGACGGTAGTAGTGCCGTCGCTCACGGGCGAGAGGTGGTTGTCGGATACGCTCATCGCGCTCGATGGCAACAAAACGAAAGTCGACGCGTGCGTGCGGATGGTGTGGGGAAGAGAGGTCCGCCTGCAACGGTCGGGGAAAAGTCCCGAGCCATACTTAGTTAGGGGGTGTAGGGTCTAGGCTTGAAGGGCTTTGAGGCATCAGCACGGGGTAAAATCAGGCCGCGGGCTCTTGCAATAGAAAGTGGTATTTTGCCTCCCACAGGCTGGCTGTGGGACAGCGTGAGACAGATGAATCTCGATTTTTGGACGTATCAGGACCGTTGGTGCCGCTGCCGAGCATGTGCGGCTGAGATGTAGCGGCTACAATTGGTTCGCAACGGTTTTGTTGCAGCCGATGGGACGCAGGGGGCCAGATTGGCCGTCCAGGAGAACCCGAAATGTGGTGCGCAACGGCCAGGGCAATCCTTGGCTTTGTATGTGGAAATTATAACCCGGGGTAAAATGACGTCAGTTAAACAACCATCAGTACCGAGATACTCGCAGTTTCGAAGACAGATTGAACAGTTACCTTTACCGTATCGACCACAATATGCCTCGTCATATGCCGATATGCTTTCAATCCCGTTATCGATGCTGCTCGTTCCATCCATTTACGGCTGCACCGTGTCAACCAAGAGCGTAGGCTGTTTGGCGGTCTAATTTCGAGGTTGAAGGAGTAATAAATGGGCAAGAACAGAGACGAGTATCTCAGCCGACGATGTTGCAGCCAATCCGTTCTTTAATTTGTTTCATATGTACCTAATCGATAATATACGGCATCATACAGGTTGCCTATGGACGGTGGACTTCATATGTGCTTGGAAACCAGCGGAGGGTAAGTCAGGGGTTGCACCTACTCGGGTTTCTGCGCCCACACGATCTTCTGCATGTAGTAGGCGTGGATCTTTGGTGACTGGAACTCGTTGCGCAGCTTGGCAGCGTAGACTTGGACCTCTTCAGGGGCCCAGCCTAACAGAGTGCCCATGTAAAGCATCGATCCGGCGACGTCGTTCGAGGTGGCCAGCTGCTGGAAAGCGCCGATTTCCTTCTTCTTTTTATCTTCGGGCCAGGCGCCGAAAGGAGACTGTAGGTGAGTTAGCTGCAAGCTCCAATTTGCCTGCGTAGCAGGGTAACTTGCCTTGAAGTCCTCTTCGTGGATGTTCACGAAGCCCGCGGCTTCGATTCCCTTGCGCTGGATTCCGTCTTCGACAACGGTCATGGAACGGCCCATCTTTTCGCCACCCTCGGCAAAGAACTTTCCAAACTGGCCCATGGCTGTCTTCTCGTTGACAGAGTCGTCGTCGCTGCGGAATTGCGCAGAGGCCTCGTGGCTCTCGATCCAACCTCCGGGCTTGATGGCGCGATATGCTTGACGATAAAGCTCATCCCAGTCCTTGATGCTCCCAAAAAGCCAGCGGATGTGCACGAAGTCGAGGCTGTTCTCCTCAAAAGTCCATTCCTGCGTACAGTCATCAATTTGGCTGGGGAGAAGTTAGAAGCCATGGCGGCCGTGCTGGGACACCGAGGTTGAACGCTTACAACAGCACGTTCGGGGGGACCCAGCTGGGCTGGATGGGCGATAGGTCGATGCCAATCACTTCAGCACTTGGGTACTTGTCGCCAAAGTCACTGTATGCGTGTAAGGGTCTGCTGCTCCAAAAGTTCGAGTTAAATTTCCCCCAGGGACGTACATTGCCCAAAGCCCAGTGCCCGTGCCGACGTCAAGGACTTTCTACATCATCATTATCATCAGCAAACACCATTAAGTGCTGTGGTGGGTTACGTACCTGGATATTGTTCTTGACAGGTACCCTGCAGAGCTCACCGTCGAGCGTTAGGGTCAGGACGTGATGGCTAGCAACAACGGTCAGTCTTGGTCAGGGGGGCGTGACACTGCAGCGACCTACATGATGTCAAGGGATTCGTTTTGGCCTTCGTCATTGGCGCCCCTTTTCACTGGTCAGATTCTGGGCTGCATCAGCTCATTTTGGGAGGTTTGAGTCATACCAATACTCGGCATCGCCTTGGCTGCTGTGGTAGGTTCTACCATTGATCGTCCTGTATTCTAGAATCGACGCGCTGAGAGAGGCGGTGCTGCTGGCAGAATCCCCGCCGTATGCCGACTCTTGGTCATCGTACTCGTCAGCGCGCTGCTATCGAGGCGAATTGGTTAGCTGAGGTCGAACAGGTGCATGTGAAGGACCCGCATACGGTTTCCTGTTGGTCCGGAACGACCGGGGCCGCAATCTCGACCTCGACCTCGGCGCCGCTAGTTGCCGTGGGCAAGGCAACGCCCGGAGCCGTGGCCTCGGCGCCGGATGCCGTAGCCGTCGGTTGTTGTTCCGACATGGTAAAAATAGCTTGCAGCGTGCCCAGTGTGCACAAGTCAAAAAAACCACTGTAGAGGAAGCGGAACGTTTGGAAGAGGCGCCATCGGTCCTTTTGTACCGACCCCGCCCCGTGACAGGTGTTCCGGATGCATGGTAGGCATGGGTGTGATTGGACGTCGATACCATCCCCAGCCTAGCGACCCGGGAGTTGTGGTCTGGTTATGTGTCGACTGCCCGAGTCAGTGCAATCTCGGCGGTGACTGTAAAACGCTAGGTGCTTGTTGAGAGAAAGCGTTACGTAGCGTGGCGTCCAGGCGCCTGTAAACACTTGGCAGCTGGGGGGCATGACCTGATACGGATATACACGCATATATCTTCCGCGAGATCTAAGTTGGTCCTCTGCACACACTTTGTCAAGTATTGTGCCACCCAAGGCGCGAGCCTGCATTCTTGGCGGGGTACAACATCCCCCCAGATTATCGCGCAGCTGCCACAAACCTGTCAAGCAACGTGGTGAGAAAGGCAATGGATGGAATAAATCCCGGTTAGATCGATCCGCTCAGACCTCAGAGAGAGCGGTCTGCAGATCACTTTCAATACGGATTAGCTCCGGCGAAATCGCGAAATTGGGTCGTTGCGCCATTTTATGCACGCTCGAGCTGCAGGGGCATTGGCCACTTGCAGGAACGACACATGTGCGGCCTGCATTTGCATCCAACATCGCCCCGTTTCCTTGGGGCGCCGTATCGAGTGGTGCCAGGTGCCAATAGCGGGCCGGAAATCCATTCTCGGCTTGCTGTTGTCCGTGACCCGGCGGAGCTAAAAGAGCGGCCCCGCCAAGTCTGCTTGGCAGCGAGAGCACAGACCGGCGCTAGGCACGTAGACAGTGAGGTGAGGTGGAGCAACTGAAAATGCCGCGTCAAAGAGGTTAGGTCCCTCTTGTCTGCGGATCGCAAATTATCCGCGAAATAATCGCCGCCATGAGTGCTACCGCACAGCCAGGATCGCCGCCCACTGAGGCTATTGAAGTCGCTGCTGCTGAGGATGTGGAGACCGACGAGTTCGACCCTCAGGAATATGATGGCTCTTCGTTTGCTGCCTCGACGAGTGTCACCTCAAGCCTTTTCGAGCACGCATACGAGAATGGAAGACGCGTGCGTACCGCCAATCCAAGCGCTGTGAAATCCCCGGAAGCTGAAAGCTGACGCAGGCCAGTACCACTCGTACAAAAATGCTCGATATCCGATTCCAAACGACGATATTGAGCAGAACCGCGAAGACATGAAGCATGCGATGATGTTAGAGTTGACTGAGTGAGTTCTGCCAGATTCTTCTGGTCGCGGCACTGTTTGGTAGGTCGCGTCGCTGGAGAGGGGCGCTGGCTAACTGAAGGCAATGCAGCGGGAAGCTCTTTTTCGCCCCTATCGGGAACCACCCACAGAAGGTCATTGACTTGGCCACAGGGACGGGCATCTGGGCGATTGACTGTGCGCAACATCCTCACCGGCCGAACCCAGAGACTCGACGCTGACTTTTCGTGGCAGTCGCCGATCAGTTCCCCTCGGCCGAGGTTCTCGGCATCGACTTCACCCCGATTCAGCCCGATTGGGTTCCTCCGAACCTCAGATTTATCGTCGACGACATTGAACAGGACTGGCTGAACGGGTCGAATTACGACCTCGTGCACCTGCGCCAAGTTTTTCCCCTTCTGAAGCAGCCCGAAACGGTCCTCGGCCACGCATTCGAGTACGTTCGACTATCTTCTCTTCTGTGATGTGTTTTCTCACCATGCGCCGCAGACATCTGAAACCCGGCGGTTGGATTGAGATCCAAGAGTTTGGCGGGATGACCTATTGCGACGATGGCTCGACACCAGACGGGTACATGGTGCAGAAGTTCCTGGATGCCGCCACGGAAGCGTTCAAGAAGTTCGGCAACGATTTCCGGATCGCAAACAACCTCGAGGGGCGTCTCACCGCGGCGGGTTTCACGAACATCAGCGTGAAGAAACTCAAGGTGCCTATCGGAACATGGCCAAAAGTACGTGAATGCGAGCTGAGCGACTTGGTTTCCTAGTGCTGACGTACTTTTGCTCCTAGGACAAGCGACTGCGCTTGATCGGCCTGTACTTCAAGTCCATCCTCGAGGCGCTTTTCACGGCCATCGGTGCGAGGCCTCTCCAGATGCTGGGGATGGAGCCGGTCGAGATTGAGGTGTTTCTGGTAGGAGTGCGCAAGGAAATCAAGGACACCAACTACCACTCCTACATGGAGTATATCTTCTGGGCCGCGCAGAAGCCTGAGTAGTGGTGTTTTGGAATGAACATGGGCCGGCGTTAGATAAGGTAGCTTGGGCAGGGAGTTGGAGGTAGCGTCGTTTTGGAAACGTGACTTCAACATCCGAAGCTCGAGGCACTCCAATGGAAGAGACGAGTTTGGCACTTGTTGCTTCTCCAAAATCTGCAGCAAATTTGGCATGGCCCACCTGACAATCTACGCCGAGTCGAGCCCCAATCCAATCAGCAAACGCTCACGTGAGTATGTGGGCCCGGTCCCTGATAGGTAGGACGATGGTCTCCTTTCAGGCAGGAAAGATGCGCCCAACCTGAGGCAGTAGCGCCGTTGCCCCTCTTTCGACAACACGGAACATCTCAGTTTCCATATCGCGTCCAAAACAAACAGAACTGCGACAGACTCTCCGCTGAAACCAGAGCTACCCCCAGCCCCTAGCCCCAACCCCTCGCTTCCTTCTACCATCCCCATCAGACAGGATGACCGATTCACGCCCTGATTACCGCGACGTGCGATTCGATGCCCGTCGTCAACACCGTGACCCACCTCCGCCCCGCGATCTTCACGCATCAAGCTCCGAGGATGAGCGGCCCAGCTCGAGGTATGAATCCCGGAGATCACGACCCCGCATTGCCCGTACCCTCCAAAGCTATGATGGCGGTTCAAAGGCCCGAAGTCCATCTTCCCCCGAGGGATACGATCGAGAGGTTGTCGCACGGAGCTCCCGGGCCCAACGGCCACTTTCCCCTGCCCCAATTACCCGACTCCACGAAGATATTCGCGAGCTGCGACGCGACCCACATTGGAACGGGGATTTTGACCGAGATCAAGGCAGCCCCCACCCTCGGGAGCGGGATCACAGGGCAGGCCAAGGGAGAAATCACGAGAGAGCTCTTGTGAGAAACCGAGGGAGCCATGAAGACGGGGACTCTGGTTCCATTGGGACCAGCGACGACCATCGGAGCCGTGACAGTGATGATGGTGATCATGAGCCTGCTCGAGAGTTCCGGTTCGCAAACGGCGGGCCACCTCCGCTGACATCCTCGAGTGTCCCCGAGCAAAGCCGCTTTGAAAAACAGCCTGACCTGGAGCGGGCCAAGCTTCAGTTTGATAGGGATGGCCGCCCTTTTCCTTCTCCCTCAGCCCCACTCGACATCCGAAGGAGATCTGCGAATGTACGCGAGCTGCCTTATCGTTCGAGCCCGCTGTCTAGGAGCCCAGGACTGGGCGATATCTATCCGCCTCCCTCTCCAAACAAAGCCGAGCCTCAAATGCCTATGGGGAGATCACCAGGGCATTTTATCCACAGACCAGTGAGCCCGGTCGAATCATCACAGCGGAGCGGGTCGGCCCAGCCCATCCCTTCCCTCGGCCCATCTACCCTTGGCGACCGTCGGTACCAGTACAGGCCGTTAGACGATTCGTTCATTAGATTGATCCGTATCCTGCCGGAAAGGAAGACCATGTTGCGGTGTGAGATTCTCCACGTCTCGCTCAGAAAGCTGCCCCGATATGTTGCTATCTCGTATGCATGGGGAGACGCTGGAGACACACGAAAGATTGAGCTCGAGGGCTCGCTTGTTCCGATATCCGTCAGCCTCCATGGGGCTCTAAGTGCTCTCCGCCAGAAGTCCGAGTCCGTGCTCGTCTGGGCGGATGCACTTTCAATCGATCAACAAAACGTCGGCGAGCGGACACAGCAAATTGGGCTGATGACCAACATCTACGCCTTGGCAGAGTCTGTCGCTGTCTGGCTAGGGCCAGAGGATGACGATAGCACGGAAGCGGTAAGCATTCTCTGCGACATCGCGGACGGTGGTGATTCCGGCGTGACACTGTCAGAAGCCGTGTCTACGAGTGCCATGCGACGTGCTCTGCTGGCTGTCGTGCCCCTATTTGAAAGGGACTACTGGAGGCGGTTGTGGGTTGTTCAGGAGATTTTCAACGCCAACGAGATCAATGTCTATTGCGGGCCAACGAGGGTCCCGTGGGACGTCTACAAAAAGGCCTCTAAGATGTTCAAACTCGAGCGACATTTGCTTGAACGCCATCTCCGGCAGCAGAAGTATGGCTCCTCAACTGACTTGCTCACTTACCCAGCTGTATTGACAGCCAACGGGCCGGCAAGTCTTCCGGACCTTAGGCTTCTTATGGAACATGTCGATGAACCCTTACTCGGTGTGCTGCGGGCTTGCAGACGGAAGCTGGCATCGGATCCCAAAGATAAGTTGTTCGGGGTACTTGGCATACTTCCCGAGAAAGTACGCAACGAGTTTCGCGCGGATTACAGTCGCTCTCTGAAGGACATATATACCGAAATTGTCGACTATATCCTCAAAACGACAGAAAGCCTGGACGTTATTTGCGACGCCATCCACTTCCCACTCCACGCGGGACTGGCAGTCTTCCCCTCTTTCGTCCCCGATTGGTCCCACATCCCTCAAGCAGCATCCCTCAGTCACTGGCACGACTACGGATTCAAGGCTTCTGGTGACACGAAGGCGATCTGCCGCTTCCTGGACGAGCGTCTCAACAAACTCGAAATATCCGCCATCTCGCTCGGCACAGTCAAGGTCAGGGGTGCCGCCGCCGGCACACTGTGCACTTGGACCGACTATTTGATGACGTTCCTTCAATGGAGGGCCATACTGCTCGAGAGCACTGAAAAGGAAAGCGAAAAGGGGAAACTCGCAGCTGAGCAGCACTTTGCAAAGGCGCTGAGCCTGGGCCAGATCCCGTCGCCGTGGGAGCGGCCAAACCAGTGGCTTGCGGTCTGCTACCATCTTTTTGCATCAATGCTACAGAGCGAGCTCCCATACTTGACCCTTGACCAGACTTTGCTTGGGTTCCTGGACATTGACATGGACATCAAACCGAGCGAACGCGGGCGTTTTCTCGATAAACACTTTGGGAGCCGCATGATGGGGCGTTGTTTTTTTCGTACTGATGAGGGGCGAATCGGGATGGGTTCCGGTTATATGGCGCAAGGTGACATCGTTGTCGTACCGCTAGGTTGCTCAACGCCGATATTGCTGCGCGAGAGCCGCAAGCGTGGAGAGTATCAATTCGTTGGTGACACATACATCCACGGGTATATGGATGGCAAGGCGGTGCATAAATGGAAGAACGAAGACGCAGAGCTTAAGAAGTACGTTCTCGTCTGAGGGGGCAGATCAAGGTGCCGGTAACCTTTTTCGGTAAGGCCAATAGGAACAAAGAAGCGTGTTGTTCGTATCTTGTCGTCAGCACTACATAGGATCTACGAAGCGTGCCCTTTCCCTCTGCTCAGAGAATGAAGACGAGATTGTTCGGTCGGGAAACGCTGTGACTGATGAGGGCTTGGTTGGCCATACTCGACACCCATTGCCCCTAGGCTTCTCCCGTTAGGAGAGTTTGTTCTATTTCTCCGCGGTGGCCCCTTTTCGCTAACTTCATCGTCGTCTCCCCTGGGGAGTCTTCCTTACAATCCTCACAAACTAGATAGAACATTTAACCCTTGGCCCTCGAGGCGTTTCCGTTCCTGTTCTTCGTCACCCTTCCGTAGCAGCTCCAAAATAGCCTGCACGGGTGCTACAGTCATCCGCAGTCTTTGCCAACGGACGACTATTCGAGACAGAGAGAGGCGACCTTGGCGGCCAGCTCGACGACCGCGATGACGCTTGCGGTGACGCCCAGCCCTCCCATCGTGTGAGAAGCGACGAGCGGTAAACCAATTCGCAGGTGACCAGCGTGCAATGATAGCTGGGGAAGTTTAAGTAGTGTGAAGTATCGTGGGGCAAGGTTCCACAACTCCCTTCTAACGTGCATCGGTCGCTCTCCCAGAGCGCCTCTTGAATCACTCGCATCCCGCAGACCTCGAAGAGTGAAGACAGCTGAGTCTAGCGTCAGAGTCGCGCACTTGACCTGTCCATACGGTGGATCGGGGAACAAAGGCTCCACATGACAAGCTGGTATTGTGGCGCATGGTTCTGTCACCTCACCGAGATATACAGAGCATGGGTTGTGGCCAAGGGGAACCTGCCATGCATCATACTGGCGGATGTGAGCGAGCGCCTCGTTTGGGCCAGCTCCAGCACCCATTCCACTAAGGTAACCGATAGTTGTTGGTTAGCTAGCTGCCTCCCACGCTGCACACAAAGCCTCTGCCGTTGCAAATGCACACTTCCCTCGTCACACTAACTTCTCGAGCCCAGCGGCGCCCAGCAAAAAGTTGCAGACCGCTCTCGGAGAAGTGGCCTCCCCACTTCGTACCCCCCAACATCCCACGCTGCGCACGAAACCGCCGGAACAACAAGACAGCCGCTGCCAAAGCTGCTCCTCTCCATACAGCGATACTGCGTGGTCCCCCATCTGGTTCGCAGCCAGACAGGCCCCGGCCTCAGCGGCGAAGAAGGCGACCCAGCAGAGTGCCCCAGGTGTGGAGACCTGCGACGCCAGGATTGATGGCTCTGGTACTGGTGTGGTGCCCGTTGCGCTATGGTTGACGCCTCCGAAAGGGGGGACGCGGAGACCTGTGACTCTGTGGTTGACGCCTCCAAAACGATATCCAGACGCGCGGGCTGCGATACCAGGGCAGGGGAACGGCCACATGGATGCCTGCATACCGGAAT
>Ga0247780_1000157_pt1 | contig 66988 bp, 86 predicted proteins | sample UWRJL079202R5_FD_179927 | JGI IMG/M metagenome (GOLD analysis project Ga0247780, IMG submission 179927) | Plant litter microbial communities from Arlington Agricultural Research Station in Wisconsin, United States - UWRJ-L079-202R-5 | ecosystem: Environmental > Terrestrial > Plant litter >...
GCGAAGGATACGAACGTCCGCCAGACACCGTTAAGCTGGGCTGCTGAAAATGGCCATGAAGCTGTTGTGAAGTTACTTCTTGAAAAGAATGCTGATATCGAGGCGAAGGATAAATACGGCCGGACACCGTTAAGCTGGGCTGCTGAAAATGGCCACGAAGCTGTTGTGAGGGTTCTTCTTGAAAAGAATGCTGATATCGAGGCGAAGGATAAAGACGGCCGGACACCGCTAATCTGGGCTGCTAAATATGGCTATGAAGCTATTGTGAGGGTTCTTCTTAAAAAGGGTAATATTGGAACGAATTAAATTAGGTTACGTCTTGGCACCGGGATTCTTATTTATTTTCGCAACTCTTTTATGCAGGACTTTCTTTATCAGCCGTAGGACATCCTTGGCATGCAAACAGCGGACAGGTGTGTCAGCGCGAAGAGAGCCTATTTCTTTATCATTGTGGCTGGATCCTAACATATGTTGAACTTTTGGTTTCTGAAAGTATAGAGACGCTGGAAAAGGTCGAGAGCAACACTTTGGAATCCGAATGTAATATACATGATTTATCGACATGTTAAAATTCCAGGTTCTTCTTCTCCTGTAGTTGGAGTGAAGGAAAGCGCGGCTAGGTGGTGGTGGTAGAGGTCCCAAAACTGGTTCTCGTAACTCCACCGCCATTTTAGACCGGTGGCAACTGTAGCCGAGGCAGCCCAGAACTGTGACCCCCTCGCTCAGCCTGGGTCAGTCTGGCTCAGGCCAAGGCTGTAACCGCTCAGTTCCGAAGAAGGAAAGGGAAATTCATGGTGTCGATTTTAGAGTGGTGAACTGGCTGTTTCCGGGGAGTAAGGTTTTAATTATTTTACGGGATGTGGGTGTAAGGGACGTTCGAGGGATTGGGCCAAAAGTTTGCCATGCCTTTCTTGGGGAGTGTTATCTACATGGAGTCATGGACGGCGAAGGAAGGGGAAGATGTTTGGGGAGAAGCAGATGGTGCATATCTTCTGAGTCTAGAGGACAAGCAGTTTAGGAGGCTTGTACTCAGGAATTGTGGCAGCTTCAACACCTGGTACGGAGGCTCAGGCCAAATAAAAGAACCCCTCAGCCTGTGCTAGATATGCGTTATTACTGTTAAGACCCCCCATTGTGTCCTGAGTTGCGATAGACCATCTCTCATTTTGAGAGGTCCTACTTGGATTCTAGAAAAGGCCTGCCTGCCTTTCTGTTCTGGTACCAAGTCATGAGGATTCTGACAACGTATTTCGCACGGATAAGAGGAAGAGAGACCCTTTATTTTAGCCTGAGCCTTCGTATTCCACTACCATCAGACGCTCAGAAACACCCCCAAAACCAGTCCATCACCTGTCTCCCTGTAACCAGGAATACAAGTTCCCTAAATACCTCCCATCCAGACAACGCTTCTCAACACGACACCCTAGATAGCAACACATGATACACACACCGTCCATTCTTCCACTGGGGGTGCAACACACGTACTTAGTGCTTTGCACCCCTTCATCTTAACTACCATATCTCAAGGACTACATCTCAGCGACCGCATCTCAAACCACCACAACCAAGCTGCCAAGACTGAACTGTCAGGCACGTACCCTACCCCACGCTACCTAGGTATGTACAAAGCACAACAACCACATCAACTTTCTTAATAAGCAGAGTCATTACGCCCCCCCTGTAATCTCGCCCTCGCCGGACCAGCCTCAAGATCATAAGCCGGCTCTTCCCACTGGTCAAGGCGTGCTGGTATATCCTCCCCACGAGAATGAAGTGAAGGTTCCGGCTCCGGCTGTGTATGTGGCTGGGGCTGTGGGGGGCTGATGCCGATGACGGCGGCGCCATGGCCGGTGAATAATCCCTTCAGGTCGTTTTCGTTGTTCTTGTCCTCGTCATCGTGAAGGAAGGGGGTGGTGGGGTCCTTGTGATACTCGATGTTGCCGGCGGCGGGGCCTGGGCCTGGCTCTCTTGCTGAGACGGTGGCGAAGGTGGAAGCTGGTTGCGCAGGGTGGGCAACCGAGGTGTGCAGGGCGAGGGCGGTTGCGACGAGGGCGACGAATGAGTACAAGTGCATGGTTGAGACGTGGTTTGAGCAAGCTGGTATGTCAGGACAGCGACGAAGTGGTTACGGCGTTGAAGTGGACTGATGAACATAAACGCAGTGCGTTGATAACATAAATTCTGAAAACTCTATTCCCGGGTGTCGTGTGAGCCTTGAAGCCCATATAAAGCTTGATCGCAAGCCTCGGCCGCCGATCCCCACTTCAGAGCCCCGGAACCAGAACCTCGCGCACCTCGTGATAACACGGTCGAGTCAAGAAAGAAGTCCATGTACACTACAGATATCCTACCCAGATGCTCCTCATCGCGAGGCTCGGGCGCACTCGTCGGCTGGACACGTGTGGTTCAAGCATCGACAGCTTCATATGAAGGGTCGCATGACCCACAAGTCATAGCTCATAGCAACGTAGATGATGTCACATTCGAAGTACTAACGGACGCGCTACGATGCCAACTCGGCCCTAGATCTCAAGACGAGTTAATGAGCCGCTCCATTTCGTCAACAGTCTTGACGACTGTGGTCAGGTTCTCAGAGCCAGTCTTGGTAATGACGATATTGTCCTCGATGCTGCGCAAGGTCAGTTACTGCTCGGTAAAGCTCGGCTATGTCAACGTACCGGACACCCCCAACATCCCAGTACTTCTCCAGCACGCCGGCATCGATATACTTGGCGTGAACTGGGTTTTGCAGATAGGGATTGATGATGAAGCCGCAGAAGTAGATGCCTGGCTCGACCGTGATTACGCTTCCCGCAGGAAGGGTTCCCCTTACTCTAAGATACCGGAACATAGTATCTGTGTCGTCGTACCTCGGGTTGCCGCCAGTGTCGTGAGTATCCATGCCAAGGTAGTGACCCAGGCCGTGGGGGAAGAATGCCACACTCGTCCTGCTGGCTAGGATCTCGTCCTTGTCGCCCTTCAGGATGCCAAGCTCCAACAAACCATCAATGGCGATCTTGTGAGCGAGCAGATGGACGTCGTCCCACAGTACTCCTTCCTTCAAGACCGCAATGCATTCCAGCTGCATCTTGAGGACGATGTCGTAGATCGCCCGGCTCTCCTTGCTGAATTTTCCGTTGATCGGGAACGTTCTTGTAATATCGGAGGCGTAACAGTCCCATTCTGCGCCAGCATCTAGCAACAGGTTCAATTTCCCGGCCATCGGAGCGTTGTTTTGCACGTAGTGTAGGGTCGCAGCGGATCGCCCGCTCGCGAAGATGCCGTGGTACGCCTGGTGGCGAGCTCCCTTGGAAATGCACTCTGCAAGGAAAATAGCCTCCAGCTCGCGCTCGTTCTGGGCATGCTTGACGTTCTGTAGGACGGCTACGTGGGCCTTCTCGCTGATAGCATTCGCCTTGGCGATCATGGCCAGCTCGAACTCGTCCTTGACCACGCGCGAAACCTCAATCGCCTGCTTCAAGACGGAAAAGTTCTTGTGGTCGAACTCGAGAAAGGTTATATGCTCCGAGACCTGGTGCGGGATGGCATAGATGGTCGCGTTTGGCTTCTCGGAGCCCACACGGGCGAGTGTCGCGTTGACCTCGGTTGTGTATCTGACCTCGTTGACATCGTACTTGCTCTTCGCCTCCTCGGCCGAGACGGGCAGGCCAGACCATATTACGCTCTCGGGGTCAATGGGAGGGATGAAGAGGGTTGTCTTGGATGCATCCATGTCGTGGATGACATAGCAATCGGAGAGGGCGCAGCCAGTGAGGTAGTAGAAGAAGCGCCGTTGCCTGCCCAGACAGTGGTCAGCATGTCTTTCCATTGTGTGGGGAAAGGGCCGCAGGAGGTGCATACCGGAACGGCTCGGCTTCGTCATTGTCCTCGAGGAGCTTCGTCGCGCAGCTCTCGAGATACAGGACGCCGGTGGCATTGGGAATCTTGGAGCGGATGTACTCGGTGACGCGCTGCGCGTGGCGCTTCGCAGGGTATTTGCCCTGCAAAATCGTGTCGTAATCCATCGCTGTCGGTTGTGAAGAGCCGAGTCCTCGTCGTTGAAGTATGGGGAATGCGTGGGATGTACGTGAAAGCCGGGAGAACAGGCCGAGGGATCGCATAGGAGGCGAGGTGACTGCTCAAATGCTGCAAAGCTCGGAGACCTTCAGCGAGGGAGGAAGCTCTGTCCAAAACGGAGGTGCGGGGCACCTGCGCACCTGCCCTTCCAGGGCATGGCGGGGTTATTCGTCCGTCATGCCACCAGGAGCTCACGCCGAGTTGCGCCCAGAGCTGCGATAAGAAGCCGGCTTCAAGCGGCTGTCACTGTGCTGCTCGGCAGGCCGATGTTTCCCCGATGCAACTTTGACAGCGACCATTGTGTTGAACGTAAGCACCACCGTTTTCATTATTTTGCCCCGGATTACATCCAACACGCGCATGTAGGCGCATTGATGGCTTCTGGAACAATTACCAAGGAAATTACCTATGGAGGATTCGCGGAGCTCATAGGCCCTACTTCGCACAGGCTAACAAGTACCCGCACATACCAATCTATATGGAGCGGTACATGCGGAGACGACCAGCTCGCGAGTGGCCTTTCCTGGCAACATCCAATCGTCCTGGGGGCACCCTCAGTCAGCAACATCTTTATCGATCCCCGCTATGCTTCCTCGCGAAAATCGCTGCAAGGCCACAGGACCTAAGGCTGACCGAACAGCCCGCAACAGACAAGATCACATACAGTGCTTACCCAGGGCGGACCGACATCGAATGGCCCAGTCCTCCCGCTCGCCACTCCACACCAACCCCACAGCCACGCGCTCAATCTTTCGTCCCCTTGGTGCGCCGTATTTTCGATCCCTCTATTTGGATGATATCACAATTCTCGCCAGCGACAAAAGTCACCAGCCGGCAGTAAAGAGAAACATATCGAACCATTTGGGCCTCATTCCCAGAGGCCTATTTTGGCATTTGCCCCATCACTATCTTCAGGTCATAACAGCACGAGCAAGCCAACGCTCAACATAGGCTGTCTGTCCTAGCAGCACTCCAGCATCATTCCATCAAATCCAGCTGGTCATCAATCACTCGGTATACCTTCCATCCGGATCCGAGTGCCGAGTCCTCCCCTCAATAATATTGGACTTGTCGATTGCCTCAGCATCATCCTTCTCTGTTATCACAATTACCATTAGCATTGCCCTAGAATCCCGCCTGCAGGGTCATGGATGGGTTTCCATACTGAGCTGCTCGTTTGAGTCGGCGTCGCCCGACGGGCTGGGCTGTTCGATCCTCTCATTGTCGTTAACGACTTGAATAGGTTCGTTTTTATTGCCCGGGCGTGAGATGTACGACTTATCGTTCACTTCGGTGCCCTCGGGAATCTCGGGGCCGAGCTTGTCGTCTGTGTAAGTGGGGTCGGCGTTTGACATGATGGCAACGGGGTTCAGAGGCTGGGAGAGGTAGATCTTCGTTGGCGAATTTGCTGATGAAGTGCGGATGGGATGTTGTATTATCTAAACTATCGTAATACTTCGCGGTCGAGATTAGCCTCTTATATACAACCGTTTCCTCACGAGCCGCCACCATGTCACCCACACCCAAGGCCATGAGAGGCCCAATACTGGTGGGGCCATCTCTGGGCAACAGGCCACCTTTTGCTAGCGAACAGCCCGCGGAATCATCCTTGGCTGGCTCTCCTCCAAAGAATGCACATCACCGGTTCCATGTCCCACAAGGCTGCTCAACTTCCCCACGATATCCACGACGTTGGCCCTCAATATTGATCCCGCACTTGCAGAGCGTTCGGCGAACCGTCGTCGATAAAACGGGGCTTGTTGGTGTCATGAACACCAATGAGTGACGTACCCGCGGTCCGGGCGCGCCAACGGTCTCTCATCCGTCGTCTCCGGTCAGGGGTAAGATTCGGCGATACGGCCCCGGCTACAAACTGGGACCACGACCGTTCAAAGTCACAGCCCCTCTTGTCCTGCTAGAACGAACGTCATGATGACAACAAACCCCCTCCCACATCGGCCACATTGCGATACCTGCGTCCAACGCCGTTAACGGCTCTATATGACCGATATGCCTGACGTGCTCCCCCTTCCACTCTTCCAGGACTGCCAGTCCAGGCGATATTGCCGCTCAAGGGACACTCAATACTCATCACCCACAACCCCACATCCCACCGACTTCCCACATCCACACCCGCGCCCGCACCCAACCATACCACACAATGCCCGAGATCAATAAAAACACCCCGAAGAACCCCAGTGCGCCCAACCCAGTGTAACTAACAACCTAACCGTATCAGCTCATGTACATCTAACCCAATCTCCCACCTAGACCTCTCCCCCGAAGCCCAACAGATCTCTCGCGACCTCCTGAACAAGTGCGAAGCGCCTGGCCAGTCGTCGACGATGACTGGCAGGGAGAAGGGCACTGGAGCTGGGACTGGAGATACAAAGAAGGGTGGTGGTGGTTTGAAGGGAATGTTACACAGCCCTGGCGTGTCTGACGAGATGGAGAAGATCTACGAGGATAGGCTTGGTCTGTTGTACTGAGTGTGATGTGTTAGAGGCAGAAGGATGGTTGTAGTAAGATTTGCAATGATGGATGATGAGATGGCAAAAGTTCAATACGTATTAGGGTCTCGTTTCTTGATGCCGACGCATGGCTACCTAGAATTATCATTACAGCTGACGTGTGGGCAGCATATGCATTTTAACCATTTTGGTATCCATTCCAAGAGGCGTGAGGTGAACATAGTGGAGGCGCTTTGGTTGTGCCGGGACTGCCGCCGCCGTTGTTTCCCGTCCAACAATGATAGTCCATCAGTGAAACTCCATCAGCCCCCCGCGCTCGCTGTCGCTACGGCTCTCCTCGGTGGACCCGGCATGCTCAGGATAGTGACGTCCTCACGAGGCTGGCTTGACAGCTCCCAAGTTTCCCTGCCTCGCCTCAGCATCTCCCACTGTTGCGCGAGCGACTCTTCAGTCACTACGAGCTCAAAGCCCGTCAGGAAGCAGAAGCTGATCTCTAGCCGCGCCAGTTCCATCTCGCTCACACCGCCGACCTTGGCAAACTTTTCGTGGGCATAGCTCAGATCTTCGAGCGCCTTCATGGCTACCCTGAGCCCTGCGAGTAACAGCCGATGCGAGTTGCGTCTTGTGACGGCAATCGCCCGCTCCAAAACTGCAAGCCGATGTATGTATAAGGAGGTTGCTAGGTAAACTGCTGTCGACATCGGACAGAAACGGTGTATTCGAAGGAGGTATTCGGTGATCGAGATTGGAGGCGGGAGTCTCGAGTAGAACTTGCGCGTGATGGCGCTATGCTGTAGGTTCAGGGGCTGCGAATTCTCGCCCACTATTACGTACGGTTCGAGCGGTGGCTGCGGCTGGGATTCGGCGTTGGGCGGCGGTGTAGAGTTGGGTGTGCGAAGGTGCACCCCGTCGATTGACTGCTTCGAAGCATCAGTCGACGGTCTCTGGTCCGAGGACTGCGAACCAACCGGGGAGCGCCCTGGGAGCGGCGACCTCGATGTTGTCTGTTGCAATAGCCGTGCCAGGTTCTTCTCCGAATTGGACCTGACGATGCTCTTCTTTTCTGCCTCCATTCCTCGCATGTGTGGGATCGTGGGGCTCCGCGGCGGAGGGGTGGGTGGGATGTCGCCGGTCATGTCGACTAACGCCTCGATCCCAGCGCTAAGCAGCTTCAGGGCCGCCAGAGGCGAAACCTTAAAGATATCATCGACCTGGGCTACGAGGCGGGGCGAGGTGATGTCGTTGTCCGGGCTCGGTAGGTATAAGAGTTTCGGGTCGGCCGCGGGATTAGGCGGAGGAGGTGGGGTCGGGATCGAACTCGCATCGCTCGCTACCTCGATCCCTGCTGAGCCATCGGCCTGCGCCATCGCTTCGCTCATCCAGGTCGCTTTCGGTGTTGCTGCGCAGTCTCGAGGGCGCGCGGGGAGGGCTTCGAGGGTGCCTGCTCGGTGAGGCCGGTGGATGGAAGGGATCGGGCGTTGATGCGGGTCTCAGTTGTCGGCGAGAAAGACAAATCGACGCAAGGCGGGGTGCCACTCAGCGATCGGGCGAAGAAGCGGGGGGCTCGGTGCGTCAAGGCGGCTCCGCGAGGACGTATATCGTGCTGTGTACCAGCAACAGTTTCATCGTCTCGCGCCGAGGTCGCAGTCTTCCTCCAACGGGTGTTCGTTCGAAATTTGCGGTTTTTCTCGTGGGGCTCGGGGGTCTCGCTTGTCGGGGGTGGGCTGGCACGTTTGAGCGGAGAGGGCTATTTGATGAGACGAAATGCAATGCAGAGCAACTTCAGCAACCACCAGGAATTGGCGACCGAGACGTGCAAGGTGGTAGTGGTTCGACAAACCTAGGCGCCTGACGTTTGACGTGGGGCGATTAATTGCAGACTCGCAGTTCTGTCGTCCAACGTCGCACCAAACAAGGCGCGGTGGAGAGATTTTGTGGATTCCCGAGGAAGTCGCGGGACTGCGGGGTAGTTCGCCGTTGGCGCCTTTCCTGTGAGTGGCGGATGGACCCCTAGCGGTCTTTGCAGCTGCCCCAACCCAACCTAAATCGTGCAGAACCAATTTCCCCAGGCAAACCGATCAACCGATCGAAATTCCCGCTTTCTCTCCAGACCCGGTCCGGAATCGATCGAGTAACGTGGCCGGGTTTTCCTAGACCTCCCGAACGAGGATGGCGTGATGCTGTGATTACGGCTCTGCTGCCGCCCTTTCCTGCTGGTAGCGTCAAAGATTTGGGACTGCTGGTTTGGTCCGCATGCACGCCGTAGCCGTCGATTCTCAGCCGTCACGGGGATCGAGGTGCGTCCCCGGAATCGAGCAGTGGCGATTATTATCTTGACCGCCTTGTCTCCAGCCGCAACCACAACCGCAAGCGGGATGGACCAGTCGAAGTGCGCGAACCACGCGGGTCGGATTGCGAAAGATAGCGGCGACACGATCACCGCTCTGCACCCAAACCGGAGAGGAAAGTCCTGCCGAAGTTGGCCATCGCAGCCGCACGAGACCGTTCGAGATTCCAACAAGATGGCCTGGGCTCAACACCAGCCTTAAGTAGGGTCCTGGATTCCGCATTGCCCCGGCGCTCCAGCTTCTCAACGGCTACTTTGCCGGCAATGCAAGGATGGCAGGGCTAGATTGCACTGAGCCGAGGGCAAAGCGGCGCGTTTTGCTGGCACATGGTTGCACTAGAGAGACCCTTAGCGCATGCCGACCCTTAGAGGTGGAGTCGTGGAGGAGGCACCACGGCTCGTTGTCAACACGTCCCGGCGGGGCACTCACACTGGTTGGGACTCACCTATCGGATCCGTGATCGGTCCGTTTGTCACATCTAGATGGGCACCCGAAGGGCCTCGTGATGTCTCGGGACGAGGCGCCAGACTGGGTTTGGTGAACTTCCCCGCACGAATTGCTGCAACAACATGCCTTCCGCGGGGGGAAGAGGATGCTACTTGCAGTAGTAGGACAGGAGCCCCCACGCATACGAAGTATTGACACCAGTTTTGATGGTCTACCGCATCTACCGTACATATATGGGATCGGGATCCTGCAGAGCCGGACGCGGAGTCGCACGACTAGCTGCCCAAAGCAACCTTGCAGTCCAGCACTGCGGTCTGGCCCCCCTGAACCGCCTCAATGGCCTTCCTCAGAACCTCCTCCAGATCTGCCGCTTTGTCGACCTTCGCCGTGTAGAGGTCGCCACCTGCTGCGGCCTTGGCGATGCCCGAGTAGTCTGGCACGGGATCAAAGGAGATATTGATCTCTTCGTTCGTCGCCTTCGAGCCCAACCCGTCGGGGTGGACCAGAAGGAGAGACTTCCGCGGGGCGTTCCATCCTGTCTTTGTCAGCCACAGTCCCCGACAAAGTGAGGGAGAGGGACATTGTGCAAGTTAGGTTAGAAGCCGACTTACCTTTGTTGTTTAGGACAATCGTCAGCACGGGGATGTTATAACGCTTCGAGATCCAGTAGACGCTGCCCGGCACCGAGAAGAGGAAAGTTCCGTCGCCCACAATCTGGACCACAAATTTTCCTTTCCCGCCTTCCAGCTGAGCCTGGTGGTCCGACGCCAGCTTGATACCGAGTGCGCCGCCACCGGACCAGCCGAGTCCTCCTCCGCCACAGTTGATCCAGCTTCCCGGAATGGTCGGCTGAAGGTTATCGTGGACAAAACCAGTGTTGGTTACCGCCTCGACAGCCCAGAGGGTGTCTTTTGGGCACAACTCTTTCAGCTTCGCGCACAGATGGCCGGTACCAAACTCGCCATCCTCTGACGGCTGGGCTCTCGATGCAATCTCCTCCAGTCGCTGCTTGTACGACGCCTCTAATGCGTTCCACTTCTTTTCCCTCTCCTCTCCTGACAGCTTCGCTTTGAACGACTCGTCGGACTTTAGCTGCGTCGTCACCTGCTCAACCGATGTAAGAGCGTCCGCTCGATACCTTGCTTGGGCATCGATATAAAACAGGGGCATGACCTGCTTCAGCGGGTCAACGTCGATGTGGAAAATCTTGGCGTCCCTTCTTGGCTTGCACTGGGTCTGGATCCATGGGACGTCGCAGTCCAGCACGACAATAGCGTCCGCCGTCCGGATGGAGTCCTCGTTGCCAAATCTCAGGCCCAGCCATGCTGGATGATCGGCTGGAAAGCACATATCGCTACCCCCGGTATCAAGAACCCGAAGGCCCTTGACAGTGTCAGCCAGCTCCACCAATGCCGGCGAGATATTGTGGTTGCGGCCCGAATAGGCGGTGATGAGAAGAGGCTCCTTTGCGTCCGCAAGCGCCTCCGCTATTTCTCGAACAGCCGAGGTTGGGAGCCCACCTAACTCGACTGGCTTCCACATTTCTTGACGGATTTCATACGGCTCGATATCCATTTCCATCACCTCTCTCGCGCCGCACAGGTACACCGGACCCTGTGGGGCAGATCGTGCAAACTGGAGAGCCCGGTTGACCATCTGCTTGACGTTGTGGCCCGTCTTGAGCTCGGCGGAATATCTGCAGTACTGGCCGACGATTTGCTTCTGGTCCGGCACGTCCTGGATCCAATGGATGTACTCTGTCCGCGACCCGCGCATCTCGCCTTCCTGGGTGAATGGGGATAACCCGGCGAACACCAGGACGGGTGCCCGCCCGGCGCTAGCGTTGTGCACGGCGGCTCCGAGACCCTGGGTTCCAACATCGACATGTACAATTACGCACTGCGGCTTTCCAGTTAGGCGGGCATAACCGTCTGCCATGGACATGGCTACCATCTGTTAAAACCTGTGAGTAACACGCAGCGCGAAGAGAAAACAAGAAGGCCGGCACAGAGGTGAGAATATTCGTACCTCGTTAGGGCACGTAATGATGCGTGGGAACCTGTCTTTCTTCTCACGAGCTCCCTTGACCATGGCCTCGATGATGCTCGGGTGGTCGGAGCCAAGATTCACGAAGCAATGCGTGACACCAGCATCCCACAGCGCCTCGAAAAAGGCGAAGGAGGTTGTATACATGTTGGGCGGGGCTGTCGATAACTTTCGGCTATGTTGTCCCAAAGCGAGCGGCGATGCAGCAGCAGCAACAGCCCTGGCTGATCCGCCTCTTGTAGACGAGTTGAAGCTATTCCGAGCTGCGAATTGTCGTCCGGGAGGGTATGCTACACCACTGACAGGCAGAGGGCTGGCGGCAACGGTAGGATTTATTGTCGAGCTCTCGGTGCAAGCCGGGTAAAGAATCTCCGTATCCCCTCGATTCATGCGGGCAGCGGTACTAAAAGGGGCAAACCAACCGCTTCCCCGTGCGACGAATGCAGATGTGGTCGCGGGTATCCCCCCGGCTTGGCGACGGATGTGGAGGCGGGCGCTTCCTATGACGCTCAAGCCCCTGGTTGCCGTTCGCGCAGCAGGCGGGGTCGCACGCAGCAACGTTGGCGGCATTCCCGGCAATTGCAAATAGGATGGAGTGTGGGAGGTTCGAGGCTCCGGGGTTATGGGGCAGGCTCTGAGTCCACTGAGCGGTCACCGCGTTTCCTGATCGAGGTGGCCGATCGGAAGGCTGATCGGATTTTGTTTTCCTGTAGATGCTCTGGTGCGATTGTCGGACCGTTAGCCTTTTACACCTCGAGACCCCTGCCGCGTGCCAAGCCTGCAATGGAAAGAGCATGTGATGACAAAGAGGCACAGCGACGTTGGAGTTTCCTTTGAGAACTGGCGGTGGACCTTGACGGACAAAGACGGATGGTGCGCCCGTGCAGTCTATTTATTCGTTCCTTGTTGGCGTGATCTGCCGATGTGGCAGGAGCAACACATGGATGTCGGCTTAAGGGCGTCCAGGATTCGGCGCACGTCTCTCGTGGCGGTTGGTCGTCATCCGAAGACGGTGCTATCAAGTGACCGCCATTTCAGCAGGGAATTGCTCTTCCCCGTTGGTTTCAGGGACACCGAGTTACATAACAGCGTTCCTAGCCCGGGGTTTGGCGCCTGGTGTCCCCGACATCCATATCCACCAGAAGCCGGCCGGGGCGGGGTCGCGTGCGGAATCTACGCCGAGCGGCTCCCAGCATCAACGACCACAATTATTGTCAGACCGATATGTATTCGCAATGGATGGAGGGAAACCCCCTTTCGAGCCTTTTGATCAACTCTCTTGCTTGGCATTCCATCCTATCCCTTACTTCTCGTGGAGTCGAGGTCAGTCGGCATGCGTCCTCGATTTGGGGTCCGGAATGAGCCGCTGGCAGCCGATCTCCAAATATGCCCCGCATTCCCCGCCCGAAGCCGTGGCTGGCCGGCGCTACCATCACACCAGTTCGAGATTGAGCGGGGCTGCGGGGTGAGACCCCCTTGATCTGGGTCACCCGTATAAGTCAAGTTTCGAGCGAAGTTCCAGGTTAGCAGTCCAGATATTCTTGCTGTTGTCCCGGCTCGCGTATCGCGCATCGCGTATCTCATCTCCATGTCCGTCAACCCAGATACGCACCCGGAGGCCTAGCAAAGAAAGGGGGTCCTGGGCCAGTGCAGAAGATGCCTCCTCACTGCCAAGGCAAACCATGTGCTTATGGATTTGGGCTGTGAGTATTCGAGTCGGGCCTGGAATGCAAACTGCCAGACCTTGACGTTCTTGTGGGTTTAATGTTCAGGCACAGGCTGTGAGGGTTCGTCCAAGTCACGTGGAGCTCACGTTATTCACCCGGAGTAGAGACTTGATCTTCTGGCCAAAGCCCCCGCACTTGGACATGTATATCCCAAGCAGGCCTAGTGGTCACCGCCGTATAAGTGCAACTCATGGATGGGCAAGCGTGACTGCCTCTTTTGGGCATTAACGAACCTAAATTCAGACTGGAACTCGAGATAGCCGGAGTTTGGACCAGAGTCATCAGACTCTACTGTTCTATGTTCCCAAAAGACACATCCTTGAAAATCTCGGTTCCAGCCCAAGTGGGACCATCCCCTTATCTCTGGATTTAATTTCACTTTGTTACGGCCATGATGTCTACTCACATCGAACCCAATGATGGGCTGAACAAACAATGAGGGCCCTGAACGATCAGCCCAGCAGCGCTCCACTACTCATACCACTGCCACGGTTGTGTTTTCAAGGTTGAGATTCTACTGCGAGTGTGATTGGACATGAATTAGAGTCAGACACCCACTTGATGCCAGCATATCGCTGATCAACCTACCTACCCAGGGTTCCCACTGGTTAGCGCCTTATGGAGCCATATATGAGCCCTTACCGGCTAGTCGGTATTAGATGTTTGTCCGCTGAGTGGCGGAGTTGCCAAAGTCAATTTGTTTTGCCGCGACTACTCCCAGTACCTCCAGTCCGTTAGTTTCAACCACCATGAGGTATTAGCTGGCACGGGCCGATGGTTGAACGATTTACCAATACCCTGGGGCTTGCACATGCACGCAGGCCGTTCCAGCAACGGCTTATATCAGTCGCTACTTTCCACCCGCTGCCTTCGCTGTCTTCCTCAAGGCCATATTACCAGGTAGCCCGTCTTCCCAGGCACGTGGATACTGTCACCACAGCCGTGAGCCGGACGTGCGTGTCATGGTGTGCTGGTTGGGCGGGAAAACCACATTGCATCATTTATCCTCCAATAGGCCCCGGCCCCAGACGCCCGGCACAATTTGCGAAAACCAAACGCCAAGTACGGGACACATGCAACTCGCTAACGGGTTCGCTATCGTACCTAGAGATCGCCAGCCGTGCTCGGTTGGGTTGGCTCCCCTCATTTGGGGTATCATCGAAGCGATGATGCGGCGCCATTCTCGGAACGAAAGCTTCAACGTGCGTGCGTGCGGTGCGTGCTTATCACCGCGCTACGGGCTGCGAATACCACCCTGCCTCGCCAGACCTCACACTGTCCAGTTATCACACTACTACCCAACCCAACACCAGGCGACCCTTGCTCCGATATCCCCCAATTCCAATTCCCCACCGCCATGCACACTACCTACCGCACTGGATCCGACCTGGCGGAATTCGGCGCGGAGCACCACACCTCCCAGCTCCCTCTTCCTCCCGCCGCGGGTAAATTGCCGTTTTACCCATATTGCCTGCTACCACCCACAGCTCCATGTCCCCGGGCCACAGACATAGCTTCCGCTTTTCTGTATGTAGGTGGCTACTACCGCCCCTCGCGAGGGTTTTCTGAGGTCTTTTGTTCTGCGCCCTACTTACTTACTTATTGCTTTGCATCGCGCGGCAGCCAGCAAGTAGCAGCTTTTTCGGTCCTCGAACTTTTGATTTTTTTTGGTTGTGTGCGACCGCTGCGTCGAATCGAATCACCGCGAAGATGGGCACCGCGGCGAAGGTACTGAAGTTGATTATTCGCAATGATGCGATGAAGGAGGAGTGAGTTGATGATGGAGCGGTGTTGGGGAGTGGATGGGCTGGTGCTGATGTTTATGTGATTAGCCCGGTGGAGATATACGGATGGAGGGTCTTTGCTCTGGTTTGGGCTGGTACGTCTTGTTGAATCTGGAGGGGTGATGGTTTCTACCTTAATGTGGAGACGCTTACAATGATTGTTGTGGTGGTACAGCTTGGTAAGACGACGCGTATCACGATGCGCGCGAACGACGAAGCTGATTTCGATTCGAAGCTTCGGCGGTATGCTCTTTGGCTGGGAGTAGGTTACGCTGAAACATCTTGGACGCAGGTCAAACATGACGCTGACACACTCGAAGCATTGGTACGATCGGAGGCGTGTTGGCCATGCCCAAGATGCAAGAGTACGTACGGATGGAGGATATAGTCTAGGCGAGACGAGAGGGCTAACGGGTCAAAAGACAATATGGCTACGTCCAGTATGACGCCAAATCGAAAGCCGACATGTCTCAGAATAGTAGGTTATGCTCCCCTTTTGATACGGGCGTCTGCTGACGGAATTCTAGTCGCCTCGACACTCCAAGCTGGATGCTTCGCCGCTTGCTTCGTTACGCCTTGGATCACGGATCGATGGGGGAGACGCTGGGCTCTGATCGGAACCGGCGCTATCACCGTCGTCGGAGTTGTCTTTCAAGCTGGTTCAGCTGCTGCTGGTAGCCTTGGTGTGATGTACTGTGGTCGATTCATCGCCGGCCTTGGCGTCGGTGCTGCGTCCATGTTGACGCCCCTTTACGTCTCGGAATGCGCGCCGCGAGCTATTCGCGGTGGCTTGACTGGTATGATTCTTCCCACCGCCCCGGATACGCCATGTGCAGAGACCTAATTCGTTGCAGCATTCTACCAGCTCTTCATCGTCACGGGTGTCATGATCTCGTTCTGGATCAACTACGGATGCTTGCTGCACCTCGAGGGAACGGCTACCTACGTTGTACCTCTCGCCTTCCAGGCCCTTCCCGCCGTGTAAGTGCCCCATTTGACTCCAATCGAGGCGATTTCTAACTAAAAGAATTTAGTCTGCTCATGATCTTCATGTTCCTCGTACCCGAGAGCCCCCGCTGGACCGCCAAGCAGGACAACTGGGAGGAGACCACCAAGATCATCTCCCGGCTGCGAGGGTAAGAAACCCAAATAACTGCCTCGTCAAACGGTCTGTGCTGACCAACATGCCCAGACTCCCCGCAGACCACGAGTACGTGCGAAACGAGATCCAAGAGATGGCCGACCAGCTGGAGAACGAGCGTGCGCTGATGGGCGACGCCACGACCAAGAGCCTGCTCAAGGAAATGTGGACCATCCCCGGGAACCGCCGCCGCTCCATCATCACCATCATGCTCATGATCTGGCAGCAAATGACCGGCGTCAACGCAATCGTAAATACCTACCCTCCCCCTTACCACCTCCCCTATCCCCGGCGGTCAACTAACACTCGGGCGACAGAATTACTACGCGCCACAGATCTTTGCTGGTCTCGGCATGTCCGGAACGTCAGTGCAGCTGTTTGCCACAGGAGTCTACGGCATCGTCAAGGTCGTCGGCTGCTTCTTCTTCCTCGTCTTCGTCGCCGACTCGCTCGGCCGCCGGTGGAGTCTTTTGTGGACGAGCGCCGCGCAGGCTATTGCCATGTACATCGTCGGTATCTACGGCAAGGTCGAGCCGCCGCAGGCAGGCAAGCCGGTATGTTTCCCTCATATTACCTTATGAAGCTGAAGCCGTTGCTAACCGCTGCAGATCTCCGGGTTCGGATATTTCGCCATCGTCCTGATCTACGCCTGGGCTGTCTTCTTCCAGTTCGGCTGGGGCCCCGTCTGCTGGATTCTCGTCAGTGAGATCCCTACGGCCCGACTCCGCGCCCTGAACGTCGCCATGGGCGCTGCAACGCAGTGGCTCTTCAACTTCATTATTGCGCGCACCGTGCTCACCATGCAAGTCACCATGGGCACCGCCGGCTACGTGAGTCTCCCCTTTTTTTTCCTCCCTCTCACACACATTTGTGCCTTGCTAACAATCCACAACAGGGCATGTTCTTCCTGTTCGGCACCTTCGGCTGGATCATGGGCATCTTCGTGTGGTTCTTCATCCCCGAGACCAAGGGCCTCAGTCTCGAGAGGATGGACGACCTGTTTGGCGTGACTGAGATGGTCAAGAAGATGGAGGACAACGACCCCGAGCCGGCGAACAACGCCCCGATTGAGATCCGCGAGCACAATGCTGAGAAGAAGGATTGAGGTGGGGTTGGATGGGAGTTTAGGGTTCGAGCGTCGATCACCTGCCAGAGATGTCCCGGTCGTTTTTGGGTGTGGCGTTGAAAATGAGATCTTCTTGCAACCGAGGAAAGTATGGCGGTTGGGGACCTTGATAGGTGGGTAAAGCGGATGAATCTCATCGGTTTTTGGAGCAGATCACTCTCATCGAGGGGGTAAGCGCTAGCCACCTGGGCAGATATTTCGAATACTCGATAGGTAGCCATTGCTCACTGCCCTGAAGCGCATAATCCGTGATAATCTCGTCACTCACCTTCCATATGATATCGCACGTAACTTTCCACGACATCCCCCACAACTCCCACTAGTGACACTATCATCTGCTATTTACTTCAAACTTAAACGGCCGTGTCCAATCGCCGCCCAGCAGGCCCTACCTAGGTAACGTTAACTTCCACGCGGTTCGACTCCCAACCATACGATAACTGGCGGCAATCCTCGCCACGACGGATAGACCCCAGATTATTAAAACACTTGCCGGTCCATCCTGTCCAGAAATAACTTTAATTCCCTAAGAACTCTCGCAGCTCACTGCTTCTCCTTGTTCACTCAATCAGAGCTTCAAACTACAACACGCCTCAAAGAACCGGAAGATATCCCAACATGGACGCCCCAGAGACCTCCCCTAACTTCGCTCCTCTCCGCCGGGCAAACAATCGGATGGCCTCGCCGCCTCCCGAGGAACGGCCGCCGTCCATGCCCTCTCCCGGCCGAGTGTTTACCACCTCCGGATATGGCCCCTACGGATTTGCCCGCTCCGGATTTGCCCCCTACGGATACGGATACATCCACCCCAGTGCCCGGGTCGAATCCATTCCCCAGCCCGCCACGCGTTTCGCCTTCCCCGAGTCTATGCTCCACAGGCATGCCGCCCCCGGTGCCCAAGCCAAGTCCATGCCCCAGCTCGGGATGTCCCTCTGGCCCTCTCAGTACGAGAGCATGCGCCCCAACAACAGCCACCCCGGCCAAGTCCACCGAGCCGTCGACAACAACCCCACCCAAGGCGACAACAACCCCACCACCCAACCCGCCGGCGCCGAGTACGGCTACAACCACCCATACTACAACTCGGCGCGATATGACTCTTACGAGGGACCGCTTCCTCCAAACTTCGAAGACGAGGACGAAGACGAGGACGAAGAGTACTACTCCTCTGGTGGCGATTCCTCCTTCTCCCCCTCTTCCTCCCCCTCATCCTCCTCCGGCGACGAGAACGATGAGCATAACGCCTCCCAGGAAGACGACGACGACGACGACGACGACGAAGAATTCCATGACTCCACCTCCAACCTGGGCTTTCAGGAAGCGAAACAACTCCTCCTCGCCACCACCCCCCTCTCGAGCCTCTCCCGCCTGTCCACCCTTCCCATCCGCCTCCTCTCACACCTCTCAAGCCTCCTCCTCTGGTACACAACAACAGCAACCACAACCACACTCACCCGCTTCCTCGCCGACTTCACGCTCGGCTTCGCGGATGGCCTAACAGTACCATTCGCGCTGACGGCCGGGTTGTCGTCGCTGGGGCAGTCGCACACAGTGATTCTCGCAGGGTTGACGGAGATTTGTGCGGGGTGCTTCAGTATGGGCATGGGCGGGTATGTTGCTGCCAAGGGGGAGAGGGATGCGGTGCGGGCGGAGAGGGAGGGGAAGGGGAAGGGGGGTGGGACGACGGCGGCGAGGTATCTGGAGCCGTTAGCGTTGCCGCTTTCGGTGTATGGGGTGGTGATAGCGCATATGCTAGAGAGGGGTTATGTGCTCGAGCGGTTGGAGGCGGCGGCGAGGGATAGCCGAGATGCGCGGGCTGCGTCGCCGGTGGTGGTTGGGTTGTCTGTCGCGCTGGGATATCTGCTCGGTGGGTTGCTGCCGGTGCTGCCGTACTTTTTTGTCGTGCGTGCCGAGGATGGGTTGGCCTGGAGCTTTGGCGTTAACTTGGTGACGTCGTTTTTGTTTGGGTTTGCGAAGCATTTCTTCACTGCCGGCCCGGGAGTGCAAGGGAAGACGGGTGGTGTCCCTTGGAGACATGTTGGAAGGAGTGCGTGGGAGGGAGCATTGATGGCCATTGTTGGGGGACTTTCCGCGGTGCTGGCGGTGGTGTGTGTTAAGGGGCTAGAGGGCGCGCATGGATATTACTTGGCGGACTCGACGAGCTCGGGAACTACTTCCTAAAGAAGCCATGTGTACGTTATTTACTCATTCTGACTTTTGTTGCAGCAGTCCCATTGGTGTGTCCGATGCAGCTCGGCGATTCTTCTGAAAGCCAGTGCGCACGCGACCAGTTCCCCCGATAGGTACACGACCGGAGAGATACCGACAGTGTCGATCGCGCTCCGCAGATCAGCGCATACTCTTGTGTGGGCGACCAAGAAGCTCGAGATAAGCAACGAAAGACGAATCCAAACACTTCCAGTTTCGAGGGCCTCCTATTCCTGGCCGTCCTGGAATTTCGTGAGAGGAATTCCAGTTTCCCATGGCCAGCGACCCTGGTGTTGGACTTGGCTGTCAGGGGTTGTTGATGGCTTGGCGCTTGGCGATATGCGGGTTTTCGAATCATCTAGGCTCTAGGATATTCTCCGTGTGATCGACATGCCGTCCCGCGGCAGTCATGAATAAGCTTGTTTTCCTAGTGGCTCCCTCGGCCCCAGTGTGTTTCCGTTTCCTAGGCAGCTCCGCGACGCACCGAGTTCTAGAACGACTCGGGATTGGCGCCTGCTTGACGCCAAGCGGCATGCAACAGCACGTCTCGGACAAAAGCCCCATCGCGATCTGACATACCAAGGCTTTTGACGCTGGTTTCTTTGCTTGGCTGCTCCAGACCCCCGCGCTTTCTCCTGTTTTGTCGTGTGGTTGCTCAGCTTCCGGCCTTCGCAGCGGTAGGAGTCCTCGAGGTTCCCTCAGATCGCCATGTCAACATCCAAATTTAGACATGGCGTTGTTGATCTTCGGTTACACATCCGAAAGGGGGGTACCGGCCTGCCGCATACTCAGACATGTCTCCATAGTCGGGAAAACTTGCCTCTTGAAATTCGACCGGGGCCGCTTGCCTGCTAGTCTGATAGCTTAGAGAACTTCATTATCACTGCCTTGCTGCTTCGCTTTCAATGCTGAGGACGGCATCTCGTTCTGGTCAATTGTGCTCTGACTGTTATTTCCCAGCGCTGCGCGTTGTCTTGTCGCTCTCCTCTCCTTCTTTCAGTGCTTGATCTTTCTGTTTTCTTCTCTTTCGTTTTCTTGTGTCGACATATCTCGCATCCACCCCGAGCTGGGCTCGGCTGGCGCGTGTGGTCTTAAGGCAGGCTGGACCAGTATCAGTTTTCGGTATCCGGTAGATTTCTGCAAAATGCCTCTCCATCAGTTCGACTACCTCCTCGCCATCGGCACAATCTTTGCGTTCCTCGATGCCTGGAACATCGGTACGCATGCCCCATACTGTCCCTCCTTAACCACAGCAACAACCTCCTTCTTATGCACTAAAAGCCCTCATCTAACACCCCCCCAGGAGCCAACGATGTCGCCAACGCCTGGGCCACCTCCGTAGCCTCCCGCTCAATAGAGTACCTCCACGCCATGATCATCGCCGCCATCATGGAGTTCAGCGGTGCCGTCGGGGTCGGCGCCCGCGTCGCCGACACAATCCGTACCAAAATCGTCGACACCTCCCAGTTCGCCGACAGCCCTGCCGTCCTCATGCTAGGCATGACCACCGCCGTAATCGCCTCCTCCCTATACCTAACCTTCGCCACCAAAGTCGGCCTGCCCGTCTCCACAACCCACTCCCTCATGGGCGGCGTCATCGGCTTCGGCATCGCCGCCCTCGGCCCCAACGGAATCCAATGGGTGAAGCCCGGCGGCGGACTGCAGGCCATCAACAGCGGTGTGGTCCAGGTATTCATGGCGTGGATCATCGCGCCTGTCCTCGCAGGGGTATTTGCCTCGAGCATCTTCCTTATTACGAAGTACGCTGTTTTGCTCCGGAAGAACCCTGCGCTGAAAGGGATGCTTCTCGTGCCGGTGTACTTTGGCGTGACGGGCTCGCTGGTTGTGATGCTTCTGGTGTGGAAAGGCGGGTCCTATGAAGTGAACCTCACTGATGCGGAGATTCCCATCGTGGTGGTGCTTGCAGGGATTGGATTCGGCTCGCTGGTGGCGATATTCTTTGTGCCGTGGCTGTATCGCGTGGTGATTCTGGAGGACTGGCAGGTGCGCTTCTACCATATGTATCAGGGGCCGTTTCTTCTCATGCGCGGGGATGTGCCGCCGCCGCCGGGCGACTACAAGGGTCGGGTGCGTGACTACTATGAGGGACATGCTACCCAAGAAGATATCGATTCGCGAAGGGGAGATCTCGAGTCGAGGGAAGGGGCGGGTTCTGTCAGTGAGAAAGACCCCGTCACGGCGGCATCGCCGAAGCAGAGAAATTCCCTCGTTGGTCAGAAGCCCGACGGTGCGTGGTATTCAGGGGATATGCTGTTCTGGTACGTCAAGTGGGCGGTCTTCCACGGCGTGGACCAGGACGTCGCGGGCCACCAGGCAAGCGGGTTGGCGTCTGGCAATGTGGATGAGATGCACGCTAGGGCCGCGCGCTACGACAACAGGGCGGAGTACTTGTACAGCTTTCTGCAGGTCATGACAGCCGCCACGGCATCGTTCACCCACGGAGCTAACGATGTTTCGAAGTAAGTTTCTCGTAATGGATACAGAGGTCGACACTGACCCTATTCAGCGCCATCGGGCCGTACGCAACAATCTTCCAGATTTGGAGAGACGGGCGGCTTCCCCTCAACGACGAAGCTGAAGTGCCAGTGTGGATATTGTAAGACGCTTGCTTCTTCGGGGTCGGCTCAGTGCTCACAGACGATACAGAATCTTTGGCGGTGCAGGTATCGTCATTGGCCTCTGGACTTATGGCTACAACATCATGCGCAACCTTGGCAACAAGATAACGCTACACTCGCCGTCGCGAGGCTTCTCGATGGAACTTGGAAGCGCGTTTACCGTGATCATGGCGACTCGGCTGTGTAAGTCCACCATTCACAAGACCCTCTACCCGTCGCTCAAGCTGAATCGTGACCTAATTGTTTGCTATAGCGCTTCCTGTCTCGACGACGCAATGCATTACCGGTGCGACCGTCGGTGTTGGGCTTTGCAATGGCGATTGGAGAACAATCAACTGGAAAATGGTTGGGTGGATTTATGCGGGTTGGTTCATTACTCTGCCTGTGTCTGCTCTTATCTCTGGCTCTCTCATGGGCTTCATCCTCAACGCTCCTCGGTGGCTCAGTATGTAAGCGTGTGCGACGGCTAGACAGTGTGGTGAGGGGGGGTTCTGAGATTGAGGAAGTTAGCCAATACTACCCCGTCTCGGAGACTCAGTTTTAGGCAAGGTCCTACCTCTCGGGGTATGTGCCGGTGCGTAGAATATGAGCCTGTGAGGCCAGAGAACACGCCAAACTGGTATTATTGGACCCAGCCCCCGGAGCTCGATAACCTGACCGAAACGTTTCTCACCTCCTCCCACATCACCCTCAAGTGAAAACACATCGAAAACTCCGTGCCGCCCGTCCGGCTCCGATTTGCGATTCCACCTGTAGCGAAATTGAGCGCAGGAAACGCATGCAACTCGCCTTTGAGCCGCGATATGCTGGGCCCGAAAACGGTCGAAAGTGCAACCCGATGTTTCACAGCATACGCCACCGTGGCTCGACTTCGAAAATCGGAAGTAGTGCAGATTTCTAGGAGCCCGGTTGCCATTGCTCTGCTCCGTTCTAGTTTCCTCGACTAACCCAGAACCTGCTGAACCTTGATATGCACCAGGAGAGAAGATACCCCAAAATGCCGATTCCTCCGTCTTCGTCCAAAGGTAGCCATTCTATATTCCTGCCTCCTTTGTTGAGTACCTGTCTCCGGTCGGACTCCTATCCAGCGGCCGAACTTCAAAGGGGCGAGACCCATATATCAAGGGTACACCCTCACGCCACTGATCTGGGGCTGCTGGGATTGGCGATATGGCGCGTACCGTCGAGGGGGAATCCTCGGCGGTGGTGGCACCAAGACTGGCTGAAATTGCTGACGAACTGGTGGTCCGCCTGGGCCTGGCCCGCGACCAGGCGGCCCGCGACGCCAGGGATCACCACCGCGGTTCCGGCCATCTCCGCTTCTTCCGGAATATGAGCTCATTGAGTCGCTATCGGAAGAGTAATATCTCCGACGGTGGCGCGATCTAGAATCGTTGCGGAAGCAGCAGTAACACAAGGGTACTATGATGACGAGGAACCCGAGGACTGAGCCGAGGATGGCGCCGAGCTGCTCATTGGTGAGCACAGAGCTGCTGGAGGTTGCCTGGACCGGGGCGGCGGGCGGTGGTGGCGGCGGGGGTTCGGGAGTTGGGTTGGGAAAATCGCCGGGAACGACGCTCCCGAGCGTGACAATGGTGGTGATAGTGGTGGAGGCCCTGGTAAGAACTTGCGTGATAACGTGGGCCGCCGTCACCTGGCGGTCGTCGATAAGCGCCATGTGTGTGGTGCTGCACAATTCTCGACGGATCGGGTGCTCTTGTCGAGGAGAGGACGCAGAGGTTCCGAACCTCCCGGGGCCGGGGGCGTTTTCGAGGGGGGTTTTAATTAGCGCGCGCCGGCTGCCTCGCCAGAGTCCTACCAGCCGCCAAGTAAACCGGCCGCATCGCCGCAGCCCTCATGGGAACCGATGTCAGACGGCGCCCAATCCTCCGGGCCGCCATTCGAGGAAACCCGCGAAGCCAAGCACCCCTTACCCACGACTCCGCACGCACCACACCAGGCTGCAGCGGGAGTTGGCCAGAGAGGCCTAGAAAAATCGGCCTCACACTCGGCGCGGGTGTCCAGAGACTCGACAGACACTAGGCCTGCGGGTCGCGCCATGGCGCAATGTCAGCAATCTACTCATCAAATGATGTCGAAGAGCGACAGACCAGCCGTCGGGGTTCCATGCTGGCTACAGAGGCTGGGCGCGGCGAGCATTGCAGAATACGACCATCGCCTGCAAGCTTGCTGGATCGGGCGGGCAGAAAGAGCCAGACGTGGACCGAGATGGAGCTCTGCGACGGGCGCCCATTTGTTGGTGCTGCTGTCCACCACTCGCCGTGGCTGCAGCCCGTTATCCGCCAATTGAGTCCTCACGGCATTGTGTCTGCTCCTCAGTTGTGGCCAATGGCGGATTCAGGATGCGAGCTAGTGCTGCATCACTCGCATCACTCACATCCCTCGCTAGGCAGGCGGGCTCTGATGATCGGCCGGGCGGCATGTGGTGGTGGTGGTGCCCATCGCAGTGTTGCGGTCTGTTTGGGCAAATGTGTGAGCAGTTCGTGGTCGTTTTGAGTGGTGGAAGGCACGATTGGGCAAGATATCGGATGAGTGCCGTGGTTCGCCGTGGAAGATTCGGCGGCGGTGAAACGCAAACAGCAGCGAACTGCAGCCAGAAGAGTGACGTGCATGCCCGACGGGATTTTTGAGAGACTTTTTTCAAAGTCACACAAGCGTCTGCGTTCCAGGTTGTTGCACGGGCAATCGCGGCCCTTGCCGCGGTTTCGCGTGCCACAGGATCACATGCACCTGCCTCAGATTCGAGTTGCAGTTTCAGCTCCTTGGAAAGCACTCCCGATCAGTCAGGCATCTTTTCTGTCATTGTGCCCAAAACGTCCAGTCATTTTCGGACAAATACGTCCGGGTCTGGAAAAAGCCACAACTAGCGGACTCGAGATCATGTGTGCGGAAACCGGAATCTGGGCGCTGCCCCAAAGTGAGCACAAGTCCCACGCAGTGGCACGTCAGCCAGTGACAGCCCGCATTTGTCTCGCAGCGCACCCGCGTACGTTCTGCCGCGTGCAGAGGTAACAGTGCCAGGTGGCTCTATCCACCGCGATTCAAAATCTAGGGCTGCGACAGCATCACAAATGCTCCGAGGACGCGATGAGCTTGTTGTACGGTTATATTTGTAAAATAACAGCGTTATACAGGTGATCGGGAAAGTTGAAATATCCTCGCCACCGTCTCCTCCTTGGCGAGAAAGCCGAAATACTGTTCTGCGAGCCAACCTAGTCAGTATTTTTCAATCATTTTCAAGTGTAACTCCGGATGCGGTCCTCACCTGATACGGCCCACGACATTCTCAGCTGGTCGAGTGCCGACACGATGACGGTGAGACCCGCGTTCATCTCCGGGCCACAGCCCTCGCGGATGAACCAGGCGCACTCGGTGGCCGCATTGTAGAGACAATGTGCCACTGTCAAGCTGATGTCTCTCCCTCTCGAGGCTGGGGGCCCTGCTGACAAGAGTTCGATGATGACCTGTGCCAGTCTGGGCACCCGATGTGCTGCCAAGTCCATGACCCCCTGGACTGATGCTCGCTGCATTTCGATCTCCCTCCGAAGCCTCTCTTGACTCGAGCGGACGTCTGGCTCGTTGCAACCATACAGACCGTAGAGTATCATTCGCGCACAGCACACAAGCGACAGTGCCTCGATATTCGCCTCTTGCGCGTTGTCGAGAGGGAGCCGCTCGTCCAAGGCCGCCAGTGTCCGGTGGAGTTGCAACGCTTCGTCCAAAAGAATTGTGTCATCTTGAGACGGCAGAGCGGCCTTGTGGGCGCTTCGGTGTGTGAGGACGTGGCATAACAGGTGAGAACCTTGGCACGCTGTGGCAAAGCGTCCTATTGTGTCTAGGTCCGCAGAGAGCGATGAGAGCACTAGCGATGACTCGGCAGCATCCAGCTCTCCTTTGCTCCATCCCATGTCGTTGATGGGGAGCGAGAGGCCCAGTGGGCGCTCGTGGATCGTACGCGGTAGAGAGTCGGTAGCGATATGGCAGAACCTAGCGGGAGTCAGCCTGTTTACCACGAAACTAAACGCGGCATGCTTACCTATCAAGGATGAAGATACCCCACCAGGTGCGACGTTCTTCTTCCCTCACAGTCCACGAGTCAGCCGGCCTGAAGAGCTGTGGCATGACCTGCCTGTCTTGAAGGCCGAAAAGAACACCCATGCGGCCAGCTCGACCAATCGTGAGATAGGCCGAAGGGTATATCCCGTGCCCCATCTCGTAGGCGGCGAGCAGCACCAGTGACTGAATCAACCGAAGCGACACGATGCCCTCGTTCTCAGCACTGGACGAAAGAGCTTTGACGAGCCTGTACTCTTGACAATTCCCGGTATATTCCGTTTCAGAGACGAGCTTGATGCACGATAAGAGGAGAACCAAGCCGGGGTTCGGGTCGGTGTGCGTATAGGTGCGGATATCGTGGAAGAGCCGCTTCGGGCTCAAGATTGGGAGCCATTGGTTCACGGTAGCGACGTAAGCGTGACAAATAGGTACCAAGTCCACGCCCAGGAACTCTAGGCACGGAGATAGGAGAGGCAATATGGCCGAGCTCAAGGCATCGGCAGAGAGCGCAGAGAAGAAGTCTGGATCGAGGAAGAAAGATGAAGGAAAGTTGGAGAAACTGCTGCCATCAAAGCCGAGCGAGGGCGTAAACGGACCGCCGCTGACCGCGGACTGGGGACTTGTACTTGATCGGCTTGACGGGGGGCCGAGTATGACGCCCTCCAGCCGCTGTATTCTGGCCCAAAGTGTGTCTCCGTCGCCGCCATCGCCCGTTGCAAGCTCGGGAAGAGCCCGCGATTCCCTCTGAATATAGTTACAGATTTTGCCCAGTCGGACGCACTAAATTGGAAATGGTGGGTATCAGCCGGACTGCGGTCAGCTTGACTAAAAAAAGATAAGGTTGTCATACCAACGAGCAGAACGGGAGCTCGCGCGTGCACCTTCTTTTTAGACGCCTGCCAACCATCAGCTCGACGCACTTTCATTGGACTTTTCGGGTCTGCGGCCCATTCCCGTCACCTACCGACAATTATAGCAGGCCAAGGGTGCTTTGTTAGCCGACATGATGCACAGTGCTGCGTTGCGGAGCCGCGAATGGTGGATTTCGGCCGGCAATTACTAACGCCGTGTTCGAGGAGCGGAGGTTAACTTCGGGGCGGCGAGTGCGAGAGCGGATGCGGATGCGGGAGCGGAGTTGGCAAGCGAGAAGTCTAAATGACGCGCAGGCAGTGCGACCGCTGCCTTTCTATCTCTTTGATCGCCTACTGGCTCGCAGCCGCCCAGGAGAAGCAAACTGACTCAAATGCACGTCGGCGGGAGTGTGATGGGAGTTGAGGCCCCATGAAACCAGAGAATCGGGAGGGCACAAACATCGGGGACGTCGGCGCTGTCTGATCGCAGCGAGGTTGTTGGCCAATTGCGTCAGTGCGTGCGAACCCACGCCGCTCAAGGCCCCGCTTTTGTCCGCTCCTGTCCGCTCGAAGCGGCGGCCCAGAGCGTACGCAGGGCGCTTATCCGCTCTGTCGGTTCTGCGGTTCTGTAGCACACAGCCGTATCGGGCTTAGGACATACGCGCTTCCCGGAACAGCTTCGTCCAGCTCCGTACCTCCTATGGCCGAAGTCAGCTGAAGCGCAACAGCATCGTTACCTTCAGTTTGACTAATGTTAGCCTAGAACTCGTTATCAAACAGATACGATCGCGATGCTTCAGTCAGTCGGCTCCAGGTATATAATTTCTCAAGCCCGGCTTCGAGTTTGTGAGTGTGTTCAGTCCATCACAATCGCCAGAGCATCCATCCCACTCGGAAACATCACCCTGCACGCCCCTTTTCAAAACCCCCATTAACCCGCACTTCGCACTTGCAAAATGTCTGGTTCATCACTTAACCCCTACACCTCCCTGTATGACGCGCCGCCTAAAGGGCCCGGCGACGCTCGGCCCACCGCCCTGCGGATCGTTGAAGATAACGACGCAATTGGCAAGTGGCAAGGCAGAGTCGCGCTCGTGACGGGCGGTACCAGTGGAATCGGCATAACCACCGCTCAGGCCCTGCACGCCACCGGCGCAGACGTCTACTTCACGGCCCGAGACTTGAAAAAAGCAGAACCAATTGTTGAGAAAATCCGGAATGAAAGCCCGGGCAGCGGGAAGATCGAGGCCATCTTGATGGACATGAACTCCCTTGAGTCTGTCAAAGAGGCAGCGCGCACTTTCCTCGATCGCAGCGGGGACAAGCTCAATGTACTGGTGAACAATGCTGGTGAGACCTGCCCTGATCCTCAATGACAATCAACCCGGCAGACGACATGATACTAACCAACACTAGGTATCATGGCCCCACCCAAGGGCGCCACCAAAGACGGCTTCGAGCTGCAGTTTGGCGTAAACCACCTCGCGCACTTTGCCCTCACTGTCTTACTCCTCCCGGCACTTGCCAAGAGCAGCACCGCCGAGTTTAACTCACGCGTGGTGGACGTCTCTTCGTCAGGTCATCGGTTCTCAGGCATCGTCTGGGACGACCCCAACTTCGACAAGCCCGGCTCCTATAAACCATACGTGGCATACGGGCAGTCCAAGCTAGCTAACCTCTTGATGGCCAACTATATCGACCGAGTCTTTGGCCCTATCGGTGTACATGCCACTTCGGTGCACCCAGGGGCCATCTGGTCGGGTCTGTATGCCCATGCCGACGATGCCATCAAGCAGCAATGGGCCGCAGACCCCGAAATCATGGACAGGATGCAGTCGCCGGAACAGGGCGCGGCCACCCAGGTATGGGCAGCCGTCGGCAAGGTCTGGGAGGGCCAGGGCGGCAAGTATCTGGCCAACTGCACAGTTGCGCCGCCCACCGATGACCTCACGTCTATCCTCAGCACCGGTGTTGCTCCGTACGCATACGACGTGGAGAGCGAGGATAGGCTGTGGAAGCTGAGCGAAGAGTTGACTGGCATTCGGGCGGCGCTGTGATCGGCGGTGACGATGACGAAGGGGTGCAGGTGGTTGGGCGTCGCTTTGGTTGCTCGATCGCCTCGCTCTGGTCGCATACCCTAGCTTGCATCGGAACGGCATGTCCCCGCGAGGGACTCTAGGAGAGACAGCAAGGTGTTGGTTGGATTACAAAGGCCTCCAACAATCAGCGAAGCAATTAGAGGTGTGTTGAGGAGAGAGGCGTAAATGAGTCGGCTTGGCGGGAAGAAGGCCTCTCTTCGCACGGGCATGGTGGGACTCTCCTTTGGTCGGAGCCGTAGAACAGACAGAAATGCAGAAAAAATAAGCCAATATCTCCCCTCAGCGCAGTCGACTTCTCCGTGAATACTCCAATGGCTCGCGACGACCTTGGAATTAGCTTTGCAGCTGTCTTGAGGCTCTGATGAAAGGGAGCTATGGCGGCGTTAGTTTGCGGGTGGCGCTGTTCGGCGACAACTCAATTGTGCTGGCAGATCTTGGCCGAAAGAGGGGTCTAGGTTGCTGGCTCCCGGTCATTTGCTTTTTGTCTCTGGGGTTGCATCACAGATCGGCAAAGGCACAAGGATCTGCGGTCCGCCCGTTCGGGTAGCAATCAAACCCCAATCTTCCATCCGCGTCGCTGGGACTTAGGATGAACCGGGTCGGGATGCCGTGCCCTTCAGATCTGTTGTTCGGCTTTTTTTCTGATGGCATTTGTGACAAAATCGATGCTGACTCGTGAGACAACAAAAATTGGGACCCCACACAGCGTTGGATTTGTTGCGGGAAGTCGCGATGGGCGTGGCCAGTCCTTTCTTTTTCCTCTGTGGCTTGCTTACGCAGCGCGCCAAACGCGCTATCGATATGGGGGCGAACCCCGTGATTGGCGGCCGCTGAAAAGTCGGGCCAGGCTCACCTGCTTGTCCACTCGGGGTTCGCACAATTGCAGTGGCGCCGTCGGCTGCCGACGCAGACGAGAGACACCGCTAAAGCACAGTTGGGTTCCTGCTTTCCAGGTTCCTCGCATCTTCCGCTCCTCACAGTCCACATTCCATCCAATCCCTCCGACGACCAGTTGACAGACTATGCTGCAGCGCCGCTGGCACCAGCTGTCGCGATTGTGATCGCATCACATGTCGAGCGCGACCGCGACACAGAGACGAGACAATGGAGTGGAGCGAGCACCTGCTCCACCATTTGCTCCGTCGATTTGTAGGTGCCGCCCCGATTGACCGCCACGGCTGACGGTCGACCCGAGCCCGCCGCACCGCGCCGCAACAGGACAAAGGCGATTATACGGATTAGATCCCCGCTGACCCGCCGTCGCAGAATGAGAGCGCCGACCCGCGAATTGGCTCCGGCCGCGACAACAGCACCGGAGGCACGCTCAGCCATGCCGATCTCGGCCCCAAGAAGGACGCCGCGGAGGCCTCGTCACTGAGCACTCTCGCCACGACGTTTGTGCCCGTGCTCATCTACTCCGCCGTCTGTCTGGGCCTCTTCGTCCTGCTCCGCCGCAAATGCCCTCGAGTCTATGCGCCGCGGACCTTCCCGTCCCTACGCGGCCCCGAGTACGTGCCGTGCTGTGCGACGCAAACCCGCATATGCCTGCGCATCGCACCGTTACGCCCAGGCACTGACTGACGCTGACCGTGATGCAGACACCCGGCCCCGCCGCTGCCCAACGGCTGGTTCAATTGGATCGTGCCCTTCCTCGCCATCAGCGACAACTACATCCTCAACAACTGCTCCTTGGATGCCTTCTTCTTCCTGCGCTTTCTCAGGGTTCTGTCCGTCATCTGCTTGGTGGGAGTGGTCTCGGCGTGGCCGATCCTGCTTCCCGTCAATGGCACGGGCGGCAACAAGCTGATAGAACTGGACAAACTGACCATCGGCAACATCACCATACCCACCCGCTACTTCGCCCACGCGGCTGTGGCATGGTTTTTCTTCGGTACGCCCTCCGCCCCTGCCCCCGCCCCTGTTCCCGCTGCCCGCCAGACACAACTGACACTGCATCATAGGTTTTGTTCTCTTCATGGTCTGCCGAGAGTGCATCTACTATGTGAACCTCCGACAGGCCTACCTGCTGTCTCCGAACTACGCCAAAAGGCTCTCGTCGAGGACAGTCTTGTTCACATGCATCCCCAAACCCTATCTCGAGGAGGCCAAACTTCGAAAGCTGTTTGGTGACTCTGCCAAAAACATCTGGATACCCCGCAACACCCGCTACTTGCGCGGACTGGTTGACGACAGGGAGAAGACCGCAGAGCGCCTCGAGAAGGCTGAGATTCGCCTGATTAGACTGGCCAACAGAATCCGCAACAGACACCTCAAGAAGTTCCCGGCCTCAACCGTGCCGAAGCCATCCACGCCCGTCTCACCGACCCCCTCGCAGCGAGATGCGAGCCACGACGATGCTGAGAAAGGCAAGGTCGAGTCCGCCATGCGCTTTGCGGAGCGTCAAGTTTTGGTGCTTGACACAGCTGCTACGCCCGAGCTCGAGCAAGCATCTGAGAGGGCTGAAGACCCCGAGTACACACACCCCTACGGACTCGACCCATCCTTGGCCGACGTGAGGGGTTCCGTCGCGGCAATGTGGATCCCTGCTGAGAAGCGACCTCACCACCGTCCCTTGAAGAACTTTGGCCGTCGCGTTGACACGATCAGATGGTGCAGAGCTCGGCTGAAGTCCCTCAATCGAGACATCTGGAAGCTGCGCCGCAAGCACCGTGGAGGGGATGGATCGCCGTTGAGTGCAGCTTTCATCGAGTTCGACACCCAGGCCAACGCCCAAGCTGCCTTCCAGATATTGACCCACCACCAACCGCTGCACATGTCGCCACGCTTCATCGGAATTCGGCCCGAGGAGATTAACTGGGGTGCTCTCAGGATCAAGTGGTGGGAGCACATCATGCGCCGTTTTCTCATGATGGCCGTTATCACCCTGGCTATCGTGTTTTGGTCTTTCCCCTCTGCCTTTGTGGGATTGATATCCAACCTCGACGAACTGGCTGGCCTGGCGCCTTTCCTGAGCTGGATCCTACTTATACCGAAGCCGATCCTCGATGTTATCAAGGGTCTTCTACCAGCGTTGGCACTATCATTGCTCATGGCTGCTGTCCCCATGATGCTCAGAGGTAAGTGGCTTGTTCGATCTATCTTTTACATCCATACTCACACCCACTCTAGCTTGTGGGAGAGTTGCCGGTATCCCATCCCACGCTTTGATCGAATTATACGTACAGAATGGATACTTTGCCTTCCAGATCGTCCAGGTTTTCCTCGTCACTACGCTCACCTCGGCCGCATCGGCCGCATTCACCGAGATTCTCCAAGACCCTCTCTCTGTCAAAGATTTGCTCTCAAAGAACTTGCCCAAGGCATCCAACTTTTACTTGTCTTACATCCTCGTCCAGTGTTTGGCTGCGGGGGCAGCCAACCTCGTCAGCTTTTTCGACCTCTTCCGACACCAGATCTTGGGGAACGCCACGATTAATCCAAGACGGCGATTCTTCCGCTGGCGGAAGCTAACACAAATACATTGGGGAAGCGAATATCCCCGTTTTACCAACCTGGGGGTCATCGGTTCGTATTTCCGGAATCCCAACACATTTCAAGACTAACAAGACACATGCAGCCCTCAGCTATACCTGTATAGCGCCCCTCGTTCTCTTATTCGCAGGACTTGGGATGTTGTTCCTATCATACACGTATCGATACAATGTCATCTACGTATATGACTCGGACCTTGATACACTGGGGCTATTTTACCCACGTGCTCTGATGCAGCTCATGTTTGGGCTGTACGTGGCGGAGATTTGCCTCATTGGTCTCTTCGCTTTGAAGTCTGCCATTGGGCCGGTGCTGTTGATGCTGATATTCTTCATATTCACCGCCCTCGTGCACATCTCCCTCAATGAGGCTGTCACTCCTCTTCTTTTCAGCCTTCCCCGGACGCTCGCACTCGAAAGGGATATTGGCCCGATCGCAGAGGCCGGGCCGACAGAGCAGGACAGCGCCGCACCCGGGGCCCCACACGAAGGCGGATCGGCCGCCGCTTACTATGATTCGAACGAGCACTTTGGAGACGAGCCCGAGCCGCCGCCTCTTGATGAGCTCGACGCAGACGTCCAAATGCGGGGCATAGAAGGGAGCAGCAGTCTTCGGTACGCCGTTACTGACTTTGCAAAAGCAGCCCTGATGGCGTGGATCAAAAAGGACACCGAGGATTCCAGCTTAACGCGTGCCTTGGCACAAGTCAAGGCTTGGTTGACACCGGATGAAAAAGAAAAGCCGAATTTCATAATGACCTTCTTTCATCCTGAGGTCTACCAAGAGTTCAAGCGCCTACAGCCGCGAGTCAACCCGGGCCCCGACGATCTCGAGCTTCCTGCCGACTACGGCCGAAAGGCTTATCAACCACCAGAGATGTGGCGGCCAGCACCGAAGCTATGGATACCCAAGGACGATGCAATGGTGAGCCGACAGGAGGTGGCACACACGAAGGAGTCAATATTTATATCTGATAGGGGCTGCTGGCTCACGGACAAGGGGAGAGTTATGTGTGAACCGGAGGAGTCACCATTATTTGAGCCAGTGATAAAATACTGAGCAAGGGGGATATGGCATGAGCGATTACAGCTGTGAATCTAGCCGGAGTTTAAGCGTAATGGGATCATTTCAAGAATAAAATTATCAGTTATCTGATCTATCGGGGAAATCAGAAACGCCCATGATCGGCCAGTGATAGGAAACGCCCGCTGCTGACATGCTACCCACGCGTGGAATTGCCCCGTAACAAGGCCCATGATCGCCAGAATGATGACCGCGGGCAAGCCACCAAGAGTGATCAACATGAAGTGCTACGAGCGGGCTCTGTTCCGAGCTCCAAGGTGCTTTCTACGTAGTCGCCTTTATAATTCCCCTGTTTCGCAATCCCATCTTCAGACCTTCATCCCCCGTCCACAAACTACAGGAAACTTTTAGTTCCCACAACTCTAAGTCTCCAACAGAGTCGCAAGACGGTTGACCATCAACCACCATCTCTCAGACTCAAGCATTCCTCCAGTCAAAATCGCTCTACCCACATCGGTATTCGAGCAGACAACATTGGTCATGATCCGCGAGGCCAAACTAATGGATCAGAACCATAGGGAATCCCTGGGGCCCATCTGTTGTTGCGAAATGGCGACACGGAGAGCGGCAGTCAAGCCAAAACGAAAAAGCCGAGGATAACGAAAGAGAGAGAGGAGTTCGTTATTACCGGCCATACTTGGCTGAACGTATTATTACCTACTTTTGACTGAGACTGGAAGTGTCAAGTGGAAGTGTCAAGACGGTCGCGAGAGGGAATTTCTGTCATAGGACCGAAAGTGAAATTCTCAGCGTTGATTACATCTATCTCTCACGCTCGATTTCGGTGAATTACCTATGAGATCTCCCTGGTTGGTCATCCGTTCGACTTGTTGATTGCCAGGTGGTTTTCCCATTTCCGGTTGTTGATTCTACGTTGCTTTTTCCACCTTTGATTATCTCCGGTGTCTGTCTCTATTCGCTCATCTTTGACATAATTATGCTGCGAGGTGTTAATCTCAACTTTCCCTGGTTTTAAGTTTTCTCCTCACAGAGCTGGTCCTGTCTGTCTGGAAGAATTTGACTTGATCTGGTGAGAATAGATAAATAAAGGGTCCCCTTAGCCAGTGTGAAAATGCTCTCTTATTATCAACACCACATGGCTTTCGTTACTATAGGCCATCTCCTACCCCGAAAAGAGCTATGTAAATACTGAAAAGGCCTTCCTGCATGGTAAAACGGCCTGTAATGCGATAAGCCCAGACCTCACCATTCCAGAGCAGGACCGTATGAAGATTCCAAGAAGGTACTTTACACTGGCCAAGGGAACTTTTTCCTTTGGCCGAGCCTTCGTACTTACTCCTCTCCCCGTGTTACGTCTTACCTCTAGTCGTAGCTTGACGCGATTGATGAGATCAGGCTCGGAACAGACACAACGAGAGCGAGGATCTGATTTCAGTTCAGGCGCCTCTGGAACTGCAGCCTGCAGTTAAGGGGCGAGCGACTCTCGCCTCTTGACCTACACCTCGGGTGGATGAGTCCCTCCTTACATGATGTTGCTAACTGTAACCTCTTGTAACATCAGTCATTCTTGGAGGTAAACACCCTCGCCATCTGCAATTTCATGTTGTTTCCAGGTTCTGGAATAAACTCAGTCCACAAAATGAAGTTTGAAGGAACACCTATGAAGGATGCCCTGAAGGTCTGTTCACCAAAAGACACAGTTACAATTTTACATCAGATTTAGGATCGCACTCGATTACATGATGGGAAGGACGTGTTAACGTACGGGATGAGCATTGGGGTCCTGAGATTCCTGCACAATCTCACCCCAAACCTAGAACTCACAAGAGGACCAAGCTAGACCATATTTTCTCTTTGCTCCTACTCCCTTGCATCGCTGCGAGGGATCCAGTCTCTACCTAGGTACGTCATCCCCACTCCCACCATCGAAGATGTGGCAATCAAAACTGACGAAGCATTGAATCACACCGTGTCCAGTCCACGGTGTCCCTGTACTAGTACACAATTCAAAATCTATCAAACTCACCTCAATATGTCAATTCCTCCAGATAGAACAAGGTAGCATGGATGCAAGATGAAGACATGCGGCGCGACTAAAATGGAACCAGATCATGCACGGCGACGAAACAGTTCTCACCTGCAAACGCACGATCAACAGGATCAATGCACCAAATAAAGCCCATAGCCGTGTGCTACGTGATAGGTTATATCGCCACCTCGCAGGCCAGACCGGTGTCAAAGCGAGTAGAGTGGGTGTTTTGCCGCGGTGAGTGGCATTTCTTGCATGTTGTGCCACCACCTACTTCAGGCAGGAAGTTCATCTTCTTGTTCAGCCTTTTACTGACTGATCTCGATGCTGCCTGCGATTACCACATCACATGCAGTTCAAGACGGATTTCTCGCGCGATGATCGATGCCTAGGGATCGCCGCTGTGGGGAGGTTGATCCCGAGAGGGGATATGCATTGAACACTAAAAGTCGGATGTGGGCTATGATACAATTTGGCCGGCGATGTTCCATTTCCCGCGGCGGACGAGTCTAGACTGCCGCTTGGGGTGGTTATAGAGTCCATCGCAGCCCCTGAATTGGTGTTTTGATAACCCCTGTCTTGGCATCGGGTACCCCTATTACGCTAATTAAACGATATCAAGGGCGCAATAGAACTCGATATGATCCAATTGCAATATCATCAACAAGTTCTAGAGTCTGGATCCTAGGCCAGACCCGCGCTTAGACAGACAAATCCCAACAAGCCCACGACCATGATCAAGTCTCACAAACCCCACAGCGCAGCCATCGAATCAGCCCACATCCCACATCGAACAGTCCAGACGCCAACCACAGAGCATCCCAGAATGTTCCCCAGAATCACGCCCTAGCACAGAATTAAGGTGTGCTGCAACATGCTCAACAGCTTGATTTCGTCGCAACCTACCCATATCAAAACACAAAACACACAAATCACACCTCCCCTCAACCCCCCACCACGACCCTCAAATGCACCCTGGGGCTTCACACGCCTCTCATTGGCCCCCATCGAAGCCGTTAGAACCAGCAAGAAAAGGACCCTGCAGCCCTGGAATTCTGGCAGGATTCACGGGCGGCAGCGTGGGTAACCACACCGGTGAGGTGGTTCATCCCCTCCTCTTGTTGCCGAGCAAGCCCTCCAATTCCACGGGACGTCGTGGTTGGGCAGCGAAGCTGTAAGCGATGCATGGAGTTAAGAATGAGGGGAAAGGGGGGGCACACCTCGGACTTGCTTGTGCTTGGTTGTTGGCTTGTGCGACCACCCTTCCCCTCCCCAACCCAACGTTGCCCGCGAGAGGCGAGATTTGCCACAACACCAAGACAGTACCGGCTCGAAAACATCGCGATGCGTCCTCCTCTGAGCCGGGTTGGCTCTTTCGCTCGTCCACCCGCAGCCGAGAAGGATGGCGGATGTAATCCCTCCCAGTCAATGCATGTACCACAACCACGACATGACTGCCTCCATCTCCACTGCCACTCCCACCGCCACTGCTGTCATCGTCAGACAGCAGTCGTGAGCGCAACGCACGACATGCCCACGCCAGCAACAGGTCACAACGAACGGCGGCGTACTCCCCCAGACAGCCTACACGAGGTATCACATATCAACTCAGTCCCCCTCGGGCCAGGTGCTAGACGTGTCGTGTAGTCCGTATAAGCCGCTGCCCACCGACGAAAAAGGGAGGTGCGGGCTGGCTTATGGGCGGAACGCGGGTGAAACGGGGGCACCCGACCTCCCGAGGGCCTAGATCAGAAGCCCAGGCCTGCCTACCCACCTACCCACCTTACCTACCACCCAGACAGAGGGAAAGCCAAGTGTTTGCCCAGCCAGCGAGCGTGCCGATGTCTCCCTACTTCTCTGAGATGGTGAGATACCTACCTACCTACCTATCTACCTACCCTCGGCTCGGTTCGATCGAGAGACTGCTGCCAGCAGCAGCGGTTGATTACTCTGCATCTGTTGTACGAATATGGTCGGGATGATGCTCAAATGACGGGAGCTTGAAATGAACCTAGAAAGGGAGGGAAGCTTCACTTCCTTCGCGACAACGGCATCAGCAACGGCGACGCCACCATGGCATGAACCCTTTGCAGCCCGGCGCCGAACCGACCTTTACACTAGGTGCTGCCCGAACCTTGATTCAATCGCCTTGCCAACTGAGTAATCAGTCTTCCTCCTCCTTGTACAACGGTTTGTTTTGAGGAAAGAACCATCACCAAATATTACTGATCAATCTCCCCCATCGCTGTATTTCCCTCCCCGGGCACCTGGAAAACTCTCCCAGGCCGAGCCGCCACATCCAGCAAATGAAACGGCTCCGATCCCGAGTATTCTATCATGCATAAAACATGGGCCAACCCAACCGTCCCGTCCAATCCTCTTGGTATGTGGGCTCAACCCACCGCCGCTGCGCATCAAAAGCCACCTACCCACCTACCGCCTATCAAACCACCGCAGCGGTGGCAACCGGTGTATTGCCTATCAACAGACGCCGCTGATGGCTGATGGATGATGGATGATGGTGGCTGCTGCTGCTGCTGCTGCACAGCACACACCACAGCCGCTCGGGTGCATCTCGCAACCTCTCACGACAGGAGCAACAGCCCCGGAGAATGCAAGCGTATGGAAGGATGGAAGATGGAAGCAGTGAGGGTCCAGCGCGGGGTTGGGTTGGTTCCCCACACGCGGGATTCTATGTGGTGACCTGTCAATGACTGATAGATAACGGCTGTTGCGCATCGTACGCCCTATAGTCGCACCACCACCCACTGCACTGCACTGCGCTGCAGCGAGAACAGAACACTGTACGTACTCAGTTGCGCTGTAGGATCCAGGATCAGGATCAGGCCGACCCCCAACACATCAAAGGCCGGGACGGGTCAGAAAAACCAAGAGAAAATAATGGGCTGTTCGAATCCCCCTCAGCGCAGCCCACAACCAACCATTCCCCCTCCCTACATACCGACCATGATATAATCCGATTTATGACCAATCTGCCGACAGGATTCATCTCTTTTTACCTTCTTTAACCTTGCAGCCATGAATAAGGTGTGCATGAATGAATAATGTGTACATGAACTGCACCCACTCACCCACACATATTGGCCTTTGATGGAGCCGGTGCGGTAGGCAGATAACCTACCCTTGGCTCAGAGTTGGTTGGCCAAGGCGCCTAGGCTATTCGTTTTCTCTCATTGGAGATGGGGGTTGCAAGATAGGAACCGTGAGCGGTGACTGGTCTGGCTGGCTTTCTCACAATCGGTCATCGACAACCCCAGAAACCCATTGCCCTAGATTGGCAGAGGTCAACCAGCTTGTGGTTCCAGCCTACATGAGACGAGGAGATGCAGTCGTAGCCAAGTGAGGCACCGGTGGGCTCCTTCTGCACGGGTTTGCAGAGTGGCGGCATCTTCCACTGCCTGCAGGAGAGCGCAAAAAAGCCAAGCCAAGGCGGGTTTGCATGTGAGAGATTGTCAACCTCCATCGATCCCCTCCCCAAAGCAGCCACGGCCACGGCCACGGCAGGGGCTGGAGTGTAGGGTATGGTAGGGTTCACAATCGGAATGGAGGGCAGGGGCAGAGCCAAAAGATATGCTCGCATCGCGCGTGGAGCATAAGCGAAATGCATGGCGGGTGAATTGAGGAAGGACGCACTTCAGAAGAGCGAGAGTGGCCAGGGCCGACAGGGCAGTGTGGTGGTCAATTATGGCCTACAGGTTGCGTGCTGCGCTGCACTGGCAGGGAGGAGGGCTGGCACTCAGTGCAGCATAGAAATGGAAGGACGATAATAACAATATAGAAGGGGAGGTCAAGGGGGGGTCGTCTCCCGAGAAGAGGGGGTGTGCGTCGGATCTGGGTCTTAAGGCGGCTCCCGATCGCGATAAGGCGACGGACGGGCTGGTTGGCTTCCGCTCTGGGGCTGGGGCCCATGTCGTTGGCGATTGGCGCCAACGCCAAACAATGGTCTTTGCTTTGATGCCATTTTCATTGACGATTCGAGCCAAACGCGATTCTGATCCTTTGGAGCCTTGTAGTAGCATGCTGGTAAACATTGCGCGAGAACATGCTGCCGCCGGCGCGTCGGCTCGTTGAGATTGCCCGCTCAGCTCGCTCGCTGCAGAGCCTGCTCTGGCAGCTCTTCTGGGTCTGGTTATCCGGTGTCCCCCGCCTCCCAAGACGCTTTCACCTTGAGAGCCCCACCAGTACCAAACTGCACGCCCAGAGTAGTGCAGCAACATCAGACCACACGAAACAGAACACAGGAGCCTGGTTGGTCTAGGCCAGATTGGGGGTTGAGTAGCAATCTTGAGTTTTTGCCAGTGCATGGTTAGATAAGGTAATAACAGAGCCTGCTGCTGCTGCTGGGCCGCTAAGCGGATGCGGGCACACCTCGAGGGCGTTCGTCCTGAGGTTGGAGGTCCGCCGATGGAGGGGTAGAGAAGCGTCGGCCCTCTCCTGGAGCGCAAGGAGGGCTCGGTGAGGGGCCTGCAGCATGCTTCCAAGTCTCAACTTGGTCTGGGCAGCCCCACCATCTGCAGCTAATTGCGTCCGCTGGGGAAAAACACAGCAGGCCGACGCGTGGTGTGCATGCAGGTGGTGGCTGATTATGTCCGAGACGATCGACGCCTCCTGCTCCTGTCCTGTGTTGCGACAGCGCCTGTGCACTGTTTACTCGCCAGGAGTAGTCCGTAGTATCGACAAGAAACCATCCGCTTCGACAGTGTTGCGTAATGCGGACGAACTCACAGCCCTCCAGAAGCGATGCAGCCGCCGAGATTGAGTCACCCAAGAAGAGTTTTCTCGTCTCGTATTCCCCGGTCGCGGTGAGTTTTCGAGCGAGTCGCCACCTATGGCAAATGCTTGGCTGCCAAAATGGTCAAGCTGCATGTTCGATATAAAACTCTTTGACGCCGAGCCTACCCAGTGGCGTCTAGGCCGCATTGACAGGTGCTCCACAGCGCAGTCCGTTACCCACAACGCTGGCTAGGCAAGGAAGCCAGGCCGCGAAGTACTCGCACAGTCTCGAAAACAGTGACCCTCGAAGGTGGGTCGATGCGCGCTTCGCAACCCTTCATGTCAAGGACTTGAACGACGTCGGTGTCTGATTGGCGTCTAGACCCGGACGGATTAAAGGGGATGCGAGGTGCAAGTCCTCCCGGTCCTGGGGCAGCGGACCGCGTATAACACCGAGATGGCTGCAGCTTCCCTAGCGCTTCTCTAGGTTGTTAGCCTTCTTGACCGTGCTGACATATCTTGAACCCCTCTCTGGGAGTGTTGTTGCCTTTGCTTTAGTGCGTAGGGAGCGGGCCGTGTTCTCTGCCTCAACTGTCTCCTCAATATGTGCGGCTGTCGCGGCCCCGTCACGGTAGGGTTGTAGTCTGTGTCCTTATCAGCCGTAAAGTCCCTGGCTCAGAAGCGGCTAGCAGGACGTGCGACGATTCTGTGACAACGACGAGCTGTAGGACATCGCTGATGGGACCTGTGTTTCCCCGCAATCACACAACCATGCTCGCTGACGGCTGAGGACCCTAATGTCCCCGATGCCATGCAGCAATAGACGCGCGCAGGGTTTGGACGGTTCCAGTTTTCCTTGATGGGGTTCCCGTTCAACCATCGTTGATGTATGCGTCTTGACCGGCAACGCCCCCAGAAACCGTGATGTTGCGTGCCAGTCGCCAACTGCGCAGTCCTGCCTCAGAAGCAGCCACTTTGTGGGGTATCTGTCGCTGATGCAGGCGGTGATATCATGGTCTTCCCGTTTGTTGCGGCTACTTGCACCCCGGTGTGCTTTTCGTCTCAATGTCGTGGTGTTTCCCAGATCACGGTAGCAGGTCTCCATCCGGGGTAATGCCCGTGGTCAGGGCGGCCATCGGATGCTGGAGGTATTTCTACCAATTTGTCCGAAGAAGAACATCGGGTCCTGATGGACAGCAACCCTGGCGCCCCTCTTCCTGGAACGCATAGCCCGTCTTGTGGCGATTCCCCAGACTCCACTCGCGATATCTGATATGTGATGTGAACTTCTGGTGGCCTCGGCCCTAGTCAATGGCAATCGAGTCAAGTCATCTTGGACCGAAAAGCGGAGAAGAATCCAGGCCTCGAGTTGACTCCGCTTTCGACGTGCTTCGAGGTTCAGCTTCGAGGTCCATGATGTTGCCTCTGCCCCCAGGTGTCCAGACGGGAGTGTCACTCCGGAGATGCCTGAATCGTTGTCGGCGGGAAGCGTGGAGAAAGACATGAAGCCAGATGCTGGATGCCGCAAGCCGAGATACCGCCAGCAGCTGTGCCACGCCTGTGTCCCGGTGGACAACAGAAGAACATGCAGTCGAAGCAGAAGCTGCCCTGATGAAGGTGCCACTTGGCCCTCCGCCCTTTTGCTCTGCACGAGTCTGAGCACCACCACGGTGCTGTGGCACTGCTGGCAGCCTTGACGATAGATGCTGTCGGGCAGCACCGCAGTCAGGGAGACTAGAAGACGAACACCAGTGGAAACTAGAATATCTCCCACGTTTCCGTGCCTCCAGGCTTCCTCGGTTGCTCGCTTCCTCATTTTTTTCGTTTCTCGTTCCATCGCTCCCTCATTTCCGTGTGGTGCTCCAAGCCACTTGACATGAAGCACGATGGAATTGCTGAGACAGGCCCTCTTGCACAGCAGCATGCCGGGGCCACCGGGCCTGTATGACAGACTATTAGGTATCCGCAAACATCATCGCAAGACTATGACGTGACAATATCGCCAATCGCTGCGTAGATAAGGAATCGGGTATCCGCCGCTATGGCTCCGGATGTGCGTCGAAGCCGGGCCGGGACGGAGGCGGGGAACCTGGGCCGGATCGACGGTGGCTATCCGACTCCTCAAACCAGAGATAGGGTGATAGGGTACCCGCAGCTCAGGAGGAGCGGCGAGCCTATTTCCAGGGACCGGACAAAAAGGCCCATTCCATGCTGGACGTGAACCCGGAAAGTACTGCGCCGTCCGACAGAGTCAAAGTGCGTGCGTCCTCATCCTCGTAGGCGTCGATCAATTGCTCGCCGCCTGAGCGCCGCACTCGCTTCTAGGCCAATCCAGAACCAGACCCGTCAATGTGGGCACCTGCAGACCACCTACCTGCAGAGCCTCCAGATCTCGAGCGAAACCTGGATAGGAAGTAAAAAGAGAGGAGGGGTTAATAAACCCGGCTCACCAATCGAGGCTCAATCGCCGCTGAGGAGTGTGATGACATTCGCAGGTTTTTTCTTCACACCGCCATTTGTGGAATCTGGGTCGCGGCGCAGCGCCGAGCTCGCTGCTTCGATTGGCCGCTAGATGGCACGCTGTGGCTTGCCCTAAGGAGCACCAGGCCGGAATCGGGAACCAACTGAGCGAGCTACTAGTTTTCTCAGCCACTGTCGTCTTGCAAGCCCAGCCCTCGTCAGCGTTAGGTTGGGCCAAAGGTGAACGTGCAAGACGATTCGCTCACTGAGGGGCCCCCACACGGTGTAGGCGTGACCGCTTCTCAGACTGTTCCCTGGTTCTGTGGCGCGGACGGCGGCGTGGGATTAGCTCGGGGCAGCAAGAGGAAGGAGCGCAAGTGCAGCGCAGCATCGCGACTGGTGCCCCCAATCTGAAACCCCGCGCAGATCACCTGCTCACGACCGACTGCGAGCAAACGGCGCTGCGAGTCGGAGAGCCTCTTGAAAATTTGCTTTTTCCAGCCAGCGACATTCCGCACGGTCCAGCTTTGCAACTGGACCGTTTGGCGACGCCATTTGCTGACGCAGAACCACGCAGACGTTTGCGCGCACACAAGTCAACATTACTGTTTTCCCCGCCGTACCCGCCTTTGACGCTGTCAGCAAGTCTTTGTAAGGTCAGCAAGCGCGTCGGCAGCTGGTGCGTATCTCTGGCCGGCACATTCGGCGATCGACCTTCGGCTGCGCGGTAGTCATGGCAAAAGCCGGTCGGCATCTTCCACCCTCACGGCGCCTCCCACGTTTCACCCACTGCTCCCGCGGTGATGTGGGGTTTGTGGATGAGGTGGTCGAGGCTTCCCCTCGGGAGTTTTTCTCAGAACGCGGGATGACCCCACATGACGATCACCGTATCTCTCCGTATCTCTCGTTCTGTAAAGCGAAGAATGCCATTGTCAAAAACTTGAGACGGAACTGACACGCGTGGATTGTAGCTCTACTCTCGGTACAAAGAAAGCTCAATCCTGGCAGCGCTTCTCCAGAGCCGGATGAGGTGATTACGGATTAGTGTCAGCGAATGTCATCGACTCCGCGGAGAGCGGTCAAGGCGGCGTCTCATAAACCGAACATCTCCATTCGAACCAAAGTATACCAAGGCTGAATTGAGTCTGGTAGAGTAATAGAAACACGCTGCTCCAGCCCGACCGACCAATGTCAGGAACAAGCGTAGTGTAGTTTCATCTTCCCGCTTCGGCATTCGCGCGCGGTCAGGCGACAGGTAGGCTACGAGATTCCGGCTCGGAATTGCGCAGCATCGTCGCGCTTTTGCCCGCTGCAAATCCCGGACGCCGAGTTGAGGCAGAGCGCCGGTTCTGCGTACAGTGCGCAAGGTGCTGACAGAGAGGTGACACCACGCAATTTCCGCCTTGGCCTGAGATTCCCCCGGGTATGTCGGTTGCGAGCTCCCAAGGCTGCGGGCGCCCAAGCGCTGTGCGACTGGGATCTCCCAGGGAGAATGCGCTGCGAGCTGCCCTGCAACAGAGGAGCAATGCACTGTGTACGGGTCCTTCGTATCAGTACTGTGCGCAAAAAAGGGCGATGTTGCGCCAAAGGTGCCGATTGTTGCGATGCACAACTACGTCATAGATTCTGCGAAACCACCATCGCGGGAGTGCCGCTAGGCCGGATCTGGACTAGCAGAGCGTTGTGGGAAATTTCTTTTGACGGTGCCCCATGTTTGGGATCGCTGTCCAGTGGTCTGGAGTCGGTTCACTGAGACATTCCAGCCTTCGACTCGGTAACCACACCGCATTCGTGCCGCCCAGGGACGGAGCTTTCACCGCGAAACCTTAAAACCAAGGCGAAGGCCGGCGTTGAGGCCACGGGACCTCGCGTGCATGGCTTCGCATGGAAAAAGCCAAGTTCCGTGGCTTCTACCAGTGTTGTCCTTCCCCTGTTCGACTGGAACTCCCGCCAGCAAGGCCCAAACTTCGTTTATTTTCCTTGGGACGGCGGGGAGATGAGTCGTCGTCGATGGTACGATACCATTCAAGGCTTTCTCCACTGGTCTCGGACCGGACAACATGGCCCTTCGCTTCAGAATCACGAACCCGCGTTTATGACGAAGGGCAATATCGCTTGGCGTCCGTCCCCGTTTGGAAGACGTTGAGACTGGAAACTGGAAGCTCCACGCTTCCTCCCCTTGTTGGGTTTGTTGTGGGGAAAGCAAGTCATCCTCTATCTATGTCGTTGCTCCCGGAAGACGCGAGTCACGGCCGGCTGTGGTTCGTTGCTCGAGGCCGTGCTTTCCGTAGTGAAGCTGGCTATGCGTGTTTTATAGCGCAGCCTGTGGCGGCAGAGCCACGCATAGGTACTGTGTTTGCAGCCGTGTGGGGAAGATTGGTCTTGATATGTGCGTGTGTCTCGTGCCCATGGACAGGGACACAGCATGCCATCTCGGATTACCTGGGGAAGAGCGCTGCAGCCATCCCGACACTTTTTCCCGTTTAGATCTCATCTTAGTCCGAGCTAACAATGGAAGCACTGCAGCCGGAAGAAAACAAACGGCTCAGGGGGGTTGATAGCTGTCCTCCCCCGCCCTGAAAAGGAGCAACGCCAAGTCCGGGGGCGGACGTAAGCAGTGAAAGGAGGGCGGAGGTCGCCTGTCGTTGGTTGAGTCTAGCCAATATAACATCCTACATATGTAGGACTGCTCGCAGTAGGAAATGAAGGGAGGCACCGAGGCAGAAAACTTGGAACCAACCCCGCAGGCCCGGCCGTCGATCAGCGGGGGGCGGGGAGCCGGAGCAAAAGCTACGCCGGCTCGCATTGAAGACCCACCGGCTGTTCGTGTTTTACGCGGCGGAGGTTGCGCGGACGGGGTCCTGCTGTGTCGCAGATGCGAAGTGGAATGCCTCGAGAGCTATCGAGAGCTGTCCACAGTTACCAGCCATTGCTGTGGATGCGTGTGCAATAGTGTCGAGTAGGGGCTCCGTCTGTGTAGCTTACCCGGCGCGGCATTGAGGTCCAAGTTCGAGACCTTCTCGACCCAAAGAAAAAAAAGAGAGGAAAGAAAAAGCTCCTGCCTGAGGCTGGCGATGGCCCAGACGGACTGCCCACCTCCAATGGCACCCCAAGGCCCGTAGTGGAGGGTGCGCAATGTCGTCTTGCTTTATCGGGCCTGCGTGTTGTTGACCGACGGCCGCGCAGGAGTGGCTGGTTGTTGGCAGGGAAGGGCGGTTGGAGGGGCAGGCGGGTGGGCTTTGGCACCCACCACAGATATCGATATCGCATCCAAATTCCCACCTCCACCCCCAGAATCCCATCCTGCCGCGGCCATCCCATCGGCCTATCTTGCATAGCTCTAGTGATAGACAGTCCCACCGCCGACGAGACGAACCCATCGGGATGGTTTGGCCATCTTTGCCGTTGTCGATCAAAACCTTGAAAGACCCTAGGTGCTTCTCGGTGAGACCCTGAGTGAACCCTTTTGCGGGCCATCGCGGGAGGAAGCAGACCCTGAAATGTGTCCTACCACTGAGGAGCCCGTCGCCCGGTACCTGTGAATCGCGAAGATGAAGATGTAATTGCATTAGCAGAAAGGTGAGAAAATGGACACTGCGGCAGCCTGGGCGGCGTCACCACAGCCAACCACTCCACGTCCGGGGCGCGAGACCAAACCCGGGCAATAGGCTCCGGGACGGCAGAAGCCATCCGTCTCCTTCTGCTTGGGCGTAATGTCTGGCCTGTGTTTGGCCTGCTGTAGCAGGCTGCACTGCAGGTCTGTCGCGCGCTTGCACTGTTACATCTGACATCGCGCCTTTGTCCGCGGCGAGCAGCAGAAGCCCTTGGCATTGCTGGGCCTTACTGCCTTCCGATGGGTCTGCTTCCGACAGGTTAGAAATACATATACTCGCAGAGGGGGGATACGCTACCCCTCCCACGCGGCTGCCCATATCATCCGTCCTCCCTCTGGTTGACTGTGTTTCGGCTGCAATGGGGATAATCCAATGTCCGTTGGAACGGGCTGGGAAAAAGTCCACGGGAAGATCGGTGGAAACGCATCCTCTGCCGACTGCAATGCTGAAAGCGCTACCACGAGATTCCCTCTTGAGAATGACGAGAGCGTGCCATCACAGCAGTCGGAAAGTATCTTTTAATTCGGGCTCGTAAATGAGAAGAAATGGTCCGCGTTGTATTGCATGACTGGAAAAGCATGAGTGTCCTAGCGGTGCTTTGTTGTAAGGCAACCTGCACCTCCTAACGTATGGGCTGTTGCGGGCGCAAGAAACGAGAAAATGCAACACGCACTGTGTCGCGAGTCTTGGCGCTGGTTGCATTGTCGCAAAAACGCCCACCGCCAATGACCCGAACGTCGGAAAGCCGTTGTCAGAAACTGACAGCCCACGGCGCTGTTGCCCCTCTGCGCCCACGTGTGTGGTTGGGCCGTGGCCAGCCAGAGAAACAAAAGCCTGCTCTAACCGCACGCCATGATTGGTCAATGGCAGAGATAAGAGAATCCTGACCAAGCTGGAGGGGCAAAAATCCATATCGGCCTTGGCGGCTCAGACGGAAAGTTTCTCGCTTATCATTTTGCCCTGCCAAAAGCGAAGCAAAACGAAACAAAGCGAAGCTAATAACGAAATTTTGAGGCAGCCCGACGCGAAAACTTTCCTTGTCGTCGACTTGCTTTATGGAGGATAGGCAAACCTATCTCAACGACACTAGAGGTTTCGATAAGAGGCTAAGTCTTGGCCACCGAATGGCAGCAGTGAAGACGGCAAGTGGTCTTGGCTGGGTCCATCGCCCGTGTGGGTGGCGCCGATGTCAGATCATGGTCGAGCCCGGGCCAGTGAGCAGCCCGCGCGAGCAAGGGTGTCCCGGGCGTGGGGCCTGCGCCAAGCTGGAGAAAGATCCGCAGAAAAATCGAGCGCGGCGTCGCAACCGACGGATGATACGGATTATTTTTTGGGAGCTTAACAAAGACGACCTCGGCTTGCCCAGCGCGATTGCAGCGCACTGTCTGGCTTGTCTAACGGTTCTCTCGTAGCCATCTGCTGTGTGATTGCGACGATGTGGGACGTCTGACCAACAGCGGATCGGCGTCGGAGACTCTGGATGGGTGACGGAGCCGAGACAGCAATTGACGCGCGAACGTGCTTTTAGGATGTTCAAGGAACCACATTTTCGCGTCTCGCAGGGCCTCTGGCTGGCGCCTCAAATGGGCTGAAACTGCGACCAAGAGCCTCTAATAATATTATCCTGGTCTGTGCTGCCAGTCGATATTGACATCTCCGCATCACATGGAAGGCCTTGCATGTGCTGTCAGTGGCTGATGAAGGCCGTGGAGCGGTGTTGAGACAAGCATGAATGGGGGTGCTTGTGCTGGAACAAGGTGAGATGCAAGAGCGTTATCACCGAGTTCAACTCGTAACCGCTTGTTAACCGTTTTGCACCGCGAAACCCATGGGGTGGAATCATAACTATCCAACGGCTTCAGGGACGGGCGGCTCGGCGAATGGGGTTGGCCAGTGAGCGCGGGAGGTTGATGGCATAATCCCGAATTAGCAGGCAGATGTTGCAATTCGGGAATCTGGCATCGTGTTTATGACATGATTATCATGAACTTTTGTTAGCTCCTTCTACACAGTACTGTTTCATCTGCCGCGGAGGAATCACCCCCACCCTTGATATTGCTGCTTGCTCCCGCCCATGTTCCATTCGGTAGACTCGCATCGCGACTTGCGCGGGATGCTCCTCGATCGGGCTACTATCGCAGGAGGCGATGATGTCGGATCGCGTCGGATGCTGTTGAGAGGGAGTAGCCGCCGTATTCCGCAGCGAGCGCCGGCACGGGGACGAGGGTGGCCAGGGCTGAGCGGTTGTCGTCAATCTGGGATCTGACTTGCGCCACATCTCGCCGGTCCTCGGAGCTGCTTATCTGCCGTCAAAACAAATTGTGCTGGATAACGAGGCGGTGGGGAGGGTCGCGATTAATTACAGGATATTGCGCTGCAGAACCTCAATGGGCATCACCTGTGATACTGCAAAGCCTGAGATTTGGATGCAGGACTCGGTTAGTCCATGTCGGACCGGGCCTGCTGCTCAGACACGGCACCGCTCCGGGCAGCGGGCAGTTGGCCTTCTTGCTGCCTGCACGGCTGACCGCACGGCTCGATGGTGTGATGAACGTTATGATTTTGTCAATGTGGACTGAGAGCGAGGAGATTTCACGGTTATTAGGTAAAACCGGAGAGTGTTTCTGGGGATGGGAATTCCATGCTGCCATGCTGGACGAGCAAACGGGGCACTGTGCGGCCAGAACAACCAGTTCTCCACCGCCCAGAATAATGTTAGCGCCTTTCCTCTTTTCATGGCGTGCGCGATGGCTTGCTTCAGGCACTGGGTCCAGGCAGGGGGCAGCTTTAGCCTCATGCAAGACAGCGGGCAGCGACGCAGCGACAGGGGTGAGGAGCAGCGGCTGGCGAATCAGAGAACGGAGCAGGTTCTGATAACGAGACGCGGTGTGAAAGTTCGCGGAGATTTGTTAAGCTGAGCATCTGGTGCGATGGCCAAGGCGCCAGGATGTTGATATCAGCCCTGCATGTCGTCGCCGACTGTGCATCGCACTGCTGCACTGGTGTCCCCTTCTGGCGATGGCGAGGACGAGATCTTGAACCCTCAAACGCGAGATCGGCCAGGACAGTTGATCCACCTGCAACGCCAGACGTCGAAATAGGCGCGGCGAGGGGGTCGGCGAGAGGGGCCGTGGTGGGCTTCCCGGTGCGAGCGATCAGGAAGCAGGAAGAACCTCCCGGATCCGCAATTGGGCCATAGCCTCTGCACCTTTCATGCCGTCCATGTTGCGAATGGAGAGCGCATGATGAATGAGGGGATGGGAGGGGAGGGGAGGCGGGGCAAGGCCGAGTTTGCCATCGTCTTGTTGCGCTTTCCTTTGTCGGGGAGGAATCGAGGCATCGTTATTATTGGCCATCAAGGGCGAGACTCGTCTTCAGCCGCGAGAGCCGAGTGGACGGCGCGGAACCCACCGTCGTGTTTATTCTTCACTTCCCCGCTCGCTGTTGATGGCGATCAGACCCGCCGCCAACTTTGCTGGTTGAGGGTTTACGCAGATAGCGCAGTGGGTGCCGGCGAGTCTCCAAGCCAAGCAGCTGAAGAGAGTTGACAGGCTGGAAACTTGACACACAGCAGCATGTCGATCAACATGCCTTCCAGCGGGCGCCTAGAGGCTGCGCCAGCATCGTCTTCACCGGTCGTCCATACGGCCGAGGCCGTTCAGTTCACTGTTAGTTACTGGTGGGTCACCGCTGGAGCCACAACGTTCTTGGTTGCGCCGAACCTCATATTTCTCGCGCTGCCATCTTCACGGTGCGGAGGAGAGCAGCTGCCGAAGAAACACGATTTTGCCTGTTGGCTGTAATTGTATGAGCAGGACATTGAAGAGGATGCGTAGTGGCTTCGGTGTGGAATCTCAGTTCGAAGGCGGTGCCGAGGGGCACCTACTCGCCTGTGGACTTGAAGAGGATAACGGATGTAAACCGCAGTGCTCACGCACGCTATCGGAACGGCGTTCGGAGCGAATGGAGCCCAGATCGCTACCTCGAGGCCGGCCGATACGGAGGTGGTCGACAAGACAATCTGTCGTCCGTTGAGTGTGGTCCGGTTGGCCACCGTCGAAAGCCGGCTTCCCCACTAAGAAATATTTTCCTTGAGCGCTACCCCAAAGCGGCTAGCCCATCCTCACTTTTTTCGGTGCTTTGCCCGAAGCACACAAATCGCCGCCGGCGTCGCAATCATCTAGACGCCAAGTCCATTGCGCACCAGCTTGGCTCAGTGCAGCAGGAGACAGTTCGCGCAACTGTCGCAGAGTGGAAAACTCATCGATGCGAGAGGTGCATCGGTTTGTTTGATCAGCTTGGCCCGCCATAACTAATCTGTAGGGAATATCCTCGGAGTCTATCCACCGGAGACCTCCGCATGCCTGACGCTGACGTGATGGACTCACTGAAACAACGTGCGATGATAGCCAGAAATGGCCCACGTTCCCCGGTGCGATGGGCGAGATCTTTGCATCTCCACAGCTCCGTCATGCGCTCCCCGGGAGAAGCCTGTCAGCAATATATCAACTGTCAATTGTCTGATTATCGTCATCAAGTGTCAATTGCCTTTGAAGACGGCGCTGGCTGTAATTGCTCCAAAAGAAAAATATTTGTGCGGCTCAAAAAACCCCAGTCCAGTGATGCTCACAGGCCTGGCCGGAGATTGGGGCCTCCAGCTTCCCATGCGTGTCGCTGAGACAGACAGGGCAGACCGTTTCCGTTGAGCTAATTCCTCAGTGGCTCGAGTGGCGGCTGGAACATTCGGCGACGTCATTCTGGCTCCGTTTTGGGTCTTTTGGCTGCTGCGTGCCAAGCCTGCGCCGGGTGCACCGGTGTGTCTGCGCACGCCAGGGAGGGGTGCGAGTCTGGCATGCAAGCCTCTCGCGGTTTGCAAGTCGGCCATTGGAGGATGCCCTCCAGGCTGCTTGTCACAGAGTCGACCCAGATGGATGGACGGCCGTAGAAGCGGAGCGGAAGGCACAGAGAGGATGGATAATTGGACGCGCTCTCTGCTCCTTGTCTTTGGCTTTGGATCCGCTCCAGCCCGTCAGATGGGAGAAGACGTCCGGGCCATGTCTCAAAGGTTCAAGTGCGGGGATAGGTACAGATTAACAGGGAAGAAAAGTATGGAAACAAACTGTTAGACAGCCCGCACGGCTTCTGTCAAAGAATAATGAGTGTCGAGACATGCCAGCCTTCTGGTGCGGCCAGAAGCCGACCGCGGCGGCCCCCCCACTGTCTGCCAGTGACGGCGTGAATTCTTTATCCTGACGAGCAACAGTCAAGGACAAGCAGATGGGCTCGTTGGGGCATCGCGGCGACCCGCGCACTGCGATGCTTCGCTTGTCCTGGCTAGGCGGGGGCGGGTGGATTTGCTTGCTCCAAACTTCGAAGCTGTCCATAGAAGCCAAGCTGCTACTCTAGACGCTGAAGTGGGACAACGGAAATCGGCACGCAGCTTCGAGTCTGGTACGAATTAGCGTTGTAGACGGACGGGGTTCGACTCGGGCTGGCTGTCCAACTTGCGCATTCCACGCCGGTTCGATGCGCTTGGCCGGCACCGGGAACGAAGGCTGGAAGGCATTTCGACAGATCCGACCTGGAGCGACGGGGAAACGCAGAACAAGCTGTTGGTTGCGCCCGCGCCGCGCAAGGAATTCGCACGGTGTACGTACCGCTGGAGGTGGGCAGTTGGCCAAGCTGCTCACCTCGCCATCGCCGTCCCACTTTCCCACCAAAATCGGCCGAGGCGCTAGCAGGGCAAGGACCAGCATCCTTGCAGGAACCGGCCATGGGCCCATGTACCGCTGCGAAGCAGTACGTACCTCGATCCGTGCACCCATCCGTCGCCTGCTTTTTACCTTCCTCCTAACGCTGACTCCTCCACATCGCCTCCCGAACCTCCTGCTCTTTTGTCTCAAGACTGCACCTCCTCCAGGCCAAACCTTCCTCAGCCAACCTTCCGGGAGCCCGTTGCGCCTGTGATTAGCCCTCTTCTCTTCCATTGTTGCGGTGCGAGCAACTTGTCGTTGGTTGCAGGTTAATTTGTTTGCGCATTGCAAAAGGGTACGGGTACGTTACACCCTCCGCGCGCTTGCACGCTCTCGTCGTGCACACCCCCCGTCAACCTTGCCCCCTGCCCGGCCGCTCCCTCCATTCCTCAACGCCCATCATTCAAAACCAGCGCTGCTCCCCCGTCCACCAATGCCCATTCCTCTCCTCCGCCGCATCACCAATCGTGTTTACCCCAGAAGACCCTCGTGGTTCTTTCCCTCGTCCCGACGGTGGCCGCTGACAACGCAAGACAGCCGAGACCAGGACACGCAGTACGCAGTGCCCTCCTCGCCGTCGACGTCGACCCAGACCAGGGCGACCACCTCGCTGCGGACAAGAACACCATCGACACCATCGGTCGCCGTTCCCGACGCCGCACTGGTTCGATCGAGCCACCTAGGAACATCCCTTCGGGTCCGTCCCCAGGACATCCATCGGCCGTCCTCCCCGCCCGTCGAGCCGTTGTTCCTCCGTCTTGCCCTCGTGGCATAGCACGTTGGACGAAAGCGTCGAGAAATTCCCGTCTTTCCAGCACGCACCTCGCCTCCTGATCACATTATTCTCCCCCGTCCCGGACATTCGCAAGAGCTAGCCTTGTTGCTGGAATACTGCCTTGGTAGCTCTTGCACGTTCCTCGAACGCTACAACAGTAAGTAAAAAAGCAGACAACGACGAGTGGCCTGTGCGTGTGTTTTGGGTAGTGGGATCGAGACGCTGTCCAACTCCGGCGCAACAGTCCACCGCGTCTTCTCTCCTTCCGATTCTCCCACCCCGTTCCGAATTCCTCCTCCTCTCTACCCCCGGCCATGGGGTTCTGAGACTGCTTTGGGAAGCCTCCGCTAACTCCCGCTTTCCTATAGTCTCTTCATTTCCACCAGACACTCTCACATTCCCGAGAATGCCTTACACACCCCCAACTAGCAGATCACCGGCATCATCGGCCCCATCGTCGCCCGATATCAGCCGGAGATCTTCCTTCCACCAGTCCCCAACGACCAGCTACAGGCCAGCGCTTCCTCGTTCGGCTTCGTACTTGACAAAGCATCGCCGGACGCCATCAGCACCATCAGCAGCTCCTCCAAGATATATACCAGAGCCGTCACCCGAGCCAACATCGGAGGACCTGCAGGGGATGATTGCAAACACAAGCGTCCGGCAGTCGCCGCCACCATTGACGGGCGATCGTCGGATTCCGACGGGCGCGATTATCTCGCCCCCGGACTCCTCTAGTGACGACGATGATCTCCCCGAAGTGCGTGGTCAAGTTCGTGGCAGGCAAATGGAGGAGTTCAAGGCGCTAAAGGACGCTATCAGCCAAATTCCCCAGGACAGATCGAGTTCGCCGAGCAAGGACACGACTGTGATAGAAGGGTCCAGCGCCGGTGATCTGCTCGCATCCCCATCACAAGCGAGCGCGGTTTCTGAAGGTATGCCCCTCGTCAGCCTTAGCACCAGCTCGCTTGACGACCTCGCGACCGGCGGCAATCGGAGATTCTCCCACGCGAGATCGGCAACCGAGCCCAACCTCCTGAGCATGACGGTGGACAACTCGTTAACAACCTCTGAAGACGACACCGACGAGGATATGCTCCGGAAACCACCGATGGTGCGGAAAAAGTCTGGAGAGCTTGTTCGGCCCGCCTTGCGGCCATCCTCGCACAGACGGCCCTCGAGCATGCCCGGTACTCCGACTTTTTCCAAGGCCGTGCACTTTGACTCTCATCTCGAGCACGTCAGGCATTTCCTTCAAGTCGACCGTCCGCTTGCTGTCAGCGCCGGATCATCACCGAACGAGACGATCTACGACAGCGACACCGAGTACCCCTTCACTGGAGGTGATCGAGTTGTCGCGCGGTCGCCGCCTTTTGAATGGGAGATCGTCATGCACAACTTTCCAGTCGAGACCAAGGCCCGAAAAGCCCAACCCGTTCGGTTAGAGCGGGTCTGGCTGTCGCCCGACCAGAAATGCCTGATTGGGTCGGTTGTGGTAGCCAATCTTGCGTTCCAGAAGCATGTTACGTGCAGATTCACGCTCGATTACTGGAAGACGACGTCCGAAGTTGGTGCCGAATATGCGGCCGAGATCCGATCTGCCGATAATAGTGTCAGTCACGATAGGTTCAACTTCAACATCAAACTTTCGGACCTGGCCAACCTTGAGTCAAAGACCCTGTACTTCTGCATCCGCTACAACGTGAACGGACAGGAGTACTGGGACAACAATGGTGGCTTGAACTTCCAGGCAGATTTCCGCAAGAAGATGCTGCTGCAGAATGGCAAGAAGGGTGTCATCGGTGCTGCCTCGCGGCCAGTTAACAGCCTGCCCAAGAGCACACGGCGGCCCAACCCGCCAACTAGCCAGCGGCCCAAGTCAGTGCCTTCCGGCCCGGAGGGCTTTAACAACACACAGCTGCGCTTCGACCAGTCCATCAAGGACTACCTCGGCGAAGCAGAACCAACAAGCATCAGACTCAAGGGAACCAAGTCCTCAACCAACCTCCCTAGCGATAACCTGTCGACCCGTTTGTCGGTTCCAAGTGGCCAGGCCTTTGCCAACAGGTACGACTTCGGTGCATCCCTTACCGCTGCAATCCAGAACGCCAAGGATCAGCTTTCGGATAAGCCCGACGGCGGCCTGTACATGAAATCGTCCCGCAAGGCTGCCCCGCTATCCACAGACCCGTCGAAGTCCACGGTCTCACGCTCCAGCGCCTCAGCAAAGAGCCATGCCCCCGCACCAGCGGCATCTGGAGCTGCTCCCGGGTCGGGCTCACCGGCAAGCATCTCATCTTCTTCGTATGAAGAGCTCGTCAACAAGTATTGCTTTGTACGTACACTTCCATCGTGACAGCTTCCTCGACTCTTTTCGCTGCCCGGACTGGACGAGAGGCAAGCTCTTGCTGCTTTGATCCCCCGCCTGTTGTACTGACGATAGTGTTCACAGTTTGGTACCAAGCAGTCCCAACCTCGCTTCGACGGGGCTGATGACAACTCCAAAGTCACCAATGCCAGCAACACATCCAGCTCCGACGGGAGCCCGGTGCAGATGGGAAACTATCACCACTATCACAACGGCACCCAGCATCACTCGCTGCACCCTAAGGACCCAAACCCTTATTTCCACCACGCCGTGACATTCGTACCCCTTGGAGCTTCTCCTTCCGAGTCGCCAACCCAGACCTTTTCGCCGCAACAGTTGGGAAGCCCAATTGCTGCCCCATCTCGGCGGTCTCCTATCCCGACTCAGGTAGCAGGCCGATCATCCCCACCAGCCGCATCCGTGAGCAGCTTCACGCACTTAGCTGGTACGTCATCGAATGAGTACCCATACCAGCACATGCACGACCGATTCCCGTTTTCTGGAGCGGATGCTCATACTGCGACAGCAATCCGGGGCTAGGTGATGACAACATCCATCTTCTCACGACTCGACAATGTGTACATTCTCCACCGCGCCGTCATCCCGTGGGGATCTAATATTTGGCGTTTGGCTCTTCGGTTACTTCTTGCTCCAGCATCAGGCGGCGGATCGGCGTTTTTCTTTGGCGACGCGCATTCCACTTTTCAGCATAACGATAACGAGGCCTGTTGTATGATATGACCCAAGACGGTTATACGGGTGCTACGATTTGTTCTTCATCCGTTACCTTCTACCATCTGTCGGACTCATGCCGATGGATTGCTTGCGATCGATTGGTCTTTTGGCGCTTGCTTTCTGCTTTCTGCATCATCATGCACACAACCAATGATCTCTGGGCTCTGGGATCATGGCATATACCGAGTCTTTGGTGCGTTACACGGTTATATTCGAGGTCGGCGGCGGCAGAGGAGGCCGTGGTTGAGAGGTTCGCGGGGTTGAGTTTGAGAGTGGCAAGGGCTCAGGGCAGATTGCAGACTTATTCTTTGCAAGGTGTGGTTTGGAAGGTCCTCAACGATACGGACAGGGAATGCCTTGCTACCCTCGCGGCAGACGGCGGGAAATGGGATTCGTAAATAATTGCTCTGGCTTGCGAGGCGTTTTCGGTGGCTGTGTTTACCAGTTACAGTTTCTAGGTAGCACGGGGCTAGGTTGGCAAAATCAAGGCAGAAGGGAATAAATAAAACATATCACTAAATTGCACGTGTCCCTCAATGTGACTGGGTCCTTGGTGAAGTACAGCCACTGTATGCTGCTTTTCAACGGCACCTAAGGACCTCTTTCTAATTTACTAGTATCCCGGCGAGCAGGAATGCGCAGAGACCCAATTCTAAGACTTGCACCATGGACATGAAGCTTTGCGCTGTTGCGACCAAGGCGGCCACGAGACCACCAGAACCAAACGGCTAGAACGAGGGCGGTAAGCGGAATTGCGACGGCGGGCAATATCCACCATAAAGGTGAGACGTCTAGACCGTTGGCGTCGTAGTTGAAGAAGACTGTACTGAGTATTGACTGGATGTAGTGTGGTGTGAGAATTCTGTTGTGTGTGGGGGGGAGAGAGGGAGACTGGGGAAGAGGGAGGGAGAGGGAGGGAAAGAGGAAGAGGAAAAATGAAGAGGAGGGGGAGGGAGGGCTTTGTAGGAAGGGTATGTAGGAGGAAGGACATGGAGAGGAAGGCGGCTTGAAAAGAAGCGTGCTCGGTAGGGGGCACTTAGGACGAACGGGGCTTGTGAGGAAAGAAGGAACGGAGGAAGAGTAGAAGGGGGAGACGGGCGCCGGAGGGGATAGGTTAGAAGGAGAGACGGGGAATAATTAGGGAGAGGGCAGAGCGGGAGAAAAAAAAAATCTATCGTACGCAGACAAATGTCCCGGGGAGGAATACGGCGGTGACGGTGGCGAGCGTGAACATGGAGACGCTGTCGCGCTGTGATTGCAGGGCGATCTTCTGGTTGAGTTGGTTATCCCGCTGTGCGGCGAGGTGGTGCATCTGATGATAGGGGGTCAGTGATTCTCCTGAAGTATCGTGCCAGGCAGGGAGGGAGTGATGGGGTGTTGCGGAAGATCAAGTAGGTAGAGAGAAGTAGGCAGAGAGGAACGAGACCACCTACCAGGTTGATGCGGATCGCAGTGCGTTCGAGATAGGTGTCAACCCATCGGTTCCAGAAGTGACAGGAATCCTCTAAATCGCGGAGACCTTCAGAGGGAAGAAGCTGGTTGGGAATTGATGCTGCAGTACATGGTGCGGACGCAGTGCCTGTACCGTCGGACCCAGCAATGCATTTCAAGTGTCCAATATGCTCGGCGATTTCTCGAAGGTCCTTGCGGATGGTATACCAGTTTACCGCCAGTTGGTGCAGCTGTGTTGCGAGCGTATCGTAACTCGCGTCGTCCAGGCTCTTGTCTCGCTTTTCCTACAGTTATCCGAGTTGTCAGTATCAGATGAAGCCGCGGTGTGGTCTATAAACGCCTCAGGTACCTACAATCCTCAAAAGAACCGCCCGTTCGTTTCTTATCGCCACACGATAAGACTCCAGGACGCTCTCCACGATCAACATGTCAATGAATAGCGGCATGCCAGTTGGAGATTCGGGCTTGTCGATGGCTTTCCAGATGGTATCTTGCAGTCCAGGCGGGAAGTTGACGCAGAAGTACGTGGTGGTTTGCCCGTTGGTAATGCGCTCTGTGAATGAGTGGGTTGAGTTTCTTCCCCAGATCCAGAATCCATATTGCAGAGCTGCAGAGTGTCAGTTGTCTGCCAGTTCAGGTGCTTGGGCGGCTGTGCTCATACAAGAGGCTGGAGAGTTTTCTTGCCGCAATGAGGATGTGGTTGGGAAGATGGTCCATGTATCGCACTCGTATATCTTGGCCAAAAAACTCGCTGTCATTCCGCCGTTACTGTGAAGTAACTTCATAGTTTCCGAGTGGAAGTGGACGTGCAATTGGTCGTGAGCTGCTGTCCCGTTGACGAAGCTGTTGGAGGTGGTTGAGTATAGCAGAGAGAATGGAGAACGATATGGTAACAAACTCACAAGAGTCTCACAGTCCAAGACTGCGTTTTCGGCGCATTCTTCGGTTTGAAGTATTCTTCCAGCTTCTGATAGACAAGGTTTTCTTGCTCTGTACTGTGTCAGCAGCATGTTTGGCCGGGGGAGACAGGACAGGCAATACTGAACGGTCTTCCCTGTTGACCAACCTCGACAACAGACACCCCGCCCGGGTGCTTATCGCAGCATGCAGAAGCTTGCTCAAGTATCTCGTCGAGCCGTCCGCTTGACGATATCTCTAGAAAACTGCCCATTTGGTGTGGAAATAGACAAAACTCTTGATATGATTCGAAAATAAATTACCAAACAGCTGAGTTGGTGGTACCCTTCCCAGCGGGAAACAATCAGTCCGTGAAGTGGAGTGCGAGAATCTGGGTTCAAGGACGGGAGGTGGCCCAGCAAAGCTGAGCCCAGCCACCACATTTCCCGAAGCTGCAGCTCTCATTTGCTCAACTAAGCGCTAGGCTGACTTGAGAAACCTGACCCCGCCACGATACGACGACCAGCAGAACTACTGTGGTTACGTGCAAAAGTAAAATACCCCCTGTCAGGTATCTCGGGCTTGCCCCACAAGAGGTTTTCCGGCCTCACGGGCGCTCCTCTGTCCTGTGCGGCCCTGGCAAAATCCCCTGTCTCTACCTGGCCTGGACTGTTTTACTTACCCATAATACCAAAGTATGGTGGAGCACTGCATTCACCTTGTCAACCAACTATGGTTCTTGAGAGTGCCGGTCAGGACCCGATGCTGTCTCAGTGTGCCATGGGTTCCTTATCGTCTCCCTTCATTGCAGCTCCTATGGGAGTTTGATCAAGGCTCTGATTCTAAATCTGAGCCAGCTCTGCCAGCGATCAGACACAGGTCGTGCCAATCGAGAGAGATAAAGTACTGTCACGAATGTCACTTCCCATCGTCAAGAGCCTCAAACCAACCTAAGCTTTTTCTCCTCCCAGGGAACCCCCCTGTTAATAGAACGCCGTGAATAAACCTCAAAGTAAACCCCAAGGCGTTGGTACGATCCATCCACATTCTCCGAGAGGACCAATCCCCTTGGGAAGTCCTCCATGTTCCGCCGCTTGACCGTAATAGCAGGGCTACTCACGATCTGAAGTAGAGTTACCGAGCCCAATGCCCCGTCGGGTATGGAGGACCTGAAGGAAAGGAGTTCCGACTGTGATGAAATGAGGCAAACAGCATCGAGGTTTACGGTAATGTCGTATCTCTGGCCGTCTTCCGGGTCAAAAATGGATTCAAGATTGGTCTTGAATGTGGGCCCTCTGACCATCATGTATGCCGAGCATAGAGCTCCAAATGGCGCTGATTTATCGCGAAGCTCCACGTCGCATGAGAGAATGTTGAACTTGTCGGTTCTCGCCCCGGCTAACCAGATGAGGTAATTCTCCTTGTGGCGTCGTAGCCCAGCCCGAGTCGCTGCCCAGGACCACGACGGCGCAACGTAGCTGCTTTTGTTCGTGTATTGCCATTCATACTCGGGGGGACGCGGGAGCGATTGTTCCCACAGAAGTTGCAGAGGGAGGCATGTAAGCCCCCATAGCCCTGCGGCGTATATCGGTGTGCGGGGCTCGCCGTAGGGGGGCAGCAAGGTGCGATCTTGGATCAAGGCGGAGAATTCGGATGCGATACCGGATATAGCCACCAAACTATCTGCGACATTGGAGAGGTGACGCTCGCAGTATTCGCAGGCTATCTCGTGCCAGGCATCCAAGTACTGTAAGCGCATCAGTGATGCTGAGTCGAGGGTTTCACCGAGCAGTTCGCTAATTTCTGGAACAGCCATGGACAAGGTCTTCGCCTTGTGGAACAAGTTTCGGAGGTGACTGATCTTGATCTCACCATAGTCCGCCGAAAGGCAAGACCACGAGATTCTGTCTTCGCCGATGGAGACGAGTCTTGTCGCCATAAGTCCTTCTTGCAGGGTCCATGCTCTTGTGTCAATGACCTCACTGGGCGGTTTCCGTTCCGGTAGGAGCCTGACAGAGCCAGGGCCTCCGCCTCCAGAGAGAAACGGAAGGCCAAAGAAGCGGTCATTCGTTCTCGGGCTGGGCTGCAAGAAACCTGCTTCACAACTTGGGGCGGCCGCCGCGCTGATGGTGACTAGGGAGTTGCCGTAGTATGACGACATATTGGCAATCTCTCGAGCCAGCTCTTGGATGTCGTCCTGGATGATGCATAAGCTGTCAACCCACAGAAGGCCGACACCGAGATAACGAGCGACCTGTATGGCGTCCCTGATTGTTTTTGGTAGCGAAGCAATGGAGATGCCGGATTTGTGCTGCGCTCGAGTTGCAAGTGTTCTAGGAGATAAGTCAGCTAACTCAAGCGCTCGAGCTGACGGGGAAAGCCCAGCTTACGTTTTGGCAGTTTGGTCTTTTCCCCAGACGTATGACAGGGTGATATACGGTTCGGGAATTTTAGGATCGGCGTCTACCAGACAAACTTCGCCTTCGGACCTGGCTGAGTTTACATCGAGGAACCGAAGAGGCTTTGGTGCGCTATCGACGTTGAGCAACCTGCAGACACTGTGATACTGGCGACAGTGGTCAAGGCGGGTTCGGATTTGGTCGAGACTGCTCGACGCAGACACATCACCCACGATACATCTTGCGATGGCATGGCGCGCGGTTGGGTCATCTGGAAGACGTGCTGTTAGCTGGGGAGAACGTTTTTTTGCACTACTAGTATGGCCGATCATCCCAAAAGAGGCATGCTCAATCCCATTAGAAAACTATACGGCTAGGACAGTACGGCCTAGGTAGGTAGCTATGCAAAGGCCCTGCTCGCATTGTCAGAGGTCTCGAGTGCATCTGAATAAGCCTCTTGAGAATGCAGGAAGCCTCTTGACAATACGACATGGCCTATGATAGAAAAGTCTAGGCCTTGCGGCTGCGGTTGTGTATCGTGTCACAGTGCAAGGAAACATCATATAGCTAGATTATAGTCTTGAGCGAAGAAAGGGACGGGGTACTTCGTACCAAAGCTGGATGCCAGAGTGAATGCGACGGCTTTCCAAGAGTAGTGCTTAGCTGACATCATGACGCCAACAGCGTAAGAGTTCTCCGCGATAAGGTTGCCAACAGACTCCCCGGTCCGGATGTCGAGTTCAATCTGAGTGTTTCGGAGCTGAATCTCCGGCGTGTTGGAGATGAGGACTTGACCCCAGATGCAGGCAAAGAAAGGGCAGCCGCCAGACGCGGCGACGGCGACCTCATCCATGGTGTGAGGTAAAATATATGGCCATGACCGTCGGCTTGGCGGAAAGCGGGCCTGCAGTTTGGGGTCGGTTGATATCTGGACTCGCGAACAGTGGACGCATTGGTGATGTTGTGTTTGTCCGACCGTCGAGCTGGCGGCTGTTTTTGAGGGACCATGCTCTTCCTCGTCGACCAGGCTCCTCTTTCTCTTTCTGAGTTCTCGCTGCGCTTGTGAGCTCCCCACTTGAGATATGGCATCTCCCAGCAGGCCGACTCGATCTTCCATCGCGAGCTTGTCTCAGTGAGGGGTGTGAAGGAGGGGATTCCGACCTGCTGGCATTGTTCCCCGCTCAGCCCTAAAGCTGCCGCCAAGGCCTGCCTGCATGGCACTGCAAAGCTGGGCGGAATCCCAACTCAGTGCGGCCAGACGCGGCGTGCCGCAGGATTGTGCACCTGGCACCAACTGCCCGCTGAGACACATCGTGGAAGTTGAGCTGGCACTGGGAGGTGTTGTCAGGTGGAGATTTCGCTGGGGTGCCAAGCACGTCGATGGCGTGGATGCGAGTGCTGCTATTGGCACTTTCCGCCACTTGGGGCAACAACGAGAGGAGGTGCTGGACCCTTTCCTCGCGAGTTTGTTTCAGTTCCAAAGACAACGAGTGGAGAGACTACAGAAATGAGACGAGACCGATGAGATCCGCTGCAGAAGTTTCATGCGTTCCAGACTGTGGTGACGCAACCACCGACCCTCCCAGGACCGAAAATACCCTTGTGCCGATGCGCGCAGCCCAAGTCGAGCCAGCTGTGCGGGTGGTGTGGGTGCCAACTCCGCCACCGCTTCGGAGCTCGCAGGACGACAGCTCAGCCGCTGCCGCTGCGAATGGCTGGCCGCCGTCCAGTGTGGTCTGGCCCGACACTTTGCACCGACTACTGCCGCCCGATTCGCTTGGAGAAGCCCGAAAGCGACTTGGGCTGCATCGTGGCGCTCCCTTGGGCGAGTTGCGTGCGATCCCCACCGTCTGGAACAGCGAACTCGAAGAGCAAAAAGCGCCCAGTCCCCAATGCATCCCAAGTCTTCAATCTATTTTGCGGTATTTTGCCATTTCTTTTCGGTCGCGTTTCGTGAATTTTGTTCTAGTTATTTCGCCGGTAATTCGAGGTTTTGCGGACACCGCATCCGAGCTGCGCCGACCGCGCGCCAACGTCGACGATGGCAGCTGCCCTTTACAACCGGTCGCCGATGACAACCGGGTTTGCTCCGCCCCTCCGCGTCCGGCAGTTCTCCTCGTTTGGCAACGACACCATCACCACCTCTTCGACCTCCGTTCGACCTGATATTGTCGCCATATGCAAGGTTTGTCACCGAACTCCTCTTGTTGTCTCATTCTTTGGCTGACGTCTTGACTTGTCAGGGATTCAATGGGTACCAAGCGTGCAGCTCGAGCGGCGATTTTGGGTCGTGCCTCGCGACCAAGGGCCCAGACTGCAGCTGCATCGGCGGCATCGGCTATCTGGACTGTGTGTCGGCGGCCATCGCGACCTCAGGCTGTTGGGGAGTGGCAGGAGTCATAGCCTGTGAGATTATCGCCAGACGATACCTAAATCGTGGTTCCGGACACTAACAGTCGACGAAGCGCCGGATTGGGATGCATATGAGCGGTCTTGGTATCAGACCGCCTGCCCGACGCCCCCATCGAGCGTCATGTCGGCGCTGCCTCAACCGTATGATCCACCATGCTAAAATCTAGTAGAAGATCTTGGCTAATACTGGCGACAGGACAACCGTCAGCATATCGTTCGAGTAAGAAAGCTCCTAGCTAATCTACCAGTGCTCGACTGATCATCTCGTAGACCGGTAAATATCGCCCCTCCGCCAACGACGCCGATCACATCCGCTGCGGCGCCGATTACACAGCCTACCTTTACTGGCGCAGGTAAACTTCTCGATCATGCCGACTGCAAGAGCACCTCCTTCTCCCTTGTCAGCGCCGACAACATAATCATCTACGCAGCCATCATCGGCTGTATGGCTGACCGCCCCGAATGCTGCCCATGGAGCGTCTCCGTTGAAGGGTCTCCCACCGGCGGCGCCACCGAAGGTGCCCGAGTAGCCGGCCTCGACGGATCCCCCACTTCCACCTCAAACGAAGGCAACCGAGTGGCCGGTGGCGCAGGCCGCTTTCCTGTCCCTGCGAGCGGCGTGCAAGCACTCCTCTCCCGCTGTCCCGACGACTATTACTCTGTCTCGGGCCAGTGCTGTCCCAATGGCTTCTACAAGTTCACTCGCCAGATTGCCTTTCAGACACCTTGTTTCAGCTCTTTCGCCGAGAAAATCACACCCCCGATTCTAACAGCTGGGCTGATGGCCAACCCCACCAATACCGAACTGCCAACTTCCGCAATAATAAACGTCGCCCTCGCAATGGGGTACAGCGTCTCCGACGGTGCCACCCCGCCGTTATCCAAAGGCGCAGCTATTGGCGTCGGTGTTGGTGCAGGAGTTTTCGCAATCGCCCTGGTAACCCTCACTGTCTGGGTCTTCTTCCGCGTCCGGAGAAACAAACAGAACGCGGCCGTGGCGCCGGCACGAGAAGTGCAACATTCGTACCACGACCGGGATCCCAAGTCCCCTGCCAGCGTTGGGATGACCTACCCTCAGGGATATATTTCTCCCCCGGTGGCGAGTCCTACAGGAAGTCCTCCGGGGCCTGGTGGGCCGGGACAATATGGCCATGTTCGACAGTTCAGCGATGGGAGTCAAACAGGCGGGTCCGTTGGTCATGCCAGACAATTCAGCGATGCGAGTATTAGTAGTGCGGGCTGGACAAAACCCTCCCAGGGTGAGCAGGAGTATGGACATCAAGGGCAGGGTGGATATCCGTTACAGGAGTATCAGCAGCCGCCACCGCCGGTGGGATATCAGCAACCGCAACAGGGGTATCCACAGCAACAGATGTCCCCACAGCAGGTATCACCACAGCAATCACCTCAGGGGGGCTATGGCGGGTATTATGGGAGGCAGTAATTGTATTTGGGGAAGGGGAAGGGGAAGGGAAAAGGCGCCATAATATTGGTCTTGCAGGGGCAGGGGTGTTGAATCAGAGGCAGTTTGTTCTTTTTGTGTCTTTGTTTTGGAAACATTTAGCGGTTTGACGATTGGAGTTTGGGTTTTTTGAATATAGCATACTTTGGAAATAGTCACTTAGGCTTTTCGTTTCGCAACTCCTTTCTTTTGCCGGTTTCCGCTTCGCTGGGCCTCAAAATCCTTCCGGGGTTGCAAGTGCGGCTTGCCACCTGCACTGTGACTAGCGGACAGATATTTTGGTGTAATTGGGAAACAAATGTAGCTTATAAGCTGAAAGTTTCCGTGGGGTAAATTTGAGTCAATTTGGGTCTAGAAGTCATTAAATGGCGTAGAACTCGAACCCTTCTCGAAATTTGTCTCCTGCTGAAGAACATAGGAAAGCGAAACCCAACCTTCAGATGTGATGGACGAGAAAACATACAAATAGCAACCACCGAGTAAAATGTAGAGATATGAGCAAGCCACAAGAACAAAGCCCAACCACTCTCTCCTCAGAACCCGCCGCCTGCTCAGAGCTCATTGACATCCGATTCATTATCATAACCCTCATCCTCATCCTCCGAGATCGAAGAATCATCATCCTCGGTTTCCGAGTGGTCCTCGACCGCAATCTTCCGGCGCTTTGAACGCTGCCGCTCAGGGTTGTTCTGCAACTCCTCTAAGTCGTAGACCGAGTCCGGAAGTTCAACGTTCTTAGGGGCCGTGATGATGCCGAATTTATGGCATAGGCCCCAGCTATTGGGCATGCCACTGCAGCCGTAGAAGCCGACGATGCGATGGCCGTTTTCGGGAACTGCGTCGTGTTAGTGGCTGATATGTGAGCGTGGGAGGTTGAGAGTGACGTACCCAAAACATGAATATCCTCGTTATTTCCGTCACGCTTGTTCAGCGCGCCCCTGGCATTTCCGTCCGAGAGCCAGACTCTCAATCCGCATAGAGAACCTTCGTTGCCGTTGCCCGCATTCACAGCAATCTTGGCAACCTCGACGCCCTTCCGGATGGCAATCTTCTTGGCCTGATGGCCACCCATACTAGGATCGTCCTCGCCGTGCTCTCCCCTCGGGCCGCACGGGACACTCGTCCCATCCCGGTAGTACACGACGGCACCGTCAAGCAGACACCCCACCCGGACATCAATCTTCGAGGCCGCCACCAACTTCCCGTCCCTCCCGCGCTTCTTGAGCATCACCGCCCACGACCACTGCTCGGAGTTGTCAATGCCCACCGCCCTCTTCGATAGCCGGATATTTGTCCCCGGAACGCGCACCCACGACTTGCTGTTCATGAACTTCCACGCGTCAGTCTTCTTCTCTCTCCCATTCATCCCCACCACCACCACCTCCAGCGGCTTTCCCGTGTCAAACCGCTCCTCCAGCTCGGCCAACCGAAACCGCACCATCTTCACCGGCTTTTTCACCGATGCAACCGGCTCCACCACCCCGTTCAGCATCACCACCGCAATGCCCGCTTCGCATCTGGCTCTCAGCCCCAGGAACTCCCCGCCCTCCTCACCCTCCCCATCATCGCACATCTCAAACACCGGCTCGGCACGATCCACCTCCTCATCCCCCGGGAGCATGAACTCCTCAAGCGCCTTGAATCTCAACAAGTCCCTCACATCCCACCGGCACTGATTCCGATTCTCCCCCTCGACCTGCTCACCCACGTCTCTCGCCTCAGTCCGCTTGACAACCTCCCCTCCCTCCTTCCCTCTCCCCGTCGCCATCCTGGAGATAAACCACCTCACCCAGTCAGGCGAATACCCTCGTTCCATAATCCCAGTCTAATAGAAAGTACCCGTCAGTCCTTACTCTTTCAAGCCGCTCGGAGCAGGGGAATCGCATCAAAAACATACCGTATGCGGCGCCCCAAAAGCATGCCCAACCTCATGCAGAAACGCCCCCTGCCCTACCGCACACGCCTCCCACATGGTCCCACACTCGCCATTGTCATTCGCCACCGTGTCCCCCGGGCAGGTCGAGTCCGTCAGACACGACGAGATTTCCTCGATGAAGCGCGGCCATGCGAAGGTGGTGTGGGAGCCGAAGATGCCGAGGGAGAGGGCGCGGGGGTTGTGTGCGCCGAGGGCGGCGTGGGCGAGGATGAGGGGGGAGGGGTGAGGGGTAGGGTGGGAGAAGGGTTGGGATTGGGAAGGGTGGGAAGGGGAGAGGGAGAAGTGCGTGTCGAGAATTAGACCGGCTACGACCGACGGGTGAGAGGTTGAAAACGGAGCGCCGTGCGCCTTCAAAGCGGCGGTGAAAATCTGATGGAGGGAGTCG
>Ga0247780_1000158_pt1 | contig 66906 bp, 67 predicted proteins | sample UWRJL079202R5_FD_179927 | JGI IMG/M metagenome (GOLD analysis project Ga0247780, IMG submission 179927) | Plant litter microbial communities from Arlington Agricultural Research Station in Wisconsin, United States - UWRJ-L079-202R-5 | ecosystem: Environmental > Terrestrial > Plant litter >...
TTCTTTGAACCGTGCTTCTTTCAACAATCATCAATCCGACGATTTTCACCACGAAGACCTCCCATTGAAAGCCCAGTGACATTCTGGCCCTTCGATCGAAGGAAGATGACCTAATCCACGGTCGTGTTTCCTTTGTTGTTCCATGCTAGGTTCCGTTTCATGCTAAGTTCCGTCACATACTAGGTTTTGTTCCATACTAGGTACGTGTCTACTTTCTACGTCAGTTGCATTTATGTTCCTCCGATCGGAGGACCAGTAGTCTGGGAGTCGGCCTTCCAGGCCGACTACAACGTTCTAAGGTGTGGTTCTCTTTGTGGTTTCTTCCCTGTTGCGTCACCGCGCCAGTTCAATGGTCTGTAATTACATGTGATAATGTGTAACTTTTATAAGTTAAACGGTTTTATAACTACGTATAGTTTAGATGTTAAATGGCTTATAATTACATACTGTTACACGTCGCCTGAATCGCCCTAGCCTTCTGTAAGGAAGTAATTACAGTACTTGGTGCTATTAGAGTGTTATGGCTTTAATGTATTAATGCCCTGTACGATAGTGGAGGTTTCGGGGCGTGTGGTGAATCAGCGGCCTAATCAGCTGACGTAGATATATGGAAATAAATACGGCGGCCAAACTAGCTGTGCTGTACTGTATAGGGGGCTGATTAGCTAGCGGCTGATTCTGGATTTGTGATACAAAACCGCTGCACTAAAACACCGCAAAAGTGAATCCACTGATACTAGCATTTAGTAACAGCGACTATATCTATATTGTTCCACCGGAGTGGTGCAGTTAATACCACGTAGACAGCGTGCAGTACTGGCGGTCATACTGAGTCGCCACGCCACCTGGTTTCACAGACGAATACGACGCCATGCTCCACCTTTTGTCCCGTTGGTTAGGTATCCACCACACCACGGCCTCCCAGTTAGAGTTTTTCTCAGGCCCTTCGATCCCCAGCATCTTTAAGTACGTTGTACCCCATCATGAAATGCTGGGGCGCCAGCTCTCGCCAAAGCATGGTGTCCTGGCGCTCCGTGCCGTGTGTCCGGTCGACGGGTGCGCCTAGTTGAGAAGCACGGCCTGCGCAACGCCTACGCAGAATCAACCATTAGAAAAGCTTACCTAATTATGTAACGACCTGACTTTGCAAGATGATCTGCGCGGGCACCTCCTTCGCTTGGGGGGGTTGTGAGCCGCTTCCTCGGCGTCGATGATATCCCCTATCCGCGCAAACTTACCGTTTGGAGGCTCACGCACGACGCAAACCTCAAAGAGTGTCTCGAACGCGTCCATACCACGGCCATCTGTCAGCTTATATGGGGCTGTTGAGGCCAATTTGTGGGGGATTCCGGCTTGGCACCAAGCCTTCCGCAGATCCAGAGATTTCACAGTTTTGCAGAAGAACAATGCAATCAACAATTAATTGCAACAATTAGCTCCAAGTGCCAGATTCTGACACCATCTCCTTCCGTTTTCACATCCTCGGCACTAAGATGAGCCCGTCTCCTTCGCTCCGTGTCGGGTGGGACTACGTCGAGGAGACTACCGCAAGCATTAAGCACATACCATACCTCCCCGGACACGACTGTCGTGACGTTAACGGCATGAAACCACCGGCCATGTACCAGTACTGCTGCCACACCATTCTCGAGTACCTCGCCTTAGCTACATTATTGCTACATTCCGACTGGCACGAGATGACCGAAGGGATACTGCAAGATCTAGTTGTAAACCTCGATGCCATCAACATACCTGCCGAGACTATCCTTTCCCTCTGACACCCCTTTCCGGAATTTGCAGAGACTGCGGCCGACGACATGGTGAAGATAGTAGCCGCTAGTCGTCCGCGAGATGCCCATCGCATGATCAACATCCCATGCGTCCTGCTCCATACTGACCAAACGGCTCTCTCGCCCTTTACCGAGCGCCTTGGCAATGCCTATCGTACATTACATAGGCAGACCCTCCCAGCACTCCGGCAGCTGGACCGTCACATCGCCGAGATGTTGGCACACCCATCCCTCTTGTTACTTTTAGTCCCACCGGGGAAGTCATCGTGGTCGGGAACCCACCCGTCGGCCAAGTGTGGGTCACCCCGACGGCTCAAGTTGGCGGACAGCTGCGCCGTCGTGTGTACTACCTGCCCCCTCTGTCCCACGCATATTCGAGCTCCTCTGGAACATGGAGCACGAGTTTTTCATGATTAGGAGACACATGGCACCCATGCTCACCGCGGTAAGGACCAAAAAAAACCCCCAAAAAACACAATAGGATACACCCCGATAACAGAAAGAGAATACAGGTCACCGAGCTCGCCGATCAGGAACGTGGACTCCCGTACTCGAGCTTTGACTTTGGTGAAGGGCCCGAACACATAATTGGGCCACCACCACCATCGCGTGCCGAAGTCGACAAGTGGTGTAAGGAACTGGGAGACGCGGCCCCAATTGCCATCAATGGCAAAAGGATAACCATGAACCAAGCGCGTGCCAGGGTGAGGGAGAAATACCAGAATCATCCTTTGCTACGGGATCTTCACGCCCTTCACAACATGTTTGGCGAGGTGGAGTGGGAGGAGGAGCGGGAGGGGGTTGAGGGGGAGGGGGAGGAAGGGATGTTGATGTTGGATTGAGAGCTTGTTGGGGGTACACAGATAACCACCTCATGTTTTTTTGTTAGACCAGCCTTGCTGGCTACCATTTTTTCTGGTCTTGAGGAGTAAGGTTGGAGGATAAAAGAATGGCTAGCTCGGAAGCCCATGATGCCGTCTGCACCACCCATTTGGATTGCGTGTGCACCACCCCACCAAAATTGCTACGTGCGCAACGCATTTTCTAGCCAAAACAGCAAGTTACCAATCGCATCGCCTTGAGAGCGCTCAATCGAGCGCATTTCGCCATTGTCGCCATCATTCTTGTGACCAAGGTCAGCCTACATCAGCTATTGAAAAGCGCGCATTCCATAGTGCCCCCAATCGCGCTACCGCGTGTCAGCATTGAGTCCCACAAGGGCAAGATTCAAGCCTCAGAGGCCCGTTCGCCGGCATCTTCTACAGAAAGAGAGACTGCCCCTGGCGAGGTACAGTCGCTTACGAAATCAGACAAAATAAGGGGTGATAATCTAAAAGGTGTAAATATAGTGGAGAGAAGTGGTAATCTACGGGGAGTCCTAGGTATTATCTACATACTTATAATTATATAATAAGTAGTTATGAGAAGTTTATTAAAATAGCTATTCTGATGCTTAAATAACAGCCTTTTAACCTAAGAATATGTTACCCCTCTCGGTCGTAAACCAGCCATCACAAGTACAATCTAAATACCAAGGCTGTGACGACCTGCAGGCCGGGCGGGCCGGACCAACGTGTCCCCGCAGTAGTCGTCACCGTGCGGACAGGCCGTGCGCACGGGGTCACGCACTGTGGCCTCTGTTACCCCTCGGGCCTTTGTAGGGCACTCATCTAGGAAGCACAGAGGCCAGTACAAGTTACCTCCAGATAGCCGAGTATAGATATCGCCATCGTGCCCGCGATGAGTGAGGGACCCTTCTAGTTCCTTACGCTAGCAATACATTGTTCACTTGCACTCTACTGTTTGGAACCTCTGGAGTGACGACCTACTTGACAGTGTACCTATCCCCTTGAGAGTTGCCCTAGCCTTCACTCAGTCATCTTGCCACACACGTCTTTGGGAGTCCTTCCATTGCGATCTGTCTTTGTCAGGATCACCTTGATGTCCCTGAAGCAGGCTGTAACAAAAGCAAGCGTACCGACCCCAGGTGTATCGCCTCTACTCATCACAGGCGTTCTTAACAATAGTGGCGGCTCCTCAGAATCGTCAGAATCGTCAAAATCGTCCTCACTCGAGTGTTCGGAAAGGTCCGATTCGTGTTCGAAGGAGCGGAGGGGGTCTCAGCAAGTCTTCGAGAAAATCGTCGCCAGATGACTAGCTAGATTACAAAGTACTTAAACCATCAATTAGGGATTGAATTTTCGTCGTTTTAGCTGGTCAAAATCAGGATTTGGCATTTTACGAAGACTGGAGACTCTGGCGCGCGACCCCAGACACACACAGAATCGAGCGATGAACAACGAAGGCGGCAAGTTCCTTGGGCTTGGCAAACTACTCCATTTACGGCTAGTTAGATCAACCAGGGCGCCATGCAGCACATCTTGGCGTAAGCGCTACTAAACAGGGGCCTTGAGGTACCCCTTTCCGGCGAATACTGGCGAATCAGTACTGGCCCAGTATTCGCGAGAAGATCAGGGCCTTAGCCACCGTGGCGACGAAGGCCGAATCCCGCGAAAGGATCTATAAAGAAGAAGGTTCCGGCCGGAAGCTAGAACTAGCAGAAGCAAGACAATCAAGCAGTTGCAACCTAGAGATTCTAGACTGCACCGCGTTTCTGACAAGAACATCAGCCGCACAACCAACCCCTCACATAGCATGCGATGCCCCGAATCTAGACTTGGACACGACGACACGATTTGTGCTGGCAGGTGCGGTAGCCAATCCCATAGCACCCGCTAGCTTAGCGTCGACCATGCGATTAGGAGGCGCCGCAGCCGAGTAAATGTGACACGGCGTTGTTATGGATCGCGGTGGAACATGCATGGTTTGTGGCGTGCGTAAATGCGGAAGGGCTTGAATGTCCGACGACTTGCATCCTCCGGGATTGAGGGGTTGGGAGCGCATACACCCAGCAGCAATTGTTAGGCCCGGGGATCAATATATCTTGATCGCGCCTATCCTCTAGGCCGGCTGAAACTCCAAAGAGACACAGGACATCCTGAGCACCGCCGACCTAGCCTCAGCTATCCCAACCCCAAAGCTCCCCACCATGCCCGATTCTACAGAGTCCGACTGGAAGGACGCCGAGATCAAGGACCACGGAACGACGGACTCGTCCCTCTTCCGGACCGTCCTCTCCCCTGACGGCAAGACAACCTACCATCTGATCGGCCACCGTGCCGCAACCCTTATCCCCAAGTCCCAGCAGGGCATCTGGTCTGCCTTTGGAGGATCCATTGATGACGACTCCATCACCAACGCTCTTGGTGCCAAGCCGCCATCTATCATCCCGGACGACTCAGCCCACGACAGCAAGCCGCAAGTTCGCGCCGGCCTCGACCGTGCCTTCAAGCTGTCGGCCGTCTCCATTGCCGAGGGAGAGACAGTCACCGACAACGTGGTCATCAATGCCGAGGACCTTGTTGTCTACCGCGGAAGCCGCTTCAGCTTCCCGGGCAAGAACCTCACCATTGTCGCGCGGCGCCTCATCATCGCTCCTCGCGTGGGCGAGACGCTTGGTAGCGGCCCCGAGGAGGGTCTGGTCATCTTTGACTGCAGCGGCAAAAACGCCGCCAACACGTACGAGGCCCAGGGCTCGACCGCCAAGCTGGCGTCGACGGCCAATGGCAGGAGAGGCGACTACAAGCCCGAGGGGTGTTTTGTCACGCCTGAGTGGGCACTTGCTACCGTGGGCGGCCGCGGCGATGACGGCGTGCAGGGACCGGCGGCTGGCAACGCCGGCACTATTTTCTTTTGCGCGCAGCTGCTGTCCTTGTGCGGACCCGACAGCCATGCCACGGTCAAGCTGCGGGCAGCCGGCGGCCAAGGCGGGCAGGGCCAGAAGGGCGCCACGGGGGCCGCGGGCGGCGGGGCGGTGGACGGGCTCCGCTTCCGCGGCACCGGCCCGAGCAGCCATGAAACTCCCTTCTACAACGGCGCGCAGGGCGGACCCGGCGGCAACGGCGGCCCCGGAGGTAACGGCGGCGCTGGTGGGCCGGTGCACTGCCGCTGCACAGGCTCGGTCGTCACGCCGAGCCAGTTCGTCACGGGCATGCCCACCCAGATCGACATAGCCGCCGGCCCCAACGGGCCCTCTGGCGGAGGCGGAGACGGCGGTCCTGGAGGGCCAGCTGGGGGTGCAGTCTATGTCGAGACGGTTCCGATCAACGACTTGATGAGCAGGACGATCGACCACCCGTATCGGGGCGAGCCGGGGCTAGCGGGAGCTAACGGGAACGGGGGCGCGCAGAACACCCATGTCCCGCCCCCTGGCGCTGCGCAGACGGCTGTCGCCGTCCCAGAGCTCGGCGCGTATGCGCTCGCCCTGAACCCCGCCTTCGTGAGCATGCTGATCCAGCGGCTCGCGTTTGAGTACGACGTGCTCTTCAGCAGCTATTTTGACATCCTCAACGGCGAGGCCAAGGCGGCCGATCGACTCCGTTTCGAGACGAGCTTCGCCTGGGCCAAGGAAGTGTACGAGGCCATCCGGGCATTCGAGCTGTCCGAAAAGCTCCTAAACGGCCCTGATCCGTCTACCCACGCGGCTGTGGCGGGCTACCAGGCGCAGGAGTCGGCGGTGAGGGCCGCCTTTGGGGGCGTACCCTGGAAGAGCGGCGGCATCCAGTCAGCCTCTCGTCGGGTTCTCGCTCTGGCTTTTGACCGCCTGGCGTCCCTCGGCGGCGACTTCCCGCAGCCAGCCGTGGACTCGTTCGGTCAAGACTTCCGGTTCATACCCAACATCTCGCTGTCGCTGACCCGGCTCGTCCAGGCCGGGCAGGACCTCGAGAGGATCGAGACGCACCGGGATCGCTTGCTGGAGGAACTGGCAGAAAGCACGGCCTCGGCGGCTCAAGCGGCAGCCATGATCCAGACCTACTCCGAATACGTCGACAAGGTCGGTAACCAGCGGGCGACGGCACGGCACGCCGTCGAGTCAACAACCGAGGACATTACGGGCTCTGGCGGGCTGAAAGATCAGGTGCAAAAGGCGATTGAGAAGTGCGTCGAGCAGCTCAAGGGCCTGGAGCCCAAGATCAAGCCCAACTTCTCGTGCGACACCATCGAGAAGATCCTCGGTGCTGTGTCGACGTGCATGATGTTCACGCCCGAGGGCAAGGGCGTCGTCATGGCGGGCAACCTTCTGTCGGTGGGCACGTCCGGCATGGACATCTTCAGCACGGTCGAGGCCAACGGAGGCTCGCTGAAAAAGGACGCGCTGCAAGGGCAGTTTACCACCATCGAGGCCAATCTCTCGGGCCGGGACCTGGCCACCAAGATTGGCGAATTCGCATCGGGCGCCAACGACAAGCTGATGCGAACCGTGCTGCTGGAAAAGCAGAGATTCGACAAGCTCTGCGACGATTACTTCCCTGGCGATGCCTCGGCCGAAGCCCGCAACGCCTTTGACGCCCTGGTGGCCGTAGCCCAGAAGTTGAACGAGGCCGTTATCGCTCACCAAAAGGCCCTGGTCGACGAGGCCAGAGTCGAGGCCTACTTTGCGCAGGCCCAAGTGGCCCAGGCGGCGCTGATGGGAGATGCGACCACGGCGCCTGGGGTCAAAACGCAGATCTTCTCGCAGCTGTACGACGAGTCGTACGCCCTGGAGAAGAAGCGCGTGGTCAAGTTCTACCTCGACGCCATCCGCGCCATCGCTGCCGTCAAGCTCGAGCCGACATCCATCCCACGGTCCCTCCTCCAACTCGGGTGCTGGGACAATTTCAGCGGCCAGCTCTTCAACGACGTAATCCTCCCCCAGCTCCGGGCCGAGAACGACTTGCTCCGCGACAAGGACAACAGGTTCACCCTCATCTCGACCAAGTACCAGGGCTTCATCACTAAAGAATCGCACCCGTATATTTTTGGCTACGATCGCCAGCCTAACGGCAGTCTTGCCAAGGTCAGGCCCCTAAGCCGGTTCAACTTCATCGTCGACTCGACCAACTGCATGTCGGTGCTGAGCATCGACCTGGCCGCCGCCTTCGATGTCCGGATGAAGCAGTGCTGGGTCATCCTCGAGGGCGCCCGGCGAAAGAACGAGAAGGACACGGATCTGGTCATCGACATCAACATCGCTTTCACGGGCGGCTTTTGGGTCACCACCGGAAAGACCGTCGAGGTTGTCGACCCGATTACCAACAACAAGACGACGCGCGATGGCGAGCTCCAGTTCCTCATCGACAGGGTCCAGATGGGATCGCGTTACGAGTACGACCGCGCCGATGCCAGGGTTGTCAAGGAGATCCGTACGACCCAGGAGAACCCCAAATCCCGGATGTTGGCCCTCGATGATTCCGACCTGACGGTGCGCCGGCCGGTCCAGAGCCCGCTGGCCGAATGGTCCATCTGGTGGGACGAGGATCAGGTCGACGTGTCCCAGGTCGAGCGCATCCAGCTCATCGTCGACGGTTGCTACCGAGCTCGCGACCCCCCCAAGACCGGACGGCGCACTCTGCGACAGGGCCATCCGCCGCTTCCGCCGCTTCCGCCGCTTGGCTCCACCCGCGACCTGCCCCTGATGGGGCCGGCGCCTCGCCTCGCCTCCATCTTCGACACCATGTCCCCGCACGGCCCCGTGGATCCGACCATCCTATTCCCGCCCATCCCCGGTCTTCGGGCGGCATTCAGGTCCTTCCGCCTCCGGATCCGCAGAATGAGCAGGCTCAAAAAGTTTGTGCTTGGTGGCCTCGGGGGCGGGGGGTTGCTGTTCCAATACCTGACGCCCGCCACGTTCCAAGAACACCGTCTCCTGGAACCGCCCGCCTTTGACAAGTTCAAGGAGCTCGGAGAGACGCCGCAGGAGCGGGTCGGGAGAATCGCCAAGGACCCCAACTCGGCAGCGTATGCCAACGGCGTGCAGGCCCTTGCCCGGGAAATCTACGGGCAGCTGCAAGGGGTCGATCCCGAGTCGCGGGACCAGACGTACACGTCCAACTGGTACTTTGAAGGCAACCACTCTGCCATCATGGCAGGGTACGTCAAGGTCCCCGAGGTGGCCGCCGGGAGCATTAAGCTCGACCAGTCCCTCGTCGTCGCGCGCCTCAAGGCCATCCCGGTCGGGGCCACCTTCATCGTCGGCAAGCATGCCGAGAAGATGCGGCAGATGAAGAACCCACTGGCCATGGCGCTGTACGCCACCTTCCACGCTAACGAGATCCTCAAGGACGAGGCCGAGTTTCTGGCCAAGGGCGGCGACCTGCGGGGGAGTTTTGTGCGCCTCGGGCGGTCCGGCATCATCGGCGTCGAGGCCATCAAGATGCACGAGGAGGGCGAGCTGGTCACCATCAGCTTCCTCGCGCTGACGTCGGCATGGCATGCTTTGGATGGCCAAAACACGTGGTGCATTACCATGAACCGTAACGACCCGACCCGGATGCTGCTGTGGAACTACATGGAGGGCAAGAACCCTATCGTGCCGAGCGACCTCTTCAACTGCATCGGCGGCGAGGCGCTCATGCTTCGCGGCTACTCGGACCTGCCCATGTGGCTGGAGGCTCTCCACACCGGCCAAAACGTCAGCGAAGTCGTCGCCAGGCAGCCGTTCGAGTTCCAACACAAGTACTGGCTCTCCCAAGGCTTGTGGCAGGTCATTGACATCACCGGCGTCCCCATCGCCGTCCTGCGTGCTGCCGTGGGTGGCGAAGTCGAGTATGGCAAGTACGATACCTGCGTGGTCACGTGCAAAGACGAAAAGGCCGCGGGGGACGCTCTCGGCGGCAAGACCATGGAAGAGATCGTCGGCACCACCACCGGCGAGGGCGTCCAGCGATCCGAGACAGACCCGCCGGGCCTCGAGGTCGGCGGCTTCCAACTCTACCCCACCGACAGCATCTGCCCTGGCGCCAGGGGAGACCAAACCACCCTCCTGGCCGCCATGACGGCCGAGCAGCTCGCAGAGGCGCAGAACAAGGTGCAGCACCGGCTCGGAGCCCTCTTTGCCAACGAGGATCTCCGGGGCCAGCTCCGCGAGGAAATTCAAGCCATCATCCGCCAAGGCATCGAGGAGATGAAGAAGGATGAAAAGCTCAAAGGCCTGTCGCCGGCAGAAATGACGGCACTCCTCTGCAAGGACTTTGAGTTCATGTCACGCTCGCGAGAAGCAATCGACCGCGTCATTGTGAACCAGCCTGATTTCTCACAACAGCTGCAGGCAGAGCTCGGCAATAATCCCCTCTTCAAGGATGTTCTTTACGGCGATATCTTGAAGCTCTGCGATTCCGTGTACACCTCTGAGGTGCACAACCGCATCCTGGAGGACGGAGGCGTTGTAAACGCCTATGTCAAGACCGATTTCGTTACCCAGGGCGCCCAGGCCATGTCCAAGGAGGAATGCGATGCCCTGATAGGTGGGCTCGTGAACCAGATCGAGGAGAACTCGAAATCGCTGTATGTTTTCCCAGTTTCCCCTTTTCTTCTTTCTCTTTTGGAGAGGGGTTTTTTTTTTGTTTTTTTTTCGCCAGTCCTAACTGACCGTGCTATTTTATCAGGATACGTGAGCATGAGGCGCTAGACAAGATCAAACCCGAAGAGCCGGGCGGGAAAGCAGCGTTGGCGGCACAGGAGCAACTTGTGCGGGATATGGAGAGGAAGTTGAAGGAGATCAAGAGTCGTGAGGAGAGCTTTCGTGACATCAGCACGTACCATACCGAGGCGGAGCCGGGAACGACGCTAAAGAAAGAGGAGGTTAGGGTTGAGAAGAAGATAACCGACTTGGGCCACCCGCATTAAAATCACTTGGCACCCATGCCACTGTGCCTTGCAAACACAACGTCACTTTTGTAAATGCAGTACCGGAAGATATTCACGGTCTAGGGAAATTCAATCGTACCCGTCTATTTTAAAATTTGGACTGTTATGTGGCTCGCAAAGGGCGATCAAAGTGGTGGATTTCGATGATGTTGCGCAGTGGCGGCGCGCACACGAATTTTAGCGCAAAACTGTCGTAGTGCTTGCAAGGCACAACAGCTTGAGCCGAATGCAGGGTAAGTCTCGGGGATCGGCGCAATTTTAGCTGTGCTACCTAATCTCAACCTCGACATCGTTGTCCATCTTTAATCACTACTCTGTTCGGAGATGAGGCTCCTGAACACGACCACTCTCGGGCTCGAGTTCTTTCCCACGGAACACAAACCTCCCTAGGCGATCAATCCTCTCCCAACCCTTGGGCTCCTCACGTAGAAATAGAGAAAAACGTGCCAGTGAAAGGAATTTCGGTTAATTAGATTAACAACCTCTTCATATCGCTGTGTACGGTTAAATATAAACATCTTTGATTTAAGTTTTATATTATATCTTTACATGTTTATAAGAGGTGTAAGTGTGAGACTTATGGGGCAGAGGCTAACTCAAATCTTTAGAGGTTAGGCAAGTAACACGAAAAAGTAAAGACAAAACTGTTCATTTTCAAGAATAGGGACTGATTTTAGCCATCTTCACATATAGGACTAACTCTAGGCCTATTCAGCTAAAGTTAAAGCAATTCATCATACTGTGGCGCAGCCTGCCGAAAACGGTAATTAGGGTGAGCAAAGCCTGAGTAAATCCTGAGCAAAGACTGAGCCGAGACTGAGCTAGGGTGGGCAATGTCATGTAGGCGAGGTACGAAAATAGAAATTTCGTGAGCCCAGATTCGTCGCACAAAACAGCCCGTGTCACTGTTGGTTGGATGCAGGCCTCGCGTTCACGCACAGAGAGGCGAGCATTATCAATTCAATGATTCCATTCTTCCTTGCAGCCCAGGGTACCACCACGTTGTAAATACAATGCAATGTCATAATACTGCTAGGCACGGTGTTTATCTTGAGAGTCGCCCGCTTCTTCCTCAGGTCAACGACTGCCTTCCGTAGGCGGCCTTGCCGGGTTTGCGGTGGTGATGATAACGTCAACGGCCTTGTCTCTCAACGGAGCACCGTCTTGGTTAGCGAGTGCCATTGTTCCTCGTCAGCCGCCCAAGATCGGGACTAAGGCATATCATAAAGCTCGGCTGGAGGTGTTCCGGTCCTCAGATACCTAGGCAGGTACCTAGTGTATCTCATCCATCTTGCATTTTTTCCGGTAGCACGTACAGCTAGTTAAAACACAATGCTAAGTAAGTATCGCGCCAATCCCAATCCCAACAAATGAAATGCCCCCGAACAAATTAGCCACTACGGCGTTAGAAGTCGCCTGAGAACCTTCACTGCCCCCTAACGGTACGCTGGTAGCCCTAACCCCTGGGGTTGCAATGATTTTTGTCGTGGGTTGGTAGTCCATCTTGCCTTCGACCCAAGGGCAATCTGTTCCGGTAGCGAGAATAAGATCGACCTGGCGAATATCCAAGCCGTAGTAATCTTTGTCCCGGGGGTTAGCCAACATAACGCGTCTGATTTGACTTACAACATTTGACAAGTTGATAAAGGATCTGATATAACGGGAAAAGAACTCACAGCTGAATTCCTCCCTTGTAACTCCCTGTTTGACACAATAGTCAAAAAAGGGCTTCTGGTTTCCCGCCTCATCGGGACACCTGTGTGCCATGGAAACGCGCAGTGTCATGTTGGGGTCGCTGTGGCACTCCTTTTCCACGCAATCTGTGTCTACCGACGAGTATATGCATAAGATGTTTGGTCTGTCGTTTCTTCCGCCTAGGTATATGTCGTACATGGTGAAGCCTTTGCATTGGAGGTACTCAGTCTCCTGTTCCGAGATCCATGTCGAGTTTGGAACGAAGCAGGCTCCACAGGAGAGGTTGACGCCATAGAGGTCCGCCCAATCTTGAGCTTAGGGGATGGAGAGTGCGGCTAGCGATGAGGTAAATAGCAGAGCCTGAATGGCAAGTTTGGCGAGGGGTGATGGCAGGTTGGATCTGAAAAGTGGGAGGACGAGGGAGACAAAATCGTGAGACGGCAGACGTCGGGGACAGACCAGGAGAAGTAAGAGAAGCACGGTGTTCCTTATTTTCTGCAGGCTGACGAGGCTCTGAGACCGAGATCGAGAAATAAACTCGTGGCGTGAAATAGTTTTGTCCCCGTCCATTAGCGTCGACGCCATTGACTGTGCGCGGTCAGGCTGAGCCGCTCTTACGACGTATTGCTTCGGACATGATTTCTCAGCCCTATCCGCTTGCATCACGCCACTTCGCAGGCCTGGTAGCATGGTTCCATTGGCGTTTTGATGTGTTCTCAATTGCCTACAACAGGGATCCCCTGTGATTTGGAGCCAGATCGCGGCGAGAAACCGAAGCCCGTAACTCCCAGAGCCCAGTATTCAGAAACTGGATGTTTAGCGTGAGGGGAATGTTGCCGTGAGAAGGCACCCGCCCGATGGTCTCGAGTTATAATACCAGGTTGGGGGGTGAAAACATGGCTGCTGATGCATCGCAAGACAGTCGTGAATGACCTCAACTGAACCAAGATCAAGCCTCAGAGGTATACAACTCACTGTATAGCGTCGGCTGGGCGCCATTACCTCAATACTATCCCCGGTTCTAGCCACTGCGTGGGTTGCATCGACGCGCCTGAATATTTCATCTCCGATTTCGCGGCTGGAACTATCAAGTTGCGATGCGGCTGAGCCGCGGCTTTCGGAAGGCGCCCTCCTATTCCTTGGTTGTATGGGGGCTTGGGAAGATGCAAAGGAGGAAGGTGACGAAGCCGCGGCTTCGAGCGCCAAAATTGAGCGGCGTTCAATAGAACAGCTATCACTGACGTGACAGATGCGCCAACTCTCAGATCACGCCATGATTTGTGAAGCCTCGCTGGACTCGCACTTCGGCGGGCGATGCGTCTTGCGGTGAAACGCCTACATAGACGTCAAATGGTGCCCTCTTGAGCGGCATTCCTACTTTCTGTCATGATGCAACAACGACCATTACCAATGTCAGAGCTGAAACCATACCTCTACGGGACTCCGCCAAGAACGGGGTCCTCAGTCCCGTCAACATTCCCAATCAGCCAGCAACTGAAAGGCCGCCCATGGCGAGCATCAGTAATTCGTCGACTTCCCCGGGATGCCGTCATCGCCACTGCTGGTGCCGTCGCCTGCGCAGTTCTGATGGTGATGGTCATTATCAAGTCCGACGGCGATCTTGTCGAGGCTTGGACCCTCGCGCCGGCCGTTTACCTCGCCATCTTTTCCGTCGTTGCCAACGTACTGCTCCGGTACACCTTCTCCCGTGGCGTTGACATTACATGGTGGACCACCGCCCTCGAATCCAATGGCGCAACCGTCTCCGACCTGCACAACATCTGGCTGCACTTCACCAGCCTCCGCTCCGCCCTTCTCTCGCCCCTCAACAAAACCTTCACTCTTATATCCTTCGCATCCATCCTCCTCGCCCTCGTCCCCGCCAACGCCCCCCTCGCGCAGCGCGCATCCCGCACAACAGCCCTCCTCACCACGCACAAGCCTCCCCAACCCCTGCGCATCTCCGCTCTCCAAGCTCTCAACGGATCTTCCGAGCCCACGGGCCAGATCTCCGGCCGAGGAAACGGCATATCGTACATCAATCCGTCTTTCGCTTCCATCCTGCAATCCCACCTCCTCTCCTCACCCATCCCTCTAAATCCCCTTTCCCCTCTCTGCGATGGACACTCCTCATGCAAAGGCATCATCCACGCGGCGGGGTACGCCATGTCGTGCACGAACTCGTCGAAATTCTTTGATAAAACATCCCGCCAGGTTGACGAAACGGCGGCGGATGGGACGTCTGCTTTTGAAAGTGTGATTGTCTTTGGTACGGGGAGAAATCCGGGTGGTTTGAGGAGGGTGAGCCGGTGATGAATCTGAGCGTAACCGTCAAAGGGCAGGCAGGGTGCAATGGGACGTTATCTTTGATAACATGCGCGATGGTACCGGCTACGCTCGGCTATCAGGTGGTGATCACGAATGGGAGCGTCCAGTTCGATAGAGGGTATGGATATGAAGATGATGTGGTGGTAGGGTATTACAGCACCCCTGGGTATGGGGGCTGGCGTGCATCCGACCTATCATGGAGGCTTTGCATTGGCACTGAATGAGATGCTGAAGTCGAGTGTGACCCTGGGCTTTGCGGGCGCGTCGGGAATGAAGATGACAACCGAGGGGGTGATGGCGATGCGGTATCAGAGACAAAAGGAGGGCGCTCCGGGAGCTTCTGTCAAGATGGGCAGGTCCTCCGTGAAAAGGCAGCGTGCGAAAAACAAAAGAATAGGTAGTATCGGCACATTCTAGGCATCAGGAGAAAGATTAGATCGAGTACTATTTTCTGCAGGAATCCAAAGTGGTGAGTGGTTTGGAGGTTTATGTCGTTGTCCGCTTGCTCCCGAAACGTCAAGGATGCCAAGATAGCCGAGCTATCAAAGGCGCTAGGTGTGTTGAATTCAACGCAGTCAACCAAGAACACAGTAATTACCGCCATCAAGTCTTGTTTTTTTCAGGGAGCCGTCTTCTCAGCCAAGCGAAGCTCTGGTGCTCGGCCGCGCTGCGGTTCCGTGGCGCCAAGGCGCGATTACGTAATTTGACAAGGTGTCGGATGTTCCGTTGACACTGCAATTTTAGCGTCGACAGAGGGGATAAAACGCATGATAACCCTAACCCCAGGCCGCTGTCAGACGGCATTGTCGAGTAGCATCCTGCCCCAGCCAACCCCGCCCTCTGGAAAAGAGCCATGGAACGCTGCCCATTCGAGACGAGGTGACTGTCATGATGGTTGAAGCTCGCCTCGATTTCGGAGCGTCATACCACAAGAGGTAGAGAGGGCTGGAAGTGCGGAGGCTTCATGAGCAGAAGTCGTACCTGTGTTTCGGTAGCTGTGTTGCACTTCATGAGGATCGGGGAGCTAGCCCGAACTAGGCATCGGGGTCAGTCGCGACGTCGACATCGACAGCCTCGTCAACGACCTCGTGATCCGTGTCGATCCAGTATTACGCTGCCCGTCCTGCAGTAATGTCCATCGGATAACGGATCCGACGCGAGGTAATACATCATCAAGACGTTTTAACACTTTAACAGTCCATTCCCTTCACCCCCCCTTTCGAGCTAAACAGCTTAGAATTAATATTTGAACCAGCCGATGGACATCGTAGGTATCAGACTCATTCCGTTAGGAGATAAACACATACGCCTTCAAAGTCCCGATTACCTCAACAGTCTTTAACCTCCCCACTAACAGTAACAGAGATTACAGAATATCCATCCCAGTTAAGCATATAAATTTAAGGTAGTCAGCTACCAGCTTGTCGTGGTCAGAGATATACCGGAACGAAATCAACCAAATTACAGCGACAGGATTTTAAATACTCTTATAACAGTGTCGGTCCTTAAAGTCCCTACTTAACAGCTCAATCATATCCTTATCACTAAACTTATACAGCTTAAAGTATTACACAGTCGAGATCTACTTCTTAACCATATAAGCAGATGCTTATTATAACACCAGAGGTAGGTTCGTAAGAAACTCTAGCAATGCTTCGTTACATCTTATATCGCTTATCTAACTACCCTTTAAGTTTTTCTGCAACAGCTTAAGCGCCTCGTCTCTGCTTATCTCTTCAACCGGGATAATGTGGATTTCTGGCTCGACGAGTCTTACTCTGAGTTCGTGATTTCGCGTTATAAACAGATTAGATCCGTTCCGGCTGAATAGAAGATAGTCAGCAAGGCCAGTGTCGCCGAAGAGCAGTTTTGTGTCGTCAGTGTTGTCGATGATCAAAAGCCAGCAAGGTGGCCTTGATTAACTTGACATATGCCTTCTCTTCGTCGATTCCGGGTATGTTGAGCTGCTGGCCAATATCGCGGTATGCATTCCCGAAACTGGTGGCATCCACAGCGGGAACCCAGAAGACCGAGCAGTCCGGGTGCGCGTCGCCGATGCGGAAAGCGGCTTCGAGCGCGATCTGCGTCTTACATCAAGGACCTCCTGGTCAGAGTCCCGCCGCTTTACCAGCTCAGTTTCGCCTGAACACGCCCCAACAGCAGCCGCAGCCATATTCTCACCCGCAGCAGTTTGTTCCTCCTCCTCCTCCTCCTCCTCCTCCGCAGCCCCCGGTACCAGCTCAACCGAGCCCTCAAGCATACTATCCTCCTGGCTCTGGCACATGGACCGCACAACATCCATCGTCCCCGTCTCCCGCTCCGGTCCCGACTCCCTCTTCAGCTTCGACTTTTCCTCAATTACAAAAATCCCCTCCGCTCTATCAACCCCCAAGTGGATATCCACAATACCCACATGCCCAACAACAACAGCAACACCCCCAAAGGGCAGGTCCTGTCCCAGGGACTGTGATCACCCAGCCATACCCAGTCCAAGAAAAGATGCAAATCCAAATGCAAACACAAACACATCAATGGCACAGCCCCAACATGAACATGACCACGGACGGGTGCATCCAAATGCGGGATTCAAGACCCAACACCACTACTGCTGACGGGGCGGGGGTTGGGACAGGAAAATCTCAGGGTGAGCAAGGTGTTGGAGCGTTTCGGACGATAGCAGGCGGGTGCTGCAAGGATGCCTCAGGTTAGACCCGGCCATTACCAACACGCTCCTACGCTTTGCTATGAGGTATTAGTATTATGACTGTAAGCTCCTGAGACTGGTAAAAATCGTAATTACTTCGTCACTGCTTTCTTTTATTTTCTTTTTCCTTATAAAATAAGGACAGGTGAAACCGTGGGTGGGTGTTCCCAGGACATGACTACCTCAGGCATCCACGCAAACTGTGCCGGCTAGACCGCCACTTTTCATGTTCCACAGCTTTGGTAGAGAGATTTCTCTTCTCCCCACCCTAACACCATAAACGACAGTTTTCCCTGTACTGCCTGCTTGGTTTCGTGTTGCGAAGCCCAAATTCCTCATCAATCTGTGCAGATCGCGACGTTCACAGGGACGCAGATTGGTTCCCAGCCAGAACATCAGCCATGGCAGCAGTACAAGACTCTTACGCCCAGTGAAAAACTACCACAGTGCTGTCCGGCCTTTTTCAGCACTTATTACCGCTCTTGGACGCCAATAAACACAATTTGTTGGCGGAATCAATACGACTTAGATATGGAGACGCGGGTCGGTCTCGGGCAGCAGCCATCCTTGCTTGGCTGAAGAATCTTAACCCAGAGGTTGCTCAGTAATTCTGCCCTAAACCAGATGCCCTGGCCGACCTTCGTTTTCGGATGATTTGCTCCGGTGCCCAGTTAGTTGCCGATAACGTCCCGTTAGACATCACCGTCAGCTACTGCTGGCACTATCCCAAGTGGCCCCTTGCTCCTGCGGCCACACCAGTCAGCCACGGCTGGGAGATTTCGCAACCCATAATGGACGCCATCCTGGCACTCCGCACGGCGGGTGGTAATTTTACTGGAGGACGTGCAGCTTAGCAAAGATAAAGAGGGAGCCGGGTTAACCTACGCGGGCTTTTACGACGACTTCTGCCGCGAGGCCAACCACAGTGGACTGGATCGTTACTTTCCACGCCGGGAACAAGAGCTTCGCGATAACAACACAAGCTTCATCCGGGCGGCGTCTAAATCATTCATCATAAAGATCCTAACTACACGCTGACACAGCCAAGCCTGGTGTGCCTATAAGTCTCGCATAACTTAGCATTGAAAGATTAATAACCCCCTGTTTATATGTTTTAGGTTGGATAGGTGTGTCCTGTCCTTTAAGTTCCACTTTATCCACTATTTATCATTTTACCTCTCTGAACCTGCACCTTTTGAGACGTTCGGCATCTGCCAGTTTGCGGAAAGGTTTGAGAATCCAGAACTAAGGACCCTGCGCCAACTTTCTTGGAGGATCCAGAAATTCATGCCGGATTCGGCTTCTAAAACCTCAGTAATAAAACACCTCCTCAGTGTCGTGTCGTTCGGGTGTCTGAAAAAAGGGGACCTTATATCGATCGCCTTAAATACTGCGGGTGTCCCGCTGTACTTCAAACATGACGATGTTCAGCCCGACCCTGTATCTGTGACTGTTGACGACGTTATCTGGAAGTTTTCACTTTTGGTCCTGGCCTCCGGCGACCTTATTCCCCTTATTTCGGCTGGCCACAAGCTTAAGCTCTCACTGGCCGGACGGGAGATTATTTCATGGGCGACGCATCTTAACCGGGGAATTCTCGACGAACAGCTCCCAAACCCTCTCCCGGATTCCATCACGGCCATCACGCAAGAATATATTGAGATGGATCTACTCGTCTTCGAGTCTCTCCCCAAGGCCCCCACTCCCGAGTCCCAGGCTAAGGCAACCGCCCCCAGTAAACGAGAAAGAAACCCACGCCTGGCGCTCCAAGATGCTCCGCCTCCTCACCACTCCCCTCACCCCCAACGAAGCCAACGAAGAAGCCATCAACACCACCAATGCCTACGCCGCCCACCGCAACGCCATCTGCTACCAGTACGCCCAGGACTTCATCACAAGCCCCATCAAGTACCTGTTCAAGCCCTGCGCCACCCGTGAAGCAGCTGAACAACTCTTCAAGGACCTCGAGTCCGTCGTTCAATTCGCGGGCGAGCTATCCAGTAGACTCTGGGCCCGCAAGACATCGATGGCTACCCGTGGGCTTGCCGATTTGAAGGGGCCTACCTTCTCCGCTGACTCGAACCTGCTGCGGGTGCATGCGTTGCATAAGCTGTACGACGAGGAGGATGATAGGTGTGATGGGTGTGCGGTTGGTGTCGTGGTGCATCCTGCGGTGCTGGGATTTGGGAGCAGTGATGGGGATGACTACCAAACGTCGCGGGTGTGGATGAAGGCGGAGGTGTTGGTGACTGAGGGTGCTGCGTCAGCGGATGGGGGTAGCAAGGGCGATGTAAAGGCGTAGATTGGGCAGTGTTAGATTGGCGGGCAAGCCACAGCTGAGATAGCAGATGCCAGTGAATGGGTTTGTTGAGCTTGCCGATGATTCTTTGTTGGACATGAATGCTATGCTCACAATCGAGCTGGAACACAATCGCATGCAAATATGCCCCGAGAGCAACAACTGCCCTCAGGCACAGCTTAAACCCTTCAATCGCCCGGCCCCCAGTCCCCACAATCACCCAATATATAGGACGAAATTACAGACCAGTTGGTGATTACAAGCAGCTGGCTACACCGGGTAGCTCAGTTGTGAAGTGTCTCTGAGCGGGCCCCCCGCGGGCCTGACCTATCCGTCGTTTCGATTCCTACGAGTCATCAGATCAATTCTGGGCTGTGGAATGATTTCTTTTTGTTTCTTCCCGGTCTGGTGCCAGCTGCGGTTGATGACTGGCTCGACGGTTGCCATCCTGTACTCCCATCGTGGATCCCACACGTTATCGTCGATGAAGACGTGCATTTTTTTGGGCTGCTGTAAAAGACAGGGCGTGGGCAGTTTCGTGACAGCTGTTCGTGACAACTTTTGCGAGTTGAGTCTCAAATTCACCTTCGGCGTTCCAGTTTCCTTCCGTGTTCGGTGTTATGTTCCCGTGGAGCAGCCATCTCGACTGGTCGAAAGTCCGAGGAATGGAAAATGCATTCAGCTCTCAGTCGCCCTTCTTCGAACGAGTGATGCGGAAGCGGCTGGGTGGTCATCAGCAGCGCGCAGTTGGTTGATGCCCCCATCACAGTCTAAGAAAACATGCTCCCAATCTGGCCGGAGCACGATCGGTTGGAAAACATGTCCCAAAGGAACAACTGGGCTCCAACACAGCTTGAACCTGTCTGAAGGAAACGGGGTCCTGGCCAAACAGTGCCAGAACGTCAGCCGTCCAGAGTTGGGGGCCGTCACGGCGCGCCAAGAAAGTGTACATGTACCTAACTAAAAGTGACATGCCCAGCATAACGAGCGATTCACACCCCTCCAGCACCAGGTAAACTTCCAAAGGTCCATTTCCCTCCACATACAAATGCAAGAAACATGGAGAGCATAGGACTAGCATATTGAGATGTCAGGATTACGACGATCTCATATTTCAGCTCACTCCCGACATATAAGGCCCATATCGCAGCCCCAAGGAGGAAACAACTGACCACCGCCTGGGACAGCACCGGGCGTGCTCGCAAGTAAACGCGAAACCAAGGCCAACGCGCATTGAAAGCAGGGTTGACATGAAAGGTGAAAAGGCTGAGAGCGACGAGGCAATAACAGTTTATAACCTGTATGAAGCCAAATGCTACAACGTAGGCAACCTGGTAAATAGAATTGGTTTTCCGACGCCAGAAGAGAATCAAAGACTCAATGGTAATTGCCGCAATCTGGAGACACGCGAGGGCCAGTGGGAAGGTGATAAACCTCTCGTCTCGGTACAGTAGCTGCAGATGGGCATATATGTCTTGCTGTCGTTGGGTAGAGAGTTTCCGCTCCTCTGCCTGGTTTGGTGCGTCGTCTGTGTTATCTGTGGGTGGGATGTCTGTATGTCCGTGAGAGGTAGGCACATGCTCAGAAGAGATGGTGCCGCCCAAGACGGGGTTGCCGGTCAAACCAGCGGGTCTGGGTGCCCCTAGAGCTACCAATATATCAGTGAATCAGAGTTCGCCCTTGGTGGAGGATATAGCTACCATCATCACCCGCGGGTTCTTGCTGAGCGTCCGGGGAGTGAGTCGCTTTCATAACATCCTCACTGCTTTCGATTGGCATCTTTTGTATTATGGAGTGCAAGATAGCTTGGGCAGCCATAACGATAGGACCGATAAGAAGAACGACGGGTAAAATCTGGCCAAAGCCCCAATCATAATCGTCAACCGTGACGGATGATCTTGTTTGGTGAAGTTTTATCGTGCCCCAAATAGTGGACACGACAGTCCAGTAGACCTATCGCATGGATGTGATCAGTGATATGCGCGCAATAGTCCTCGTTCAATGGGAACCTACATCAGAGAATTCCGATGTCAAGAGGTCAGTGTAAAGCTTGGCAGTTAAGTAGATCGCGATGCGTTCTCCGTGTATGCTTTCGTCGTCAGATCCATTCGAACGTCTTGCAAGCCATCTCATGTACCACCGTCTGGTGTTTTGTCGTACTTTGTTGCGGAGCCCGTCGGCCCATGGCTTCACAAGCTTGATAGAGCGTGAGGCGAAGTTGAAGAAGAGCAAAAGAATCGACACAACCGTCATCTCGAGTGCCGTTTCACTTTCGTAGGGAATTTCTTCTGACATGGCTTTCTGAGTAGCCGGGTGGAAGAAACAACGTGCGTTCGTACTGGGCATTGTGGCGGAGAAATTGGAGTCGGCCCAAGCAAAGTAGGCCGTCGGCGCCATGGAGATAATCAGTGCCACACACAAAGTGGCCATGCAGACCATTCTGATGTTTCTTTCCCAAGCGTGAAGATGCAAGTAGCCTCTCAAAACGGTTAGACAAGCCACGTGGGTTATGTTTGAGAACCAAGCCAAGTAAACTGCAAGCTGCCAGTGATAGGCTGATATATAGCAAGAGAGTCCGATGTAGCCGCTCAAGAGGATTCCTATGCCGGTGAGGATTTGGATGTCGCACATACTCAAGATTGCCTGCCTCACTATCAGTGCTGTCTCAACTTGTTCCAGTTGAATCATACCGTCCTAAACGCCTCTTCCCATTTTGCGCGCTGGGTAATGCGCTGGTACAATGATTTGCTAAGCAAGCGGCTGAAGAGCAGGCGGCCGAGGGACGTTGACCATTTGATCATGAGCTCATCGACATAGTTTGGCTTGAAGTTGTATTCTCCCAGCCCAGTCTTGATTCGTTTTGAGGCCTTCGGGCTCCAGTACGGGCTGCGTGTGGGATCGAAGGCGAGAAAGTAATACAGAACGAGGAGAAGAACGGCGAACCAAGCGGTCCCAATGAATCCAATCAGTACCTGGAGAAGTCAGCAGATGCCTAAATGTTGACCCCGAACGCTCATATACCCCTGTGCCACCGATATCGGGATTCGGCTCCAGCTCCTCAGGTGGGGAGAAGCAGTCGAGAAAGCAGTCCGATGGCATCCTGCAGGCGGTGAGAGATAAGACATCAATCAGCAGATTGTTCGTTGATCGAGGATAAATGGAGGGAGGGAATCAGACACAGAGAAAGCGGGGGGTCTTGGGCCGTGCGGACCAAATGCGAACATGAAGGCGGGTGATCGTCGATTGCCGCCGTGGCGTCCACACTCTACCTGATGTGGCAGTAGTAGTAGCCAATCGGTTTCTCAACACCGAGTGGTGTAGGTAGATGCAGCGACCACGCATGATTGGGGGGACTTGGCTGGGTCTTTTCTGCAGGTCTTCAGCTTGACAGCGAAACGTGCCCACGAGCCGACCAATAGCTTCCACTTGCGCCGGAAAAAGAGCAGCTGCGAGAGATTCAAGCTCAATCCCAGCCCTAGCGAAGATAGTCAAGATATCAGTGAAAGCAACGCTGTGATTTTGACTTCAATTCTTCGCAAGGAAATCTGCAATCTCGTCGGATCAAATGTCATGGAGGTTGTGGAACCTTTTTTGTCTCTTTCGCAGCATCCTTTACGAGTTGGTTGAGGTTCTCGGAACACCCTTCATGAAATCTGAGCTCCACTTTCTTTCGTGTTGCGCTTCCTCCTTTCAACCAACTTCAGCAAGCAACATCTGCAATCAACTTCAGCACTACAACCTCCAGGCCTCACGATTTTTACCCCGCCACCTGAACATCTTCTAGATTTCCTTCTGTCTCTTCTCTCTACTGTATCTCTTCTCTCTACTGTACCAAAACAATCTCAATCCCCGCCAAAATGGCATCTCGTCTCTTCCCTCATCTCGAGTTATGCGCCCTGTTTGACCTACCCCTCCATGCCGAACACGCGATGATCAAGGCGGCATACCATCGCCTCATCCTCCAGCTCCATCCCGACAAGTGCGGAAACACACCCAAATCTCACGCCAATTTCATTGGGGTACTGTTTCCCCATCTTTCTCTTCCCTCGGGTAGGTGAAACACCGCTGACACGGCATTCTCTACAGATCCAGGCAGCATGGGAGGCATACCGCGCCCACCAGGGACGCCGCAACAGACTGGAACTACTTTGACGACGCGCCGACGAAAAACCCAACCAGCTGGGCGCGAACATCTCAGCGCGGCGCTTCCCCGCGTCCGGCCCAAAGCCCTTGGCGGACAAGCACAAGGCACACTACGAAGCAAAGCTCAAGCACAACTTCAGGAAGATGGAGAAGGAGTGGGGTCGGGTGTACCGACATCAGGCGCGTAATGGAGTCGGTGAAGGCTACAATCCAGAGCTGGAAGAGCAGTACTTTGATGCGCTGTTTGATGAGTTTGAGTTTGAGATGAAGAAGGCGGCGATGGGCAGGGGGGAAGCGCATTCTAAGTTTGTCAATGAGATGTTTGCAAGGGTGTATGCAGTGGAAGATGAGAGGGATCGCGAGACGGGAGAGAGGGTTCGTCTTTGGGGGGAGATGACGAGGCGAGAGCAGGAGAAATCTGCTGCCAAGCAGCGTTTGGCATCTTCAAGTTCGACGCAGTTAAGTGCTAAGAACGACTATCAGCACATTCAAGCCAAGGAGGAGCTCGCCGTCGCGATGGAAGCCTTCAAGAAGCCAGAGAAGGCATGGATTGGCGCGCGCCAGAGACAACTGGTTGAAGTCCCCAGCAAGAGAAGAAACTGGCAGCTGTACAAATACGCTGGCCCCGATGACGACGACGCCCACAGTGCCTATCGCCGAAGAAAGAAGTCAGCTGATCGCGCGAAACGACACCTTCGCCGGCGCCGGCGCCAGCGCCAGCACCACGGCGACGCCGAGACAGCGGCTGATCCTTGTCAACACCGACGTTTCTGGAAGCGCGTTCATCAGAAGAGCGAAGCTAGTTGCGGTCGTTGCGTTGCGACAAGACACTTGAGCGACGCGTCCCGGCTTACATGTGTCCTTGCTGCGGCATCACGACGTGCGCCAAGTGCAGAGACACATTGAAGAGGATGGGTCGACAACACCACGACTGAAGCGTCGTGTCCGGCGGACATTGTTCGACATAAGCCTGGCAGCCAAGAGATGGCGCGATGGCCTGATGCACTAAACCTTCGACTTTTTCGCGCCGTCGTGGCGAGACGGGCCTATTCGGGATCTGACGATCGCGGCAACTCCACAACCCGGGCTTGCGACACGATAATGGCAGGCCTCGCTGGCTCGTATACACTAGGCACTGCGGAGCCCGTTCCCCGGATTTCGGTGGAGACACAAGGCCCAGGGCCTCCTGGCGAGGGGCTTTGCATCGGGGCCTGGGGGTCAATGGGACAAAAAAACAGCGTCGAGATTTGACAAAGTGTGGATTGTTGGGTAAGGAAAAAGGATCGCGACCTGTGCACTTATAGACCAGGCTCTGACTTTTATCGCAGGCTTCCTTTTTGAAGCGACAATGCATCGGAATCGACTGGTTCTTTTTCTTCAAGCGGGGCCGGTCTCTCTTCAGGCACACAGGTCGGCTTCCCAGCCAAGATCAGCTCCCTATCGGTCTGAGGGGGCAAAATTTAGAGCCCAGACATCGCACCACTGCCGTTACGGTGTGCCTCTTGGATCTGGAGGATTACCTGGTCGTCGTGCTGGGTACATCTTCTCTTACGCCAGTCAAGGCCAACCCCATAGACACGCCCAATACAGAGGCTCACCACCAAGGGATTGTCGTTGGCGATCTCGTGACAGAGTCTCGTGCAGATTGCCTCAACACATCGGAAATACACCCAATCCGAAGGGAAAACCGCGGGCCCTATGTTCCCCTCCTCGTCAATGATGTGATTATATCTCCCACCTGTTGTGCGGACGGACGACAGCCAGGCATGCGACTCTTAGAGCTCGGCCGGTTCGTCGACGATCAGGCCCAGGCCGGAGAAGGCTTTGCTGATGATATCCGATGCTGCTAGGTTCTTGAACAACGAAATCGGGTCGATAAACGAGAGCTTCATCGTAACTCTTGGGAGGTTGACTCGAGTCCCGTCCGGGGCGCCGACGATAGCACCTGCGTCTTTCATGTTGGACTCCAGCTCCGCAAACTTGGTCTTGGCTCGCTGCGACAACTCCTGAGCAGACTTCGCCTCGCTGCTATTCGTGCATATTGTTTCGCAGCCCGTGTCGCTGCTCGAGCCATGGCGGTGGCAGCTGCATTCGCATCCGCTAGGTTGCGAACCGCCTCGATCTTGTGACGCTCCTCGGGTTTGATGCCAGCCGGGAGTCGGGAGCTTCACGACGTTGAGCAGGATATCGACTTCACACATGTCGGTCATAGGCATACGATTCCACATCCGGGTCTTCAGGTCGACAGCTCTTTTGGGAGGTCGAGGATCATGCGGGGGACGATGCCATCGTTGCCGCGAACCAGGAAAAGAACTTCACGAAAAGCGGCCGAGTCTCTGCGACTCATGCCAGTCAATTCTGCGTGGATTGCGAGTCCCTTCGAAATCGCTGGGGACCCATTCTTCATCGCTGAAGTCCTCGAACAGCAGCGCAGGGTCCGCAAATATTCCCTCCTTGTAGCCACCAGTACTAAGCACTTTATCAAGCAGCATGTTGGAGCGTACAGTGCGAGATGCAGCATCTTCAACATCACCATAACGCAGCGCATCAACGTTGACAATAACTACATCCCGATGGTTAACAAAATACACTTAGCCCCACTCAGGCAGCAAAAATTAGTGGAGGAATATAACTTACTTTTGTCCTCGGCCTCACTCTCGTCGCTCGTGTCATCATCTGTCGAACTGCAGCGGCAGTTCTTGGCGCTCAGGCGCGCAGGCGCCTTACCGCTCCAGGCTTGCCTGGAGCGCAGGGGCCTTGGATCATGTGCTCTCCCCACACACAGGGAGTTTCCATTTGTATATAAATGGGGAGTGCTTCGCACTCCCCTTTTCTACCAAATCAAGTCACTTTGTAACTGCACTTCCGCTGCTCCTAAGCCCCTCGTTCCTCATCTAAAACGTTCTACAGTTATAAGCCCGGCTTTATCTAACTAAGCAAAGTGTGGAACTAATTAATTAAGATACTTACAAGCAGCGCCTTCTGTAAAACCCTTTTACTAATCCTCCGAATCGCTTATTATAGTGGAAGAAAGCGCCTTTTATTAAAGTATTCTAACTGACAGTCAGAAGCTTAAAAGTGTGTAAGAGTGGCCCTCTTAGTTTAAAACTCTTAAATACTACACAATAAATTAAGGGATCTGGCACTTTATTAATCCTGCTACTCCCGACGTGGCTAATCTGTATATTAAACTAATCGTTTTAATAATCTATAAGTTTATTAATAAACGTTAAAAGAAGGCGATTAAATTATACATCTTTACTTATAAATACTAAAAGTTAACAGCCCTATTTTTAAAGACGGTTAGGGATAAGCTAAAGCTTATTATAATCACATAATAAGATATTAAAGAGGAATATAAATGCCTAGTAAACGAAGTTACTACTCTTATCACAGCCATTATTAAAATTACCAGCTTATATTAACATATTTAGAACTAGGTTGATTATACAGTTAATAAGAGCTTTAAGGAACTGGCTATATAGAAAATAATCTAAAACGGTAAATATACAGTTTAGGCGTTTATACACTTCCTTTAATAACGATTTAAACTTAATAAGATAAGCTTTACCTCTTAAATCCGTTAGGAATATCACATAGTGATAGAATAAGTTAAAAACACTAACGTATTAAAGGAGTAGTGGATTAAAGATTAGGAAACGGCTTATTATAAGGTAAAAGCGCTTAAAATCATAAAGATTTAAGGGCCCTTAATTACTAAAGACTGGTTAAGAACTATTACAATATGTATAGCACCCTAATAGGTAAATTAAAAGCTCTCTAAACTGGTAGAGTAGGAAACTATAAAACACCTAACGCTTAAAATCACAAATTACACTCATATCCTCTTTACACAGATTTATAAAATAAAATATACTATTAATAATAATAAGTAAGGTAAAGTCTTCTTTACCAGTAACTGCTTTAAAGTACTTAATAGGACTGGTTAAGGCTTTAAAAAGGACTGTCCTTATAAAAGAAAACACTTATAAGAGCTTATAAACTGTTAAATCTTACACTTAGTAATTATTAGATTACTTTTAAACGCTTTTACTTACATTAAGTATATTAAAATACCAGGATCTAAGATAAGGGAGAAGATTAAAGCGTAATTTATAAGCTTTAAGTGGTTAAAAGTTTACTAATCTTATTAAGAGAAATAAAGAGCCGCTTTAACCACTTAAGGTTAAGACTGTTTAGGCGTTTTAAAGTTCTTAAGATTTATTAATACTGTAATAATTAACACTTATATAATAAAAGTAATTATTAAAATGGTAAGGTAGTTCTCCATTATAAGTTTCACTAAACACCTACTCTCTAATAACACCCTAGTTAATAATTATAAAGTAATACACCTTATTAATTATAAATTACTCCTAATTAAAGGGAGCTTCTAATATGTTAAAGCTAAAGATTATATTTAAGTAAAGATTAGCTTATTCCTAATCTTTAAATATAGTAAGTAAGTAATCTTAAAAGTGCTTATAAGCTTTAAGGGAACTGATAACGAAGATTTAATACTTAATAACGTAACTGTTATAAAGGGTTTCCACATTAATATCGTTTTAAAAGCTTTAATTATTAAAGTTAAAGCTTAATATTATAAGTTTAACTATACACTTTACTATAATAATATAGAAAAGAACGTAATATTAAAGAAGTTAAAATGATGGTATAATTTAATTTTCTTATAATATACTCTTATTTTCACTTATCTAAGCTTTTTAATACCTTTTACTATAAGTGCTGTGGGTACTATGTTAATAATTATAATAAAATAAAGAGTAAGGCACTTATAATAATAGCTATGCCCTTAAAAGGATATAAAGCACCTCTAGCACACCCAGGCAGGGCACTTAAGGCCAGAAGCTTTTAAGAAACTTATTAAATAAACACGTAACGTTATAATTATAAGTATGAAGATTATTAATTATAAACACTACACACTTACACACTTATAACAAATTGTTTTAAGACACCGTTTTAAAGGTTTCTCTTATCACCTGTTCTTACAAATCAGTTAAGATCTTTTCTACTTTAAAAGAGTATAAGATAGATTAATTTACTTACTTATAGTTAAAGATAAGTATAGTGGGAAGTTTTTCTATTATCTATTAAAGGATAAAAAAGGGCTAGAAGTGTTTAAAACTATTAAAAGCTTTATAAACTAGGTGAAACGGCAGTTTAGGCTCACTATATGTATTATACGCTAAAATTAAGAGACTTTAACGATTATAATTAGGGGATATATACTATATCAGCTTTAAGTAATTAAAAAAGGAATTAAAATTAAAACTACTTTATTATATACATATAAACTAAACAGTGGGAGTAAGTGTGTAGGTTAGGAGCTGATTATAAAATCTATTAAAATAAGGGAGGGAGTAAACCTTCCTAAATTAATCTGGCTTAAATACATGTAAGTAGCTACTTACTTATATAAGATAAGCCCTAGTTAATAAAACGATTAAACGTCACTTAATAAAAAGCTTTATAAATAGTTTAAATAATACTTCCAGTAATACACACCGTTAAGTAAGCTTAATAAAAACCTAACTAACGATCACCACCCAGATTAAAGCAGGATTTACACTTACAGGTGTTAAGCTTACGTTCTTAATAAAAGGTAAAAGGTGGAGTAAGATAAGCTTAATTTTAAGATTAAACCTTAAAGGTATATTAAATACTTAATTAAATATATAACCTCTAACATCTACCGTATTTAATACCTGTAATTAAAAATGGTATTTATAATACATAACGTGGTGTTTAATAAGAAGCTCTTTTATAAAAAGGAGAGTAAGGAAGTAAAGGTATTATTAATATAAGTTACTTAACGGCTGCTTAACTTTATTAAAATCAAACCGTAAATACAGGACACTTTATTTATACTTAAGTTTCTTACTAATATTCTAAACTTAAACGCCACACCCACACCTATTAATAACGAAGCTTTAACCTCTAAATCTAATAATAAAAATGCTCTTAAAGGTTAGAACTTAAGGGTAAGCATACCTAAAGACAAAGTAGTAATCCTTTAAATTAAGGATAAGCTTATAAAGCTTAAGGAAAGCTTTATAAATATTAAACCAGGACTTTTAACCCTAAAGTTAACGTTAAAGGTTAAAACTCAGCTTTAAACTTAAGGCTTATACCCTTACCTAGTTAATAAACGTGTTAAATTACCTTTTATAAATCGTAATAGGCTTAAAGAGATTAAAAAGCTTTTTAAGTAAGGGTTTAAACGATAAGAAACTTTAAAACAGTTAGATAAAGCTTTTACTAATAATATAAAGCTACGTATAAATCTTAAGGAAAGCAGCTACTTATAAAAGGACAGTTACGATAAGACGTTTATAACCTTTAAGCACAAAGCTTTAAAGGAGTATAAAGATGCCTTATTAGAAGATTTAATTAAAGATATTATTATAATAGTAAAGCTGGAAATACAAAATATATACTTACAAATTAATTACCCTTTTATTTTAAAATAAAGTAAGAGACTTTAAAGGTAACTAACTCCCCTTAAATCGCCTAGGTTAGTAATTTATACATTTACTATTTAGATTTATAATAAAGTAAGGATTAACTACCTAGTTTTTAACGAGAGCTTTACAGGCTTTTTCGTAACGTTTTTACCTAATTAGTAAACGGTGGTTAAAAAAGGGAGCAGAGCTTACAGGACGTTATACACTATATTCTAAGTAGTAATACTTTAAGTAAAAGTAAGGCTTAATATAACTTTAAGTTTACTTTACCTTTATAAAGATAACCTCTTTAAACTGTAACTTTTAAAGTATTAAAGGGATCTTAAAAACTATATATTTAACCCTGAGTTTAAAAAAGTGTACTAAGTTAAGATACGGTACCTCCTCCGTAAAGGAACATGGTGTAAGATAAAACGCACTATAACGCTTTTACAGTTACTCCCACTTAAATAGGTGTTCACTTATAAGTTTTATAAAGATAACATATTTAAAAAGTGTAAAGTTAAAATCTGTGTAAAAGGTAACCTTTAAGAGGTTAACACGCTTTAAAACACTTACATAGTAACTTTAATAACTTACTTATTTAAGATAATAATGGCATTTACTATTTAATAAGACCTGGAAATCTGGTAGTTTAATGTAATCTAGGCCTTCTTATATGCTATATAAGACGATAACTCCCTAATAATATATAAACTTCCAGATAGCTTTAAGGAAAAAGGCTTTTATTATAAGCTTAAATAAGCGTTATACAGCTTATAAGACTTATTATTATTATAATATAAGGAGTTTATATTAACATTAAAAGAGCTCAGCCTTACCCTGTTAAATAAAGAGCTATACCTTACGTTTAATAAGAGTAAAACTGTGTTTATACTCTTTTATATAGACAATTACCTTATAGTATTTATAAAGGAGTACTGTAAAGCTATAAAAGTAATTATACAGGAGCTTTACACACAGTATAAAGCCTATAAAAAAGGAGAGATTTCCAGCTTTATTAATATTTAAGTAATTAAGGACTAGGGCGAATGAAAGCTTTAGTTAATCTATAACTAGTATATTAAGAAGATTACTAAACGGTATAACCTTTTAAAAGGTGTGTTTTTAAATATCCCCCTCCCTAATGTGGAACTCCTTAAGAATACAGGGAGCGTATTAAAGGCGGAAGTTAAAAAGTATTAAAAGCTTATAAAATCTATCTTATACACAGTAATTATAATTTAACTAAACGTAACCTTTTTAACCTTTATCCTTTTACAGTTTCTTATTAACCTAAGCTTAAAGCACTTAACTGTAATAAAGTAAACGATTAAATACTTATACGGCTTACAGTACATAGGGATTAAGTATAAAGGAGCAGGGTAAAAGGTTCTTATAATCGTTAACGACACTTCTTTTACAGATAACATAAAGATATACCACTTATTATAAAAGTACATTATAATACTCTTCAATAACGTAATTAACTAGAGAGCTGCTCGCTAATATATAATTATAACGTCTTTAACTAAAGTTAAGCTACTTACACTTACATATACAGTTAAGGAAATAATAACATTTAAGAGGCTTATAACAGATATCACTTATAAACTCAGCTTAATATAAAGGATCTTTTACAATAACTAGCAAATAATACAGCTAGTGGTTAGAGAGAATAAAAGAGTAAATACTAGGCTTTAATATGTTAATATCTATAATATATAAGCTTACTAAAAGCACGTAAAAGGCTTATTTAAAGTTACGTATCTGCTTATATAACAGATACCAGCTAATAAACTTATTAAATTACTCTCTTAATAGCACTTTAAGCACTTTATAACGCTTATAAAGTTAAAGGATACTAGTTACATTAGTTATAAGAGTAAAGGAACTGTTATAAAGGAGCTGAAAGATTAAGGGAGCATTACTCCTATAATCTCTACGTATAATAATGTATTTATACTTAAAGGTATAATAAATAATAAATAAAAACGATAAATAGCCAGACAGTGCACTTAAGTGTAACTTACCAGATTAATAAGCTTACTAATCAAGGCTATAGCCCGCTCCTTAAAAGAGCCAGAGCTCCCTACACTACTAATAACAGCACCCTTAACTAACTCCTCTCTGCTTTACAGAGCTAAAGGCTCCGTAAGGAGCGCACGTAGTATTACTCTCTATTTCTTAAACTCTTAATATAAACGGTTAGAATAAAACAGCTTATAAAACATACTATACTTATAAAAGCTGGCACACTAGCCGCTATAGTAGTAAAGAACTTCCTAGTGAAGGGCTTTATTAAAAAAGGACTAAATAACAGGTTAATAAAGTACGTAAATAAGTCTATAAAGAACATACACCTTTATATAAGAGTGTCCGTTTATACAGTAAGCACAGTAAGTTAAAACGCCTATATAGTTAAAATAACAATTATCACTATTACCAGTAATAATGCTCTTAAGGCACCTAAGGCAAGCCTTACCACACTTATTAATAAGGGTGGGGTGTGGGGACTTAAGGGCATAATAAGTAGGTAATTAAGCTGGTTTACTAATCTTAAAGTTAATAAGTTAAACATTTATTAAGAAGAAAAAAACAGCTTACATAAGGGTTTACAGACTAACCACACTATAAGTAAAGCAACAAGGAGTTACAGGAGGCTCCTCCTCTTCCTCCTCCTCCTTATCCTTATCCTCCTCCTAATAAAAAGGTAAATAAACAGGTAAGATTAAGCTAAACGGCTCGGGTAACAGGGTTAGGGTATAAGTATAAGGCGTAGGCTTTTTAATACTTAAATTAAAGTTAGCCGTTACTCTTAAACGATAAGAATAAGTGAAACTTACACCGCAAGCGCTTTTTACTTATCATAAAGCTTTTAATTACAGTTAGTTAAAACTAAAATAGAAGAAAGAGTAATGGAAACACTTATAAATAAGACTAATTACACTTTTAATAAGATTTAAAAGGTGTAAAAGTAAGTTAGTAAGTAAAAATAATAGTTTTTCAAGTAAAAGGAGCAGGTAATGCTTATATCTTAAGTAGGCGCAAGCTTACAGTCTTAGTTTTAACTATAATGGCCAGGCGTAAGGGGAGAGAATTTTAATGTTTTTAATTTTTTTTTATATTCACCTAAAGAAAGTAAACAAATGGGGAAAGATTACAAACTTTTAATATAGAGTTAAGAAGCTTAGACCACCGTATAAGCTTACCGCTTTAAGTTTAACGCGCGCCGAAAACGTAACCACACACTAACTCAAACGGCACAATTTAGGAAGTTACAGGCTCGACTAGCCTCCAGACCTTATTATTTTCTATCTATAGCAAACTTCTTTTCAAACGTTCAGGCGCTCAGAACGCAGTTCTGAGCACCTAGGGGGTGTGTCGAACTGCAGCGGCAGTTCTTGGCGCTCAGGCGCGCAGGCGCCTTACCGCTCCAGGCTTACCTGGAGCGCAGGGGCCTTGGATCATGTGCTCTCCCCACACACGGGGAGTTTCCATTTGTATATAAATGGGGAGTGCTTCGCACTCCCCTTTTCTACCAAATCAAGTCACTTTGCAACTGCACTTCCGCTGCTCCTGAGCCCCTCGTTCCTCAGCCAAAACGTTCCACATCATCCAACTCCTCTTCGCTGTCGTTGTGGGACATCAGGCCATCATCACCAGCAGGGTCACTACCAGCGACCTGGGGACTCAAAGTAAATTACACGTCCTGCATTGTATCGCTGCCAATCTCATCCTCCCCAGAAGCCTCATCGCTGGCAGGACCGTCACCAACTCTTTCCCAGCGCGCCGCCGAGGCATGAGCAATGGATCAGATGACAGATGTGGTAGCGGTCGGCCTCCAGCAATCCCAGCTCAATTACTCGATGTGTTATTCGCCACGATTGAGTACAATCCCCCTTCCTCTGATGGATCAGTTGCCAACTTTCTGACGAGCAAGTTCCTTTTCTGGCTTGAGGCTCTCAGTCTTATGAGGAGCTTGTCAGCTGGTACAGCATCAATACTAACGCTCAGGGCCCTGCTTCTGGTTAGCTTCCAACTTGTTCATTTGCGAAACTGATACTAATACTCTACCAGGGACAAACATCAGATCTTGCCCACTTCGTTCGAGATGCATGCCGGTTCGCTCAGTTCAATAGCTCGACAATCGAGAACAATCCTCTTCAGTTATATGCTGCAGCGCTTGTATTTAGCCCGGCCCGCGGCATCGTAAGGAACGTTTTTCGAGAACAGGAGCCGAAATGGGCAGTCACAAAACCGATCATGGAGGGTGAGTGGAATGCATGCATCGCAACGCTCGAAGCCCATACTTATTCGGTCGGGTCGGTCGCCTGGTCACACGAGACCGGCGAGGCGGCGCGGATCGCTTCGGCATCGCTCGATAACACGGTCAAGGTCTAGGAGGCGGCGACGGGGCGATGCATCGCGACGCTCGAAGGCCATACTGACTCGGTCAGGTCCGTCGCCTGGTCGTATGATGCTGGCGAGGCCGCGGATCGCTTCGGCATCGTACGATAACACTCTATATCTTTACGTTTTATCAAGGGTAGTAAAAAATTCAAGGTGTAGAATAACAAAAGAGTATATTATACAGCTAGCTGTAGGTAGGTGCGAGATATCAAGGTAAAAGCTAAGGCAGAACCATTCGCTTTCTAAAAACAGGGACCAGCATAGCCATTTTTATATATAGGACCAATTTTAGGCTCGCTCAGCTAGAGTTAAAGTGGTTATGGATGGTGCAGCGCAGCCTTCCAGGAATGGTTCAGAAGGTGAGCAAGACTAAGCCAATCCTGAGCCGGCCACGAGCCGGCACTGAGCCGGGGTGAGCGACGTCACGTGGGCGCGGTACGAAAAAGGAAATTTGGTGTGCTCAGATTCGTCGCATACAACAGTGAGTACAAAATCGAAATGTTAGGTCGTGGCGGAGTACCAGGTACCAAATCTAGGTATCTTAGTATAAGACTTTGTGAGAAGAAGCCAAATTGTAGGCTTGAGCCGCCGCCAGTGGTGAATGGCCCGGAAAAGGACTTTGGGGAGCCATTGTGAGTAGATAACTGAAACGGATACCTATGTAAAAGAAGATAATAGAGGTTCCTTTAATATACCCAAGGTTTGAAAATGAGGTGCACCTTGGTTCCCGGATACCTCCGGCGGAATAAACAAAGACAAGGTTGGGAATGGAATAGGTATTAATCACAGGTTCTTCTCCATGGCGTTCCCACTAACCCGTCCGACAAACTGCGCGCCACCGACTAGTCCACCCTTAACAGCACCAGCGAAACCAGCAACTCTTCCATCCTTGCCTGCTGGGAACCAGTAAACACACTTTGTGTAATCGATCTTGAATTTCCAGTGCTCTCCCGTTCCCGGTGCGACCATCTCCATCAGATATCCCGTGTGCCTGGACTCCGGCAAAGGCGTAGCGGCGGCCGGATCAGACGAGAGCCGCACAGTGCCATTATATTGCAGATCGAAAGAGCCGTAGTTTTCAGTTGCGGAAACTTGCTGTGCCAGAGTCCGAGTCCGAAAGACCACTTTCTGCCCCTCCATGATCACGGCGCTGAAATATGTCTGGCCGTCGATTTTAGACTCGTATGTTAGGGACACGAGCGTATATGGTCCGACTTGTGCCCGAATCATATCCCATCTTGCGCTGATCTGTGCCCACGGGAACGAGTGCCAGTTGCGCTCCCGGCCTCCGATACCATTATGGAGAACGAAAGGAGTACCGCGGATAGTGAGATTGACCTCGACAACACCAACGGGGACACTCTCTACCCACCATAGGTATGGAGCAAATTTGTTGTCGCCTTGCAGGTCGGGATAGATGAGTCCGTTGGGGTACACAGGTGGAGATATCGGGCTGAGGGTGAAGGTGCCTTGGATATTAGCGGATTTGATGAGTACAATTGTACGCGAAAAGTCCTTGGCTGCCTCGATTGTCCAGTTCAGCCCGGATGTGCCGTTATACCAGGTTACTATAGTCATGTCGTTACAGACCTTGACCGTCGAGACGTCCGCCCACATAGACTCCATAAACCTGGTGCCGTTGGGCCAGACGGCTGTGAGCAATGCGCGTTGGGCACCAACGGTGCCGACCATCAAGCCACGGGTCACTGCGACTTTTGGTCAGCATAATTCCCTCTTAGGCAATGTCTCACGCGTAGCATGTCTCTATCCGCGAAACATGCCTCAGAACGGTATGAAAGGACTCCGGAATGGACTCACGGGTAAAAGCCATGGCTGATTGCCCGTCGGCGGCTGCCCCCTCGAATGACCAGTCTTCGCCAACGGTGGCATTGAAGCCTCCGGTCTTTGGGCCGTCGAAATGGGTTAGGGGGTTGTCGACCATCGACACACTGCCATTGACGTAGGCACCGGCGAGAGCGGTATCAACAGAACAATTTATCGGTTGGCAGGGCGAAGCAACTGCAGCCGTGACCGCAAGTAAGCTGAGTAGATACTCTGATAGCATCGTGGGCGGAAGTTAGGGTGGATTTGATGGAGAGCTGGTGTGCTGTTAAGTTATAGGGTGATAGGTGGCGAGAAAGGAGCATACTTACCTGAGAACTCGAGCACGATGGAGTCTATCTATATAGCAGTGGCCTTGGTAGGTAAGTATGTAGTATTAGGAGCCATAGACATCACTGATATCATCAACTGGGCATTCGGGCTGTGGGATAAGGAAGACGTTGCCTGAGACTGCTTGGTTACTCCTTTGGGAAACACTCGAAATCGTTGTATGAATGTGTTGCCCTTCCATTTGGGGGTACTAAGTTAAGGTAGGTTAGCAGACGCGCGGCGTGCTCCGGGATGATTGATCCCCTGCGTAATCGGCGTCGCTATGGTAAATCTTATGTGCCCATCCTAGATAGAAGATGCCAGGAATGTCGGTCTTTTTCAGCATCTCATTCAACTTAATTATTCTGTAGTACGGGACGTCCGTAACGTTAGCTCGGTCCGGGGCCCACTGTTACTGGTTTGGTGCCCTCCCTGCCGGGGGGTAACAGTGGGTCCCTGGCCGAGCTAACGTTTGTAATCCCGGCAGAGGAGTACCCCGAATTGATTCGATATCTCTCGTAAGTTTCCTCATTCGGATTAGCTAACGATCACCGCTGCAAGGCGCGTTAATGGCTTACTAGTAATGCATGGCTTCCAGGTTCTTCTCATGCACTGCGCCCCGGAGGTTACGTATTTTCCGGGCTGCACGACCCGGCCGTGGCCTGTGTCGTATGTTGCCGTTTTCAATCAAAACTCTCTGCATTTATTCCGACAACTCCTGCTATTTCCGACCTCTCTCACTCATATTCTAAGTAGTACTCGATGCCAGCCCAAATGTCTCCACACATCTCTGAACCGGGTGTTCCTAACCCGCCATCCAATGGCCCTGCCAAGAAAGGCCGGAAATCGAAGGGCAAGTCTCGCTTGGGTTGTTCCACATGCAAGGAACGAAAAGTCAAGGTATGAGGCTGCCAGATGCCGAGAGCCGAGAGCCACACGGTCTCCCATACTGGTGCTTTGTCAACACTCGATAATCTCCCGAGCACTGCAACCTGGAAGATAGCACAGCCTTCTTGGATCTTCGGTACTGTCGCTAACAAGCACCACTGCAGTGCGACGAACTGCGTCCGGCCTGTTCGCAATGCAAGACCTCGGCTCGTCGGTGTGCATACCCGATCAGAGCTTTGCCAAAATGGCAAGGCCAGGTCGTCACATTCCCCTTGTCAACTTCCAGTTCCTCTGAGCGGGAGACTCGGACCACAGGAGTCGAAGGCCAGGTATACACCGTCCACGCTGTGGAGGGCTCCACGGCAACCGACATTGCCATCCCACCCATACTCTCAGGGCCTAGCCAATCATTTGATATTCAAGATGTCTTCCTCTTGGTGCACTTTACATCAACTACGAGCAGTATTTTGCTTGGGAGCCCATCACTGTGGGCGAGAGATGTAACGCAGCTGGCCTTCAGGGTACGTTTAGAACCAGAGCGCTTATTTAACTACTTGCACCGGCTGGGGTGGATCACCGTAACCCGCTTCTAACTAACCGTACATCAGAACGACTTCCTGATGCACGCCATCCTCGCCCTGTCCGCCCGCCATCTTCAGGAACATCGTGACTGTCCAGGATACTATGACTACAAGCTTCTCGAAAGCGACCACTTACAAAAGGCGCTCACGAGCTTCCGCAGCGCTGTTAACGCCAACGTTGTTTCAGGCCATGATGCCCTTCTCGCTACATCGTTTCTCCTGTTCTTCCACGCCTGTGCAGATGTTACGAGCGGCGCAAACCTGTCGCAGCCATGCGAGGACACTTCATTTACCTTTCTCCGAGGACTCCGATCCCTCGTCATTGATAACTCCCACGTTGCTCACAGCGGTTTATTTAAAAGCCTAGTGGCGAAACCTCACTTGCTACCACTCGTCCTCCCACCGGCCGTACCACTGCAGGGACCTGGTGCGGTCCTTATGCGCCTTCTTCGTAATCTACTGCAACGATCACCGTTTATGGAGAACCAAGAACTGTACATCGAAAGGATAGAATCCCTCACATCCTACTTCTCCTTACTGGAAGGACAAAGTAACGATACCAAGACACTGGACGAACTCCTTATGTCCTGCCTAAGGTGGCAGGTGTTTTGCTCTGCAGAATATGTCGCTTTGGTTCAGGGACACGATATCATTGCCTTGACAATACTGGCGCACTACTATGCGGTAGTAGGATATTTGCTAGCCGGGGCCAAGGACAAGTGGTGGTGGTTACGGAGGAAGCCGATATATATGGTGCAAGCTATTAGAAAATACGTCGGCCCTGACTATGCTTCTTGGACGGAATGGCCACGGATGATCGCCCGGAGATGTGAAGAGACAGGTTGATTTAAAAGTAACAATGAGTCTTCAAAGGCTCACCGCAAGACAAATAAGAAACCTATTCTCCGCGTCATCCATCGATCGATACCATCTGCTGTGATGTGAAAACACCACGCGAAATGGCCCGAGCTTTCCGCTAGTGGGTGTGCACACACAAATTTTGTACCACGAATCCTCCAATTTCCTCTTTTCAACCTACCCGCCTTATTACGAAACTACTGCCGAGACTCAAAATGCCCGACACGTTCCATCTCTTCCCGCTCCTACCACCGGAGCTCAGGGAAATGATATGGGAGCTCGCTGTCCGCCCAGCCGTTTCAGGCGCACACATCTTCAGTATCTGCGATCAGCTGCACAACTACACGGGACCCGGGAAATCTCCTCCTCATTCCAGGCTTACCATCCAGTTGGCCCGTTTTGGCACTTTGGTGCTCCACGATGCCTGGCAAAGACTACTACATTCACGCGCGATTTACTAGCGGCGACGCCTACCTCGTGGCTGCGCGGTAACCCCTCGGCCTATCTCATCGACAGCGGACTCTGGTCAGCATGTAGAGAGTCGCGCCGCATCATAGATAAGGCGTTTCGGCGTCCAGAACATCATGGACACGATACCTCTTGGAATAGTTCAACTTCAGACACGGATAAGAGCAGTAACGGTCTCTTCGCACTGCCAGCGATCACCTCGTTCGCCACAAGAGAAGGCAACGTGCGGCGTTTCCTAACCGTCAAGCCGGGTCAGAATCTGTTTATCCTCTAGCCGTTTGACCTTTCCCAGTTTCATGACACAGAGCTAAGATGGACCATCCCCTTCTATGTCCGGGACAACCTCGAGAGCTATTGCTATCATGGTGCTCTTAAACGCCTCATCGCCTTGAAATATGACTCCTCGTGGGACGGGGCGCGCCTCGAGCGCCACCCAGTCATCCACCATCTGAGCCCTTACATTGCTGTGACGGGGCTGGCGTTACATACGCTAATGCAGGGAACTGCTACAACTGCCCGCTACACCAAAAGGTATGTGCAAGTTGACTAACCGTTAGTCATCTTGCTAGTTCCCACTTATTACCAACCCGTCACAATTGCGGACGAGGGCATCTCGCACTTCTGGCTCGTCGACTACCGCATCAAGCGGAAGACAAAACTAGAGCCAACAAACCACGTGCAGGCCGAGACTGGGAGCGACGGACAGCCTCGCACAAAGCGCAAGGTATTTTGGGGAAGCGATCGTCGGTATGTCGAGGTTCTGCCCCACGGATGACGAATGGGAACTTGAAGGAGTTGAGCAGGATCCCGAGGATATCAGCTGCTATTACAGCATTGGCTCGTGGGGGTTTCTCGAGGTGCTTCGGGAAGATTTGGAAGATTATGAAGAGGGTGAGTCGCTGGGAGAGTGGAGCCATTTGGATCACTTCATGAGCTTTGGGGTTCTTGCTTGTGATTATTTCTGAGGCGCGAACCATGGGACGCCCGCGTTGTCGCTAGATTGAAAATGCGTCAGCTTGTCAGGCATCAACTCCCTGCACGTCAAGGATGTTCTCCTCCGCTCCGCTGGCCCCCTTGTCAAAGGATACAAGTCAAGGCAATCATGTATGAGGTACCTACCATATGGCCGTACCTGCAGAGGCGCTGGGTCTCGCAATAGGGGCACATAATGCGAAGGGCTTGGAGTTCACTCATAAACCAAGAATACAAAGCCAATATTTGTGCCTGGCAGGCACCAATGGAAGACAGACAATACTACGTACGCGTCAGGTTTTATTCCCGGAGCCGGAATGCCCCAGGCAGCAAACCAAGGTGGTATTGGTCTTCGGCACCTGCCAAGAACGGAATCTGATCCGCTGAGGATTGCGGGGAAGGGGGGTTGCCTGGCATGAAAAGCGGCGGAGGATCGGTTTCGCGGGTTTGGGACTCGCGGTTTCCCTTTTTCCCTGAGCTTCATGCCCGTTGTGCTGCAATTGGCGTTGGTAGGACGCACAAACTCCGAAACCTACCCTCGAGATTTACAACAGAGTCGGGTGTGACGTTGAAAAAAAGTTTTTTCTCAACCTACTATTACACATGCCGTGCAGCATCAGGCTAGGCTCATTGCCCCTGAGAGGTAGAGGCCATCTCTAGTGCTGTGACTGCAAGTGGGTCGGTTCGTGATGTGCGTAGGTAGGTTTGAGCGTCGCGGGAATATGTGTCTGCTGTGATATAGAAAGCTCTATTGGAGGAAGGGTTTGGCAGGGCTTTTAGGGGAAGTGCGGTGGCACAGCGCCAAGATATTGGTTACACAAGCCGGCCAGGCCGTTCGGTAGATGATCATGGCCCCAACTGGACAGTTTATTTATGCCTGTGCTTTAGGCCCTTCACCTATTATCGGCTCGCTCCAGTCATCTTAAGATTCGGTTCATGCGGCCCTGACAGTTGTCGGGTAACACAGAGAGCGAACAGCCAAGGACAGGGGGGGCTGGCGCCCGGTAAAAGCAATTAACCGCGAGGCAGGCTGCAAGGCCTCTCACTTTTGAGAGTCACACGCCGGCGCGTTGACCTGGAGACAGCTTGGGTCAGCAGCAGCGACCGCGCTTGGATGCCGCGCCTGCCAATCAAACCGCACTGCCGCCTCACCTGCTGGCGAAGCCCCCGGCGGTGAGTCAGCTGTGGCCCGAGAATTTGGGCACACAGACATGGGTACCGCCCGAGGCATTGTATGGATCTGAGGGCCGTTGGTTTGTTGATGCCGCGGGTGTGGCTTCGCTGGCTGCCTGACAGGCTGCCAACTCAAGCTCCTGAGGCACAAGTCGTCCGAGTTTCACTGTTGAGGTTTAAAACAAGGCCCCCCAGCGCTCAAATCCAGACCACCTTGGATTCTGCATCTCCACGCACAAACAACTTCATTGAATTGACACACAAAATCTACACCTTCATCACAAAAACCGCCTCCAAAACAACACCCAACTGAATCATCGCAACCGCATCACCACCCCTCAAAAACATCATGCATTTCTCCCGCAGAAGCTCCGACGCCGCCTCCATGACGTCGCAATCATCCTCCTTCCTCAGCGAAAAGCCCACAAGCCGAAGTCTCACAAGGCGACTCAGTCTTCGAGTAGCACGCTCAAGCTCACTCCTCGTCCGTATGCTCGACGCAGAACATAGATCGAGGCGGTCCGGGCCGCACGCAGACAAGCCCGACACAACTGTCCATGATCGGTTATACCGCGCGTATCCTATGGCGGCTGTTGGGCGGTTTTAAGACTACAGATCGGAATGGGATGTTAGAGGGATATTAGACTAGGGACAAATTGTGACTGGGATGGATTTGGGATATTTTGGGCCGGCATAGCACTGTTTTATTTGTCAGATTAAGATACTAGTACCTTTGGCTAATCGCCTGCTGGGTCTTTGAGTTCGACTTGTTTTGGGAATTTGGAGTCACGGGATTGTAAACATACCTCTTCAATTAGTCACCCCCATAATATTTTCTGCCCAATTCTGGATTTGTCGCAGTCCAGTTCAGCTTGAACATTTCCTATCTGTAGGTGCAACTTTCTCCAACGTCGAGTCTGACGGATAACCGACCTGTTTGGTGTCATATCGTCCTCAGGAGAAATCATCAGAGCCGGGCAATAAAAGCATGCGCCTAGAGAGGGGGTAATCGGTAACTGAATAACGAAAGCGTAGGAATGCCCTGATGGAGAAGTGCGCGCTCTGGCAGGATCAAATACTACAGGGAACTGAACTCAGGGCGTTGTATCCTCGAACAGACCTCAAGTAATCGATCGTGTTTAAAATGTAGCTGAGGTCATGTGTCTTGCGATGCAACACCGAATTAGCCTTGCTCCCCAGGAGACGGTGAAAGATTTGGAATATTCTTCGGAAGGAGTGAGTTATAATGTCATGGGAGACGAATCTGGGCACACGAAATTCCCATTTTCGTACCGTACCAAGCGGTTGACAAAATAAAACGCACTCACTACCTCGCCGGTACCTTGCCACGTATACGATTCTAGCTAAAAGGGAGGTACATTCTTTGTACTACTACCCAGTCATCTGACCGTCGTGGGCTAGCAATTCGGCCATCCACACTATCATAGAATCCGCCAGCTTATTTATCATAAGGATAGTTACAGCCTTCTTCCAGGCCTCAATTATCAAAACCTTTAGATCACAGCCTAAGCGAAAATTTGTCTTGATATACTGCTTTACAGCGCGCCAGCAATTTTTTGATTGGTGAGTGGAAACTGGATGAATGTTAGGGGGTCTGTTAGTGGGGTACGGCACGCGCCACTTCGTGAGTGCGTTTTATTTTGTCAACCACTTGCGTACCTACCCACTGGTAACACGGCTCTACGTTCAATCCAAGAGACAGCCAAGGTTGGGTTCCTACTAGAAGCGGCTCTCGTCAAGCTCACGACGGCCCATAATGACAGCAACAAGGTAAACTGCTCATTGTTCTTAGCCGGTAGCATCCGAAATCATTTGGCTGCTGGTTGCGGGGTTCGACGTCCTCCACCGCAGCCGATCGCAAGTACCGGGAACGGATTGGGCACCATTCATTACGCCCGCAGGAAGGATTTTGAAGCAGAACAGCCATATATCGTTTCGATTAATTTCCAACCGAATTGGAAGGCAAAGCAGTCTGTATGGGCTACTTAAATACCCAAGCAAGCAAGCTTCAAGTTCGTATGGCTGTTGACCAGATTGTTGACATTCGACGCCATGAACCTTCAGCGTAAGGTCGCAACGGCTGTCGTTTGGACACTTTCCGTGTTTGGAGCGTCATGTATGCCCTAGCCCGGAAGCCTAGGTGCCAACTCCTTAGCAGCCACAAACAGGTTCGATGTCGTGCCGCGCCTTCCTCCCGCAGCCAGACACTCCATTCCAATTCATGCACGGTTCGCCAACATCTCAACTAACCAGCCAGGCAACCCTTGCACCAATAGCAACTTCCGGCCTCCAGTGTACGAGTTTGACAACCTGACAATCTCCAAGTATTTCCGCAGCGAGAACGACCCGCAGGAAAAGTTCTGGTTTTCCACTGTCAACTTCACCCTGCGCGATGTGGCCAACAACTACTCGTTCCACTGCCAGTGGGGACCCAGAAACCCGCAGGCTGGGCAGAGCTGGGAGACACAAGACTGCACGCCCGATGCAGGTCCTATTCCCGACCCTTCCCAGGCCGTCACAATGCTGAACCTATGGCCCGAGTATATCTTGATGAACAAGTCGGATCAAGATCCCCTCCGGCTCGTCCAATACTGGTACTGCGACATCGTTAACGGATCCTACCCCGACGTGTACCAGTCCAGAGCCGAGCTGTTCCTCGGTGTCACATGCCCGGACAGGGGGAGAATGGATACCGAATACCCGTGTGTTGTGTCAACACGGCTCCCCGTATCCGTCAAGGCCCAGTGGCAGCCCCGTGGCGCTCTTCCCGGAACACCGAAGCTCGTTCCGCGACCAATGCAAGCGCCGCCACCCGCGAAGGGCCTCAGCCCCTTGCCAGAGACCGACTGCACAGCAATGTCCTTTACGCATCCCGAATGGGAGCTGTCAAGGTCCTCGTACATCCCCTGGCGGAACTGGGATGGGAACTACACGGCGGGGACAGTGAAGCTCAACCTAACAAGCCGCGCAACAGGAAATCACGTCCAATGCCAGTTCGGGGGGTCCAATGTGAGGCAGCGCGACGAGTTCTGGGTGCTCGACTGCTCTCCCGACTCGGAGCATCCGCAGCACCATTCGATCTTCAACGTGGAAATATACATGGAGGGTAGGTTGCTCGTCGTTCGAGAAGACTGGATTTGCGGCGATATTCGCGGGTCATACTCGTAAGTTGAGTTGGGATTCCGGCATGATCTGCGTCGGTGCGAAGCTGACGTTGTCAACCACCTGCTTAGAACCAACTTCAGCGCGACCTCCTCCACGTATCTGACCATCTACCCGGCTGACTCGACCGCTTCCGTGTACACTGCCGAACCCATGACCATCAGGGGGATGCTGACCACGCCCGTCTCCCTCACCCCGGCCCCCATCCCGCCACCACCGGGCTCGACGAATCCAAGCTGTCTCGCAACCTCGCAGCGCGCCAGCGGCGCGGTCTGGACGGCGACCCGCTTCTTCTACCAAACAACGACACTCAACTACACAACTTACGCATACAGCGGTTCGTCGCCATGGAACCGAACGCTAGCGCTTGAGCTCCGGAACGAAGCCACGGGCGTCACGCAGTCGTGCGTCTTTGACGACCCCATCCTCGACAACCCCGTCGACCGGTGGTGGCGGTGCGGCAACGCGCCCAATCCGCACGCATCTCCCCAGCGCGCCATCGAGACCTACATCCACTGGAACAGCTCGACAAGCGAGCTCCGCTTCAACCAGACGTGGTACTGCAACGACACGCCGTCCGGCGTCGCCTTCAAGATCACAGGAGAAGGCAGCCTCCGGGCGCGCTACGACAGCACCGTGCTGTGCGGGTCGTCCACCAGCACCGTGTACAATTATGGGTGCCCGAGCTTTTTTGCGCCCAACCCGTGCAACATCACCTTGTCGGCACGGTGGTGCTCTCTCGGTGCCGACCGCGAGGGCCGCGGCTCAGCCACCATGTGGTCCACCCGCCCCATTGCCTTGCAGCGCCTGCCCGACAATGCCCTGACGTCGCCGGACCCGGACCCATCGCAGTGGAGCTGCACGGTGGCATCGCTGGGCCGAGGCCCCGTGGTGTGGACGCTTCGCGCCCGAGACTACCTCGCGTTGACAGCCTGGTTCGGCCACTGGAAGTCGGACCAGACGTACACGAAGCTGCGCTTCGACCTGAGCAGCTCCGTGTTTCGGGACCGGTCAGATGGGAAAGGTGGCAGCGGCGGCGTTGTACGCGACGTCGGCATCCAGTCGAAATACAGCGAGTACGGTGCCGGGGACTTGACGCCGTGGCTGCGCGGGTTCAATCCGACGGCCACGTTCCGGTCCTTGAACCGGAATTCGAACTCTTACCGCGACATCGGCTGGGATTTTTACAACGTCTTGGATTGGCAGGTTCGTTTCGACATTACAACGGGATATATGGAGCTGAACCATTCGTGGTACTGCGATGACAAAGACCCGTCACGGCCGTGAGTATCTTCTCTCTCCTCTGTCTTACTGTATTCAAGACGGTGCGTGAGCTGATGGTGTGTTTAGGATTGTGTTCAATGGTGTCTGGAATGGCTATATACTGCTCAACTGCACGTATAAGTTTGGGAGGGAAACGCCTGACTTTGAGGATGGCATTGTCTGCTTGCCTGTTGGTGGTGATGCTGTTGTAACTCCGGTGGTGACACACCGCGCTACCAGTAGCCCCATACCAGACCCTTGATATATCAAACTTCAGCTTGATATTGACCAAATCACACGCGGAACTAGGAATAGACACAGTGGAAACTGAGACATAATATCTGGGGTTATTATCATAATAGCAATATACGCCATACCTACTGACCTGTATCGCTGCAGTGCAGTTCGAAGGTCCAAGTTTTCAAGTCCATCCAACCAAGGGGGAACATTTGTTCCGGAATGTCCCCCCCCGCATTCTACGATAGACTCAACCATCATAATGCTATGAGGCCTTTCACGATGAGTATCGGGTACTCCCACATTACGCAACGCCATGTCCAAATATAATCGAGGCCTTCCACCATGCAGTCAAGGCCTGTAATGTGATACACGAGGCGGACGGATTATTGTTACGGGACAGCACTGTGTGAGATTTCCACTATACATTTCGCCACGGAAAAGGGAGATCCATCTTTTCCTTTGTATGATAGAAGAAGGTTCACGTCCGCACAACCACCCAGGCTACTGGAAGTATAGGCAGCAATATACTCTCAGCATTTTGCCCACCTAGTAATTCTCGGTCTGTCGGACTAGGGTTAATTTCCCTTGTAGTTGAACTTCCATCCCGAAGCTCTGGCACAAGAGAATAGTTGCTTATTCCTTGATCAGTACCTGCCCACAGAGGATTCTACATTCGGCTCCCACTAAGGCAGGCCTTGTCTTCCAAGTTTGGAGACACTTCTACGAATCGGCGGTGTGTTGCGCGCTCAGGATGCCTTACCATTCATAGAGGCCTAGTTTGATACAAAGTCATCCCTAGGTTTCCGGCGCTACAGAAATAATGCCTTACCATTCGTGCATAAGCTGCGTGGGGATTTCTCAGTGCCTTTGGAGGTTCGCACCGAGCAGGAGTACTACGTACGAGTCCATACCTACGGAAAGAGCAACTAGTGTTTTGTTTCTTCCTTCCATCCTTTTCCTTTTTTCCTTTTCGGTTTCTATTTGCACCGTGCCTCTCGTGCAAAAGATATCTTTGTACAGCAAGGCGCACAATAAGTCTTGATCTTGGAGGCAACGATGCATTCGTAAGAAGCCCATTTTAATATACATAAGGCGGTATTGGATTCATCCAACGCCTGTAGTGTACCCAAGGTGCGGTGCAAATACCAGAGGCTATGGTGCAGAGATCTTCTTTTTACCGGAGGCTCCCCACGAGCACATTGGAATTCACCCCCCACTATGAACTTACCCCTTCCACTCACCGCATTTCCCATCCCAGCCCATCGCAATTCCCCCAAATCCCATATTTCCCCCCATTTGCCAAACGCATCTCCATCGAGTCCGAGCCCCCGATGCGCCCCGGAACAAAGGGACTCCCTGCTTGGAAATGAGGAATCAGGAATCATTTCGCGCTGCAGCAGGATTCTGCGTCCCCCTCCTGTCAAAGCTCGGATGGATTTTCTCTCGTGCTGCCGCAATGTCGCAACAAGGCGCCAGCACGGGATAATATGCCTGCCGCCTCGCTCGGAGTCTGTGCAACGTCGAACCCCCCAAAATATCCCCCCCTGCCTGCCAGCGGCCAACTGCAACCGGCACGGTGGTATCGCACGGGCGGAACCAACAACTGAGCAAGCCCGCTGCGCTGGAATACGGCACTGGTAGCCTGTAAAGGAGGTATGCCAATGGGATGGAACCAACGGCATATCACCTACGCACGTCAACCGGCAGGTTACGCCGGTATTACGGCCGCTGACCTGACTTTGGTAGGTATTGAATCCGTCGCAATCGTATCAAGGCTTCCATTTAAGATGCATCCGATATGATGCCGTTATAATTTTGGCTTTGCGTCCGCTTTGTCGGAACACAGCCAATTGTGTTGGAACCGAGTCCGAGTTGCTGGCAAGCCACCTGGCGGCGGAGTTGGTCACGGATCAGTATCACGAGTTGGGTCCGAGGGAGTTGGGGGCCAAACCGTGGCCAGGACAGTGGCAACGTAATGTAGGTAGGTTAGTACGAATGCGACGTTTCAAAGAGTGGCAGTTGGGACGAACCCCGCGTCTGAAGAGACTGCTCCCACCCCGTACTCGCTCAAATGGGTGGGTGACATTTAGAAGCGCCGTATCATTGCTGTGCCAGACGGGCCGCGACTGCCCCCCTTTGTGAAAACGGACGGCCGCGGTCTGACGCTGTCTTTCTCCAACTCTCCAATACGGTCATCGGGGCTGTGTGTCTTCTAGAACATGGCTATCGACTTCCTGGCTTTCCGCCGATGGTTTCACGGTCTCCAGAGCGTCGTGGATTTTACAAGCGAGATTAATAAGTGGTAGTATTCGAGCCGATCTGGCGCGCGACCGGAACATATGCGGAAAAGTCTCAGCTAACCAAACAGCTCAAGCGTTAGGAAAGTGCCGGACAACATAAGGGCGAAAAGGCCGAAAAGGATCCGTTGGTGGTGAAAGGAAACCAAGTCCGACTCCCATATTTATCCCACACTTTATGACACAATCGCCGCCTCCCAGAGCAGCGCGCTCCTCAACAAGTCTTTCCCAAATCTCCTCTGAAGACTCGTCATCTTGTCAATAATGTGACCTGTGGCGATAGACTTTGGGCCCCAGAGAGCCAGTGCAATCGAGGCCGCTCGCTCAAGCCACACGATACTTGCTTCAACATCACCTCGACGCTGGTGGATCTCGGCAATATCCTCCATTGAATGCGCGGCAATACCATCCTGGTAGAAGAGTGGCTCTGTTGGGGCGGGTGGCCCCGGAATAGGCTGCGGACGCTTTACCACGGCCATGCAGTGGTCGAGAGCCAGATCGCACTCGTCGGCTACCATGTAGAAATGCGCCAACTCATTTTCGATCATCCGAGCCTGGTCTGACTCCCGGCCAAATACTTGCCTGCACGAATTCAGCAGCTCAAGGATGATATCCATGGCAGCGTCGAACTCGCCGTTGCGGCGCAAGAGTGTGGCGAGAGAGTCGAGGAGCTTGAAGGATACTGCCCGCGACTTGCCCAGGCGGTTGCTGAAGATATCAAGCATACATTGTAGCCCCCTACGCGAGACCTCCTGGCAATCCTCGTCCCGTTGCAACTCCTGGCATATTAATGTGATTGGATGGTTGGGAGACAGGGTGTCCCTGGCCTCACTGCTCAGGAACTGGAGGAGGATCCCTCTCAGTTCCGGGCGGGCACTGGTGTTGGCCGGGGAGAGTGTGGCGAACAAGTTCCGCAAAAAGTCAAAGGGATGCGTGGTCATGGCTGCAGACGCGATACGGCCCGCTTCCGCAAAGGCCGGCCAGGCTCGCCGGTCAGGGCGGTGGTCGAGCTCTTCCATAGATCCTTGAGAGACCTTGACCAAGTAGATGGCATTCTTGATAGTGCCCCAATACTGGGTCGACTCCTGTGAAACCCTAAATCCCAGGTAGTCGTCCGGTAGGACTCCTTCAGGAATGTTACTGAGCTGCCAATCGTAGTAGTCCCGGAGACTCCGTGTGATGACGCCGAGGGACTGCGTTCTTGGGTCTGCAGCTATCTGTGGTGGCGGCGTCTCCGCCAGTCGTCTTATTTGGGCTTCGAACGTCGAAAGGTTAGGAAGTGGTGACGAGGGTGGTGATCGGTTAATCTGTCCAGATGAGGACGAGTGCTCGTCCGAGGATCCTGAGGTTGATGCCGGCGTGGAGCAGCCATTGTCTGGTGAGGAAGACATGGTTTGTGGCGAGAGGCCCTCGCTGGGGGGTTGCTGGGGGTGTCCAATCTCCTTCTCCTGGAAAGAACTTCGTTCCCCGATGAGGTCTGAGATGCCGAGGACCCTCCGGCCAGCATCGAACATATGTTGATGATGCTCAGTCGACTCGACAGGGGAATGGATGGAAGGAGGTGCTGCGGTGGCCGTATGCCGCATCCCTTGTGGAATTGACTTGGCAACTCGCAGGGTTCTACGGAGGTCTTCTTGGCTGATGCTATCTCTGTCGATTATCGGAGACCCTGCCGCACGGGAGCGGGCCCCGGCGCGGCGGACCAGTCGGTCCTTCTCGTCGCTGTTGACGTTCTTGAAGACATTCCACTCCCGGAAGCGCTTGTCGTACATACGCTTACTGCCAAGGTCGTCAGTTGTCGTGATCAGCGTCATGGTGAAGGCGCGCGACGTCGAGATGGCATGAGATGAGAAGCAAGGTACAGTCCGTGGGATGGAGGGATAAATGGCAATGACGACGAATATGACAAAATCCTACGACAATCACCGCGGTGGAGAACAAGACCCAAGACTTTGTTGAGCCAACCAGGAGATACAACAGGGTAAGGTGAGGTGAGACTCCAGCTTGGATGACGAGAGCCAACAAGCGTTGCGAAGCAGAAGACGGCGAGAGAAGGAAGGAACAATGGAGATGATGGGCAGATGGGCGAGTGCCGCTTAACAAGACAAACGTCGAGAAGCTGCATACCTTGCCGAGAAGCCATGATGCTTTCTCATGATCTCGCTAACCCGCTTGAGGGGATACTGCCTGTAGAGGTCGATGATGGTCTCACGGTGTTGCGCCCACTCCTTGGGCGACGGGCCTTGGAGCGTGCGGGATTTCCGGTCTGGGCTAGCGCTGCGCTCCGAACACGGCCCCGGCAGCGGGTGCGGCGGGCCCGACGCGGCGGACATCGCTGCTGCACGGTTCTCGGGCAAGCCCATGGTCATGGGGAGGCTCGTGGATCGCATCTCGGAAAAGGAAGGCGGACGAGAGGAGGGTGCGGAGAGCGGAGACCGGACTCGAGAATGCGAATGCAAGACCTGGGCTGCAAGAACTTGAAATGCAAGGAAAACATTACTAAAATCCGCGACAGGCCCTCCGACGCGCATGAGATTGGCCCAAACCCTTATAAGCAATTCGTCCAAAAGGCCGTAGTGGGGCCCCGTCACGTTCCACCGGCCAGTGATGGTGCTCCCTCCCGCCCAGCACCCGCCGCACCCGGTGAGACCCTGTCAACCCTGCGAGCTCCTCCGCAGCGCCGAGTGCCAACCGCGCCTGTGTGGCACAGCACTCTGCCGAACCTGCCCCAAAACCCCGAGTCCGAGAAAGAACCTTGCAGAAGCAGTAAGATTGCGGCACCACAAAGTTCCCCCAAGCCTCCTCCTTCCCGCGTCGATCGCGAAGCACCGAGCCCTCCTACTGGCTGCTGCAGCGAGGGCCCCGCATTTCCAGTCAGGCTCCTGCCACGGCGCCGGTGGACCGTCAGACCTAGTGACTGCCCCTTCCCTTTCTGGGCTCATTGCCTAAAGTTCGAGGCACGCACGCAGGTGCCCCCGTCGCATGTCAGCAACCACATCACCAACGTCGGCACTAGCATTGTCGATAAGCGCCAATACCAACCCCGATCCGGATCCGAGCCTCCAACAAGGTGCTGACGTCCCGGGAGCTGGATTCCCAAGCATCGCAGACGGGAGGGGAAAGACTCGATCTGATTCACCTCGACACCCAAATGAAGCGGGAGGCTGCCGCCGCGGAAACGGTTTTCGGGAGTTTCATCGTCACCATCATCACGCGGATCTCGGGGGCGCGGGGGAGTGGAATTCAAATGTGGTAGCATTCGGGGCGCCAACGATCTTGTGATCTCCATCTTCTAGTACGCTTACTACGGGTCCGGCCGGGGCAAGCCTGCAGCACCTAATTCCTCCCGTCCATTTTCCTCCGCCGACAGGAGACACGACGCAAGTCGCCGAGAAGATGCCCGCAACGACATGAAACCGTCTGCTTCTCCCTGCACGGGTCTTTTCAGTCCGGCCGTCGCTTCGGGGATGGTGCCCTTCGACTCGGAAACGAAGGGTGGACGGCATCCAAGCGAGAGTGGGAATGGGGTCACGATGCAGCGCTGATGGGTGTCGAAGCCAGCTTCGGACTGGCGGACCCGCTACTTCGATGACTGAGCCCATGCGGGCGGGCGTGTTGGTTTATCTATGCAGCCGGCCGACGCTCAATCAAGGAGATCTTTGCCGTCCCGATGGTTCTTGACGGCATCGAACAGAGCAGTGACGATCGACAGGAGCCTGTGCAAGGTCACAGAGCTGTCAGTTTTGGGAATCCCGAGCTGCGGAAGGGATGCTGGTTTCCGCGGGGGATGCGGCGGGCACGGTGGGAGGGGAAGCAGGACACTCACACTTGAATTGCTGCCCATACCAATAGTGTGATCAGGGACTTGGATCCAGACAGGTTCATGCCCAGCACCCCGGCGAGACCGACTCCGGCACCTGCGAGCAGCAAGTTGGATATGCAGCTGAAAAAAGTAACAATCTGCTTGCGCCAGTGCTGTTCGCCCTCGGTCAGGGTGACCTTGGGTTTCTCGGCTTGCAGCAGAATCAGAAAGAGGACGATGTTTGTCACCAATCCGAGGACTCCCTGTTCAGCTTCGTCAGAATATCTGCACCGTTCATGCAGCCGCTGGCAGCCAAAAGAGGGGCGGAAGAGAAAGGATGAACACACCACTACAAGGCAGCTCATGGAAAGCGTATGCAAGCCGGCCACGTCAATAAGCGCCGTCTCAGACGCGTAGCCAGGCAAGCCAGACGACAAGAGCACCTGTTGTGAGCTAGCACCGTGACAGGGGCCCGCACCACGTCTTGCTAGACTCATCCAGATCTCTTTGCTGGCGTTGTAGACATATGCGCCAGCTCCGGCGGCAGCAAGACCAAGGTGGGCGAGGATGCAGAGCACGTGTACTAGCTTCCATGCGAAGTTGTTGGTTCTATACATGGTGGATGCTGTCTTCCAAGAAACCTGGAACCAGCCGATGATGCTGAGGTGAGGGCAGGCAGGCCTGAGGATTGAGGATTTGGAGTGCTGATGACAGACGGGAGACGGCAGACGGATTTGGGGCCGGACCGGGAGTTGGGTGTCGGGATTCGGGACGAGGCGACAACGATATCTTGGCTCCGCACAGACAATCGGGTGGCAGGCAACCTGAGATGATGATGTCCTGGCGACAAGGGTGGGCAAACAGCGTTGTTGTTGGTGTTGGCTGGCGATGCGGACACGGGATATATGAATGCAATATCGACACTCAGACCCCGACGAGCATCTAGATCCAAATCAGTAGCAACTGGTAACGGAGGGCAATCCAAACGCACTGTGGAGGCGGGCGGGAGGGCGGCCGGGGCTAGGCCGAACCAACACGGGGATCCATTAGGCTGCCACTTTTACCACTTTTACCACTGGTTCGAGCCTCTGCTGGAACGAACGGAGCGGGCGGCAAACACAAGAACCACAAGGGACCTTCCCCTCCGTCGACAGGGACTCGCCACCATTCCCCTCACTGCCACCAAAACAGGACTTAGGACTTTCGTGCTGCTCACGTTGCTGTCAGTCGCGGCGTTGGTCCGAAAAAGGACCTAGCCTAGCCACATTGTTGACAGAACGTACAGCCTCAGCCCCAATCCCCGCCCGCCTTACCCCCAAAACGACGGGAGTTGGGGGGTCAGAGGGGCTCCCGTTCAGGGGACATCCACGAGGGGCTCACACCTGAGTCAGCGGACAGCCAGCCCTATGGTCCCGCGCGGCCCCACTGAGCTCGTGCGCCATGAGATCCCAAATCTGGGGTCCAGTGCCGCGCCATCGCTAAGGTACAGTACTGATGCGCCTGCGCCTGCACCCAGCACCCAGCACCCGACCGCGCGAACAGCGAACGGGCAGCGAACTCCCAACTAAGCCATGATACCGATTCTTCCAGATTATTTCCGATTCCAAAGGCTGGAGCGCCTCAGATCGAAATAACACCGAACCACACTGAAGCACTGACTTACTGATGTGATTTGATTTGATGCACGCTATTACGGGAAGGAAACCCGTCGATACTGTGACCTTGTTGGATGCTGCATTCCCTCCGCTGCATCCGGGCCGCGCTGCGAGCAATGCAACAAGCAGCGCCAACTTTGACGTTGGCACTCACCGTGGTTTGTGCACTTGGATCACGTTGGCACGGCAGTCGCTGTGAATAGCATCGCAATTGGCCTATTCCAGATCAAGGTTTAATTTTCGCCCCAACCTGCCACCCTGCCTTTCCAGCCAGTGCCGCTCGCGGACAGGCTATCACAACGGTAACGTCACGGATGGGAATCCTTCTTTGTCCCGCCGCCCTTCGCCCCAGGGCCGTCTGCAGGCCCGGGACCCAACGGGATGGGTCCCGGGAGCTGGGATCGGGCGCGTCTGCATCGCCTAGCACGGAGCAATGGGTGGTCTTGGCGTTCGATTGGGCAGGACAGTCGCGATGCTCGCTGCTACCTAACCTCGCGAGATTGGAGCTCACCTCGAGACAATCTACCACGATGCAAAACACACAGTCGCACCAATCCGCGACAGTGCACGGCGCCTTGACAGCCTTGAAACAGCGTGCAGATAAGTCACTGAGCCACGGTGCAGTAAGCAGCGTAACACACGAAGGATCTAAGTTGAGCGAGATCTAGCGGACGAGGAGTCACCGTACTGCCGAATGCCTCCCAGCACCGAGCGCCTAAATCCGCGTCGTACAGGGATCCGTACGCCGAGCCAACCAAAACGGTGGGTGCCCTCCATGATGGTGGGTGAGGTGCGACGTAGTGGGTGCCGTTTCTTCTCCTCCGCCACCAGTCATATTTTGCGCTTTTCTGCGAATAGTGATGATTAGATGACTGCAGTTACGCTGGGTGCTGCACATCAGGTGTGCCGGCGAAGTAGGTAGGTGGTGAGTAGCAGGAGGTGAGGTGAGTGAGGCCGTGCCGTGCGGTGGGGAACGGGGACGGCGGGGAGGGAGAGGGGGATCTAGTGCCGGCCGCCCACGGAGATGATCTCCAGCCCTAAGGCAAGCGCTAAGGCGTGGGAGCGCACAACCTCCAGTCGTACCTGGCTCCCCGTGCTCTCCTTCCACGAAATCAAGCCCAGCTCCAGGCACCAAAATTCGGGCCCCACGCTCCCGTCAAGACGTGCTTTCCCGATCGGTCCCGTCCACCGTCGGGGGTTGGCGGCCAAAACCAACGGCACAGGCGCGGATTGGTGGCCACATCATCTCCCAACGGTTCGCTGCCTGGGACTGGACGTTTTCCATTGTCTCGACTGACTGCAAGGAACCTCCAGCTCTCGCCTTGCGCCCACTAATTTTGGGACCGTTTCCAGGCTCGTCGCAGTCACGGGGAGGTCCTGGTGCGCCGTACAGTGCGCCTGCCCCCCGACCCCACCCCCGGATTGGCCCGAGAAATGCGCCTCGACCATCTGGCCCATCGGGGTGTGCCCCATGGCGTTTCGCCCTACCAGGCTGTCTTGCCCGCGCCGTGCGAACCGCAGCAGCCGCCAAGAGGCCGCACAGATCCAATCACGACACCCACCCGGCGATCTCCAAGAACCGATGGATCATTCCTCACACAACCGGTAGCAACCGAGTACCGAAACGGCTCGAATGCGTGAGGTCATCGACGCTCTCCATCGCAGAAAGTTGCTGTCGGTGCCGCTCGCTTGCGCCAGATTTGGCCAAGCAAGCCGCCAACCTCCGCCACACCCTTGGAGGTTTTGTTTCGTCTCATTTCTCTGCCTTCAATTGTTTTCGCCCGCCTGTTCGAGACGATTCCTTCCTTCGCGCCCGCGTCCGTTAGGTGACTCGGGTTGGTGTCCAACAAACGGCGTAGCATGCGCTCCCTCACGAAGTTAGCAGGGCGCGATGCTCCATACGACATACGACACACCGCATACCTCGTCAGTGATTCAGATGGATTGCTCGCCGATGGCAGCCTGTGGCGGTGACTTTGCCCACTCGGGACATATCCTACGGGTCTTAGCCGCAGCACGCCCTCTCACCCAGCCACAGAAAGAAGTAATTCGGGACATGAAACTCAGTGCCGTGGCTGACGTGATGTATGTAGCCGTGAGGGACAGGCCATCCCGCCGGGAATTAACTTCATTGATAACTTCAGCAGAATTCCTCTTGAGCTTACATACAGTGCCTTAGTCCGCATCTTGATGTTCCTTCGCACCACCGAACTGACGCCATCCATCCGGCCCGCACCTTCTTACCTTCCATCCACCACGCCGCGATGACCTCCATATTTTCCCAATGGCCGAGCTCTGTCCTCGGCCAACAGACGGTGCTCCGCCTCAGCAGTCTGATGTTGACCAGCTCTTCAAACTATCACACGCTTCCCAAAGAGACTGGGGAAGAGAGCCTTGATACAGGAGCACCGCCAACTCCCCACCAAGACTGGTGCCGGATCAGGGCCAACGAATATGGCCAGCAACAATGCCACGGCTGTAACGAGATCTGCTCGCTCATGCGATGGGGAGAGGTGCAGCGGAGACGGGACCCGGCCTTTGAAGGCCGCTCACAGGCACGCCTCTTCCACTCCAACTACAGAGAGCTCGACATGTGTGCCACCCGATCTGGGTGTGACACCTGCCGGACCATGCGCCGTGCGTTCCTCCTGGCGCAGATCACAGGGTCTGGAGCCCAGAGCCTCGAGTGCCCAGACCAACAGTGGCCCGTTTACGCTGCACTAAACATTTGCCACTCAGGAGACAGCCTCCTCCTTTCCGTCGAGTCCCCCCATGCCACCCTCTTCAGCGCCACTGTACCACTCAGACACGAGAAGCCTCCCGTAACCAGCGATCCCACGCGGGCGGGCGGGCGACTTCGGGCCGACTTCAGCGAGCTTCGACAGGTCGTTCTAGACTGTCATGCGAATCACGACTGCTCCTGGAAGTACCGTTGGTCAGATCAGAACCCCTCTTGGCTGCTGGAGATCCTCCCGAACAATGAAGCACGACTGGTCAAGGGCCTGGCACAGCCTGTCGAGTATGTTGTGCTAAGCTACTCTTGGGGCGATCCTGCGACGATGCCTGCGGCGGAGTGGGCGAGAATCAAGGCTGCCGCCACACAATCAAAGAACCGCGATGGGCAACCGGTCGTCGAACGCCTTCACCCCTTTTCTCGATGGGACCTTCCCGAAATCATGCAGGACGCCATCACCATCACCGAGGGGCTAGGGTTCCGATACATCTGGATCGACAGCGTGTGCATCCCTAAAGGCACCAACTGGGATACAGAGGCGTCGGTGATGCATGAGGTGTATGGCAACGCCGTGTTCACATTGGCCGCCTCGTCGTGCACCAAGGCCACGGAGAGTATGCTCCACGACAGACTAGCGTGGAAGCATCGCAGCAAGGCCTGTAAGCTGCGAGGCATGTGGTTGCTTGACAACCAACCATCACTCGACGAGGTGCGACTGGGATCACCAGTTTCACAGCGCAGCTGGACACTCCAAGAGGAGCGCCTCTCCCCTCGGATTCTCTACTGGGCTAGTCAGAGATGGTACTGGTCATGCCCGGAACGCCAAGTCGCAGAACTTAGTCAGTTAGGCTGCCAGTCGCCCCGACCCAAGCAGGGTGCATGGAGTCTCCCACAAAGCTTCCTCGAGGTCTGTCTGACAGGTGACGAAGAGCAGCTTGACGCAGAATGGCTCGATGTCGTTGAGACATACACCCGCCGTGACTTGGCACACCTCAACGATCGGTTCCTGGCCATATCGGGCTTGGCTGTGCGCTTTTATAACGCCAAGGTAGAGAATACTCAAAGCAACGCGACCGAGGAGTATCTTGCAGGACTGTGGAGAGACAACATTGCTAAACACCTAGCTTGGTCTGTCAACAAGGCCGCCAATCCCCGGAACAACCAGCTGGAAGTCGCGCCATCCTGGACTTGGGCATCTCTACCCCTGAGAATGGAGACTACAGCAAAACAAGCATTCCGAGAGTCCGAGCACTTCCGCTTGATCAGCTCATTCCGGATAGAAACGGGGCCGAGCAAGTTCACAAATATAGGCCAGATTGTCGAGGAACGCGGAAGGACAGTCAAGATTCTCGAGGTAGAAGGACGATTCCGGCATTTTATCTCGGACAATTCCCAACAAGTCTGCTGGGATGACGTTGAGAAGAAGCACGGCGACCGCTCGGGTTTCAGTTTTTCGATGCTTCCCGGCCGCCCGATACATGCCCGCAACCTGGAAGATGGCCGACTGGTGGCAAAGGAAGCCCATCGCGGGGAGATCGTCGCTCAACTCGACTACTGCCCGGTCAAAAATAAAGATGGAGAGAAGGAAGATTCCCACGTGTATGTCCCTGCTGGTGCCGAGAGACAGCTAGTCTGTCTCGAGCTCGGCGATTTAGCCATGCTTCTTCTGCAGCAGATTCCGGGCAAGCCTGACGCGTACCGGCGTGTCGGGGTTTGCATCGGCTACAACAACCGCAAGGGCTTCTTCTACGGGTGCGAGGTCAGACGGATATTGCTTTGCTGAGGGGCTATCTTGGTCTGTCTGCCCACCCACCGAGACACGGGGTGGCCGGGAGGCGCGGAGATTACAGATAAGCGTCGCATTGGGGGCTGAAAACACGCGTAGGGACGAATACCTACTGACACGATACCCGGCCCATGGGCGGGGTTTTGCGCCGCGGCGAAGCGGATTTCTAAGCACGGCATGACTGCACGGCCATCTAACACTGATATAAACACAATCCTCTTCCTGCTAGGTTCTTTTTTTCTTCGGTCTTGCCTGCATACATAGCTTTGGTATTATAGGCTTTCTTTATCTTAATTAGACGCAATACAGACAGAGTTACAGCTGCGTCATTTGTCGCGAGCCCGCTTGGTCGGTTGCGGTTACACAGGAGCACTGCATGATTGCTAGCAATATGTGACTGTGCTTGGGTTACACAGCGAGGATCGTGGCTCCACTAGGCTACTACCGGCTGTGGTTGAAGCGACCTCGTGTGACCCGACAACTCTCGGCAGGTAACACAAGGCAGTGCCTTGGTCAATACGGCCTTGGTCAATACGAACTGAAACAGGGACTTTGAACTCACCGCCCTGTCTTTGATGGTCCAGTGGCTGCTACGCTGAACAGGCTTGCATCTTTTTATCGAATCTGCTAGGGTGGCGCCAATACAACCAATACGCTGCTACTCATGGATCATCGGTGAATGTCTGCCTGGAGGGCCTATCCTTGTGGGATTTGAGACAATTGACCTTGTGTTTTGACATGGGTGACCAGTAAATGAGATTTAGCGTCGGGCTCTGAGCTCTACATAAGCCAGTAAGAATCCTAGGAGAGCCAGTATGAGTTGCCAAGACTGGTACCGACTTGACGTGCCTGGGCGAGGCACGGTTGAGGCTCCGGCCAAAAGAGAGGGTCTTTCTTCTCTGCGCGAAAGTGTGTGGTGCATGCCGTCAGATAGGTTGGCTGGGACAGCAAGGTTTAGCTCACTACATCGCACACGGTCCTCGCATATTAAAAAGCACTCATTCCATTGGAGTAGGCCTAAAATATGACATGACAATATGTTGTTGAAAAATCAGGCAGACCTTCTGGGAGCAAGATACGGCCTACGGCGTTGAAACTTATCGCCTGTCTTGACGTTTAGATGGAAGACATGTTTCGCATTGGCTTACGGGACCATGCCTTTCGCTGGAGCTTTCGTACCTAGGTACTTGATTGCCACAGGGGTTTCAAGCTATTGGTTTCCCCCTTTTTGACATCCAGGCGCACCAGGTAGCGAATCACACGTCTGCCGGGGCACTGACCCGATGCATACAACCCAGCGTCACGCCATAGGTAGGTAAATCACGGTCCAAAAACTCCAATACACTTGGCACCTTGACGGACACAGTTCCAAAGAAGAAAGATCCCGCACGCCGGGGTTCCAAAGTTCCCGGCAAACATCATGTCGGTAATTAACAGAGTTTGGAACATGAAAGAAGACTCGGACGGCTGAAGAAGTGGGATATGGGGCACAGCTATTACCCGATACCTTGCGGCTCTTCTTCTTCTCTTGGGCTCTTCTCTTTGCCGAGAGCCGAGCGCACACTCACAACCTAGAACCTAGCACAAACTAGTTACAGTGGGCGGCAAAAAGTTTGAATCCAAATTTTGTACCGCGTAAGCCGCTAGTGAGCCACTAGGGGGACACTAGCCAGAAGTAGTAGACCACGCGTTTTGTGCCCCTCACAACTTTCTTCCTAACAATAACAACCAGAACACATGGCACGACGGTCGGAATTATCACCTCAAATGCGCTCGCGCATCTGCGAGCTACATTCTCTAAGATACAGCCATGCACGCATTCATAAAATTCATCCAGAAATCCCCCTCGGTACGATAAAAACCACAATACGACGCGAGGCTCTTCGAGTTGATAATCAGACACGGCCGCGATCTGGAGCACCACGTAGGATTACTGAAGAGCAACGCGACCAAATCTACGATACAGTTACACATACGAATCCTCATATATCCTATAAAGACCTCCTCGATTCGGTAGATAATGTGGTTAAAGAACGATCACTTCGAGGCCTTCTTCGCGAGATGGGTAGGCGGAAATGGCGCCAACTACGAAGACCCCAATTAACCATCGCACAGGCTGCGGCACGACTCGCATGGGCTCGGCAGTGTGAGAATTATACAGAAGCAGATTGGAAAAGGCTTAAATGGAGTGATGAATGTACTGTGGAAAGAGGAAAAGGGATACGGCCAGTCTGGACGTTCCTTCGGCCATGCAAGCAGCTTACACAACACGATGTGAAGGAAGTTTTATGTAGTGGGAAGGGTGTGAAGAAGATACTCTGGGCTAGTTTTAGCTATGGCAGTCGTACTGGTTTAGTTCCTCTTAATGGCGACCCTCTTTCGGCAAGACAAGGTGTTTCTAGATAGGTCATTAGCTGCTTGTACAAAGGTATACTTCCAGGTTTTGTACAGCCTAGAGATACCTTTATGCATGATAATGCTTCAGTACATACAGCTAGGATAGTGAAAGCTGTCCTTACTAGACTTGGTGTCCAAGTTATGATCTGGCCACCATACTCTCCAGACCTCAACCCAATCGAGAACCTTTGGGCTCTTATGAAGGCTGAGATTTACCGAGAGCATCCAGAACTTGAGCACGCTCCAGATACAGAAGAGACCTTAGAGAGGTTAATTGATGCTGCGAAGCAAGCCTGGCATGCAATTGACCAAGCAGTTCTAGATAGATTGGCAAGTACAATGCCTAACCGTGTTGCAGCTGTTCTTGAAGCGGAGGGCTGGTACACAAAATATTAATAAAAAAATATACCGAATACGGCTAGCGTCTTATGTGGTACCAAATGCTGGATTCAAACTTTTTGCCGCCCACTGTATCAATTACCCTCGTGAAATAGTTAGAAGAATACTAGGGAGTGAAATTGATGCGACGTCTTGGTAACATTCGCCCAGAAACTCGTGCATGTTGCGAGAGTAAAGTCGGGGAGAACACGGGTTTGCCAATCAGACTGGGGAGGCATCGCCATGGGAGTTTATCATAACTTGAGCAAGGAACGGTCCCGTATTTAGGGCCCCGGGCGTATACAAGACATATAGACTTGCATTACGCATCTTGAGCTTCATCTCACCCAGTCTGTCGATCCAGTTTCTGCTGTGTCGAGACAAGTCACCATGCGTCTTTCTCACCTTCTCGAGGGCGGCGTGCTTCTCGCTGCAACTCATTCCGCAGCAGCGTACACTCCAGCATCAACCATCAAAACCGATGTTCTCGCTGCTGCTGCGCTGGCCAATCTGGCCGCATACTCACTGTCAAACCCCAATCCTTCATCCTGCAACATCCTCAACGCAGCCGACCGACGAGAGTGGTGAGCCCCTTTTCAAGATCACCCCTGAGCTTACAACCGCAACTGACACGAATGCCAGGTCCTCCTTCTCCGGCGACGAGCGAATAGCCTACACCACGGCCGTCAAATGCCTCATATCCAAACTCTCCATCACCTCCCCCCTCGCCGCCCCGGGCGCAAGAACCCGCTACGACGACTTCGTCGCCGTGCACATCAACCAAACCCTCACCATCCACGGCACCGCCAACTTCCTCTCCTGGCACTGCTATTTCCTCTGGACCTACGAACAAGCCCTGCGCACCGAATGCGCCTACACCGGCTACCAGCCCTACTAGAACTGGGGCAAAACCGCCTTCGACCCCCTCAACTCCCCCATCTACGACAGCTCCGCCACATCCATGGGCAGAAACGGAATCTTCGCCCCGCACAACTGCACCGATGGCCTCCCCACCCTAGCCGCACCAGACGTAACTCCCCCGTCTAACCCTTTAGCTTACAACCCGCGCTGTCTCCGGCGGGACGTCTCCTCGTGGGTGTCTTCCAACTGGACGCGCGACATCGACAGCTACGACCTCATCACGGCCAACAACGACATCGGGTCGTTCCAGACCCTCATGCAAGGGGATTTCGACGCGGGTTCTACGGCGTGCATGTCGGGGGGCATTTCACGGGGGGCGGCGACCCGGGCGGGGATCTGTTCGTGAGTCCGGGGGATCCGACGTTTTGACTGTATCATGCGCAGATTGATCGGACGTGGTGGATCTGGCAGAATTATAAGGGAGGGGGGAAGGTGCTGGCGGAGAGGACGACGGCCATTACGGGGATGATTACGTTGAATGATAGGCCCCCGAGTCGCAATGGGACGCTGGAGGATTGGATTAACTTGGGGGTGTTGGCGGAGGTGGTGAGCATTGGAAGGGTTATGAGCACGGTGGGGGGGACGGGGGGTCCGCTTTGTTATGTTTATGTGTGAGAGGGGAGGAGGGGGGCATGCCTGCCTCATCGAGTTGTGACAGCGAAACACAAATGTTGACCGCATGCATGTCGGCCCAATCGGTTTTGTCGGAAGTTCGATGCTGTGCATGTGCCATGTGGAACGACTTAACCCCTCTTTGCCCAACATCCTCTTTATCTTCATCGCGCCTCAAACACCAACGGACCAACAACCAAGCAACCACACACCAACGACATAGCAACATTTGCCTGACTAGTCCAAGTCCCTCACTCAAAATGGCACTCCGCGCCTTCCACGGTCCCATAATCCACTCCCTCTCCCCCACCTCCCTCGAAATAATCCCCTCCGGCGCCATCCTCGTCTCCCCCTCCGGCACAATCACCCACCTCCTCCGCGACATCGACCCCGCCGCGGCCCTATCTTCTATCAAATCCGCCCTCTCCTCCTCCTCCCAAGCACCACCCACCGCCGAACCCCTCACCAACAGTACTTTCACCGACGATAGTGACATAACACTCCACCCCCTCCCCCCGCACTCCTTCCTCATCCCCGGCCTAATCGACACCCACAACCATGCCCCGCAATACGCCCAACGCGGCCTCGGCATGGGCCTCCCCCTCCTCACGTGGCTCGACACACTCACCTTCCCGAACGAAGCGCTCTTCTCCTCCCCCTCGCACGCGCGCAACATCTACTCCGCTTGCGTGACTGGTTTCCTTCGGCAGGGTGTCACTACGGCGTGCTACTACAGCAGCTTGCACGCCGGAGCGACGTGTATTTTGGCGGAGATTTGTGTCGAGAAGTGGCAGAGGGGGTTTGTGGGGAAGTGTAATATGACGAGGGGCAGTCCCGAATGGTACTGTGAGACGGGGGTGGAGAGCAGTTTGAGGGATACGGAGGAGGTGGTGCGGTTTATAAGGGGGCTGGATCCGAAGGGGGAGTTGGTAAGGCCGATATTGACGCCGCGGTTTGCGATATCTTGCCATGGGGAGGTGCTGAGGGGGTTGGGGAGGATGGTTGCAAGGAGTAAAGAGGGGGGTTACGGGGAGGGGGGAGAGTTGGCGGTGCAGACGCATTTTAATGAAGCCGAGGAGGAGATGCGGGTGACGAGGGAGCTGTTCCCGGAGTTTGGGAATGAGACGGATTTGTATGAGAGTTATGGACTGTTGGGGGAGAAGACGGTGTTGGCGCATTGCTGCTATATGAGTGAGTATGAGCTGGGGAGGGTGAAGGAGTTGGAGTGTGGGGTTGCGCATTGTCCGGCGGCGAATATGACGGTGGGAGGGGGGTTTATGGCCGCGCCGGTGAGGGAGTTTCTGAGGAGGGGGATTAAGGTGGGTTTGGGCACGGATAGTGGTGGGGGGTACTCGAGTAGTATGTTGGATGCGATGAGGTTGGCGATTGTGGCGAGCAATGCGCGAGAGGTGATGTCTGGCGGGGAGGATAAGGGGTTGAGTATTGCGGAGGTGTTTTATCTGGCAACGTTGGGCGGGGCGGAGGTATGTTGTCTGGAGAAGGAGATTGGGAACTTCGAGGTGGGCAAGTCGTTTGATGCGATTGTTGTTGGGACTGCCGGGGAGGATCAGGGGGTTATGACTATGGTTCAGGAGGGGGATGGGTTGTCGACGGTGTTTGAGAAGTTTGTCATGACGGGTGATGATCGTAATATCACGCAGGTTTATGTGAGGGGACGGCTGGTGAAGGGGTAGGTGGGTGTGGCAACGGCTTTTTGCCTGTCGGGGAAAGGATGGTTTGATGTCAAGAAGGTATTTTGAGATCCCAAGAGGCGTCGCGGTATCCTCTACTGGTTTGTGATATAACTAATCAAGATCTCTTCGCGCGCGAAGCCAATGCTTCTCATTTTCGCCCTTGATGAAGGGAGGCGAGGTGTTTAAAGAAATTAAGGGGCTCTTACCTCCATGTTGACGACATACTTACCGACTGTAGGTACCTATCAGCCCTCGAGATTGTCGGTGCTGCTCTTGGCGAAACTCCTGAGGGGAGGCGGCCGCAAGCTGAGACACATGCCATAGTTCGGTTTTGCTTTTCGCTAATTGAGAATATCATGGTTCCGGGGTGAAATTTCCCGTCTAATGCGACGTAGTCCGTGTCATCTTCGATCCGGTCGTGGCTTGCGGCCGGCTCCGACGTTGGTGTGATACATGTGCTCGTTTGCGTTGCTCATTGGTGGGGAAGGGCCCGTTTTGGTATTGTATTCACGCGAAAGACGCGGATGCAATTGAGAAGAGGAGTTTGGATAGGTATCTTCGTTGACTCGGCAAGATCCCCCGGACTGTAGTTCTCTGACCCACCCATGATTCTTGAAAATCCGTTGACCGAATACCCGTGGTGTCGGTCTCAGTCAACATCGATCTCGATTACTAGATCCTACGATGCGACTCGTATATGGACAGGGATGGCAATATGAAGCAAGATTGTAAGCGAAGGGCCAACGGAAGCCACTGCGGAAGTAGACAATCAAAAGGGCCGGGATTATCATCGCGAAACTACCTATGAACACCATCCGGGAAAGGGCCTTTACGATGACCTCATATAGTTTCATTTCTTAGCAGTCGACATTTCGTTTGTTGGTGGGGGTGAAAAGTGGGCAAGATTACAAGGAAGACCGGGCAACAACACCAGCCGAGAATCACCCAGATGAAAAGAGCAAAAGTTGAAAGAACAAAAAAGCATAAGGAAAAATAGTTGGCTGAGTTGAACCTAGCACCTCTAGAGGTGTCTTCCAAGTGAAGTGGTATGGGGGAACCACAGCTATGAAAACCAAATGAACCACTTGACCATATCAGGGCAAGCCCCTACTGTTAGCAGGAGTAGTTGGCAGGTGGTCTATATAGGGCAGCTTGGAAGAGGAAGAGATAGGATGGAATTGTGCAATAGCCAGTGAGCGGTCCATGCTCCACTTGTCGGCGACCATGATCCGTTTGAGTCACGAAGGAAGCAAGCATTCGCTGTCCTAGAAGATGTCCCAACCTAAGTAGCTGATCTAGCCTCAGAATCAAGACACCCAAACTCTTCTCAATCAGCTTCACCCAGCCGGATCTAAAGTGCCTGAAATCTGAAATATTTCTACTCCACCTCCCATTCCCCCACGGCGGCGTCAGGACATCAGATCCACCCTGATAGCAGGAAGAGCAGACGCCCGTAAATACAGACTGTTCGGGATGTACGAGCGCTCGCCCTGAAGGGAGATGGTTGGCGGGGGTTCGCTGCTATCTTGGGCGACCGCTTTTCATGCTTCAGACGCACCTTCCCTTCAAGTCTTCGGTCACCTCATCGGACTCGACACCATCACATTTTGAGCAGCAAGAGTAACTGAGATAAAAAATCGGTATCTCGTTGCAATCCATAAGGGTCTGACTATTCCCCTTCTCCGCCGCGAACTATTCCGACTCCCCTTACAGAGTGAGGAATGAGAGATCTTCCGGACAAGGCTCTGTATTAACACTAACCGCACCGCGCTTTTTAATGGGCCCAAGCGGTGATGCCCCCTTCGTTGACGATATACCTGTCTGGCAGAAAACAAAAATTGGATCAGAATCAACTTCCTAGCAAGATACTCGTCAAGGCTGAGCACTCACCAACCGCAATTTTACTCCATGGCATGCCAGGTGTTCCACTTTTAAGAAGCTTGGTATTGTGAACGGGGCTGATGCACTCAGCAGACATCCACAACTTGCCCTTCTTGTTGTCAGGCTCCGGCCAGAAATACGGATTAAAGCAGCTTTGGCGGGAGCCGCCCATGTGCGGGACCAGCTCACCGTAATAGTTTCCGGTGAAGTCGTTGAGCCTGATAGGCGGCGGGTTGTTGAAGGCCCCCTTGCCGTCGGCGCACTGGGTGCAGACCACACCATCGAAACCATATTCCCAGATTAGAACAAAGCGGCAATCCTTGCAGGTATCCCAGATATTTTCACCGCCGCAGAGGCTGAGAGAGACAAGGGGGGGGAGGATGGTGAG
>Ga0247780_1000159_pt1 | contig 66795 bp, 78 predicted proteins | sample UWRJL079202R5_FD_179927 | JGI IMG/M metagenome (GOLD analysis project Ga0247780, IMG submission 179927) | Plant litter microbial communities from Arlington Agricultural Research Station in Wisconsin, United States - UWRJ-L079-202R-5 | ecosystem: Environmental > Terrestrial > Plant litter >...
TGGGGGGGGGGGGGAGGGGGGGGGGGAGGAGGGATGGGGCGGTGGATGTGTATTTTGATATGTCGCCGCCGAGTGCGTCGCAGAGTGCGCATATCAAGGCGGGGATTGCGGCGTTGAGGCCGAAGGGGAGGATGAGTTTGATGGGGGGAGTGGCGGGGGATGTTGGGTTTCCGTATTACCAGATTATGGTGAAGGGGTTGAGGCTGCAGGGGAGCTGGATGTTTACCCCCGAGCAGGCTGGCGAGGTTATCCGGTTGGTGGAGGCGGGGATCCTGAAGTTGGGCGAAGGGGCTGGGGCAAAGTGCTTGGGTGTGTTTGGTCTCGAAGAGTGGGAGGAGGCCTTCAGAGTTGCGGGAGATGGGGCACGCGTTGCGAGGTTCGCATTGTTTGCACCGAGCGGAAAGGAGGCACAATAATCGGAGGTGGGGAAAAAGAAGAGAACCGTTGACCAAATGTATTACGGGATAAGCCACTGACGTTGTCGTACCAAACCAGACCGTGCATGCGGATTAAGGGCAAGCCACCCGACAGAGACCCATCCGCTATCACATAATGCTGCCTTCCAAAGCATACCCCAAATGCAAATAATCATTAGGAAACGCAGCAGCCCCATGTCATGTTCTCATCGTCACACCGTCCTCTCGCCTCCCTGTGTGTATGTGTCGTCGGCGCTGGCGCCCGTCATCTTTTGCGATGCTCAAGGCAGGGCCTCGTAGCCCGAGCTGCTGTTGTGTGCCGCGCGGTTGGAGAACAGCCAGTAGATAAGAAGACCGCCGATGGGGAAGAAGAAGATGAGGAGCGACCAGAGAAGCTTGTTGATGGGCGGGCGGTTCGACTTGATGACCTCGACTGGATGGCAGCGTGGTTAGCAAAGTGATCCAACATGGCACGGGGGCGCTCCCGAGCAGCAGTACTTACGGAAGACGATGATGTCGAGGATCAGGACAATGAGACCGATAATCCCACCGCCGGTTCCGTATTGCCAGGCGTCGACCTTCTGGGCCTGAAGCTCTCCGGCAATAGGTGCGGCCATGGCGAGTGCGGCTAGGCAAAGCTGTGCAAAGAAGTTGGCGACGAGAGTGTTCTGCATCGTGGCGGTGTTTGTTTCGTTCTGGAGAATTATGTTCGGTATGGCAATGAACTCCTGATGGTGAGAAGAGGAAGACAGAGAAGCGTGCCAGAAATTGGAGCGGGGTGATGGATGGCTGGTGTTGCCTTGTCGCACAGATGGGCAGGATGGGTGACGTCATGACCGCTGACGCAAGCAAGCGCGCCGAGTCAATGCATGTTTGGGGCGCCGTTGGCCCTTTCTCCACTCCATTGGCCCACCATTTCTTCGGTTGCTGTTGCAATTCTTGTTTCAAATGGTGAAATGCAGGAAGGCCTCTTTCAGATGTAATAGTTGACACACAATCTGCTATTCACAGCTTAAGAAGTCGTCTTTGGCGAAGCTGGATACTCATACAAACAATACAATTATACAGTTACAACTCCATCAATTCCACCGAATTCAGTGTGCCGTGCATCTGGCATCGATAGGTAATTGGAAATGAACCGGGTGCACAGCTTCAGGGGCAATCGCCAAAGCCTGGCGCCATCGAATTTGCAGCTGCGCGGCGGCGAAACAGCTACCATAGAAGCTCGGGAAAGTGCGTTTGCCCCTGAGCTGGTGACCTGCGAAAAACTTTCCACTCTCGAACTGGAAGCGATCTTCCAAGTCGCACTAGAATGGAGGCTACGGGCCTCGCAGAGAACGCGGGCGAGGCGGGCAACTCAGCTGGACCTGCAGGGTCAACTTTCTCGAGGGCCGGGCGGCGAGGAACTCGTTGCCAAATCCGAAGAGCCGCTGGCACCGATCGACCTGGGTGAAGTTTTTCCACCACGGCCATGGAGACCTTTACCCAGTTGTTAAACATGGTCCAAACATTGATGTTGAAGCAGTAACTTGATGTTCAACTAAACATGATTAGGTGAACCCTTTGCAAATAAACATGATGTTCCAGTCAGCCTCCTCCATGTCAATTCAGCCATGTTTCTGTCAATTATTCTACACTAGGTACATAGGCATGATGTATAAAACGGGGCACGTAAATTACAGTCATTTCACCACCACCTTCACTGCCACGTCAGTGCAACCACCCGTCTGATCAGAACCTCGATCGCGCACGTACGTTCGCTCGTCCGTTCATTCGTCCGATCTATTCCCATGTTAGCCTACATAAAAATTGATGCCCTCGGATCCATCGCTCCTTCGTGGAACCCCGTGCTGGTTACCTTCCTGGTACCTGAGACGGATCGAGACTGGATCCCCCACAGTTGCGGCTTAGAAATCCTCATTGAGGCTTGAGACATAGCCATGGATCCTTCATGGCAACTGTTCTCCGCTCTTTCTACCGTCGCTAATATCTTCAATGCGGCAACCGTGGGGGGCTTGACGGCACGTGCGAGGTTCGAGGATATAGTTGTGGTGTTTGCAAGGTTGTTAGAGAGAAGGATCCTGGCAGAGAAGGATCAACGATGGTTAGAAGCGAAAGTGGGTTCCAGTGTGACCATATCCAAGCACTAGCCATTCTTTTTACTAGGCAGTCTACTTGTAAGGCTCAGCGCTTAATCAAATGGGAGCTCAGCCAGGATCTCTAGCAGGAAGGACTACATGCCACTCGCGCACCTGTGCCGCAGTTGACTTGGGCTTGGCGGGGGTATTATTGGGCATTCTCGCTGTTTTTCATCAAGGTTTGTAGACTTATGACCATGAACATGGCTGTTCACTGGGCTTTCGTGTACATCCAGCAACTCAAGGATTAGCGTTATGGAATAAAGTCTTACCTTCTAGTCACCCCTATATTGACCCGCGTGTTTGTCTTGGCATACAAAATCGTAAAGTACGGTACCTTTGTGCCACACTTCCCGTTTTGCCGTAGCCCCTGCACGGAGAATTGCTACCTACAGACTGGAGTCTCGCCCGGATGGCTGCACGTATCGCTCCAACTGGCAAAGTTCTCCATTTGTCTCTCATCGGTGATCAGGCGCCCGCCTACAGAAGCTAAGCACTGAGTCAGATAGCTGTGATCGCATCATAGAAGAGCTCGGTACAAACCTCCAGCCTTCTTGTGACGCGTGTATAAAAACGTCATGAGCTGCTCGTTTAGAATGTGGCCCATTTCTAAGATTCTACCCGGAGCCTCCTTGCCGGGCTGAATGGGAAGGGGTACAGAAATACGGTAGTAACTGGTACCAGAGTAGTACTTGACTGACAGCTCAGGCTTTTCCAGTACCTTGTCGAACTGGCAGAATCTTTTGTACATCTGGTGATGAGTTGAACAGCTCTGGCAAGTGGCTTTTTCAAACGCCCGAATACTAAAAAAAGGATGTTACCTAGACATCTTCCCACCCTCATTAGGTACCTATGCTCGTGGCCAAGAGTCAACTTACCACAATACGTTGTTGAAAGAAATCAGGTTTCCCACATTTGCATTCTGCAGCCACTCGCGACTATCGCTCCACAGGTAGGCCACGACAAGCCAGTTCCCCGTCAGATATCGAGGCTCCTCCCCGGCCCGTTCCGAGAAGACAATGCGCCGGCCCCACCTCAAAGACGGAAAACACCGTTTATAGTTGGCCGGCGTACGGGAAAGGAACTCCTTTTCGTTTGCAGACTGATCCTTTACTTGGTGATCTCTCCACGAAGTGCCAATCCCCCTCTCAAGCTGTCTGGTGAGATCGATCAGCATACATCGAAGTTCCACGACCCAGGGCGTTTGCTCCCGAATGCTTTCGTCTTGGTATTCTTCCGGGACGTAGTAGGAGGATATCATCCATGGGAAGTCTCGCACCTGTGGCGCAACGGTGTTTGATGGGAGCCCTGCGCCTGGATTGGTGAATTTTAAGCAGCTCTTGATAACGTGAAAAGTTTTGGCATGTCGATTTTGGCGTTTTATTTTCTTGGCTGCGGAGATGTTTTCATCCTCGTGAGTTAGTTCCCGGAAAGGGAAAGAGGGATGGCCGTTGAGAGGGTGGGGAAATAGTGACATGATGACTCGGATCGCTGGGATCGCAGCCCTGGAAGGAGGCGATGCGGGTTTCGCCCGAGGGAAGTGGAAAGAAACGGGTACGGGCGTCGCGGTTATTATACCTCGAGCTCTATGCCTAACAAGCTTCTGACAACGCCAAATCTTGCCTCGGGTCTGATTGTGGCCACATAAGATATGAATGAGGCGTTACTTTATTACTTTAATACCGGGGTATACTTAACCTTCATAATCCAGAAACAGTCTTGCCGTTGCGCTAGCAGTTGTTATATCAACGGCTCTGGAGGATGTCAAACGGTAGAGCGAATCCACCAGTGTCATCTCCAAACTGGTACCTAGATAAGAGGTCACACCCGAGCTGTAATCGCTCTGCGGCAGTGTTGTCATGATTCAGGCTCATCTGCAAAAAGGGCCACAGGTCGTACTTTTGTCCTCGATGTAACTATCCCAGATCTTACACAAATTTTCAGCCTGTAACCAGAACCATTGCCAAAGAGTGCGTTGTTGTTACCGAATCGCTTGGTTCCCCGCTAGACGCATTCTTGTCTTACAATATTGCAACACCAGCAAGTATCATCAGAACCGTAGCCCCCAGTGCTACAGAGAACTGAAAGTCGAGATACCCAGACCATGAATGGCCGGAGCCACTTTGCGAAGCCGTCGTAGCCGGGCCAGCACCTCCAGAGGCCGTCGGCGTCACACCACCAGAGCCCGTACACGTGTTGGCAATCGCAAAGCAAGCACCAAACCGCACACCACAATTGCTATCAGGAGGGCAAGGCCAGCTGGTCTCGGCCGCAGTGCATGTCACAGATGCCCTCGGGCGGCCATCGCAGGCTTTGGTCTAGAATTGTATGAGCCACAAAGTAGTTTCTTCAAATGCAAAAGCCCATGACCACACTCACAAGTGTTGGCAACACTAGGCCACAGGAAGTCGCATCATCAAGAGGGCAGCATCCTTCGTCTCCCCGGCCCTTGTTGATGCATACCGCGCCGATGGGGCAACACCCGCCGGCGCAGCAGTCTCCCGCGCTGCAGCAACCGCCGTCCCTGGGGCAGGTAATCTTGGTGGTGCCCGTGACTTGAGCACAGTCGGATAAGGCAAGCGGAGCGATCAACTCGGCGACGGAGACGCTGACGGCGAGCAGGGCCGCGAGGAGAGTGGAGCGGAGATGCATTTTTGCGATGCGAGCGGTCAGTTTGTGAGCCTTGAAGTCAGAACGTCGGCGGATGTGCGGATGTCAGATGATCGAGGACGTTCATGGCGGGGTTGCAAAGATAAGACTGTGGGTGGTTGGAGCGGTGATGTCGAACTGTGCGGTGGGATTGGTTGGTGCTAGCGCCATGCATGAGTTCGTACCTACCTATCCTGGCAGGAGGTGCGACCAATCCAGGCATGCCAGTGGTGACACAATCTCGAAGTCCCTGCAAGCGGCCTCAGGAAAACATTCACCAACTCCCAGCATCATCCAACACTCTCCGTCGCCTTCTCACTCAATATGAAAGTCGGAATCACCGGAAATGCCCCTCGGAAACGCACTCGTGTCAACAACCCTCAGCCCAATCATCCCTTTCACCCGAAACCTCGAATCTAGCACGGCAAAGCTGCCCCTCTGTCCCAATTGCACACGTCCAAGTAGGATGGTGTCCAAATTTCGAATCCACTCTCTGTCCGCCTCGTCATCACAACCTCCTCCTCATCACACACTCTGCGCTCTCTTGACCAGGCGACTCAACAAACGTAATCGGCCCAACGGCGCAGGCACCGAAGCAAACACCCTCCTCGCCTACTTGACTGTGTCAAAAATCACTTCCAAATCCCCATCCTATTTGTAACTTGTGGTCTGTTCCATGCAGGACCTAAAGAGTGCCTAATATACCTCCTCCGTGTCTGACAAAGAAATAGCGGGAAAACGGGCCCAGTCAATCTGCTAACTCCCCACACCCAACGAAGCTCTGCGAATTGATCTCCACACCGGATCAAACCGCTTATCCCTCCTTGCAAATTTACACATGGACGAATGGGTACCACCCAGCATCATCGTCTCTTCATGCGGCAGTCCCATCACCGCCGAGGTCTTCTCGACAATCTTTACACAGGCACTTGTCATTAGTAACACGAAAACTGCCAGCGTCGGGCTAAGACCAGGGAAGCTGGGAAACCCACCAGATGGCCAAGAACACGATGGACATGTTCCTCGTAGAAACTCGCAATGGCGTAGTTCTTGGCGATGGGGCGGAAATCCTCCGATATCTTCATCAAACCGTGTGAATTTGTCTGCAGCGTCTTCAGAAATTCCGATGGAGGGCGCCCAATCGTGGTTGAGATGACGCCGGAGATCAAGGTCGCCCAGTTGGCATCGTCGGATCCTCTGTGCGGTGTGCCGAAGAAGACCTTCGTCATCTGGCAGTTAGCACAGACAGGGTTGTGGTGTAAGGATGGGTGGGGCTTGTACAATTCCCTTGGTGCATTCCGAGATCTCCCTGATGCTGGCGTGGCTTTCGTCGTTGGAGGATGCTCGCAGCGCCTGGGGGTTTAATCAATTTATAAGATAAACAGGTACACATCATTGGTGAGGGAGACGTTGGTTGAGTCTTACCTGTTTGATCACGATACCTCCCAAACTATGCCCAATAAACACGATAGGACGGCGTTGGCGGCTTGCACCCTACCCCAGTGGCCCTGTTAGATGGAGTGACAGACGGTAGTGCTGGTCGTCGACTCCAACTCACATTGTCTTCTCGCTTGTCTCTAAGCGCTCTGATCAGCTTGACAGCGTTCTCGCGTACGCCATGAGGAGACGCATTGGCAACAGCACCGGCATCATACGCAAACGTCATGATGTGGGCACCCGGCAACTTCTCGGGGAGCAGATCCTTAAGCCACATGGTTGTCTGGCCAGTTTTGGACTTTGCGGTCCAAGACTTGATGGAATGGCCGTTGAGACCGTGGACAGCGACGATGCTGGATGTTGATTGGGATCAGAACATGAAAGGACGCCGAGGAAGCATAAATGGGAGTTTATATTGCTCACTCACTCCAGAAGCGGCCCCGGATGCCCGGGGGTCGGAAGTTGAAGGGTGTGCAACTCTCCCTCTTGGCCTGCCATTGTGGGCACTGGGGAGGACATGGATGCCAATGCCTGTGCTGTGAGAGCCAAAGGGCAGAGTAGGACTTGATAGCAAAGCGTGGAAAGATTGATAGAGAATGGGACTCTGAGTCACGGTGTTAGGTTTTTGGCCAACTGAAGACGGGTAGCAAGGAATGGGAAGAACGAGAAGAAAAGTCGGCAAAGGTGTCATTTCTTTAAACTTCATGTTGCTCCAGTCCATTTCGTGCTGCGTATAACCAGCTGACGAATCATATGACTGACAGTTTGCTCTTGTCAGGCACAAATCGGGCCGGAGCGACTGCGACTGGAGCCAGTCTTTGAATGTGCCGAAGCCCATTCGACTCATTGCTGCAAGAATCTGTCTGCTGTGTGGAAGATTGTCTTTGCAGAAGTCTCCGGTGCGATCCACACACACAGGCACTTGGGCTGCCCTCCACGCCCAACGCCAACAGTTGTGCTTTTGGGCATCCAACAGTGCATCTGTTCGTTCTCCCAAACCACTTATTATCCACCACATCATTAATTATAGCCGCGCACTTGAACTCCCGTCTGCTCCTTCCCCACTTGGCAGCTTCCTTTAGGCAGCCCATATCTGAGAGACCCATGCGACCCACAGGAAAGATACCACATATAACTCAGGTTCGTTTGTCTCTCGAGGCACTTTCGTGTCATCTGCAGTTAGGCTCGGACACACAACTTGAGTTTCCATCCCACGAGGGTATTAGCAACTTGTTGCGTATTGCTATATTTGCACACCCAACTCACTTGAGAATCCAGACTTCATCGAAATCCAAGCCAAGCCGAACTGATCCCAGATAATCCAAGCCGCAGATTACCATGATGGCCGCAGGAAACCGAATAGGTCTCACCATCTTATATGACCCTGCGAAACCTCCTAACAAGACAAAAACCCCCAATGTTGAGCAAGTTACCGATGTTATCCCACCATTATCCCACCTAACACCACACGCAACTAACGCCAACACTTCCCAGTCTTGTTCTCGTCCACGGCTTGAACGGCGGCCACACCAAAACATGGACGTGCACAACAGGCGGTTCCGACGTGGTTTGGCCGACAGACCTGCTCCCTGGTGTGCAGCCAAGGACAAGAGTCTTGTCTTTCGGATACAGCGGCGACATATACGAGAACCCGTCGACCTCTGGCATCCGTGACATTGCGAGATCCCTGCTCTCGAGTCTCAAGCTCCGACGGCACCCGGACAGGAACAGGCCGATTGTCTTTGTTGCACATTGTCTTGGTGGCCTCATTGTCAAGCAGGTAAGTCATGTCTGCCCCCGTTCAAGACCATGGATGGGTCCGCTGACTAGCTACCTTGCCTCTGTCACAGGCGTTATGCTTTGCCAGCAACGAAGACGAGTACTACGCCATCGCCAAGGCAACCCACAGCGTGGTAAGTTCCCAGCTACTCAATCAAGTTCCACTTGACCCACCGCATGAACCACCACTAACGGCTCCTTCCTTCCACTACAGTTATTCTTCGGAACCCCCCACTTCGGCGCCGATGAAAAGAAATGGCTCTCCATTGCCCGCGCCTTTAGCCCTCTCGTCAAGAAGGACACAGACAACGCAACTGGCAACTCAAAGCCGTCCATGCTCGTCGAGATGATCACCCGCAAGGCGCGCGATCTCTCCGAAATCAGCGAGGACTTCTGCCAGCGGTCGTCGCACTACAAGATCAAGACCTTTTACGAGGAGCTTCCGTTAAAGGGGGCCAAGAACGTCATTGTTGATAAGATGGACGCCCACATGTTCATCGACAACGAGGTCCCCAAGGGCGTGCACGCCGACCATCTGGGGATGGTGCAGTTTGAGGACGGGGATGACGAAACATTCCTGCATGTGTGCCAGTACATCAGCGAGGCTGTTGGGGAAGGGGAAGAGATGCATGTGTCTGTGCCGCCGCCGCCCTACGCTCCGCCGCTCGCGCACCCGCTTCCATTGGTGTCGTTGGAGGAATGGGCTGCAAGGGAGAAGATGTTGAGGGAGATGGCGAGGGTGATGGGAGCGCTGGACAATGGTCGAGCCGTGAAAATCACCCCTTTGCCTGCGAGACGGCCGGCTATCATGGCTGGCCAACAGGCGCGAAAGCCAATGCCATGGGAAACGGAGGAAATGGAGGAGAAAGTGGCCATTCCGGTCGGCAGGCCGCCCCACCGCATATGGGAGCCTGAGTCGGACGACGAGGAAGAAGTTGTACGTGTACATGCACCCGTCAGCCCCCCTCTGAGACAGCCGCTGCTGCTCTGGAGCCAAGAGAACGAGGAGAAAGCTACTGCTGCTACTGTACCGGTTTTCATAGCGCCAGCACTCGTGCCACAGCGAATTCAACGCTGGGGGGGTGAGAAGCAGGACGAGGGAGAAGGAACAAGATCTCCGTGGGCCACCGACGCGTGCGTGTCGGATGAAGAAATGGAAGACGACTTGAGTGAAGAAGGAGAAGACATCCACCTCAACGACAAGCAGGCCTCCATCACTCTCACTGCCATTGCCATGGGAGAACCGGAGCTGGAGGCCGGCATCTACCTTGATGGCAAGAAGACCCCCGTCACTGTCACCGTCACTGCCGTTGCCATTGACGAGCCGACGAGCCGTGATGAAGAAATCCCAGCCCAACATCCAGAGAGTCGGAAACCCACTAATAACAAGATTCCCACTACTACGACAAGAGCCGTGGAAGGACAGGAGCTGGAGCCCGACAACATGAAGGGTGTGCCCGCTGGAGAGCATGGAAGGATCTCTGGGTGGCTTTTCTCGAAGATGTGGCATTCCTTGGGGAGAGCCTAAGGACTGGATTTGCTCACACCGGCCGGGACATCTAGACGTTTCACTTTGGTCAGGTAGGATACTTGCGGCAGAGACAGTGAATTCATTAGGTACCTAATTGATAGATAGATTCGACAGTGATAAGACCGTATTACAACTATTCATTCTGCGACGATTCACCCCTTACCAGGACCGTCACCGCCTCTTTCACTCTAGCTGTCCACCCGAAAAACTTCCTCTTCTTCTTCGGCGGCGGCGGCGGCGGCGGCGGCGGTGGATCAGCTTTGGCGGGCTCCTCCATGACCTCTGCCTCTGGCTCAGTAGATGGGACGACAACTGGAGGCTCATGTGCGTTCTTGGACGCCTCGTCGAGTACTAGCGGCTCATGGAGCAACGGCTGTTTCCCCTTGGGTCTGGTCACAAGCTGTTCCCCTGGAGATGGAGAGGGAGATAGAGATGGAAATGGCTTAGCCGGCTCTATCAAGCCAGGCAGCGCCTCCACGTCTTCAATCTGCTGGGGCGGCTTTTTGGTCAATGAGGTCGTCGGTGAGTCCGAGGACTCGCGCTTAGCGTCGCTTTCGCCCGCTTGACTCCCAGGTGGCGAATAGAATTCACTCTCAGGCCCGCTGAGAGATGACTCGGAGTTGATGGGCGGTGTCCTTCTTGGGGTTCTTTCCCTCTCGGGGGTTTCGGTCTCTGACGGCTTGAAGTCGTATCCTAGATCGCTGGATGGGTTTTCACCATCTCCCGAGTTAGGCGTTTCGATCATCACAGATGCTGGGGCTGATCTGGCCGTCTGCTGCTCAGCCGGAAACGGGCCTGTTTCTTCTTGATGCTCCGAGGTTGAGAGTGAGATGCTATTCATGTTCCGGTTCTCCTCCTCCTCTCTAGGTGTGACCTCGTCGCTCTGCTCTGTCTGCTCGGGCATAGTGATGGTGGTTGATATCTGGTCTGTCTGGTCTTGGGCTTGTGTCTGATATTTCGGGATTGTTTCTGGGGGGACGGGGTTATTGGGCGTCGTTTTGATTATATCGTAGGGAGTCAAGGCTACCAGATCGTTTGAAGCGGTGGGGAGATCTCCCCCATTGTTCACGGGTAGCGTGTCTACTCCCGCAGCTTCAGTCGGTGATAGTCTGGGTGTTGCCACAGGACTCGGGGTCACCCCTTTCTGGGACGCACCAACAAGTGCTGCATGTTTGGGCGTGAATGGGATTGTGCCATCAACAGGAGGCTCCTGAGGAAAGTTTTGCGCCGGCCATCTGGTAAAATACCACCACATCTCAGCCCAGCACCTCCCAAAGCCCGTCTTTTGATCCTCCAGCAATCTTCGCCCTCTCAGCACCTGCGCTTCCACGATGCTTGGCCAGGATGAACCGGCGTTTTCGATGTGGTCATGCCAGTACAGCGATGCGTACCGAGCAAACTTGTGGTTGTCGACACGTTTGCGAACCTTGGACTCCCACAAGTTCATCCTCTCAGGCTCCGGCTTTTTTCCCGAGTTTTTGAAATGGGGCATGGTCAGGTAAGCGATGCAGATGCTTGCGAGCTTTGCGTTTGGGCGCTCTTGGCCGCCAAAGTGGTCCATCAGGTACATTCTGAGACTGTCGTGGACGAGCTCAAGTCGCCCGCCTTGGAACTTGACGAGGTGGCCGCAGTGGAAATCCAGCGATATCGCGATATTGGGATCCAGAAACCTCTCTAGCTCATTGCCCGTGATGTCCCCCGTTGGGTTGTTTTCCATGGCGATCCCCACTGCCTGGGCGATGTTGAACTCTTCTGGTTTGAGGGCTTCCTTTTGGAACGCCGCCCATAGGAGTGCCTGGTTCAAGAGCGCTCCGATGTTCCTTGGCTTGGACACCCTGTCGATGATGCGGTTGTAGATTCCCGTCAGGCCTTTTGGGGGGTCGGAATCGCTGTAGAGCCTTGCCAAGTCTTCTAATATACTGTCCTCGGATTTGACTTCTCGGTTCCGGCTGAGATCCCCTGCTATGAGGCTTGCTGATAGATATGTGCCGTCTGATATCTCCCGGATCTTGTCGCAAATCTGGGGTTGAAGGGTCTTGTCGGCAAATTTCCTCGTCGCCCAAACGCGGTCGAGGTCTTGTTGGACCGTCTTTAAGATATCCGCGCCAGTGTCCTCCGGTTTCATGTCATATCTCCCGAAGTCGTGTCCTGATGCTTCTGGGTTAACACCTTGGAGCTGGCGTGAGAGGACAAGGAGCTTTAGGTTTTCTGGTTTCGATGTGTTTTGCTCAAACTGCTCGAGGCAGTCAAAGAATTCCTGACGGTCGTCCTCCTTCAGTCGATCAAAGCCATCGATAACAGCCGTCATTGGATGCTGAGCAGCAACCTTGGCCATGATATCGGGCCAAAGAGAGATCAGTTTGTCATCAGACCAAACAACACTACCGCCCTCCCCTTGCTCGCTTTCCCCTCCTGATTCATGAGATGGGGGCTCTTGAGTGACGAACTCATTAATGATTTCCGGGTCCAGCCTCAGAGCTTGGTGCATTGTCGACCGCAGGACCGCGGAGAGGCTTCCATGAGAAGGTATGGAATTTTTGATGAAGCAGTGAATCACAGCCCGTAACGTACTTTCTCCGAGTTCATTGATGATATGCTTTGCCAGGAAGGTTTTGCCGCAGGCCGGTGCACCAGAGATCCAAATATTTTGCGTGCCTCCTGTGTCGCTTTGCCAATCTTTGAACTCGGGCCGATCTTGAACCCAACTGCAGGTGTCTGGGGTTGGCTTTTGGCTCAAGGGCTGAGAGTGAGTCTCGTCTGAGCATAGCTGATGGAGTGCCTTTTTTCCATGACGTCCAATGCGGTCTAGGTAGGTATGGGAATTTGTCAGGAACCCAAATCCATGTGCTAATATCAACCCACGGAATGGGTTACGAACCTATCGACTTTGGCGTCTGGTGTATCAACTGTTCAATTCCTCCCCACACTGGTAGAAACAGGGCGTCATCGTCTTTTCCGAATTTGCAAATCCCGAGATGGTCACCATCTAGGGTCTGATGGTGTTCTGTTTCGGCCCGCAGGCGTCCATATATCATGTTCACAAACTATCGACCATGTATACATGAAAGTCAGTAAATAACTAACTTCAATATCACAAGAGATGGAGATGTCTCACCGGCTCCCCTATCCCTTTCATCGGCCTAGTCTCTACAAAGGTTTGGAAGCACAGATATCTCTGAAGAGGCTCAAAGTTTTCCGAAATCTTCTCGAGCGCCGAGGCGCCGTGCCAGATCTCGAGCAGCATCCCTTGTGTTGGAACGGCGCCCGGGACGGGAGCGTCATACTGTAAGACATACCGAATGAAACTCTTCCAAAGGTCCTTGGACATTCCGTAGTGTGGGGTCGAGAAGAACATCTGCATGCCCGGGTTAGCCGGGAAGGTAAGAATTGTACATGTAAGTTTTGCTGCTGGAGGCTGTGTGTGCAACCTACGACGCCGCGAGTTGCTTCCCACAATGATTTATATTTCCCATCAAACCGCCTTTCCGCGAGGCACAATGCCTAAATTAACGCGTCAGATGGATGAAATACTGGTGGCCAACTCTTCCACTTACATGCTTGATGATCAATCCCCCAAGGCTGTGACCGACAAAGACAATCGGCCTCAGCTTTTCGTCCTCGTCCTCCTTGGCGTTGAACAAAGCAATCAAGAGATCCTCAGCGTGCTCCTCAATCCCAGCCTGGCTCGCCGAGCCCTTGAGCGTGTTGTTGTAGTTGAACGACAGGACCCGGATGTTCTTGACATAATCAGGGAGAAGCTGCCTCGGCCAGAGCGTCCCGTCAGCAGCGAGCCATGTCCCCTTGGGATGTCCGCCAAGACCAGCAACCAGCACGATGCTGTAATGGCCGCACTTGTTAATCGCCGCTCTTTATTCCATGTTCTTCTCGAAAGGAACCCACATACTCTGCTTGCAATTTCGGACGCTCCGCCCATTCGGTGTCTTCAAGTGTCGAGTAGAGCTCTACCAAGTACATGCCATACTCATCGTTCTCGTTTAGGTCGTCTACTTCTGCATCTTCCTCCTCTTGGTTTTGCCGGTCTATTTCATCCTGGTCGAGAAACCCATCCCGGCTAGTAGTAGTTTTGTGATCTCCGCCATAGACTTGTGTGTTTGCTTCTTGGCTGGTGCGGTGCATTGTGCCCACGCCTTGCTGCACTGGCTCATAGTTGTCTTGGCTGGCAGCAACCTCTGCCGTGCGACCTCGAGGGGCTTTCCGTAGTGCCTCAATGGACGTCTTCCTCGTCCGCATCTTGCATCTCCTTCGAGCCATTGTCATTGCTGTAATCTGGGCTCTGGACATCCTCACTCCCCGTGCATTGGCCGCTCCTACTAGTCTTTTGCCAGTCATTTCTTTCGTTATGGTCCCTCTTCACCTGCGTCCCAGGTGATCTCACCGTGCTCGTCGTGCACACCTTCATCCACACCTGGGACTCAATCCCGCCGATGCTCCGGTTGGCTATGTTGGCGCTTCGGTGTCTGGTGAGGTAGTTTGACATATCTGATTTGTGTAAGGTATCCTCGGTGGTGAAGGACACAAAAGCCTTGCTCTCCACTCAATGTTGCCAGGTACCTACCAGGTAAGGCAGGTATGAACCAGAAGCTGGCGTTTGAATCAGTGTCAATGCCAAGCCCCCCGCCTAGCCCAATCCACTCAAGCCCGAACCTCCAGAGCGTATCATTCAATGTAGGGCGCCGAGCCACCCCCTGACTGGACAGAGAGCACTCGCCTCCAATTTTCAAAGACCCGCGACAAGAGATATAAAAACCCAGCACCAACCACATCGAAAGCGACGCTGCAAACTAGTAGGAGTACATAGACAACGCATCCCGTCAAGATTCAACATTGGGTCCAGTTGGACTTCCTAAAAACGCTTGAACTGAATTTCCCCACTCCATTCGACAACACAGCCGTGTCTAGTCGTCTCCGCGGCAAGACCTAGTTTTTAATAGGACTGGTATGTCTCACTTCATGTCTCGCGCACGAAAAAATCAAGGCAAGAGGGCTCACTCCAGTCCCCACTCAGTCAAGGATACTCTAAGGTACCTACCTACCTACCGAGCATTACGTACCATTCGTCGATGGGATGGACGCATCAGTGGAAGCATTCCTCCCCGAGCTGGACGAGCGGGCCAGCCGGATTCTACAACTCGTCAAGCGAATCATCGAACTCCTGAGCGTCGACATCCTCGTCCTCCTAAAGGACGAGATATCCGCCAAGTGGGAAAGCGATTACCGATGCCGCGATTTGAGCGAGCAAGTCACGAAGCTCAAGACAGAATTACGAGGGATCCGGTCCGGATCCGCTGCAGAAGTCGCGCAGGACGACGGGATCAAGGGCTTGACGGCCCGAATCAGGGAACTCGAAGCGCGAATCGAGGAACTCGAAGTCGAATCGAAGCCCCGCGACGCAGACAAGAAGAAGCTTGCCGAGACGCTATCCAAGAACTGGGAGCTGGGATACCAGTGCAGGGATCTCTCGGGGGATGTTTGGAGGCTCAAGCAGCAGCTGCGGAGGCGAATAGCGTTGGGCGACGTGGAAAGTCTTCCGTTTGGCAGGCCCAAGACGGCACTAGAGAGGGCGCTCGAGAAGCGAATCGCCGAGCTGGAGGGGAGGGGGAAGCACCCACGGCGGAAAGCCAGATCGAGGAGCATGTAAGCTGCAACCCACATTTGAGCCCAGAACCATTGGCCATTATCAGGCCTTGGAATCTTGGAATGGCTGTTGTAGGAAACTGGGCACTGATGCATTGCCCTCTGGCCTGCAGCGCCATTGGCCACCAGGCCTTGGAGTTTGGAGTGGCTGCTGTAACTGGGCACTGATGCATTGCCCTCTGGTCACGGTGCAGGTTTGGCCCGGAGAAGCAAATCCAACGGCCAAGGTAGTCTGATTGCATAGGTCGGCGAACTTAAAACACGCCTTCGGGTACTTCGAGTGAACTCTCCCGTCAAGAATCGATCAAGCAGCGTGCTACCCCTTTTTCCACGTCTGCCTCCACTCCACTCCACCATACCCAGGAGAGGTACAGCAGGCTCCCCCCCTGACAACACCTGTAAGTGTGGTGTCTGACCTTCCCGTGCGCTCCAAGATAGCTCACTCTTGATCAACATCAACAGACCACCTCATATTCCAGTCAACATGCCACCAAAGGCAGACGTGCAATATGTGGCGCCCAAGACGTTCAAAGAAAAGTCCATCAAGGTCGACGCGCCTATATATGCCGACGGCCTGCGAAACACCTTCAGCACGACCCGGGACGTCTCCAAGGAGCTGCACACCGAGGTGACTCCATTTGTAATGTACGCGAAGCAAAGAGTGAAGGAGTTGATCGATATCATCCAGCAGTTGAGGAAGGAGATCAAGGAGGCGAGGGACGCCTTGGCGCTGGCAAATAAGGAGGACTTGCATCCTGTGCTGCTGGAGCTGGGCGATGACCCCCGGGAATGGGGGAAGGGCGAGGAGCTTAAGATGGCGTCATGAGAAGCCTGGATATGTGACTACAGCTGTCTAGGTATTGAATGTGTACGAAGGCTTGGGCCAAAAGAAAGGGCCACTTATCTCCGTGTGAAAATGCGTGGTTGGAATCCTCACACAGTCCTGTTCCAGAACGGCAAAGCCTGGGCTTTTCACATCACAGGCCTGTACTAATAACGAAAGCTATAGGCGGTCTTCACAGTAAGAATGCATTTGATTCTTTGCACTGGCTAAGGGGTCCCTTCTTTTGGCCCGAGCCTTCGCAATTACTCCGAACTGAGTTCCTGGTATGCTGTCATGCCTGCTTCAATACTCAGTTCCCGTTGTCCAAACCACAGCATCCATGACCCTCCTCTCACATGCATGCCTGAAACGGCTTCAACTGGGTATGTGGGAAATCTGGGGCTGCCACAGGATCGGGGTTGGGTAAGGTAAGTGCCTCGGGTAGGTGGGCACATGCACGGCAAGGTGCCAAGTGTCATGTCTCACAAGACGAGCCCATTGAGTGTGTCAGACGCCATATCCGCTGCAACCGCCCTGTTTTATCTCAAACCCAAGCTCGAAATAACATAACGCAGCTGACCAAACCACAGAATGATAGGTCTCTATGAACTTGTTTTGGTTAGCTTACATGGCCAGCGGGGGTATTCGGCATTCGCATTTGCTGCGTGTCTCGTCTTGACAGGCCAAATGATGACACTGCCCGGACAGGAGTAAATGGCGCATCTCCAGATCAAATGATTCGTCTTTGTCACAAGTCCCTGTTGAGTGGTTTCTAACTTGCATCTGCAATGCAACACGCTCCATGTTCGCGTCCGCGGGTGGATTGGCCTGTCGGTCCTCGCGGCAGCCTTGAGGTTCCTATCGACATTTGGTCTCCAGCGCGCTCGCCGTCTCCACATGGCCCATTTTTGATATTTACTATCATTTCGAGCAGTCGCCTCCGACCCGGTGATCTCCCGCGCATTGAACCTGCACTGTGCAGAAAACTCCAACGTCCAGCAACACCTGCACAACGAACTCACTTGCGCAAGGTGTGTATCTCTCGGATATATTGCCCGGGCAGTGCATAGGTGATCAGATCAGCTAATACTGCGTTCATTCAGTCCGTTCACAATGGCCGTCGTCAAGACCGAAGGAAACCCGTTCAACCTCCGCACGGCCGCCTCGCACGGGCACGCGGACTTGGTCGAGCTGCTTCTCGACGAGAAGGACGTTGAATTCGACGGTGTAGACGATCGAGGCCGCACACCGCTGATTTTGGCTGCCAGCGGCGGCCACGTCGAGGTCGTCGAGCTGCTGCTCGAGTTCGCCCAAATTGACTACAAAAACTCCACTCCACGAGTCAAGGTAAACCTCACCGCCGAAGACGGCTCAACAGCGCTACGGGCTGCGCTGGCCGCTGATAGCGCCGAGGTTGCCGAGGTCCTCCTCCGTGAGCCCGACATCGATGTCGGGGTAACTGTGACCTACGCCGAAGAGTGGACACCGCTCGGCGCGGCCTCTCTCGCGGGCTATCTCAAGGTCGCCAAGGCCATCGCCAAGAAGCTCGCGGCCTCCAAGCCAGAAGCACTGTTTGAAAAGCACCGCGGCGAGAGCGTGCAGGGAACGCCGCTGTACCTGGCCTCGGACGGCGGTCACACCAAGGTGGTGAAGCTCCTGCTCAAAGACGAATACCTACCGGCTGCGGCGGACCAAAAAGCAAATTATATCAATGAAACGAGCATGGGAGGGCGGACGGCACTTCTTGCGGCTGCGACAAATGGCCACGCTGATGTGGTGGACTTGCTCCTCCAGAAGGAGGCCAACATGAACCTACAGTCTTCCGATGGCATGACACCGTTGAGGGCGGCTATTATCGGTGGCCATACTAATGTCGTGAAGCTGCTCTTTGCGCAAAACAGGAAGTATCCAGGTCGTGGGGGGGATGATGACAGTGAAGGCACTGGGGGCGCTAGCGAAGGGAGTGGAGCTGGGGGGGACGAGGCGGGGGAGTAGGTAGTGGGAGAAGGGGGGAGGACCGGAGGTGGTTAGCGCTGTCTGGTATTTTGCGGCGGCGACGAAAGACGGAAGACGATAGGTAGGTAGGTAGTTTAACGGCTTTGCAAGACACCAAGTAAATACATGTTAGACCCCTCAGATGCTTGTCTCCGAGAGCAATTCGGCCTTAATCGAACTAGTTCAAAGCGCTCTGGAATATGCAACCCCCAAACGGTGCACTGTGATACCATGCAAGCGTGTAATGAACAGCAGCATCCCCGCAAACTCACGCGTCTCGGTCCTTTGTCATGAGATGCCTTGAAATACACCAGTACTTAACCGGTAAAAAGTCCCTGGGCATTCACAAAGACCTCAGACAAAGACCCCAGACAAAGACCCCAGACAAAGACCCAACTCAACGACCAGAAAGTCACAGAGTGACATATTGGCATTGGTGAACAATTTAGCTACCACCACAGCATGTATGTACAGTACTACGCACCACAACCCCTCTCTACATACAGACTCAGTCCCCACCAGACCACCTGATTACGTACGTATCCTTTACACAAAAGGCTTAATCTTATCCATAGCATGAGTCTGAACCGACCAGCCATCAGCCTTGTACCCCTCAGTGAAGTACTTGGCCGCGTCCTCACTGCCCTTGAACAGCCACTCGAGCCAGTTGAGCTGGACCTTGCCGAACTTTCCGCCATTGGTTCCAAACAGGTCGCCACCATGTCCGAGGTTGAGGTTGCCCTTCCACGCGGGGGTGTTGGCTGGGAGGGCCTTGAAGTCGCGCTCGGCCTGGGGCGGGTTGTTAGACATGCAGATGGTGCTTGAGGGGAGGGGACATACGTTGTTGTAAGCGACGTCGCCGGATCCGCCGATGGCGTAGAGGATGGGCTTGGTAAAGGTGCTGGCGGCGGTGTAGTTGGTCAGGAGACCGGAGGAGATGACGCCGATGGTGGAGACGCGGTTGTCCCAGCTCTGGGCCATGGACTCGACACCGCCGCACGAGAAGCCGGAGGCGAAGATCTTGGTGGCGTCGACGTTGGCGTACTTGCCGGTGCCGGCGACCTTGACAGCGAAGTCGATGGACTGGGTCATCATCTGCGCAGTGGTCGAGCCGCTGCCGCCGGGCTTGCCGGAGGCGATGGCGAGGTAGCCGTACGACGCGAGCCAGCCGAGGAACTTGGAGTTGGAGTTTCCGTCACCACCGCAGCCGCCGTTGCCCCAGACAACTACGGGCCACTTGCCTCCCGTGGTGCTTGTCGAGGTGGGGAGGTAGATGGCGTGGTTAGCGAGACCGCTGTCGGTCGTCGATGACTGGTTACATCCGGTGTTAGTATTCCCTCTTTTCCCTGTGTTGCTGACATCCGAGGGGACCTACGGCTACGCCGAACGGGCCATTTCCGGTCTGGATCTCTGTTAGCTTCGGTTTTTTGTTGACGGGGGGATTCTTAGTCGAGGCAACTCACTTGACGATCCTCGAGGATAGGAGACGCAGTGACGACGCTCAGAAGCGCGGTAGCGAAAAACGACTTCATGATGGCTGACCTTTCTCTGGGACAGTGAGACAAGACTGAAAGCTGAAGGAAAACAAACTAGCAGTCAGGATGAGGGTGAACCAATCCTGATATAAATACACGCTCCTCGAAATATCTGGTGGCGATCTACCCTGGAGACATGGATATTATTCCTTTGACTCTTTGTTACCTCTCGCTCGCGCCAGGTATGATTACGCGGCCACGAAGCCCCTCCTAGATTCATAGCTCCCTATGATCCGGGTTGCAGAAGCTCGTCTGCGTAGTGGTACTTAACGGAGCGCGTAATATGGAGCACCGGCCTATGGCTTGTCGGGTGCGTAGGCTGGCCGCAATAGGTAACGGCGCGGAGAGAGAGTTTGCTTGGCGATCGATGCTCCCCGCCTTCTTGAGTCGCACCAATTGGGCGGATTCTCCTGAGAGCCTTGCGATGTGTTGGTAGCGAGGGCTCGCTTTAGCTCCCGGCAATTGGGCCGGCAATTGCCCATGCTGCCGATGACAGCTTCTCTTGGGAAATTTTAATTAATTCTTACCCCAGTTCCTAGTGCCCGCACGCATATGAGATAGGCTAATTCAGCGAAAAATTCATCGAGAGCCGCCAGGTCCATGCGCCCCATTCATGCCGTATGGACAAATGGATCTGGGCGTTTCCCCAGGCAGTCGATCCAAACGACGCTGTGATATGTTTGCGATAAAGTGTTGTTGATAGAGCTCTGGCTTTGTCCACCAATGGCTTCTCCCATGGGCCTTTGTGTCGGATGCGCGGGAGATCGGATTTATTGTGCTGCAATCAGAATTTGAGCCAACCCGGGTACAAATACCTAACTGATATTGTACATTCGGTATTATCATGCCCCGAAATTGGGGTTTGTCGCTTGCAAAGGTTCCTATTGAAGCGGCACCGGGAAGAATGCTGACATCGGACCAGGGGCCCGGGCCATTGCGTACCCGCTAGACGTCATGGAGATATTGTTTCCAAGCGACCAAATGGCAGCCGGAGATGAATACCGCTAAACGACCAAGTAGGTTGATCATTTAGCTGGGGATGTCACCGACATAGAACTACCAGGTAAGTAGGCGCGTTGCTGTTTCTCGGCCCACGTGAACTCAAGGACTCAGACTCTGAGAAAAAGGGACTTACGACTTAAAATGCAATTCGTCTTGGCGGCACTCCTCCAGCTGGGCTGCATCGCCGCCGCCCAGCGGCCGTCTGTGTCGCTCAAGGATGGCACATATGTGGGAACAACCACCAACTTTGCGGCAGCAACGGCCACGGCCAAGGTCAACAAGTTCCTGGGTGTCCCCTTTGCGGAAAAGCCAGTGAGATTCCGGGCATCTCGACTACCTGCCGCCGGGAACAAAACAGTCGACGCCGTTAAGCAGCCTAATGGCTGTGCAGATACCGAAGACTGCCTGTATCTCAATGTCTTTACACCTCAAACGACAGGCTTGAAAGCTGTGTTGGTGTGGTGGCACGGCGGCGCGCTGCAAGGGGGATCTATTTCCGGCACTGACGGATCATCTCTGGCGGCGAACGAGGATCTGGTGGTCGTGGCATCTCAGTATCGTCTTGGCGTGTTTGGGTTTCCAGGGAACGTCTCGGGCTTGCCGGTAGACGAGCTCAACGCTGGCTTTCGTGACCAGAAGACGACATTGCAATGGATCCAGGAAAACATCCACGCATTCGGCGGCGACAAGACGCGGGTCACCATCGCCGGCGAGTCGGCTGGAGGCGTGTCGGTAGACTCGCAGCTCATGAGCGAGCCCTTTGACAAGCCGCTATTCCACGCTGCCATCTTGCAAAGCGGTGGCCTCCACACCTTCAACCGCGTGGCTCTCGGTGTCGGTCCCTATGCGACAGGGCTCGGAACGGGCAACAAAGCTGACGAACCGCCATTCTCCATCCTGGCCAAGGCGCTGAGCTGCGCTCCTGAGGAGGCGCTTGCCTGCGTGCAGGCCAAAACCGCCACCGAGGTTAGATCGGGTGTCTCGAAGGTCAATCTTCTCTTCCCGCCCGTTGATGACAGCGGCTTGTCAAGCGTAGGCGACTCCGACTCGGCCAGACGCGCAGGGCGCACTGTCAAAGTCCCCGTCCTTATCGGTAGCACCTTCCAGGAGGGTATTATCTTCCCGCAGAACAACATCGCCTCGAAGTCGTTCGATCAGTGGACGCAAATCATCTACCCAAACAACGCCAGCCTGCAAGCCGAAGTCGCGCGCGCGTACGCTGTGGGCACGAGCTGGCAGATCAAGAGCGCAGCCGATGCCCGAGATATGCTGCATTCCGACTATCAGTTTGCATGCACTACCACCTACGACGCCAACCTCATGGCAAGCATCGGTGTTCCGACGTGGCGCTATTTATTCAACGCGTCGCTCCCTGGTGGTCGCCTGGCAGGGCACGGTAGCGATGTTGGCTTTGTCTTCGGGTCGTCGCAGTCCACGGCCACCAACCAGCGCCTCAGTCGCAAGATCCAGGGCGCGTGGGCGTCGTTTGCTAAGAATCCCGCGGCCGGACCTGGCTGGGTCAACTATGGGGGGAGCTCGACGAAGACGCTCGGGAATCTCGGGGGAGAAGGCGATCGGGAGTCCATCACGCTGAGCGATCCGCAAGTGGTCGACTCGAGGTGTTATGTTTGGACGGATGCCTACGATCCTAACCGGCCGAGGAGTTAGTGACACAGACAGGATTAGAGACGAGGGGTAGTGAGGTGATAGTACCAATGAATCGTTGGCTCTAGCTTGATTTCTTCTAGTGAAAGGTGTTGCCATGACCTGGAATGATTGAGGGCACCGCCAGCTCGCACCGCCATTTGGCAGGTGAAGTGGGCCTGGCTGAAGAAGACGTCGATTTGAAGTAGGTACGTACCGACAGGTGGGATGCCATTTAATTAGATAGCCGAGCTGTCGCATCTGCAAGGGCGGGCGCGGGTGCCACCATCAATCCAACGAGTCCACTACACCTTACACGACCTTGTCAGGTCTCAGCAGCATGTCTTGCCCTCGCAGACGAAGCGGTGACTGAAACCTGTCAACGTGGTTGAGATCACGACATGTCCTTCTGGCCGTTTTCTGCTGGATGCACCGTTTGGATATTCAACTAACGAGGCGGAAAGAGCGCCCGTCAAGGAGTTCGTTCCACGACGCCAAGGCGACACAGGAGAAGCTCTTTGCACTCGACAGGAGGAGAGGCAGCAGGGTGCAAGTTTGAGCTGTTAAACAATTTTAAATCACAATTTTGGTGGCTTCATGACCTGGAATTGGAAGGACCTGGATGGGCGGGGAAAGATTGGATGGAAGGCATTGGACGTGGCCGTGACCACGACCGCGGGCTTGGGACTCGGAGTCTAGAACGACGGAAAAGCTACAATATACATTGGCTCATACACAACACGCACACGTTATAATATCGCGGACAGATAGGAGAGAACCCAAATAACAGTTTTCATTGACGGGCTCGCTTCGAGTTTGAGCAATGAAACCGCCAGAACGGGCGACAAGCTTCTCCTCCAGCTCAGCTGGTACACAGAGGTGAAGCCAACATCAGATGAACAACAAACGAATGTCTGTCCCTTCAAAGACAGGCCCCTCTGATAATGACCGCGTGAATATTCTGTACAAGTTAATGGTTTTCGGTGCGAACGATGAATGGCTGGAGTGGGGTTCTCTAAGGACCTTGTCCGGACAATTGCGCTGGTATTGTAACAAACAGCTGTTCACTCCTGTCTTCCCAGGTGGTAGCAGACATTAAAACCAACCAGAAGATTGTCGATTCTGGGAGAAGAGCAGCTTCTCACACACCCCGCACCCCCAACCTCCAAGTTGCTGCCCTGAACTTCGTCAAATCGCCGAATCTGCGTGTTCTTGTGGGCTTCGTACCTACTGTATCCAGCATTCAAGGCTTAAGGTAGTGCGTTTGCCCTCTCGCGCCTTCCGCAGAACACTTTCAATATGGACGACCCTAAGCAAAGGTGGATCTCGGGGCTCACCGAAGAATTCCCTCTCACTGGAATCGATCAGAATGCGCCAAAGGTCTACTCGCGCGTTGTCTACGGCTTCCCATTCAAGGGAGAGGCAAATTTCTTCAACGAAGCCGTCGACTACCTGCGCAAGAGCTTCTTTTGTGCGCTAGTCTGTTACCCATTCATGGGCGGCCAGGTTGTTCACCTCCCCGACAGCAAGCTCCTTCGACTGGTTTACTCAAACGATCAGGGTCAATCTGGCTTCCTGCGCTTCCATGGGGAGGTGTTTGGCGTCCAGAAGCTCCACCGAAACCACTACCCTTGGGACTTCGAAGGCCTCCAGCAAGCCAACGCCCCGCCCAACGCCTTCAACAAGGACGTGTTCTCCCTCTCGCCCGCCCACCCGACAAGCCTGAGCGGCAGCTACAGCTACTACCACCCAGTCACGCTGCGGGTTACATTCATCGAGGGCGGCATTCTTCTGTGCTTCGCATGCCATCACTCTGTTGCGGATGGCGCTGCTTTTACGGCTTTTCTGGATTGCATGTTCAGCAACCAGGAAAACCACGATATAGAAGCGCTCCAGCAAGCGCACGCTGCCGACCTGCAGCGCCGAACTGGCCTGATCATGATGTTCCGCGGTACCCAGCCTGTTGATGTCAGTCTTCTTCCAGAGTATGACTTCAACTTCTCTGCCCCGTCGATTCCCTTGCCTTTGCCTTCTCCGACGAGATGCGCAGCTAAAGTTATCATCCTCTCAGCAGCGCGTATCAGCGAACTCAAGTCCAGGGCTTGCGCATACCTTCAATCCGTCCTTGGAGACTCTGCGTTCGTGTCTGGCGCTGACACGGTCTGCGGTCTGGTTTGGTTGCATGTCACACGCGCACGGCTGCACCATCTCGACCCCAACCAGCCAACCCGATTTGCTACAGCAATCGACATCCGCAACCGGATGAGAACTATTCTTGGCGAGAAACCTTACATCGGCAACATGTTTCTGCGCACAATGACAGACAAAAACGTCACGGTCAAGGACCTTGTCAACGCGGATGACACCTCCAGCCCAGCGAAGATACGAGACATTGCGGAAGCAGCGTGGTTGATCCGCAGGGCCATCCAGGCTTTTGACGACCCGAATCACATCAGACGGCATCTCATCCTCCTCTCCAACGTTTTGTACGGCCCGAGCCCCGACGATATCTCCAAGGCGAGCGATCTTGCCCTTCAAAAGGCCAACGCAGGCCTCGACAATTCGGTTTGGGCCGGCATCGGTGCGGACATCGAGTTCAAAATTCCCGGCACGCACGGCGGAAAGCCAAACTGGGCGCGCAAGACATACTCTGCCAATGACGGTTGTATGAACATCATGCCGCGCAAGGGCGGAACCCAGGGCACGGAGAACTGGGAGGTCTTGCTGACTTTACGGGATGACGACATGAAGAAGCTCTACCAGAGGCAAGAGCTCGGTGGCTACATGCTGGGGGCACCGCCGGCCAAGCCCCCTACTCGGATATTGTAGGCCCAATAATTAGATACTTAGAGCCTCGTTTGGATGGGCGTGGCCCATGTGTATAGTGCCGCAAAGGTACCATCTGCTGGATAAGCCGAATACCTCTAAGCCAGGTTAGCAGCGTCGTCGTATCGCAGGCGGATAGTCAAAGATTTAGTCAATGCTGAATTGGCCTGGACGAATGAAAGGAAATTGTATCTGAAGTTCTCCCTAAAGTGAAACAATTGGCATTGTTGCTGTTACTTGTATCCAAAGTTTTGATCTATTTCAGTGTGAATGCGTCTGGTGTAACCTTGCATGGATGTGAACGCCAAGAAAATCACATACGAGAAAGAACTGTAAGTAGTCACCGCCTTTAACAAAAGCAGCTCGTATGAATGTAGCCTTTGTCTTTAGCAAAGAACACTCATAATCTACAGCATTGAGCAATATTTTATCCGACATACGAGCTGTGACATGGTCCTAATCCCTTTGTCACCAGACACTGTCTCAGCTGAGTGAGAACCTTACAGTCGATTCGGTAAGCCCCGAGTGGCCGGACGTACTGGCATTTCGGGATGTGTCAGCAGCACGGAAATCCCGACGCCCACCGAATGTCCTCCGCGACATGGCTGCGGTTAAAACACCCCACCTTCTGTTTCCGGTGGATGCATCAACGTGAGATCAGATCATTCTTTCACGCCACGATTTCGGTAGACAACCGTATTTTCTTTTTTCAGCTGATGCTTCAAAGCCGTAATAATTTGCTCTACGGGACTATCACCCACTTCCAAGGAAAACACCACAAACAACACCAAAACCCTCCGAAATGCCATCAATATTTCCCACCGAATCATCCCCCCTCCTCACCCGCCCCAAACCACCCCACCGCCTCTCCTCCACCATCCCCAGCCCCAATCCCACCTCCCCTCTCACCCCCTCTCACACAACCAACATCGACGCCCTCATCCGCGACATCACCCTCGGCTTCTCCGACGGCCTCACCGTCCCCTTCGCCCTAACCGCCGGTCTCTCGGTCGTAGGCTCCACCAAGATCGTCATCATGGGAGGGCTCGCCGAGTTATTCTCCGGGATGATCAGCATGGGACTGGGGGCGTATAATGTTGCCGTTACGGAGCGGCAGCATTGGGAGGCGGAGCATGAAAGGGTGATGAGGAGTGTTAAGGGGTGTGGGGACGAGGGAGGAGACGGGGAGAGGGAGGCGGTTTATGATGTGCTGGGAAGGTATGGGATTAGCAGAGCAGTGGCGGAAGAGGTCATAAGAGAGTTGTTAGGGGACAAGGAAGCGTGGGTGGGGTTTGTGATGGACGTTGGGCTGCAGTTGCCAGAGCCGGATGCGGGACGAGCGTGGGTATCGGCGGCAACGATGGGGATGAGTTATTTTATCGGGGGGTTAGTGCCGATGCTGCCGTATTTCTTTATGGCAAAGGCACAGCAGGCGCTGTTTGTGTCTATTGGGATATCGGTGGTGGTGCTATTGGCGTTTGGGTTCTTCAAGACGTATGTGTCGATAAGGAATAAGAGGGCTGGCGCGTGGGGGGCGCTGCAGACTTTGGTGATTGGGGCGGTTGCTGCGGGAACGAGCTATGAGGTTGTGAGGTTGGTGGATGGGCTGAGTTAGTGTAGCATCGATGAAGAAAATAGAATCGCGAGAGTTGTTTCTAAAGACAGGGTGCGCAGTCTCGGGCATTTCTGGGCCGGCATAAACAGGGCAGTCAGTTGTATTTGCGGCGGAGTTTGAATTCCTCACTCCTCGCACTTGGCGAAGCGGTGGATGAACTGGACGGCTGCTTCGAAGTGCTGATTTCGTAGGAACCCTCGATCATGATAATAAGTTTCCTTTCTTCGGCCGCTCTAGCGGTTGCTAATGGCAAAAATAATTTAGCGACCAGCGAAAAGAAAGAAAATGAAAAAGGCCGAAAAAGAGTGGGAGTGGGAATCGAACTGACGGACTAAGCACTTGTCTACCATATCCGGGAGGAGGCCCCCCTCGACCGGGGGAGAGGAACCCAGGCCGCCAGCTAGAGCCACTGAGCCAAAGTCCCCATGGTGAGTGGTTCTTCCTTGGGTGGAAGGGTCTTCGCGGGACATTGCCATATACCCTGAACCCCATCGAGCCCTTGAAAACTGCCAATCACTGCCAGTTGTCCCGATTTCACAAACCAGACCGAGCAAGGTAGGTAGGCGATGCCTAGGGCGTACCTTCCTTCGAAGTTTTTGGTTCCTGGCTGCACAGGCTACCGAACTTAGCGGCAACAGGTTGGCCTTCCCCCCCGCTGGCTCGCTTCCCACTCCGAGAGCAAGCAGAGCCACAAGTGGTCGAATCGTATGACGCCGACTAGCAATTGACGAAGCTCTGAAGAATTCAACTTGCGCGATTGTAAGACATTCGATGTACCTCCCCTCCCTTTTTCTTACCACTGCCATCCTACAACTGGTCCCGGTGAGTTAATACCGTTCCCCAGGTAGTTATTCTTCAGGATACAGCATTTTGGTGCTGATAAGAACGGTCGCTCTCCATCAAGGCCCCGGGACAGTTCGCAACGCATCAGTTCCCTTCCTTTGACAACATTTCTCGCTGGCGAACGCCCTGGAAAAGGAATCAGAGCCTCTCGCGAGTACTTCAGGATGCGCACCCATTCATTTTTCATCGCAAGCTTGTACGAGTCACTTTTTACTCGACATGGATGCACTTAACGTCCTCAAATCGAGCGCCAAGATGAACCTGCGAGAGGAGATCATTGTCCCTTCGAAGGCGCCCCGCCAGGACCTATGCAAGTTTCGAGAATGTTGAAGACGAAGTTTCTAGGACGGCTTGTAGGTATATTCCACCCTCCAATCTCCAGCTGTCCCGCAGAACCTACGGCATCACAGTTCCCAGCGAGCCCTCGCAGTTAGCTGTGAGGTTCTATGCCGAGGCTACTATCATAGGTCGATCCCGCTATTACACGGTTCGGAGCCATGATCCAAAAGGTCTAGACCCGGCTAAATGGATCAAGTGGGAAAGGGTATGCTACTCGCCCACTTTATTACTTTGCGTAGGGCCAAGACTTGCCCGCCCTTCAGTGGCCCAGTGGACCATACAGCCTGAAGATCAGCCGCTCATGTCCACGTAAGTTTGGTACACACGATGCATCTCCACATAATCGGCATCTTGCATCCAGTGGCACGGTGGGGGATACAGCCTGAAGAAAGTCCCTCCATCAAGCTTTCCCATCGACGACAAGCTTTACATCCATCTAATAAATCATGCGAAATTACCCACCCCGGCGTCTGGTGACGACACTCTCTACTCCCCGCCAGTAAAAACCAATAAGAAGGACGCCTGGGACCGTCATCCGTCCAGCCTCCAGCCGTCAATCTCTCGCCAAGCGCCGAAATCGCCTTTTGACTAGCACCCAACACGACTGTCATCATGGTCCAAACCTCGATCCTCGTCTTTCTCGGCACCCTCCTCCCCCTTGCCCGGGCCGACGGTGGCAGTTGGGGACCTGGCTGGGGCCCCGGTCACGGTCCTGGTCACGGACCGGGCGGCGGACCCTGGAGCACCGGCGCTCCGGCTCCAGCCCCAGCCCCTGAGGCCTGCCAGGCCCGCGCAGCATGCGACTCGGCCAGCGCCGCGGTCCAGAGCTGCTCCAGCCGTGCAGGAGCCGCCGTGACGGTGAACTTCTCCGCGATCAGCAGCTGCATGTGCCAGCCAGGTCCATCTGCGGCCGTGCAGGACTGCTTCTCGGGGTGTTTTGGGGCAACGATCTGGCCTGGCGGACCGGCGCAGTGCACTGCCGCTGCGACCTCAAATCCTGTGATTACGCCTGTAAGTCTAACGGATTCACATCTTCTTTGCGCATTCCTGGGAGCTGACATCTGAAAAAGACTACACGGTCCACTGCCCCGATCCTGACGGGAACTGTGATCGGGACCGGGAGTTTGACCTCGAGATTGTCATCCGTGGTTCCCACGGGCTCGGTGCCGCTCAGCTCGAGAACAGGAACCGGGGTAATTCCTGGTCCATCAGGGAACGGCACGGTCGTCCCGAGCAGGACGTCAAGCGGCTCGGGTGGTCCTTCTTTGCCCGCGACAACGAGCCCGGCTCGCAGCGGTGCTGAAGTCCGAATGGCTTCCCCGATGATTGCAGTGGTGGTTTCTCTTGCTCTGGCGGCGGGTCTTGTGCTTGTGTAGATAGTGGGTGGATAGTGTATGTAGATATCTCTCTTTGCTAGGATTGATGAGCACGAATGGGGAAGGATCGATACCAATTTCTTTTACATACTATAATGGCTTTGGCTGATCATGATGCTATCCGCCGTTTGAGCTTGAGCCAAGAATGGTGCTTGTTGGCCGGCGTGACTTTGGCATGGGGAGAAGTTGTCTACGGTATCTACAAAAGGGCTCTTGTTCATTACTTGCAGACTCGGAGTCTGCGTGATTATTTAAAAACCAGCGTTAGCCCTTATTCTACCCCCTTAGTTCACAACTCCGATCCAGTTAGTGTGGATCTCACAAGTCCTAACACCTTTATTTACTTAGATCCAAATTGAAGTCATTGACGCTGTAACTCGGCAGCGCCATGGATGACAACCGAGTGGTTTGACCCCACCCCCGCGGACGGGACACCGGAACTCAACTGCCGAGCCGGACAAGATACGGCCCGCCAACTGAGCTATCCCCGCCTTCCCAAGTTCCCGCACCGCACGTCACCGCTTCCTCCAACCCACAAGATTCACATCTACCTCAGAGCAACGCCCCCTCCGCTACTACACCAACCAATACAACAACTTGAAAATCACCCCTCAACCTTCATCCAACCTTCACCACACCCAGAAACACGCACTAACCCCCTTCCCTCCCACAAATGCCCTCCCCCTCACCCTCACCCTGGCCCAACTCCCTCAAAGCCGCCATCTCCTTCACAATGGACAACCTCGGCGAAGCCCAAGACGTCCACAATTCCCGCTGGCCACACCCAATCGGTACGCACCCCTCCATCACCACGCAAATCCCCCGGATGCTTTCCCTCCTGTCCGCCCACGGCATCAAAGCGACTTACTTCGTCGAAGCCTGGAGTCTCGGCGTGTACCCCGCTGTTGTGGAGGAGTTGGTTCGTGGGGGGCATGAGGTTGGGTGGCATGGGTGGCAGCATGAGGTTTGGAGCGGGTTGGATGAGGGGGAGGAGGCGGGGAGTTTTGAGAGGAGTTTTGAGGCTGTTAGGGGGTGGAAGGGGAAGGGGGTTGGGTATGAAGGGTTTAGGCCGCCAGGGGGGGAGGTGAATGAGAGGACCTGGGGGTTGCTGAGGGAGAATGGGGTGAGGTATGTCTCTCCTGAGGGGAAGGGGGCACATATAGGGAGGGAAGGGGTGGTGGTGCTGCCGTTTGAGTGGAGGTGTGTGGATGCGTTTTATTATATGGAGAAGCATGGGGGAGGGGTGGTGAGGGAGCCGAGGGAGTTTAGGGAGTATGTGATGGGGAGGATTGAGGAGGTTAAGAAGACAGGGGGGTATTTGTCGATACTCGCGCATCCATTTTTGCAAACAAGTGAGGAGAAGTTTGAGGTGGTAAATGATATTTTGAGGAGGCTTGCGGCGGATGAGGAAATATGGTGTGCGCCATGTGGGGAGGTGGCGGCTTGGGTGGAGGAGCATGCTGACAGGTTTGACACAAAGAGTGAAGGATAGCCTGGGAGAAAAATGGATAGATAACTTTGATTGTCCTGAGCTTTGGCGGGTACAATTACCTATGCTTGTGAACATGCCCTGGATAAAGTGAAGACTTCTTAACCCCGCACAACGGTAACAATGCCTTCCATTCCGAAGTCCTTCTCAGCTTCAGTGAGCGCCTCCTCATATCTCTCAAGAGGAATCTTGGCCAGGATAGGAAAGCCGCCTATTGCCCCAATGGCCAGTCTTCCTGACTCTGCAAGCTTAATAAGCCCCTTCACGTCCTCCCGTTCGTACATGAAGCTTCCTCGAATGGTGAGATTCTTGAACACCATTGTCGCATAGTTGACGGGGATAACGGCATCAGCTCTGCCCCCCATCAGACAGATTCTCCCGTATTGTTTCACCGCGCCAATGCAACTTTCAAGATGTTTCGACCCTGTGGCCGTGGGGGGGGAGATGTCGGCAAAGACGTCGGCATACCCGCCTGCCGCAACAATGGCCTGCGTGTCCTTTGCAACGTCTCCAGTCGGAACGACAGTCTTTATGAGAGGAAAGATGTCTTTGAGTTTGTTCAAGCGTTCTGCGTTGCGGCTCACAGCAACAACGTTGGCGCCAATAGCTGTAGCAATCGCCACCGCTGTCATACTAAAGTGGCCCGTGGCTGGCGACACAACGATAGTCTCTCCAGCCTTGAGATCAACAGCCCGCAAGCCGCCATAGGCCACACATGAGATTGGAATCGTGATCAGCTCGGAAATGGTGTAGCCCAGGCCGCCGTCCGAGGGGCTTCCGCAAAGACGAGACTCGTCAAGAGCCCATGTGTTCTCCAGCGGCGAGCGGAAGTATTCTGCTTGGCCGGCGTTCCGCCAGTAGTCGGCCGCAAGTTTCTTGGACGCCGGGGTGTGTCCTTCGAAGAATCCCCAGAGAATCTGAACATCGGTGTCGTCGCGGCCGCGGACGAAGCATTCGTTCAGAACAAGCTGGCCAACCTTGAGCTTGGTGGCATCCGGCCCAACAGCGACAACCCGAGAGATGAAATAGCCGCCCGGGGAAAATGGGAGGGGGTGAGTAAAGTACGGCTCGTCTTTAGAAGGTCGGAGGCGCGAAGCGATACTAGCGGAAATGTATGTCACCAGTGACTGGCAGATAACGCTGCCCGCGTGGACCTCGGGGGTAGGGACGATCTGCAGAGAACTACCAGCGGCGATGCTCTCAATGACGATGGCCTTCATCGTGGGAGGTATCGCGGGCGGTGGGGCAGCCATATTGGTGCCGCAATGGTAACAATGCCTGCTAATTTAGAGCAATTGAAAAGGCTGCCTTGAATTGAGAAGGGTTGATGCTGCGGGCTTTGGGGCCGATGGCGCAAGAAGAGTTGATTAACGTGGAGAATCCCATTGTGCTTATTTCGAGGCCCTGTTCTAACATTATATATTTGTCGAGGGTCCAGAGCGAACGGGTCGGCGTCGACGGACGACCTCCTCTTGCCCTGTGTCACTCCGTCACTCCCTCCCCCCGGGTCGTCGGCTTCGGCGGCGGCAGAGAACGCTCGACCCACGGAGATAAGAGTTATCGGGGGTAAGGGACTTAACAACGCGGCCCGTCCCTGCATACCAGCCTCGGCTGAATCGGCCGAAGCATTGGAAACCGAGGACAATGTCACAAATTACCAACAATGTGTTTGACAGGAACAACTGAAGTGCTTTCACATTGGAGAATCCCGACCAACGGAAAGCTGGGGCAAGACCCCTGCGTATAGAACCGCCCATGATTGGCTAGGGATTGTTGAATACGAAAATAGGTTAGCGTGATATCCTGAAGCGGTCAGGCGCAACCCTGCCAAGGGATCGGCGATCGACGAGACGCTCGGCAAGACGTCAGCTCCGACCGCCGAGCTTCCCGTCCGCCACTGCTCATGCCGCGATGCCAGCAGATGCTTTGTTGATTACCACATCCAACTCTCCGCCCTTTGTCCCTTCACCTGTAAACTGATGCGAAAACTGTTCTGTCCCCAGCCCCTCAAATTGGCAACTTTTGCGTTATCCATCGTCCGCTTTCTCCCTAAACAATGTCTACCAAGGTGCTCATGCCTGCGTCATCTGCGCCCAAGACCCGGCTTCGTAAAACCCACCGCAAGTCGAGATACGGCTGTGCCAATTGCAAGCTGAGGCGGGTCAAGGTAAGCGCCGACCTCCAAGTCCCTCATGATTTCCTGCGCATGTCTCCAGCGCCTGTCCGACTAACATGGGTCAGTGTGACGAATTGAAGCCCCGATGCCTCAAATGCGTGTCCTTCAGCATTGAATGCAGCTATGAGCCCGGCTCCGAAATGGAACTCGGCTTTACTGGCTCTTTCAGGGTCGACCTGGGCCCTTCCAAACCCACCCCCCTTTCTCTCCCACTTCCTCGGCGACTACCCGACTTGCCGACATACCTCCCCCTTGCTGGGGCACAGGGAAATCAGCTGTATGAGCTCGGCTCCCTCGACAGGGATCTCCTCAAGAAGTTCCTAGCGAACAGTATCCTTACTGTTGGGCCAAAAGGTGCTTCAATGATCTTCCAAGCCAGCGCCCTCGACTTTGCAATGACTGTTAGTTAGCTTACCTGAAATTTCCACGCTCATTCCTTAGAATCCGGTTGCTGACGTGAGACCAGACTCCGTTTCTTACGCATCTTGTTTTAGCCGTCACCCTCTTGTACGATATTCATGCCAACCGTTCGAACAAGTTGAAGGAAAAGAAAGCTGTTCTCGCCTTCCATTTTTACCATGGTGTCTCGCTCTTTAACGCCAAGCTCTCTAAAGCTGTAGAGCCTTCCGAGAAAGATGCGCTGTGGTGTGCTGCCGCGCTTACTGGCCAAGCTGCCTTTGCCGACGTCAAGGCTGAAATCCCGGCTGAGGCTTGGCCTCTGATGTCTCGCTCACCTGCCGATCTGGACTGGTTGAAGATGACAGGCGGGAAGAAGGCTGTTTACGACTTAACCAACCCGACCCGTCCCCGCAGTATCTTTAATGCGTCCTGTAATGGTTTTATCGAGCCATCTCCCGTGGTTTCTGATGAGATCCTGAGTCTTCCCCCGAAGTTTATTGAGCTTTACAACCTCAACGAGAGATCGACCCCCGAAAACAATCCATATCACGGAGCTGCCACCGTGCTAGCAAAGGTCATGCCCCTAGAATGCAACCGCACAACGATAACCAAGTTTCTCTCGTTTGTCGGCTTCCCAGACACACGGTTCCTTCGGCTACTGGAGCAACGAGACTCACGTGCCATGCTTTTGCTGGCGTATTGGTATGCCAAGACCTTGACTTCCGAGCAATGGTGGATATGGAGACGCGCAACCATCGAGGGCCCGGCTCTCTGCATTTTCTTGGAGGGTGTATTTGGAGATAACCCCGAATTACTCGAGCTGCTCGATTTTCCCAAGGCGATATTTGCTGCTGCTGCAGTAAACGGATGTTCGAATTCGCCATTTTGACGCAAGTGGTCCATCTATTGCTACCACGAAACCTCCGGCGACACCAGAAAAAACAGACGAACACAACCCTTTCCAGCTGCTCGGTATCTCGCTTATCATGATAGAGGAGAGATTCTTCCGGTGCGGCAGATCAGCTGACGGGGTCTTGGTGTACTTTGTTAGCGAGCGGCAGTTTAGCCAAAGGTTGGGTCACAGCGTCGAATGGGATGCGCGATGACACCCCCTATTCCATGCATACCACCTTCCTTACTCGACTATCAATTCAAAACGTCAAGATAGACATGTGGGTGTGATCGGATACTCAGGTCTGCGATTCCGAAACAACGTTGCTCGAACATGCTCAGAACACCGCCCGCTGGACAGGATCCTGGCCGGAAGCCTTCACCAAAGAGCTCCGAAGAGATTTGGCATCGTCACCGCTACCAATAAATACGACAGAAAATTCATTTTCCCGAATTTCGAGTTGGTATTAGAGGCTTCTAAACTTCATGACGCGCTAGTCCCCAGCCAAGGGCACCGCACCTGATGGATGTCACCACAACAACCGACGACACGGTAGCGACGACCTCACAGTCGTCCGCCTTTTTGAATCACCCAACGGGTGTGGCCAAGTACAATGGGATTTCCGCTGCGGGAGCAACCGTAGCTTCCGTCGAAGCTTATCCTCCCGCCGGAGAGCCCGGGGTACCGACCCGTCAAGCCCCAGCGACGTCCCCCGGTGACCTCGCAAACGCTCGTCCCGCACAACCGAGTCTCAATGGCAATGGACTCATCGATGGAGCTGAAAAGATTGCTATCGCGCGCGACCACCTCATTTTCAAAAGCGACAGCGGCATCAACACCAGCCACAGCTGTCACCGATGTATCAGAAGAAGCAACGAAGAGGTTATCGTCACACATTCTGAAGCATCTGTAATTGTCAGCTGGGATGGCATCAGCGACAAAGAGTGTCCTCGAAACTGGTCTTTTGGCAGAAAGTCTCTCATTACTTTTTCGACTTCTTTGTTGGTCTTCATTGTTAGTTTCGGCAGCAGCATTTTTGCGCCAGCGGGTCCGGCACTCGTTTCCGAATTTGGCACAAGCTTCACCGTGTCAAGGCTGTCAGTATCACTCTGGATCCTTGGATTCAATGTCATTTCCGGGCCAATATCCGACATCTGGGGCAACCAAATCGCCCTCGCTATCTCGATGCTCGGCCTCTGCCTCTTCCAGCTCCCCGCCGCGCTCGCCACCAATATCCAGACGACTCTAATCTCCCGCTTCGTGTCCGGAATCTTTAGTTCCGGCATATCCATCATAACTCCTCGGATTTACACCGATCTCTACTCCCCTCTCTCCCGCAGCATCGCCCTCACCATCTCCATCACCGCCCTCCACCTCGGCACCACCACCGCTCCCATCACAGCAGCTTACCTCCTCGACTCTGCCCTCTCCTCCTCCCCACCATGGCGCTGGCTCTCCTGGCTCACCCTCCTCCTCGCCGCCCCCCTCTCCCTCCTCGCCATCCCCCTCGCCATCCCCGAAACCTCCACCCCCCTCCTCCTCCGCCGCAAAGCCCGCCACCTCCGCCTCCGAACCGGCAACTGGGCTCTACACGCCCAAAGCGAAGAATCCCCCACAATGCAACCCCGTCTCCTCATCCAAACCTACTTCTCCAAGCCACTACGCATGTTCACCGACCCTCTCCTCCTGTTTTTCACACTCTACACCGGCCTCGTCTACGGCGTGATGTACCTCGTCCTATACGCTATCCCGCTCTCCTTCCAGACTCGCGGCTGGGACACACCAACGTCACACCTCCCTCTTCTAGCCGTCGCGCTCGGCGGCGCCGTTGCCGGCGGGACAGCAACGGTACTCTTCCTGGGGGTGTTTACGTTCTGGCGGAGGGGATTTGGGGCGGAACCTGCGCCGGAGAGGCGGATATTACCAGCCATGGTGGCTGGGTCGGTGGTACTGCCGGTGGGGATGGTCTGGTTCGGCTGGACGGGGGACACGCATTGGATGGTACAGATTGTGGGAATTGTCTTTGTTGGAGGGGGAAGTGTTTTGGTACTGGTAGCGGGGATGGTTTATCTCCTTGAGGTGTATGGGGTGCATGCTGAATCGGCGATGGTGGGGCATTTGGCTGTGAGGAACGCGGTGGCGGCGTCGTTTCCGGTGTGGGTTGGACCGGTGTATGAGGCGGTGGGGGTTGGGTGGGCGAGTTCGGCTGTTGCGGCTGGGTGTCTGGTGATGGTGCCAGTGCTATTGGGGTTTGTGTTGTATGGGAAGCGGATTAGGGAGGGTGGTAGGTACGGATTGTCGTTGGAGTGATCTGTGGCTGGTGTTTGTTTTGTTTTGTTTCTGGGGGTTTGTGGTGTGTACTGCTCAGTTAAATGACTGATATCAGGCAAGGCGGAGATCGATATTCACGTAATCTAATAACTGTAGCGGAGATTCCAGTTAGTACAGCACAGTGACTGCGGTTCTAGCAGCAACACTTGCCATGATTCAAAGGAGTTTCCTGTCAGTCAACAAGGCTCAAGGGCAAAGTGGGGCTCTCGCGTTTGCCCCTTTTTACTCATTCCGCTGTTCTGCTACTTCCAGCCTGTGAAGGTCGCCGTTGAGATAGAAGACTGTAGGGAGAGAAGACCTACAGCCAAACCCTCCCCGTCTCCTACCGGATAGGGAGCGGCCGAACAAAAGTTCATTGTGTGGCAGCACAAACGCCCTTGTCCCGGCACAGCCTCACAATACCATCCTCAACAATAATATTCACGACAACCGCCCTTATTCTAAGCCGACAACAACGGCCTTCAGCCTTTGTTTCAGGCAACCTCGCGGGATTCCCAATAATAGGATTATCTTCTTATATAGTTGAGGTGAGTCCATCCGATTTTGCTGTCTCAGATCCATGATCAACCTACCTTGCAGGTGACGAACCGTTTATCACTCCCGGCAGCGTCTGTTTACAAGACGGTACATCATTCTCCAAGACTAACAATCGTAGCTCAACAAAATGTATAACAACAACGAAAATGACGGACGCTTCTGGGCGTGGAACGACGCCGAGCACACAGGCGGTAAGTATATCGAAGGTGTACTCGATACTGACTGCTATCTTTACGATGCAGCACGGTGGGTAACTAAGCAGCCACCGCCAACCCCCTCCCCTTCGCCTCCTCCGGAGTCCAAGACCCCGACACAGGCTTCCGTCCCAGGACCTATTCGCCGTAAGCGTTCAAACGCAGCCCGATCCAAGCCCTATCCCAAGCAAGATGAGTATACCAAGCCCAATATCCAGACCAAGCTGCCTACTACGGCCATTCGCAGGATCAGCCCCCGGGCCAAAGCTGACAAGAAGCGGAACTGCCTAGAATGCGGTGCTCTCTACGACACCTCCGAGACCTGCGACCAACGATGCTTGGTCGAGTTCCACAACACCACATTGCAACCAGCCAAGAACCTTCTCGAGCTGCGCGATGCCGGAGCAATGGGCTACGGCGTGTTCGTCAAGAAGGGGTGCAAAGTCCCCGCTAACATTTTCCTCGGCGCCTATCTCGGCGAGCTGCTTCCCATGAACGACCCGCAGGTAGAGGCCAGCTCGTACATATTCCAGCTCTTCTCGCTCCAGGGCAAGAAAGCTCCCAAGGATGTTGCCATTGACGCGGCAGCGCGCGGGAACTGGACGAGGTTTTTAAACTCGCATTGCATCCCCAACTTGGCTGCTTCCACGGAGATGATCGGCGGGATGACATACATCATGTTCAATTCGCTGAGGACGTTGTATGAGGGTGAGCAGCTTTTCTATGCTTATGGCCCAGACTACTTCGAGGGAGCCTGTCTGTGTGACTGGAAGAAGGCTCCGCATATCCCGCCTCCATTAATAAAGAGATAGCCCCGGATGCGCCCGAGTTGAGCAAGTGCTGGTGGCGTCAGTGATGTTGGCAATTGTGACCATAGACAAAAAGAACCTTAAATATTTTGACAAAAAGGAACAAGCGGATCGAAACCAGAGCCTTTTCAGGGTCTGGCACCAGGTCCAACTCAGAGAGGGTACTACGACCGCATCCGCTTGTTGAGATGAAATGGGATGAGAATTGGCATTTGTAGCCCTCCTGCCCTCCCACCTGGACCAACCAGTGTTCGGTTCCCAGGGTAGAATGGCGGGGGTTAGGGTTCTACTTTGTCATTGTGGGACCTACAGCATAAAGGGACATTGCCAACAGTACACCGAATATCCTCTAGACTGATCCTTTAAAAAAATAAAAATAAACATGAAGTCGACGTCAACTTATATGATTTCGCCTCACCACAAATGTGACTTTTTTTTTTTTGCAACGACTCGGGCTGAGTTCAACTGTATCATGGGGGACGGGAGTTGTTGGTGTGGTTTGGCGGCCTCCGTCACTCCGACCTGGACTGCTTGCCGGGCCGGTGCAGCTGCCACAATCGATAAGACAGATATCCGCTCTCTAGACCGCAGAACCCTTCGACAACGGTGCATGCTTCATCATCAATCCTTCATCCTCTGTGAATGCTAGATGGGCTGAATTTGTATTTTTTACTCGGCGCGTCCTCTTCAGGAAGTTACTCAGAGGTCTGACTTTATTTTGCTACACTCTTCCCTGCGTTGCGTAACCACAATCTACCCTATCCATGGATACGTCATCCCCATGTTCTGCGCCCCAGGATTGGATCTGACCCATCCACTTGGGCCCGCAAAGTGCAAGATCCTCCCTCCCATGGGCCACAGAAAGCAGGTCGACGCGTCCTCCATGTCCTGATTTTATTTGCCCCATGGGAAAAGGACGAATTTGCCATTGAGCATTGCGCTGCCCCAAACACTGCCCCTCTGCCAAGTGAAATAGCTTGACGTCTGCCCCTCCCTCTCAGCTGGAGCTCCTCCAAGCTCCATCCCTAGCATCGCCCGTAGCGAACGGAACCGCGCTGTCAGCTCCCTCCCGTCCCACTCGGTAATCGGCACCTATTCCCCACGATCCATCGATATTAGAGATATAAGTAAACGCACCATCCATCCACTTCCACATGTTATTTGCACCAAGACAAGCCCTTATTCTCATCACCTCGTCTCTCGCTGCCCTGATCCTCGGCGCCTACCTCAGCTCCAGAACCGCTACCCCCCCCCCCCCCCAACATCAACACCAACCCCTCGACCTCCCCCCTAACCAAGCACTCAACATGGGCGGCGGATACACCCCCGGCTACCGCTCGGTCGCCTACTTCGTCAACTGGGCCATCTACGCGCGCCAGCACCGGCCGCAGGATCTGCCCGTCGAGAACCTGACGCACATCCTGTACGCCTTCGCCAACGTGCGCCCCGAGTCAGGCGAGGTATACCTCACGGACTCGTGGGCCGACACCGACATCCACTGGGACGGCGACAGCTGGAACGACTCGGGCACGAACCTGTACGGCTGCCTGAAGCAGCTCAACCTGCTCAAGCGCCGCAATCGCAACCTCAAGGTGCTGCTCTCCATCGGCGGGTGGACCTACAGCAGCAACTTCAAGGCGCCAGCCTCGACGTGCGAAGGGCGCGCCAAATTCGCCGAGAGCGCCGTCCAGCTCGTATGTTCCATCCCCCTTCCCCTTCCTTCCCTCCCCATTTCCCACCACTAACACCCCCACCCAGCTCTCCACCGTCGGCTTCGACGGCATCGACATCGACTGGGAATACCCGCAAAACGCCTCCGAAGCCGCCGACTACGTCTCCCTCCTGCAAGAATGCCGCGCCGCTCTCGACCGCTACGCGACCACCGTCCCAGGCAACCCGCACTTCGAACTGACAGTCGCCAGCCCCGCGGGTGCGCAAAACTACGAGAAGCTCGACCTCGCCGGGATGGACCGGTACCTCGACTTCTGGAACCTCATGGCGTACGACTACGCGGGGTCATGGGACTCTGTCGCAGGGCATCAGGCGAACTTATACCCATGCCAGGAGCACGGGGGGCGGTGCACGCCGTTCAGCACGGCGCAGGCGGTGGATTACTATGTGTCGCGGGGGGTGGCGCCAGGGAAGATCGTGATGGGGATGCCGTTATATGGACGGGCGTTTGAGAATACGGATGGCCCGGGGTGTTCGTTTAGTGGCGTGGGCGAGGGGACGTGGGAGAATGGGGTGCATGATTACAAGAAGTTGCCCTTGGAGGGGGCGACGGTGCATGAGGAGTGCGGGGCGGGAGCGACGTATTGTTACCATCCTGGGCGAAAGGTGTTGGTGACATATGATACTGTGCCGATGGCGAGGCGGAAGGCTGAGTTCATCAAGGAGCGCGGGTTGGGCGGTGGTATGTGGTGGGAGAGCAGCGCCGATAAGACCGGAGGGGAGAGTTTGATCGGCAATGTCGTGGATGTTTTTGGCGGACCAAAGGCGTTGAAGTTCGAGGAGAACTGCATCACGTATCCGCACACAAAGTACGAGAACCTGAAGAACGGGTTTCCATGCAATTAGATAGCGACAGAGACCTTGGTATGCAGGCAGTCGGAAAACAAGCACGTTCACAAAGCAAGGATGGAACTTGGGTGGTTGTGAAGTCCGAAGTTGACAATCCCATTTGCATTTCCTCGCTAGGGAGAACCAGAGAATATCCGTTCTGGTACATGAACGCCGTAGATGTAACCTTATTGCTGTCCCAGCTCAATGCTCAACCCAAACCTAGCAACCCATCAAACACCGCCGAACCAGTCCAACATCTAAGAGCTCTTGTCAAAGACGTAGGTAAGGTGGCAGCGACCGCAGTACTGGCGATCCTGCATGGCAGCCATGAAGACACCGGCGCCGCACTATGAATGAGATGTCAGCCAATTGCCACTTCCCTTCCAGTGAGTCCCATGAGAAAACTTACGGTGTCGTTGGGGCACTCGCGACGAAGGCGCTCGATCTTGCCATCAGAGTCGACCTTGTAGTACTTGAGCACAGCCAACTTGGTCTTCTTGCGCTTGTGCTTGATCTTCTTGGGGGTGGTGTAGACCTTCTTTTTCCTCTTCTTACCGCCACCACGCAGACGAAGCACGAGGTGGAGGGTGCTCTCCTTCTGAATGTTATAGTCGGAAAGGGTGCGGCCATCCTCAAGCTGCTTGCCGGCGAAGATCAGGCGCTGCTGGTCCGGGGGGATGCCCTCCTTGTCCTGGATCTTGGACTTGACATTGTCGATGGTGTCGGAAGACTCCACCTCAAGGGTGATAGTCTTGCCCGTGAGGGTCTTCACGAAGATCTGCATGATTGCCTACTGAGAGTGTGAGGAAGTGTTAGACGCAAAGGAGGAAATCGTTCTGATCGCGGCTTCGAGATTGGAGGGGGTAGGGTCGCGAGCCACTTGGTCGCTCAAGCTGCCGCTGCCGCCGCCTGGCCAATTCCGCGCACAAAACGTCTGGAGGAATGGCGCGAGGCGGCGGCGGTCGCGCAGTCGAATACAAAGATTGGGTATCATGAGAATGAAGGGAAACGGGCAGTAAAAGCACAGTAGGGTTGAAACATCGCGCAGACGTACCTAGACACAAGTGTCTTCCTCAGCAATCTGGATGATGTTTGTGAAGGTTGTGCTTGATGGAGGAGGGCGAATTTCTGTGGCAGCGCAGTCAAGATGAACTTTTGGTTGGCGCCCCACACCTGCCAAAGGCGGGTCACCTGACTGGTGTCCTCGCCTTAGGGTTTCTTTGCGGGCTTGCCCTCGATTACGCTATCCCGCTTTGGGAGCCACAGACTGGAAGGTGGGGCACAAGCTGCACGCCAATCTTTCGTGGGCCAAATTGAACTCTTGAAAATACCTGCCTTCTTTTCCACACAATCTTGAGATTCTCAGAACCCTCAAATCAGTCAAGATGGTTAAGAAGAGAAAGAACAACGGCCGCAACAAGAAGGGTAAGCATCTCCGACTCGAGAATCGTCGTTTTTGCGCACGTCGTACTAATTCTTGGATCCCAGGTCGCGGCCACGTCAAGCCCATCCGTTGCTCCAACTGCTCGCGATGCACTCCCAAGGACAAGGCCATCAAGCGCTTCACCATCCGCAACATGGTTGAGTCCGCGGCTATCCGTACGTCCCTCAGCGCGCCATGACCGAGGCGCACTTCGAGCTTCGCAATGCCACCCCGCTCCTCTTCCTGGTACAATTTCGCTGACACAGTGACCTCGCAGGTGATATCTCCGACGCTTCGGTGTTCGCCGAGTACACGGTTCCCAAGATGTACCTTAAGCTGCAGTACTGCGTCTCTTGCGCCATCCATGGCAAGATTGTCCGGTACGTTTGTCCTGCTGGCGAGGACAACCGCGTCTGCCTTCTCAGCGACGCGGGCGGCTAAGACGAACCTTGGTCGAACCTCACCACATACTTCCCCGATACCCGACACCAGGACCGTCCAGCTGACAGAGTTATAGTGTCCGCTCCACTGAGGGCCGCCGCAACCGCGCTCCTCCCCCGCGTGTCCGCTACAACAAGGACGGCAAGAAGGTGACCCCCACTCAGGGTGCTAAGACCACCACTGCTTAAGCGGCTCCGGATCATTCTTGGCGTTTGTGCTCGGTTGGCATTGGGTTTTGACGGGTTGACGATCTTGACGCAATGAGATCATGATTGACTTTGCATGGCAAATCTGGCAACCACGGAAACGGCACGGCAATGGGATTCCTTCAGTTACACGGGATCATAGAGCCATAGTCACCAATTCTAGCACTGTTGTGGGTAAACTACATTTCATGAGCAGCCTTGTCTTTTTGTTGTACTTCTGCATCCACCCACCGCCCATGGTTCACAACGATGTTTGGGGCTGTCCCCCTCGATATGGCGAGCAGCGAACCGGCATATAGGGTCCCGTCACGTTTCCGCTATCCCATTTGTTGACTGTCCCTTCCATTCCCCGAGATGGTGATATCACCATGGCCTACCTCGGCACAGCTTCACCGGCGGTGCCTCCCGTCCCCGGCTCGCCACTGACTCAATCTGTCCACCATCCTCACCCCAATCCTCCAGACCTTGACCAAAGTCTTGAAGGATGTCTCTTATGTTATTGGCCATAGTATGATAGTATGAGCATAGGTTGTTCTGCGACACATCCAGTCCAGCGGGGATACTGTTGCATGGCCACCAAATCATGCATGTCGATCCATTCGTGGGCCAACTGGACGATGTAATACTCGAGTTGGCCGGGCGTGTGGACGACGGGCTCTGCCGGGGTCGATTCAAGCGTGCAATTCACAAGAACGAGGGTAAAGATCGAGCGCTCAATGTGGGACATCTCCGGAAAGATCATAAGATCCCCTGGCGTGGGTCTCATCACCACCAAAGGCAACGAACATGGCGATCGTCAGGTCGAGGAGGAAAATGACATTATACAAGACGTACTGGCCGGCGACGAGAGACATGGTGTTTCCAAGGTCCCGGTTGGGATGTAGAACGTCGATTTCGGTGTCCAAACGGTGGGTAAGTGACACCACTCTTACGCGTTGCTTACGCCGTCACAGAGGCCATATTGGGAACTCCGGTGGCAGTACCGGCGCTGCTGTCGGCGGGGGCGGCGGGTGGGGATCCTGTGATGCTTGAATCAGTAGTGTCTTGCAACGAGCTTGAAGTGCTGGTTCTGAGAGGTTTCTCAGACTGCCTGTTAGATCGTTGGTGATCTTTTCTTTGAGAATGGGAACCAGAGGTGAAGGGAAAGAAGGCATTTAGCTAGGTATCTAGCGCTTTAGATGCACCCCGGCGAAGACTCTGCCATGGACCCCGTCTCGGAGAGGGCGTTGTGGTCTCGCCATCTGAAGATTCGTGGGTCTGGTGGCGTGGAGTATCCGCCATCATGGATCCACGTCCCCATTGAGGTTCTCATCATTAGCAGAAGTTCAAGCTGTCTCCGGGCCCTTCCGTCCTCCTCAACCCGGGGTTCAGGTTCGCACGGCATAAGATGTAAAAGGACGATGATCTCTGAAATTATCCCTGCTCGGCTTTATGAGAGTTGGAAACTCTTCGAAAATCCTTTTATGATACCTCGGTGGCTAAAGCCATTACCCCAGCAGCGAGCCCCTTATTGAAAAGAGGTTGAATAACAATGAAGAGGGACGTGTCCATAATTGAATCGCAAATCAAGATAGCAGCGATAAATGCAGGCAGGCCTGTTCGAAATGCGAGCTCGCCTTTTCAGAATGGGATATGTCCTGCATGGATCCACGATTTGAAGGCGGATACTGCAGGTCACCAGGCACACAAATCTCCAGATCGCGAGGCTGCGATGTCCCCTTCGAGACGCGGGTCATGGCAGAGTTTTCACCGGGTGCATCGGAAGGGCCAGATACTTGCTTTCCTCGTTCTTCTCGGCTCGGGTTTTCACTTTCTTCAGCCATTTGACTTCAAGCTCATCACAAACCGTTTCAAATCACCTAGGTATCAAACAACCAAAGGTATGAGAAACATGGAGAATTGCCTGGCGAAACCTCTTTGTCAACCATGTGAGTATTTACTGATTCTGGTACTAGTAGACACATCAACTCGCCATGTCTACTGACACTGAGAACAACGTCGACATGGCTTCTGTGACGGAGCACCTCCAGCGGCTGGTGTCCTTTGCAGAACGTTTGGACGCAGAGATTGAGACTCTGTGCCCCTGCTTGGGCCTGGGTCACATCATGACCCTCTACTTCACTTGGGACCTCCTCACAAACGCTCTTGTCCTCCTCAACCTGGCAGCCAAGATCTTCGTGGTCTTTGGCGGAGACTACGACTATATTCAACGTCTCCTAGTCGATCCCGAGCTCTCGTTGGTCAAAGCAGTTTGACATTCTGGACTTTCCCCCTGAAATGAGTCTGGAGGAGCTCCTGATGCCCACCCTTCAGCAACTGGAGTTTTGCGTCGTCCAAATGGCGTACGAGGTTGCGGAGCTTGAGAATCTTGTGCTCGGCGTCGATGGTGACACGACTTTCCTACTCGACTGGGTGCACCAGAGAGCCACACTCTGCCACACCGTGGCTACCAATATTGTTTTACCCTAAAGTTGCCCTCACCAGCCGCAGTCACCTGCACCATCCTGTACTACCTTACTCAGGCGCTACTCAGGAAATGATCAGAAAAATCGCCAAATATGGTTTAAACGAGTAAACAGTACTCTGCGGTTCGAATAGCAACTTTTCGCAAGGTCCCAGTTTTTGTGACACAGGTAGCCCAAAACTGGGAACCCCCACCCCCCCTACTCTTTTTCACCCCTCTTCCCTTCCCCCCGAAATCACATAAAACCCGGTTTACGTCACCTATTAAGTCTCCATTCCCAGGTCTCTATTCCCGTCTTCCTTATTCACGAAAGTGGGTAAATCTTACCCTTAAGCTAAGACACGTGTCAGAAGGAAGGGGGTCAACCCTGGGCATCCAGCTAACTTGAGCTGATTGGCTGCCTGGCATAATCAGGTTGTCAGAACGGCTGAGCCACTAAACAGACGTAATACTCGTCATGCAACATAGTCTATAAAGAGTGCGCTCTCTGGGTTCGCCAAAGAGCCACACATATAAGCAATTCCATCACTTTGAACCCATTTAATCTAAGGTGCCGTGCTTCTAACAATTAAGAGTCTATCTGCTCAACCTACAGATTGATCAACTACACCAAATAGAAAGCACAGCCAATAGCATCCCTGGATCTCTATCTACCTATCTAAATACAACCTGTTTAAGATGAATATTAATAATAACGACAAGATTGCGTACATGGCTGGCTTTGACGACTAGTAGTTTTGGAACTTGTAATTCCGAGCCTAGGCCGTAGCTGGTGATAACTAGGATCAGATACAGGGCCTGGCTCCTTTCCTCAGGAAGCCTACGGCTCCGGACCTGGTACGGCATAAGCATAAGACCCTAAACTAATTAACTATTACAGCTTGAGGTAGCACAGAGCCTGTAGCTAGAGAAGATGCCGATATAGGCCCTTCCAGCCAGCCCGTTACCACTACTGACCTTACGGCAGATGGCTTCTGTGACGGGCTGAGCCCTGGGGTAGCCTCGGCAACCCTCACCAGCAACCCCCGAAGGAAGCTATTCCTAGAAACGCCGGCGTGCACACACGGACCATTAAAGACCCATAACGAAGCTCACGACGACTCTGGACTCAGACTAATAAAGTTGTGTACATATAGAGAGTGCTCTCCCACGAGGCAACTTTCTCTCCTTTCTTCCCTCATGTTCTGTGTACTCGTAGAGTAGGCCTAGCTAGTTGCAACACACTACCTTACCCGTTACAGCTTCCGTACCTACTAGTTGGAAGACTATCTTTCAAGTCGACCTTAAGGAATACAACTAGTAGGCCGAGGAGGTTAAAGATTAGAGTAGTAGATTCTGGAGATTGTTAGCCTATACTACTAACGCATCTTCTACAAGCCAATCAAATCCGTCGCGGAGTAGTATATAGCCTAAATGTACAAACCAATGTTACCGATAATAAGGTATAGATTCTTGCTAGGTGTGCTCTGACTGGTTTGTGTCAAAAACGTTGCAAACTGGAAACTGTGGGTTGCAATTGCTTAATCGTATTACTTATCCTCGGCTCCCTGGCGAAAGCCTTTATTATAGTTGTAATGTACGACGAATCTGGGCACACCAAATTTCCTTTTTCGTATCTTGAGCACGTGATGTTGCTTACACTGGCTCAGGCTCGGCTCAGTCCCTGCCCAGGATCAGCTCAGGCTGGCTCACCTTTGCTCACCCTATTACCATTTTCGGCAGGCTGCGGCGCAGGCCAAATCACTTCAACTCTAGCCGAGGGGGCCCAGAACTGGTTCCATATATAAAGATGGCCAAAATGTGTCCCACTTTTGAAACTAGCAATGTGCTCAGAGCTTTTGTTGCGCCAATGGGGCCAAATTCTGGCAAGCCAAATGATATGGCCCAAATTGTGGCTCGCGTGGCATAAACTGGTGCATGGTGTAAGATAGTACATATCATCCTAGTTTAATCCGTAGCAAGTACACACTATCCTGGCTCTAAAACTGAGACATGTAATGTACCAGTGCATGATATGTCATAGTACATAATATACTGGCACTTAGAATGTACCAGTATTATGATATCCCAGCCCAGAGTATACCAGTACATAAAATACCAGCTTAGAATATCCCAGCTTAAAGTATATAGCAGCTTATATATACTAATACGCTGTAGTGGGGTTAATCTGGCTATAACGTGGTCGTTAAGCTAGGATCGCATCTTGTTTTATTGCTTCACTAGTATATCTAGTGCCCATCACGAGACCTCGAGAATGTAGTCGCCGAGCTACAATTTATCATGGACGAGGACGCAAGATTGGTCTGCGTCCGGTATTCGGTGTCGCACTGGGGTTGGTATCAGGTACGGCTGGGGCCTTGGTAGAAGAGCCCATTTGTCGGCGGGCAGAGCTGAGTTGTGGCCGGACCACCAGCCGCAATGGCGATGAGGGCGATGGTCGAGGCGTGCATTTTTGAGAGCGTTGAGGATTGAGCTGGATTGATAGCTGAGCTGCGAGTGATGATGGAAAGCAAGATGTCTATGGTTGAGATTGTCAAGAAATTTATATACTTTTTTGTTTCACTATTCAGCTCTTGTCTTGTGTCGATCTCTTTCTTTTTCTACTCAGGGTGTAAGTGTGTAATGTGAGACGAATCTGGGCTCACGAAGTCTCCTTTTTCGTACCTCGACAGAACGCTACGATTCAGTATGAAACTGGAACAAAAGATGTTAAATTTAGCAAACTGTGACGGACCGGTCAGGCAAGGACCGCAACCGGTAGTTGAACCTATTGAGGCATCTATGAAGAGGAGGAGTGCAGTGGTGGGGAGGCTCTGTAGGAGCCTCTATATAAGGGAAGGGAAAGTTGGGCCCCCTTCGTGGAGGTCGGGCCCAGCCTCCTGGGCAAGGTCCTAGCTCGCAGCTAGGGGTAATATTAAATAGGCCTAACCCTATGGCACAAATATCGTTATTGAGCGGGCTGCGAGGAGAGGCCTTACAACGGACCGCTCCAAGATCAACCTTTAAGGGGTTTAAAGGAATTTGAGGCTGGAACCGCTTGCGCAAGCTCCCGGCCACTTCCAATAGGTTCAAAGAGGTTGGAATTTACTATGCTACAATTGTATTAGTAGTAGGAGGTTGTAGAAGACCCCCACAGAGCCTATATCGGGCTCTCTACTCTTCCGTATCTAGACCTAGATTGCAAAAGGCAGAAGTCAACAGAGCAATGCACTCCTTTGTTCAGCCACAACATTGTATTGCAGTGCAATTCCACCGCAACCTCCTTGTTTCACAGTGCAGAGTCCACTGTAACTGCGTTGTTGGCACTGTATTAGAGGCTTTTTGGTTGGTCCCCTTGCTTCCTTTGCTGCGCCATATATTGCGCTTCTTCCGCATACAGCTGTTCGCGAAGTTCATTTGGCATATCGTCATGGGTGCGTAATCTGTAACCTTGCTCCACACATTTGAGGAGGTTTCGTAGGTGGTGGGTCTTCAACTTGTAGTATTTGTTTCCAATGCTGTCACGCCAGCAGTATGGCCCCAGGTGGCAGGGCGGCCCGGGGCATCGCATAAGATTATACACTTCACGCCAGATGGACGGCTGGCCCGAAGATTCCTCGGCATCGAGCTGCATGCCTCGCTCGGAGAGCATGAGCAAGTTGAGAGCGTCGTCGCGCGCGAAGTGCGCGAGGATGTCGGCGAGGGTGGCGCCGTGGAAGTGGATGATGACGGGGGAGGGCTTGGGGGTGGCGTTTGAAGGGCGGCGATAGCAGATGAGAAGACGGGATGTGTAGCCCGTTCTGAGTGGGAGGTGATGCTCTATCTCGATCATTTTGTCCGATTGATTCTTTGTCAGTTGCTTCTGAAGGCTGGGGAGGTTTTCCATGAGGACGCGTTGGAGAGCTAATTGCTAGGTCGTTAGTAGAGATATCGCCTGGTGGCGACCCTCGAGCTTCCTAGGCGGGTTTGAATTTCGGGTCATGACGCCGGCTTGAAGAATTTCCGCCTTTGTTTGGGCAGGGTCGACATAGTAGCGGTTGCTATGTTAGGAATCCTGTTGAAGAGGCGAGATCTCATTCAGCAGGATAATGCGACTGATATGTGCTGGATACAGCCTTTTGTGGTAATTCAAGACGAGAGACAAGCAATCAAATAGTCAATTATGTTGAAAAATGAATCAAACTCTGAATACAAACAGCAAATGGCGCAAAAACAAGCCAATAACTGGAAAACCTAAAAGGCAAGACACCCAAACTCCACGGAAATTCTAACCCCCACTCTCTTTCCACTTCCCTTCCTTTCCCTTGTCCCCTGACTATCTAGCTGTTTTCTCCACCCCGTGCACAACCCTCTCATGCCTTTGCACATTATCCATGCGCGCGACATACTCGCAACGACTGCATTTCCCCTTGACTGACTTGACGCCGTTCCGCTCTGCGTACTCTGGGTGCTTAGACCACAGGTGGCGGTCTAGGGTCCTCTGGTTGAGACAGGTCTTGAGGCATTGCGGGCAGTAGAAGCGGTAGATCGGAGCTCGTGTGTTGCTGCGGTGGCTTTAGGGATTTTCCTGTTTCCTAAAGGAGGAGAAACAAAGAAGCGGTTAACTTGGAATGACCGTGAATTTAAGTGTGTGGGGAGAATAGGAGACGTGCGGAACATCAACAATCTGGAAGAATGTGTCGAAACAGTCCAGCACAGGGCACGGTAGCAGCCGTGGGTATGGTTGCATCATGTATACCTGTGCCGGTGGGGTGTCTACTGGGGCTATCGTTCCCAGGGAGTCGGTGTCCTGGCCCGGGATCGTTGTCGGATAAGCCCAGGGTTCGGTAAAAGTGAAGTCTGCGGGCAGAGGCGGGACATCCACGTATTGATCAAGCTCCGAGAGTTCCATGGGTGCTGGGGCCGTGAAAGATCCACCACTTAAAGCCGGCTCTCGAGGGGTAACCGCTAGGCCGAGGCCGGGAGACTGCTTTCTAAGAACGGAACTCCCCAGGAACTGCGAGGGAGAGATCGGGGCCGTTCCCTGGTCCCAACTGGGTGGCACCTGAGACGGTGTTACTAAGCTTGATGGAGTGTACACTAGGGCGTGATTGGGATAGATGTCAGGCAAAGGGGATCCCGGTGTAAGCGGCTGAGCGACGGGTAAGACTTTGATGGGTACAGGAACCCAAACCCATTGGACCTCATTCTGCACAGAAACGTCGTAGATCGGATGGTGACTTTGGTCGTATGGGGAAGACATGTTTGCGTTTTATATCGGTACTCTCTCGAGAGTTCAGTTGAGTTGCCTTATGGCGCGAAAGATTGTTGATTCTTACAGTTGGTTTCGATGCGTTTGACAGCGAGTTGGGTTTGCGAGCAGATGGTTGATGTGGACCAGTTTAGCGACGTAATCAGGTCACAATGCCTGTTCGCTAAAAAGACACATCAACCATTGGAGTCCGGGGTGGACTCGCACAACTCAGTCGGAGCCAGATCAGGGCTGCTGCGGGAAGTCTTGTGGGAGAGGAGCTCATAGAGCTGACGCAAAAGTCTGCCGTGATTGTTCTCGAGAGGCCCCCCCTGTCAGTAGGCCGATCATCGTGCTGTGACGGGGCCAAAATGCTGGACGAGGCATAATCTTGAGTACCCAGTGTGCCAGATTGGTCGACGTCTTCCATGGGGGCGGTTTTTTTAACAACCGGCTTCGAGTGAGCGAGTGGGTTTCCAGACGACGAACACCGACGCTTTCCCAACGCAAAAGACGATCCTCTGTGAAGGCCGTCAATTTCCTCAGCGGTATCGTGAAGGGCTCCCTGGTTGATGGATTGTAGTTTACAATTATCAAGGTGATCGTACAGCTCCTGTCCGTTGTTGAACGTCTCTGCGCAAGTCGAACATCGAGCGGTGACGTCAAGGGCGTAGTCGGCCAGCTTCTTGACAGCAGCACTGTATGGGCTCATCGCAATGGGCTTCCTGAAACGTCTGGGAGGTGTCTGTTCAACTCCATGGACAGCTGTGAGATGACGCGTGAAGACGTCGGCAGGGTTGAATGACTTCTCTACTAGGAGCTCTTCGACGTGGTCCTCAAGTGCGCGCAGGCGCGCTTCGGTCTTCTTGAGTTCCTTGTGAGCGCGGATCAGGAGCTCATTGAGCCTGTGGGCCTTGGCCATCCACTCTTCCTTCTTGGTGGTTTCGGCTGCCAACAAGGAGTACAGGTTGGTGTCGTAGTCTGCGCCTGTAGGGCTGCGATCATTGTATGCGGTGCGGCTCTCGTTATTGCTGCTGAACGAACCAACGCGCGGGTCACTGCGCTGGTGATCCAAGTGCGGCCCATCCGAGGGGGACTCCCTGCGTAACTTGACTATTTTGGAGGTGATGCTGCCCGGCGACGATGGGGGGAAGCCTGCTGGGGACCCAAGTTCTGGGCAGAAGCTGCACAACATTATGCACTTGTTGTGTCTGAGGTGATGTTGAGTCTTGTCGTACCTAAACGAGCAACATAAGTCAGTGTCATTCTGGCAGTAGGTACGTTTCCGCCCACTTACTTCCTCGTAAAACCCTTGACATGGTGCTCGCATGTTGCAATCGGGCACTTCTCGGGCCGCTCCGTTTGGTGCGGGAGCATGTGTGCCTTGGGATCCTTGAAGGCTTTGCCGCAATGGGCATGTGGGCATCTCTGTTTTGGCATGGTCTCGGCATTGTCGTCTCTCTCGGAGAAACGAGCCCTTAAGCCGCTGTCGTACCAGAATACGGCCATGTACCTCAAGCGCCTGGTGGCTAGCCAGTACGTAGGGTCTGAATGCGGCGCCTTGGTCAGCAGCCGACCGAAAACCGAATGGTAAGAAGGATACTAACCAATGTCCATCGTGGGAGGGGAGAAGCAATATTCGCCACCCGGGAAGTCCCAGCTCTCGACTTTTTCACCCGGCTGGAATGCGGCCCTCCACTCGGGGATAGGCAAAAGCTGGCCGTGGTCAGAGTACGGAGAGCCCACGTTCGACGACGCCGCGCTGGCGATGCCCAATCCAGATTGAGAAGCGTATTCTGACAGCGCCTTCTGAGAAGCACGTACGTACGCCGGGTAATCGAAGGGTTTGACAAAAACAACACGATAAGAGGCCAAGGATGTGAATGTTGAGGACGGAAAGTTGAGGACGGAAGAGAGAGCCTACGAAGTGAAGCCAACCCGCTGCCCATTTAACAGGGTGGACAAGCACGACGAGGCTCTGACGGACGGGGATCGAGCGGTGGCAGGGTGAGATGGTGGGTGGGTGAGGATTGAGGCCATGTCTTGGCGACGAATCGGGGGGCAGTCGAGCGAATCGGAACGCCTGCGTCAATAAGGACACACGCGGGCGTCATGCAAAGCATCGGAGGCGCAGGGCCAATGGTCCAGTAGCGGTGGAAAAAAATGCCTTGAACTATTTCTGTTGGATGCTTAAATCCTCAACGCTGTTTCTGAACGGAACCATCGCATCTGAACTTTAGGTCCAACAGCCCTCCAATCGACGCTCGACAGAGGCCAATCTCCTCGCACTGTAACCCATTCGCAACCTTGGCAAAGTCCAGAAGACGCGCAGCACTGACCAATCGATGACAACGGGAAACATCTTCGACCTCCCTTGCTGCCCAAATGTGGCAGCTTCCACTGGTAATGGGGAATATCAACACTACATCCGCTGGGGCAACGCCACCATCGCTGACGCCAACAAGTGAGTTGCGCGACGTCTTGAAATCTGTTTGGCAGGGAAATCCCTCAAAACTTTAGATAGGGAAATGCGGCTCGAGCTAGATATAACGCAGGGTTCAAATGCCAGCATTCCATTCCGTCATCTTTTAGATAAAACCCCTGTAAATTTCGTATAGTACCGTCTGTTTGATTCCATACTTGAACAACCCTCCCTCGTCGAAACTAGCAGACAAGGAGAATATCACTAAGTTAATATCTGATCTATTCTAATCAAGTACTGGTGTAGCAGCGATTGCTATCCTAAGGTTTTTAATGAAATCGACGAAATCCTTGTGAGTGCTAACGGCGCGAGAGGCACTTTCGGTACTAGAATCACTTTCAACGTGCTTTCTTCCGTCCGTATCGAAAAGATCTTCTGGACAGCGTCCAATCGAGCCTCCCGGAGCTAGAGGATCCGGCTACCTGTCACCGTTTCCTTAACGTGAGCATTGTGATTGCGGCTGTTCTATGAGACGAATCTGGGCACACGAAATTTCCATTTTCGTACCTCGCGCACGTGACATGGCTCAGCTTGGCTCAGGACCGCGGACGGGAATAGCATTTCAAGTACCGGTTCGACTCATCTAACCAGTCTGTTTTAAGGTCCTCCTATCACTTGTAATATTGGGGGTTCGGCTGATCATTTCTCCCGGAGGGGGGCAATAGGTTCGGTCTACCAATAACTTTTCAGCTCTTGCAGAACAATCCCCAAGGGCCTGATCTTTTCCTCGCTCCGGGTTTGATACCTCAGCCTGGTGGGTCCTGGTGGAGACGGTGCGGCCTGGTGTGGTTGTGCCTCACCTGAGCTCGCTCCGGAGCGGTTTCCGCTCCCTTTTTTTCCGGAGCGGTTTGCACTCGGGTTTAGGGCATTTCAGTCAGGCCACAGGCCCACGATTTTCCAATTGGGGGCATTTAAACGACCTGCATTAGCTCAGTACATTCGGTCTGGGCGAAAATGTCCGTGCTTCGACATTCAAGCTGTGGCGTCGACGCACAGGCTCGAGGCGTACTGCTCGAACAGGCAAAGTGCATTCTTGGCCATCGATCAATTGATTTTTCGACTGCCAAGGCCGTGGCTTAGCCATGCCAAGCTGTGGGTTAACATTTCGCTCCGGAGCGAGCCTTGCCTGGAGCGAGGAAAAGATCAGGCCCCAAGAGCGTGTGCCCAAAAACGCCTCGAGTTACGCCTTGGGCAGCAACACACCCGTTATATGTATGCTCTATGCTTAGTACATCAGACAAAAACTCACCACAATTCATCATCAGCAAATCAACCCTGCGCCAATCTTGAAAGCAAAAGCGCGGGACAATGGCTGAAGCGGCTGGTTTAGCTCTCGGCACGATTGCCCTAGCCGGAGTGTTCAAAGACTGCATCGATCTTTTCTCCTACTTTTACTTGTGCCAGTCTTTCGAGCGGGACTACGGCGTTATTATCGCGAAGCTCGACCTACAGAAAACCTTACTTCTCCAGTGGGCTGACCGAGTCCGGCTCTTGGACGTCAACTACGATCCGCGGCTAGATCATCCGAGGACTGCTCCATCAGTCTCCTACGTCCTGGCCAGCATACGGGGCTTGCTGAGTGAGAGCTCATCGCTCCAGGGGAAATATGGCCTCACTTCAGAGCAGCGCTGGCAGGAACTCCACACCCATGGAAATACCAGTGCGGATACAGCTGTCGTTCCAGCCACTGTTAGCCGTGGGCGCATGGAGAGGTTGTCCGAAAAATTCAAAGCCCTCACTATTCGAGCAGATAAGGCGGCGCGGACTAGGCCCGTTTCAAAATTTGGCAAACTCCGCTGGATCATTACCGACAAGGTCAATTTCGAGAAGCTGGTCCAAGATCTATCCGACTTCATCTCCGGACTCGATAAACTCGTTCCAAGTGTTGGCGGGATAGACCAAAATGATGCCACTAGGAGAATGTTAGAGGAGGATCTTGAAACGCTTCGGGATCTTCAAAGCACGGGATTTCTTCATGAAGCAACTGTTAGCGGCCCGTTTCATGTCGCAGAACCCACTAAAGAGCGGTTTGTCAGCGTTATTCAGGACCATATTCTCGAGTGGATCTGGTTTCGAGCAATGGATGATCGCCGGGAGGAAGTTAATCCAGCTCAGTAAGAATCCCTGTAGAATGAAATTGCCGCGTCATCAGAGCTGACATCTAAAATTTCTGCAGTCATCGGACCTTGAACTGGGTGTTCAGACCTTCAGATCACCTGGGTAGCGTAGAATGGGATGACTTTTCGCTTTGGTTGAGGTCGAATTCCAGCATCTACTGGGTTTACGGCAAAGCTGGAAGCGGCAAGTCAACCCTCGTGAAATATCTCTATGGGCACAAAGATACGATAGCCAATCTACACAACTGGTCTGGAGCCGCCAAACTGGTTGTTGGGTCTTTCTTCTTCTACAATCTGGGAACTCTGGAGCAAAAATCGCACATCGGCATCTCTAGGGCTATTCTCTACCAGATTTTGGAGCAGAACCGGCCACTGATACAGGAACTTCTCCCTCGAATGTGGCGCGGGGCTTACGCAATGCATCGTTACGACGGCAACACGCGAGCTGAATTACCATCTCAGGCGGAACTATCCACGGCATTCGAGATTTTATCTCGCTTAACGACGCTCAAGCAACGATTCTGCTTCTTTATCGACGGGTTGGACGAATACGCAGGAAATTCTTCCGATGGCGTTGCATTCATTAAGAGGCTTTCCTCCAACCCTAACATCAAGATTGTTGTGTCAAGCAGGCCAATTCCAGTCTGTGTAGATGCATTCTCGTCCATGCCGAAACTCAGACTCCAGGATCTTACTAAACCCGATATCGAGAATTACATTCATGACACCCTCGGATCACATGTCTACATGGCCGGCCTTCGGGGTTCTGATCAAAGAGCAGCCGCCGACATCATACAACAACTTATCAATAAGGCAACCGGTGTATTCTTATGGGTTGTACTCGCCTGCCGCTCCATTCTCGACGGTTTTGCTTCATACGATAACATCGAGGAACTGAGCCATCGCATCGACGAGTTGCCGTCCGAGCTTGAGCAGCTGTTTCGACACATCGTCAGAAGATTAGAGCCACGCTATTATGAACAAACTGCAAAGATGCTACGAATCTGCTACCAGAAGCAGCGATTGATGAGGGAAAGGGTGTATGGAGACATCCATGGAGACACATGCACCCTCACATGTGCTGTGTGCTGGCTTGCCCTTGACACTGCTGGGCTGGATTTTGAGAAAGCACCAGAATTTCAGAGGTTCTCGGCAGAGCAGCAAAGAAACATGCTGAGAACTACCAAAGGGCGGCTACGCAGTCGCACCGGCGGCTTACTTGAGGTTCGCCGCACGATTTACAGACCTAGCGTGGAGTTCATGCACCGCGCAGTGTTTGAGTTCCTGGACAACTTCCCCGAAATCTGGGAGACCGAGCCTCTTTTCATCCGAGACTCAAAATTCAATGCAAACGCTGCGTTGTTGCACATGGCTATGAGTATTTGCTATGAGCGGCCTACAAACGTTAATAAAATTGAAATGGTGCGTGGACTTTGCCATGCTCAGGTTGCCGACAAGGAAAACCCAGAGCTTAGTCTCGCCATGCTACTCAGAATTGAAGAGGTCGTCCTTTGCCGGGAGGCCGTCCTTAGTTCAAACTTATCGGGGTGTTTCCGAGGCGTCGAGCTCAAGCCCTCAAACTATGTCGCAACATACGGACGAGGCATATTTCTCTTGGAACTGGCCATCGAGGCAGGTCTCCTGGAGTACGTTCGTCGGCGCCTTTCCTCCCACTACATCACCAATCAGCTGAAGTCGATGCTTCTTCGGCACCTGTACTCCGGAATCTTCATTCCAGAGTCGGTAGCGGCGCGGCCGCGGTCGATAACACGGAGCATCGAGGAACTTCTTCGGTGAGAATCTGTAACCTATGAGAACTCGTAGATTAGCTCATGTAGAGGAATTAATTAGAGATAAACACAAGCGGGGTAGGGGCATGGCACTATAAAATCTTTACTAGGAAGAAATAAAGAAGTTGACAATTGTACGATAGCAAGCGCAGACGGTACTTGTCCATGCGTGTTTGCTCGGTTCTAGGCCACGAAGTCATGCCACAGCAGGACGATAATTAGGCCCACGGGCTATGTCCTCACGCCCAGAATGGTCACTGCCAAGACAAAAAAAGCCTCATTGCCTGGCAGGTACTTTGACCGAGGCAAATATCGCACTGAAATAAGGTGCCGTGATTATTTTCCTGCCCAAAATCACTTACTAACGCAACACCACAGCGTTTAGAAAGGCCTTTAAGTTGCAAATAGCTAATACCATATAGAATATTAGTGACGGTGCGATGAAGTAGCGTATGTATCCATCAGGCGGCCAGAAGATGACCAAAATATCGCTGGTCGATCTGTAAATGCTAGTATTAACATTGGTATATTTCCTAAAGTAGTTTATTATATACTGGTTCATTTTAAGCTGGTATTTTATGTACTGGTATATTAAATACCATTCTAGTTGTAATGCCAGGATACTACGTACTGTCCTATGGAGTAGACTAGGATGCCATGTACGAGGCCCAGAAATGGTCCCATACATAAAGATCGCCAAAATGGGTTTCCTTTTGAAGAATAAACAGTGTTGCCTCTTACATTCCGTTCTTTCTAACTTTCTTACCTCGTAACAGCACTCATCTCCACCACCGTATCTTCGACTCCAAACCTCAAACGGAGCTCTGAATGTTAGTGGAAGGAAGTTCTGTAATCCGTACTGAGCCCCCAAATGGGGGGTAGTCTGGTAACAAAGCGTTATTCTCGGCTGCTAAATATGTGGCAATCAGCCCACCACTCTGCTTATAACTAGAGTAGTACCTGAAAAACCTCGTATAAGCGCACTGGTCGTTGGGGCAGACGCTCGCTTGGGGCTAGACGCTACTATCACGAGGATAGCTCGCCTCTCTTACTTGACTGAAAATTTAAAAGGCCGTGAGATCGAAGATAGCCGCTTCCCAGACAAAACTACTTTAGATACCGAAACCAGTGTCTAGGATTTCGGATGTTAAGATATTCTCCGCACGGGTAATGTTTACCCGTAACAACAATAACAGTGTGTTAGTATTTATTCCATATCGCTACAGATTAGCTCCAAAACTAGCTGCAGCTAAAGCGGACAGGCTCCTCACTACAGCTAGTTTTAGAGCTAACTTATTTCGGTACAAACCGACGTACTCTGCCAGCCGAAACCAATAATTAAATGATCCGTGCTGGGAAAGGTTTAATATTAAAATCTTAGATATTGACTTCGGCTTCTACTGTAAAAAACTTAGCAAATCTTTATCGTAAACCATAACAAGGAAGCTAACAACCTTAACAACAACCTTGTAATCCTCAGCATCCATAACGGCAGGAGAGCCTGACATTAGGGATGGCTGAAAGGCAGTTACAATTCTCTCCGCCGTTATTTCGTTCATATAAGCCTGGAACTGGGGAATGACTAGAAAATCGAGCAGGTAATAGAGCAGGTGGCGATCTGGGCGTGGGAGCTTAGAGAAAAGTTCTTAGGCCTTAACCGCGCCGGTTTTCAATTACTTATCTGGTGCTGAGATTTTGTAAAATCCCCTAAATGGATATATTTCTTCTATAAATTTCCCGTGGTAGGCCTGAAGTATAACTAACTCTGGGAGGCTTTTAATATATCTAAGTAATAATATAACACCACTATAAATAGTATAGCTATTCCACATGTACTTTAAGCCGTGATACGCTTTAAATGCAGACTGAAGTTGCATCAGGCGCCTTAGGTGTCTACTTTAAGCAAATATATTAACGGATTTAACACTTAAGGCGAAATATAATAATAACTAACCTAGACTAACTAGCTTTAAAGGGTTTAGTAAGAAGTTATTTCTTATTATTATACTTATAAAAGCAGCCTGCAGATACAAAACGTCTATTATATACTAGTCTGTAAACTTGGTCTTATCGCTAATAACTATTAAAAGTGATACTTAGGTACGCTTTAAGCATTACTGTAAAGGTACTCTAAATATAGAGCTTGATTTCGCCCTTTCTGACTTTAATGTCCCTAAAGTGCCTTAAAGAATCTTCCTCCTGAAGAGCTCTGCTTTTAAATTCACCGGCTTTTATTAGGGAGCAGGTAGTGTGAATTTAAGGGCTATAAACTCGGTAATCTCAAAGTTATATACGTTAATGTTTTTAAAGTCGTTAGGATAGATAGGGATAGCAAGAATTACAATATGTGATACTTTGGAAAGGCTAAGTCCCGATAGCATAGATCAGGGCGTTATCTACCTGGCTAAGCTAACAATCAAGATGGAATATATATCCAAACCATCCCTGTATACGTGTCGGTATAGACGTAAGGTCGTTAGTACCTCTTCAAATGCGAACATTTAGATCTCCGTGGGGCTACCAAGAGGTTTCAGTCCGCTTTCCGCCTTTACAGATTACAGGACTGCAGCACCAAGTGCGACAGAATCTGTCTTGTAAAGCCGTGGCTCGACGGAAGCGAGGCGCTAGTTAAGGAACTCGTAGTGTTAAACTAAGTCGCACAGCGTATCTACCTTGTCCTCGGCCTCGTATTGTCTTTGGCTGCGGACAGAATCAGCTGATAGACCGTGCACGCAGTCGAACAAACTCACCAGGTCAGGATGGTCAACATCAATGAAAGCGATGACTTGCGCCATTTAAGCCTCTGAAGGATGTCCCTGATGTTGTTTCCTTGGATTTCCATCGGAGTCTGCCTAAAAGCCCCATATCGGTCTCAGATTGGAGTGTTTTGGTTAAAATGTCGAGTTCAGAAAACGTGATGACGCTGGCGGCAAGCGTGACGATGACCTGGTCGACCAGGATGAGGGAGGTTCTTGATTTTGACAAAGGAAGTGCTGCTGACAAACTGGGACCAGAATTGAGAATAATTAAGGGGGCCAAGACTAAGCGCCACTCACGTTCCATTGAAAGGCAACTTTAGCCGGGGGGACTGAAAACGGGCCACTGAGACTGTAGCAGCCGCATGTAGGATCACCCTAGCTCAGGGAAGAATCAGGAAAAGCTCAGGACAAATCAGCTACAGCTCACCCCAGCTCACCCTTAACTACCATTTTCGGCAGGCTGATCGCTTCAACTCTAGCCGAGTGGGCCTAGAATTGGTCCCATTATAAGTCCCGTATTCAACAAAGAAGGAAACAAGTGGCTTGACACGGAGGCCTCTAGCTACCCCCTCGCGTGGATCCTCGCCATAACAGGGGTTTAGACCCAACTCCACGCCAGTCCTTGCCCGTGCCAAATCGCGTGCTTTGAATCGCCATGTGGCCTGCAGCGATACAGCCGTAGAGAGCGAAGACGACGAGGTTGACGGTGATTTTTTGTTGGCGGAGATTGTTGGAGGGGTGGAATATCCAGGTGGTGAGGGATGCAGAGGAAGGTGAAGTACCAGCATGCCAGCACGCCAGGGCCGTAGAGGGATGCTTCTGGGTTGGAGGTTGGTTGGGGAATCGGTGCTGTTGGGGCGCCGACGGCTGGTGAGAGTCGAAAGATGGCTTCACGTGGCGGTAAAAGCTCAATTGGCGCAGAGGGCTGAACTTCTCGGAGTTAAAGCGGGCGGCCCTCACACCCGCGCGCAAGAAAGCGCCCAAATGAACATCACATCATACAGGGTGAGATGTGGGCAGGAGTGGGGATTGGGGCGCTAGTTACCTGCTCAGTTTATTAGTGCGTTTATTATCCTTGGTGGTCGGACGGGACCTGCTTGTTTTCTTTTGACAGACAAGTGGCGATGCCGCCACCGCACCCAGCCCACACAAGGCCTCGTCGCCGTGGTCATGACTGGGTGTCATGACTGACTAGCCTGCGAGAACGCTAAAAATTCAAAACAAGTGATGCCTGGTTGGATTCAACCCCTCTTGGAATGACCAACTACCCACTGCCCCGATGTAGGAAACGGAGTAGGCCTCATTACCGCAACAGGGGAGACCTTTCAACTCAACTGTAACAAGTGAAAATCGGCCACTATGTCTCCTCACGGCGCTTTCCAAAGATAGGTGACGAAGACAAAAAATAGTTACCACGTCTACCGCTAGCATAGTTGAGAGCTGTACCACGGCCCGTACGTGGCTCCGTAAGGGTGAGTCGCCACGACGCGATAGTGACAGTGAAAATGACGGTAAGAGCAGCCATTTTTCATTTTCGACAGAAGTCTTCTTCCATACAGTCTTTAAATACATGGAAATTGCTGATTGATGCGCGCTGCCCAATCACATCACATCACAACACAGCCGCACTTGCAACACCCGTTGCAGCAGCACGAACAGCAAGAAGAACCGCCACTATCCGACGAGACGGTTGCGGTTACCACATCCGTCACCGTTGGCTGCGCCGTGTACGTCATGGTCTCGGTCCCGGTGCCGGGCACCCCTCTGCCCGTACATATCCACTTTGCGCTTCTGATGTTGACCGCCGTACTGAAGCTGCTGCTGGTGCTGCTGGTGCTGCTGGTGCTATTGCTGTTGCCCCGTTTATTTTCCAGCGTCTGGCATGCGTCCACGACGCCGACCTGGGCTGCATCCGCGTGCACGCTCCGGCAGTCGGGCCCGTCGTAGAGGACGAGGAGCGGCTGGCCGTATTGAGGACACTCGGGAAGACTGTTGATGGACACGCTCAAAATGTCGGAGCCCGGGAACGGCTTGCAGTCGTCCGGAAGGAGGAGCGCGGCGGCGTTCTGCGTGAGCCGTTGGGACCACGAGCATTCGCTGTCTTTATACTGAAAAATGGAGCCCTGCGAAACCGTCGGCGGGTCGGTGGGCTGGCCACCGAATAGGGTCGACGTTAGGAGAGTCGTCCGTTTGAGATGCTTGAGATTTTTGAGACTGGTCGAAGAGGCCACCATTTTGTGTCTGGGTGGTGATGTGAGAAGGGGAGGAGGCTAGGTAGGTAGGTAGGTTTTGAGATAGCGAGGATTAATCAACCTAGGCACCCTAACAGTATCAAGGAAGAGGAGGAGAACTGGAGAGCTTTCAGCTAGCACCGAGGAAAAGGAGAATTGCTTTGATGGAGACACGGACCCTTGGATAGGCTCCAGCCCGCCACACCGCGGTCTGCAGTCATATCATCTTGGCTGCCCCCCATCCGGGGCAAAGTGGAACGACGGCACCTGCAGTGCGCGATTTTGTGTGTGCTCAAGTTGCAGGGGGAACCATCAGGCTGGCAGGTGGCGCGCTCCGCCTTTTCAGCTCTAACTCTTTGAGCATTTCTCTTTATTTAACTAGTTCTCACCATTCTACTCCCATTGTATCACTCTTTTGGCAAGAAAAGTTGTTCATCGTCCTCAAAGATAGCCGTCCACGTCCGAAACCTTGCGGCCTTGTTCCAACATCTCTCTCTTCATTGTCGCCATTTCTAGGTAGGTATAAAGCGATAACGCGAAAAACGCCCTCACCGCGCAAGGGGGTAATGCAAGTGTCAAGCCAAAGGCATGGTTGCCTTGCGTGCCATTTCTCCGCTGTCTGTGGCTAAGCGGTTGCTAGCTTGATTGGCTGGTCTTAAAAACCGAGGAGCTGAGAGAGCCTAACGCTAATGTACAGGCGCCATAAAGCACAGAAAAGCTGCAGCTGGCAAAGGCTGCCCGCCAATCTGCCTCTTCGGATCCAGTGCGTGGCTGGGACATCCCACCGGGCGGTATCAATGAATCTCGGTCAGGCCATATGCCATCCGTCCTAGGCAAAGTCTGTTTCAGGCCGAGACAATTCTCGGGCTACTCCGGGGCTATCATGTTGCGATTACTAAAAATTTTCCAACAAAAGTTTTCTTGGTTTTTTAGATTTTTTCCTTCAGGTGGCCTCTAACCACCTAGCACACCCATCTCTTCAAATTACGCGTTAGCCAACACCGTCCTTCGCTCTCTTTCACACACACACGATGCGTTGTATGCCCAAGTTGTGGTGGCACGCCATCGTATTACTCGTATTACTAGTCGGCGTTTCACACGCGGCCAACGAGGGCACGATCCAGTTCTTCAGTGACCCGTCTTGCTCAAGCATTTCCGGAGAGCCCATCGTCATTGCTACAAACGTCTGTCAAGACGCCGACAGGGTTCGACACTACGGCGCGAAGGCCGTATCGTTTCCGGCTTGTGATTCTGGGCATGCTGTTCTAGAGATCTCCGACGTGAAGCGCTGTGGGCCGTCTTCGTTTTTTCCAAGAGCCCTGACGGCCGAGCTGGAGGAGTGCTTGGCGATACCGCTCGGGACCGGGATCGCGTCGGCCGGCTTCGGATGTCACGTCCCCGTATTCTCCAGCAGGTCCTCAAAGGTCGTGACGACGGCGGCGGCGACGACAATCCGAACATCAGAGCCGACTGCGTTGCCGACAGAGACTCTGACTTCCCATCCGGCGACGCCGGGACCAGTGGCCGGAGGTGACCGCCCGGCAGGGTTCGGTCTCGGCGACCAGATTGCTCTAGGAGTCGGTATTGGCATCGGGCTCCCAACATTTCTCGCTACAATGTGGGCCTGTTATTTCGGCCATGCAAGGAGCCGACCTCGGTCAAGGTCTCGAGGGCGGCGGCGTCAAGGACCAAATATCGGGCACAGGAGGTATTCCCAGGCAGATCAGGGCGACCCACCACCACCTTATTCGCTTACATAGGTAGACATGAGGCTTCCGTTGTGCCGTTGTTTGCCATTCTCGCTCTTTGTTGTCTCTGGATGGAACAACTTGGTTTACGGTGCAGGTTGATGGGCCATGACGAATGCATGGTCAAAAGGCCATGCGGTGGCCCCTGGGTCAACGTACAGAAAGGGTCCAACAAATGCTCCTGGGCGGTTGAGAAAGCCACCGCGCTTTTAACCTTGGAGGTGCTGCTGCCTGGGACTTGCCCGATAATGGATAAACCTACCGAGACCATTAATGTAGCTGCCCGAATTCCTAGGTATCCACGTAGATATATACATGCTACTTCCTCCATAAGTGTGGATTTAAGCTAGTATATTCTATTCTAGTACATTACGTAATTACTGGTATATCCTGGGTTAATATATCATATAATGGTATTCTAAGTGCTAGTATACTATGCACCATACCATATTATATACTGGCGTATTAAAGACTGGCCCCAGTTTATAACCCAAGGTACTATGTAATATGCCACGAATTGAACTAGAATGTCATGTACTATCTTACACCATGTACTAGTATATGCCTGGCCCAATTTTAAGCCATAACTTTCTGGCTTGCCAAAATTTGGGCTACCCTGTTTTGCTGCTGAGATGTAAACAAGTGACATTCTGCACTTTATCTGCAAGGCAAGGCGATGGCAATTACGCCTAATCAAGGTGGTGGCAATGGCTCTGAGCAAGAATTGGGAAAGGGAAAAGACTTCAACCTGACCTTCGTAACGAGAGGGCGAAGGCCTATGCCTGAAGTACGGCGAGACTCTTGCCCTGTCTGAGACAGTTGCGGTGTGGGGAACCGATCTCCATACAGGATTGTCATCAACATCCGTATTATTATCATTGAAGCCATTCTCCTCAGTATATCTCCTTCTCTCCTCTGCCATTCGTTTCTTACCCATTTTCAGAGTTGGCTGCTGTTGGGTTAAGATGAGAGGGCCACGTTTAGTAATCGAATGAATAGAAACGAAGCAATCCGCTTGGGGAGTGTCTCAGCTTGAGGGCAAGATTTACCCACTTTCGCGAATGGAGAAGACGGGAATGGAGACTTGATAGGGGACGTAAACTGGGTTTTATGTGACTTTGGGGTAATGGGGAAGGGGCGGAGAGTCCCAGTTTTGGGCCACCTGTGTACTAAAAACTGGGACCTTGCAAAACGTTGCCATTTGAACTGCAAAGTGCTGCTTACTCTTCTAAACCATGTTTGGCAATTTCTCTAATCATTTCCTGAGCAGTGGCTGAGTAGTACTTGAGCAAGGTGGCTAGGGGAAGTACGGGTGACGGGATTTTGTGAGGGAAACTTTAGGGTAAAACAACACCTTAGGTATACTGCCTTGCAGACTGTCATCTTACTGGGTGTATTGGTACTTTTTGTACTAGTATACTCTAGGCTGGTATATTATGTATTGGCATACTAAATGCCATCCTAATTTCGATACCAGAATACTACATACTATCCTATGGATTAGACTATGTCACGGGGTAGTCTCCCGGTATTGTGGGTCCGGCCAACGGCCTAAACGGTTAAGTGTATCGGAGGTCCGGAGGTCCCCCCCTGTATATAAGAGCTCTGCCCGCGCCTCTGGCTCCGGCCAGACGCCTTCCTTCCTTCCTTTCTCCTTTGTAGAAATAATGCCAATCGATCCTCTGGAACTTAGACCATCACAGACTAGGATGCCATGTGCTATCCCCCAATGTACCAGTATAAGCCAGAAACGTGGACACTGCGGGTGACATCGAAAGGAAACTTTAGCCGAGGGGACTGAAAATGGACCCCTGAGGCTGTGCAGCGGCGACGTATGGGATCACCCTAGCTCAGGGAAGAATCAGGGCAAGCTCAGGACAAATCAGTCACATCTCACCCCAGTTCAGGACTACGAACGAAAAAAGAAATTTAGTGTGCCCAGATTCGTCGCAGATTACTAGGCTGTAGTTAGTGGCAAAGTTGGTGACAAATAGTAGCTATGACCATCTGAACGGACTACATCAGCTCAGTTTCCATGGGCTTCTTTTCAGCTCGACTGGCTACACCTTCTTCCTACACGTTCTAGCCTCTAGCCAGAAACCATATTATCTAACAAGCTCCGCCTTCATTACTTACAGTGGGCTAGAAGACTTACTGGTCTAAATTTAAGCTTATAGTAATATAGGAGTTGTTAGGTAATAAAGCTGTGCAAGTGGGGGAATCAGCACACTCTCATTAGGTTAAATTTTATTTATTAATCTATCGAGTTTATAAGTTACTGTGACGACCCCGCAGGCCGTCACCAAGGCCGGTGCAGCCTGACGAAGTCCCTACTAGGAGAACAGTGCACACACTGCTATATATTAGGCCAGGGATGTGAAAACCCGAAGCCCTTATAACTAATAGGAAGATTCTCTATGCTAAGGCCCGCCTTTGTTAACAGAGATGTAAGGGGTATGAGAAAAAGTGGTCGTTACCTAGGTCGCCTCTGTAAACAACAGAGACCTAGACCACAGATACCAGTATAAGGTACTTAATGGTTAGTTAATATAGATAGTTATCGTTATTACAGTAGAGCGTAAGGGTTTCTAATCCTCACGTTAGTATTTAATTATTCATTTATATCCTACTGTTTAGATTCTATCTATACATTACAATAATAATAGCATATAGTGATATTGAATCCCCATTTAAGAGTGTTAGTTTAATAAACCATTTTTAAATTACCCTTTTTACCTTAACGTCTTACTATATACTGTATCTTAACCTATCTAGTCCCTCTTAGGCCCGTGTTAAGTATAAGTTGTCCTGTCCGGAGGACAATTTGTTGTAAGGGTGGTCCAAAAAAAAATTACTATGGGAAATTCAGTCAAAACTGATAAGGAAATTCAACTCGACCTAGGACTGGTCGGTTCACTATCAAAAGTGGGTCT
>Ga0247780_1000160_pt1 | contig 66353 bp, 62 predicted proteins | sample UWRJL079202R5_FD_179927 | JGI IMG/M metagenome (GOLD analysis project Ga0247780, IMG submission 179927) | Plant litter microbial communities from Arlington Agricultural Research Station in Wisconsin, United States - UWRJ-L079-202R-5 | ecosystem: Environmental > Terrestrial > Plant litter >...
GGGGTTTTTGCCGCGCCCGGCGGTGGATGAGGAGTGGGATATTTTTGTGAGGTGGGATTTGGGGGGTTATTCGTTGCGGGCTGTGAGCTCCCTTGGGGAAGCGCCGCGGGATGCGAGGATTCAAGGCCGGCCGGGGAGGGTGCTTGATAAGGCGTATTTTGCGGTTGGGAGAGAACTACAGTGGTGGCCTTCGTGGGAGGAATGATCAGCTGCCGCAGCGGGGGGTGGAAAGGGGTCGTTTGCAATGTACTGGCTGGGGGATGCCCCGCCATGGGAGATATTCCCTCTGGCAAGGAGGATTGAATCTCTCACGTAGGCGGTCTGCAAGTTTTTTAGGGAACTGCAGGACCCGTTCTGTGTTTTCTGGCGCCGCGCGGCAAGAGGGTACGGCGGCGCTAGGGGATTCCATTCCTTCATGCTGGAGTATACCCCTGATTCCACCGTGGCAGAGGAACTATCCCCGGACGCACTGGAGAATCTAATCTCGCACGAGTCGGTGCACGGGTACGTGCTGATGAACCCCGTCCGGTAGGAAGATGTCTGGTACCGAGAGGGCGCGGCAGTGTACTACGCCGTCGTAGCCCCTTTCCTGGCTGGGGTTGTTAACAGGGAGTACCTGCTGCGGTGGCTGAACAATGCCGCACAGGCTTACTACACTGGTGGCACGACGGGTCTGGACTGGAAGTACGTGCTGGACAACTACTGGTCTGGTACGCAGCTCGTGCGGACGTCCTACTACCGGGGCTTTATCTACCTCGTGCATGTCCAGGGGCTGATTAGCTAGGCGACCAACGGGACAAAGGGGGTCGACGATCTTGTCCGTGCGTTCTATCGGCGGTACAAAACCAACTATCCTGTCCAGGGCGAGCATTTCGTTGCCACCTTGGGGGAGCACATCGAACAGGAAGCCGCCGAGGCGAGTTTTCAGGCTATGAAGAGCGGGAAGAACCTCATTAGCCCCAGTGTGGATGCCCTGCGTCAGTTTGGACTGAAGATGATTAGGAATGATACCGAGGGGCTGGGGCTGGGCTTCTCCGAGGGGAGTCTTGGGCGGGGGGTCATCACCGGATTGGTTCCTGGGTCGAGGGCTGAGCAGGCTGGGCTCCGTGAGGGGGATGAGATTGCACGGTCTTGGACGTTTTCGACTGCTGCGGATGCGGTGGAGAATAAGATGAAGGTGGTTGTAAAGCGTGAGGGGAAGGAGGTTGATATCGTTTATCGGCCGCGAAGTCAGGGGAAGGTGTAATGTTATCAGTGGGTTGGGGTCGGGAATTCATAGCAGCTCACCGTCCCTGCGTGGGCGACTCTCCGCATATTTTAAATCCAGATGAGTGTTAGGCTTCTCAAAATGTATGCGCCATCGCAGGAGTGGGGGTGCTAATCGGGGATAATGTGATGTTGGGCATTGGTGAGCGCTGATTGGCTAGGTCGACATTGACGGAAAGGGAAAATATCAGGCCACCCTCACGAGATAATGAACTGCAGGCATGATCAGGATTTCGAGCCCGGAACTCGACGAGATTTAATTTCTAACTTCCCCAACTTGGCTTCAAGTTGCTTCAATAAAAAAGAAAGAGCCAACCTGAAACCTACCTGGTACCGATCGCAATGGAAAGTCCACATTCACACCCCGACACCCTCCCCCGGGGCACCTTCGCCCCACCCACCGCATCTGACATACGCGGCCCTTGCCCAATGCTCAACACCCTCGCTAACCACGGGTACATCCCCCGCTCCGGCCGCAACGTCCAAGCCCGGGACATGACCACCGCCCTCCGCGACGTCGTCGGCCTCTCCTGGCTCGTCACCTTCCTCTTCACCCACCCCATCTTCTTCACCCCCAGTCCCACCCCCCTCCTATCCGGGACCCCATCCTTCCGCTCCTCCACACTCCATTACCTCCGCCACCCCCTCTCCCTCCTCCACCGCTTCGGCATGCGTCGCCCCGGCCAAATCCACCCCCTCACAGGAAAAAAATGCCTCGATCTCAATCAGCTTGCCTCCCCGCATGCCATTGAGCATGACATCTCTCTTACGCGGTACGATCGCGCCCAGGGAGATTGCTCCACTCCCCAGAGGGAACTCATATCCGAGTTGCTGGCTTCGTCGTCGGATGGGGGGAGGACGCTGAGTTTGGGGGATTTGGCGGGGTACAGGAGGCGGAGGATTGCGGATCAGAAGGAGGAGAATCCGAGGGTGGAATATGGGGCGATGCAGCATAGTTTTGCGTGCATGGAGATTGCGTTGTTGATGGGGGTTTTGGGGGAGGGGAAGGGGAAGGAAAGGAGGATAAGGTGTGATGTGGCGAGGGCGTTTTTGCAGGAGGAGAGGCTCCCGTATAGAGAGGGGTGGGAGATGAGGAGAACGTGGTGGTGGAAGAGGCTGGGTTTTTTGGAGCTGGGGGGGCTTTCTGCGAGGGTGAGGAAGCTGGTGGGGGGGGTTTGAGATCGAATACATTGCGCTGGGTTATAATAGTTTTTCGTCTTTGAACAAGGATAGCTTTCTGGGCAGTTGACTTCATTGAGATTGGTTTTTTGTTGAGTTGATCATTGTGAACCGCTTCAAGGGAACAGGATTCTGGGAGAGCTTCCAAGGCTGGCAGGAAGTTGGGGTGACTGCATCTCCATGAATACACCCCTCGAGAAGAGTCCTTCATCAGGGCTAAGAAAGTTAATCTCCCCGCCAGGAGCTTCAATCTCGACCAAGCTCGATCCATCTTCCTGCCCCTGCCTACGGAGAGCATGTGTTAGCAAAGTCCCCCAAAGCACCATATCAACAGAAGAAGGAAACTCACGAAAAAAGGAGCCGCGTCATCTACCTCCTTCGCATTCACCTCCCCTAACCAAGCCCCCCTAAACTTCCCCAACTCCTCCCCAGACTCCCACGCCTCTCCGCCCGCTACCACCATAGCCCGGCGATACAGCTCCCCATCAGCAATGCAGTGCACAATATAGCGCGCCACGTCTTCAGAGGCTGTATTCTGAAGCCCGCGCCCCGCCGCATAGATTTGACAACGCCCGGAAGCATACCCGTGTCTATTACGGCTAGGCAGGCCGAGTTAAAGCGGGCTTCTGTACCGCTAGGCAGTGAAAGAGTGAGGCTTATAAGGCCTTGCTTGGCAGTTAAGGAGATGGTTATTCCAGGTGTTAGCGTAAGACGCGCGAGGGAGGTGTACGTATGAAGGTGTTGTCCTTGGTAGGTAGACGTACCGAGAAAAGGAGGGGAGGCGGAGATGAAGGTAAGCGCGAGACGGGTGAAGAGAATGTGAGAGATGAGGTTGGTGGTGACCATCTTGTTGATCCTGGAGGCTTCAATGCGGACGGCGTCGATTGTCAGGCCTGCGAACCACGTTAGGTCGCCTTTGCTAGAGATTTCAGCTGAGGATTCGGTAAGGACGCTGCCTCAGAGTTCTGTCATGGCGATTGACTGGAAGCTTGTCGACCTCTGGCAATGGATACGACACCCCCTCTTTCGTGACAGCGGAATGTACCTTGCGATGTAACGGAACGACAATGTTAGGCATTGTATGTGGTGTCGGGAATTCGAGTCATCTTGGGTTTGGGTGTGGGTGGAACATCTGTCTGTCTTCGAAATAATTGGAATGGCTGGTACGCAGCTATGGCCAGTCCAGTTGAGTGCCCCTTGTGTTATGAAATTGAATCAACAGCTTTTGATTCCCGGAAGATATTCGTCCGGGGCGAGCCCCTCTCGCTCTATTCAGAATGTTGATCCGCAAGTGGAGACCAATGCGTGCCGAGTCCGGATCGAGCCCGGAGGCGGCGCCGACGAGAATAGAAGAGATCCAACTGCCTTTCTCCATACCCTCAAAACCATTATTTACAGAACGGTAATTGTAATGAAAGCAAAAGTCCACACATTCTACAAGCTTTTCCGAAAGACCCCTGTTGTTTTAAACCAAAGAGCGTGTTACCCCTCGGAGGACCAAGTTGACTTTAGAGTAGGAAGACGCTCAAACCGAGACGTTGAGACAAGAAAAGGAAACCATCCGCTGAACGAGAGAACATTTTGCCAATAACAGTCTATACCCCATTTTAGAATCCAAAGGTAAAACACTAAAGGTAGACAGAGGAAAGGGGGTGTTGAGGAAAGGAAAAGACCGGCGGGACCAAGACGGACTACCTTGACTGCTTGGCTTGGTGGCAATGGCAATCCGCGCAACGCGGGTGGTAGCATTCCGTATTTGGACAATACTCTACGAGTAACCCCATATCTTTTCCACGTCTTCCACATTGACACTGTGAGAGAATGACCATGTTAGTGTGTTGAGTTTGCTGTCGGTGAAGGCATCACAGTGCGAATTCGGTGAGAACCACTGAGGATTGCTGGGAGAAGCTGAGTGTTGGGGGCAGAGTGAGGGCAGACTAACACAAATCCAGAGCCAGACCGTGGCCGTCCGTTTCTTTCTGCCGTCCTTCTCCTTCTTTGAAGTTGAGCTGTTCGACGGCTGTGGATGTTGTCAGGATTCTCCTTGATGACCACAACACACTGTGCTCTGCAGGACAAACGAACCATTTCTTTGATACTGCGCTAAGAATTAGCCGAGCCTGCAAATGCATAAAATCGGTCGGCGGTGCTGTTTTCCCGCTCCGAGTGGCTGAATTGGAAACACGGAGAGCAGTGGGGACGCAGTTTCGACAAGCCTGGTGGTGTGGGTAAACAACAGCGATTGGCACGTGACTGGCTAATAGGATCAGGATCGCTCCCGGCTCATCTGTGTGGGCTGGCCTGACTCCATCACTCTCGGACACTCGGCGTGATGGAAGGAGCATCTGTGGCAACACAAGACGAAAATTTTCCTGCGTTTTTCGGACATCGCCGTTGCCGTGCGGACGAGCCGGAATTGGAAATCTCTCTAGCCACATGTGGTACGAGTACTGTAATGTGGCGGGAATGCACGCGCCACACCTATGTCCGCTGGACTCCGCTGTCCACTGGGGGCCCTGGATTGAATAAACCACGAACCTATCTATCTCTCGCTCTTCCTAGCGCGTCGTAAATTTGCCTGCTAAAAGTCTTCTGTAGAGGCGCGGAATGAATGGTCAACCTGAGCAGTCGCGGGTTAGGCTTGTGGTCATGAGGGTCGCCTTGCCATGATTGATTGGCTGAAGGGGCGGGTTCGCTTGCTGGTGTGTGCGCAGGAGCTTCCGTGGGGCGTTGGGCTTAAACCAGGATTGCGCGAGAATGAGGCGGCCGTCCCTGGGAAAGGGTTCTTCAATACTGCCGTTTCTGGGAGTTGGAAAAGCATTACCGGGCGTCTTCTGCGCTCACTCAGCCACGTCTTTCATCCCCTCATATACGATGCTACCGCTACCGATTGGGCTCCGATATTTGAGAGCTAGATGTCCTGGACCTCACTTCGCTTATCGCGGTGCATCTTCCCTGCCCGCTCGGCATCACGCTACTCAGACCCCTATGTCAATTTACGTGCCTGTTTTAGAGGCAGGAAATGAGCGTTAGTGACATGTACCAAGGGCGACCATTGTGATGCGGGGACCTCTGGGGCGCGGGACCAAACTCGCATCAGCCAAGGTACCCCTCCCAATTTCTCCACAAAGTCTCACTGCAGACCTAATACTTACACATAATTCGTGCGATCACTCACAGCCTGCTTTGCCAGCTGGGGTGGATCTTCAGGCACACCTGTCATCTTGAGGGTGTTGTGTCTCATGCTTCACTGGCGCCGCGTGGCGTCTGATGGTTGCCTGCTCCGAAGTTCGGGCATCGCTGCTGACGGCTGGGAAGCATTAGTTTCGAATCGTCTCGCGCAACTGCAGTCGGTCCTAACCTCAAGGGAAGAGTCATCGGCACAGCAGCCCAGCGTGTCGATTTGCGATTTGGCAACAAATGGGAGCAGATTTGGGGCTGTGTCTGCAGCACGTTGGTCTTTCAAGTCTAAAGTTGCACAATATATCGCAGGTGATTCTGTCTTCAACTGCTGATTGCTGGTCCAAGCGAGAAGAAGGCAAACACTGCATATCGGCATACCCCGGATTATCTTTTTTGCATCTTTGCCTTCCTCTCTCTAGTCCTGGGCTGGAAGAAATGGCAAAATGCCGTTTGCCTTGTCGAGTGCTCAAGCGAGCGCGGAGGGAGGCTTTGCGGTGGTTGAAGTTGATCTCCTCCGCGCACACCTTTCCGTCCTGCATGTTTTTCTTGCAGTCCAACATTTCCCGACCCCTGGCACTCTCTCACTAACCATCTCACGCCAACGTCAACCTTCACTGCGCGGTTTCGGGTGACGAGTTCCTGCCTGACGCCCGTTTATCACATTCACGGTCGTGGTGGCGTCTTGATGGGCCGGCCTGCAGGGTCGTCGCCCGATAACGAAACGTTGAGCATGACGTTGATATCAAGATGTCTAGTTATACTTCAATGTCAGCTTCCCCGCCGGTAACCGAAACCGATTCCCTGTGGCTTGCGGTTTTCAAGCACCCTCGACGATTTGATCGAGAGAGCGAAAACGGAGCGTATGTGAACTACCTCGATGTAGTTTCTCTCGAAAGTGAAGAAGAAGATGAATCCGAGGACGACGTTGATGGCTATACCGGAGCTGATGATGACGAGACCGATGCACTTGCAGATGTCGACAACGGAAATGAGCTGGTAGAGGAGCCGGACAATCTCGATGCGCCGGCAGAGGAATTGGACAATGAGGGTGCGAGTTTGGACTGCGCACGCCCTTGTCGGCTCCAAAGCGCGGTATGGCGGCTTCGAAAGGACCTGCCCGGCACCGAAGAGAAAACTGTGCGCCGACATCCTAGCCGGATTGACGGCGTCACTGTTTTTGTTGAGCACAGGCTTGCCTCACAAACTGACTCGAAGCCTGGCAGGAATGACACCCTGGTTGGCCTTGTAGACAGGCCCCTGGATAATTCCCAGTCGTTGGGCCAAACAAATGATTCGCGATATCGTGGTGGTTTGTCAGATGGCAAGCTTCTGGAAACGCTTCAAGTTCCAGTACGCGTTTTCCCGCTATCACTGGATCCAGTGCTGACGCAGGAAACAGAGATTCACCAAGACTTCGAATACAACAGCTACCGATTCTAACACGATGGTGATGTGAGTTATGTAGCTTCATGCAGAGCCGTCAACTCCCTCCTACCTACTGACCGTTCTTCTCGGCGACAGATATATCCCTGACATGGACGCGCCTCAGATAGAGATCGTGGCCTCAACAGCATCCCCAACGCAGACGGACGCTCTACTCAAGTATCTTGACCACCACGTAAAACTCATGCCACACATCGGCGTGTCTATTACCGTGAGCCTATAGACCCCTCTTCAATGCAACATCACTCATGATTGTGTAGTCCACCGGGTTCCGGACCTTTGAGTTGCACATCCACCTCCCCTCCCTTGCCCTGCGGGAGCACAAAACACTTCATCGAGATCCTCGGAAGAAGCCCGACGGCATCCCACTAAGGAGATCTTGGACTGTGCCTCCCATGCAGCCTTTGGGTCAGAGTCACAAGCCGGCGGAGTGCCAAACACGCCTGTACGAAGTTCAAAGGTCAATGACTTTGGTCGGAATTGACGATCGGGTCTGGACTGTCTACGGAACAATGGATACCGCTTTTGACGGAAAGAATTCCCAGCACTCAGTGGAATATCACCACAGACACTGGAGGAAGACTGGTGCTAGACTTGATCCAATCTCTCGCCGGATGGTCCCAACTGTCTCTCACACAGCACCCATCGATATTCACGACGCTCGGACGTACTTCTGGGCGGCCTTCGAGAACTGGACGGCGGATCTAGAAGCTGAGTACCGCTCCATTCTTGACCACTTTAAGGAGCTTCTTGAGAAGGGGTATGTGCAAACTTTCATTTGGTTTCCTCACTCAGTTCCATCCTTACTTCAGCCTCACAAGCTGCTGGCAAAGGGCAGTGATTTCACAGAAATGATCGAGACAGTGACAATTACTACCCCCTCGTATCGTCCATTCTATCTTCGGACAGAATTCAAAATTGGTCCTAATGGTCGTGCAACAGATGCCCAGAAGAGATGAAAAAGGATGTGCGGGAATTTGACAAGTGGAACAACGAGGTGCTGGACCACCTCCACAGGGTTTCGGCTTACTTGTCAGAAACCATGGACGCCTTCAATTTGTTTCATGAAACCGATCTCGATTATTTCTCTCCCGAGTCCAAACTTCAATACCTCCGCAAAATCGAGAGACGATTTCGCATGTTGGATCAGTTTCGGACTCGATTCACAGAGCTCAGGGCATCGGTCAAGACAAACGGGGAGAAGGTATGAAACCCTAATGCATCTAATTGCAGAGTGCGACTATTGACACATTTTTTACCGCAGGTCATCAAGCAAATCGGGTTCAAAAGTAATGATGCGGCTGTCAAGGTTGAGGCTCTGGCATTTTTGGCATTACTCTTTGCGCCACTTTCCCAAGCCACTACGATGTTCACCATTCAAAACTTGCCTTTCGCCCTGACTCCTCACAGCTTCACGATTTCGTTGATCAGCCTTGCGTTCCTCTACGCGAGCGCCTATTGGCTTCTCCAGAGACGGTCCACCCCCATCAGGCCACTCGCCCGCAGGGTCAGCAACTCCCTTCTGCCCGTCATCGATCTGGCACTGGTTCGGGTACGAGATGCAATTAGAGCCTCTGTCGAGAAACGCAAGGTCGTGTCTGAGCTGCAGGGAAACCCTGTGTCTGAACTGCAAGGGTCACAACCCGAAGGTCCCACAGCCTCAGATCGGCCGCCTGCCCCTAGATCTCAACCAAGAAGGGCGTTTACGTGGCCCCTAAGATGGAAACGAAACCGAAGTCGACCAGAAGAGTACGAGTTGCCCGTGGCCAATGTATAATGTTAAATGTTATTTTCGGGCGTTGTCAGTCCCGTCAACCAACTTGTGCATCAGCTGTTGACCAGCCGTCCTGTAATTTAGGTTGAGTGCATTGTCTCCATATACTCTCGGTCGACATTCAGGGGGTTCGCACTCCCACCGTCACTTATCGGTTTCATTTCATTCATCACACCTTTTTGTCACCATCTTCACCCCCCTCTCAGGGTCTGCACAATCTTCCTCATGCAAGGGCTTGGCTTATAAGAATATTGGCAAAAGAGCCGTGCGGTTTTTATCGCCAGTTCGGTCCTCGCAGAATTGAGGTTTTTGTTCCGCATTCGCGGGGCGGTGTTCCGCCCTATCTATGGTCTGTGCCTGGGCCTCAGTGTTACACTGTACGCGCTGAGACGCAACCATCGAAATTGACGGCGTCAATCGTGTTCCTATGTGAGCATTTTCCAGTCTCCAAACGGTTTAGTCAGGGGTCCGACACACAAAAGTTTCCACGGTGTTGATCATCTGGACGTTACACAAACTACTATCCCGCCATCGGAGGCGGAGCCGGTTCACTATGCGTGCCCCTTTGGTCCTTCAAAAGCGCCAAGCGGCGCCCGTGAAGGATCAATACTCTTTCAACCAGGTTTGAATCTTTTCGGACTCAACTGTGAGGATGGGGGTTTACCATGACTCTCAGACTGGGGAAAGCCTAGAATGGCCTGAGTTAGTTAGACCTCAAACAATGGGGGTAAATCCTTTGAGCATCCGAAAAGGACGTGATGGAGATGGATGTGCTGCTGGGGACCACCCTAGTTAACTATGCGGGAATGCCATCTACTTCCCTCCGCGTCGCGTGCTCCTTCCTCCTAGTATCTCGACAGCCCCGCTACAAAGCCCACACAGTGACGTCATGTCCCGTCCACACCTTCTGCTCTATGCTTTTCTGTCTTTTCTATGCCTCCACTCATTTCCCCCCCAATGATTCCTCAGCAGCTGCCTCCTGGCGCGCCACTGCAGTATGGCAACGCGGCGCCAGGAATTGCGGTCAAGCCTGACACCAAGCTGCGCATCCTGCCTGTTGGTGACTCCATCACGGTGGGACGGCTGGGTGACGACCACAGCGGCTACCGCGAGAAGCTGCGTCAAGACCTCTCACAAGACAAGGTCGTCTATGCTGGCACCGAGCGCTACGGATCCATGACGGACCCGTGGTCTGCCGCGTGGACGGCAAGACAATCAAGTACATCAACGACCACATTGACGCATCGCTGGCCCACCGCCCCAACATCATCCTGCAACACCCCGATACTAACGACATGAACTCGGATCCAAACGTGTCGACCGAGACCGCCCCCCCGCTTGTGGCGTCGCAGCGGCTCGGCGCCCTTATCGACAAGTTGTTCCTCAAATGCCCCGACGCTGTGGTTCTTGTTGCCATGATCATTCCCACATGTCGTGCTGGGCAGGTCGAAAACACGCAGAACTCATCGCGCAGGTCGTACAGAATCGGTTCCAAGCCGGCAAGCACATCATCGGCGTTGACTTCACCAGGTTTTCCATGCCGTACATCGACGATTGCATCCACCCGAACTCGCATGGATACCGCAAGATGGGTGACTGGTGGTACGACTTCACCACGCAGATCCCCAAGAGCTGGACTATAACCCCTGTTGGGCCGGACCCAGACCGCTACGATTACTACCTCAACATGAACGGCGGTCCCGACGACAGCATCCGCCCCTGGACTGGGGCACCAATCCCATCGTGGATACATCCGAAGACTTCATCAACAATGCCAACGATCTGGCCAAGGTTGGTGGCAGCCGCAGTTGCACGGACAAGCCATCCTGGTTCTCACAGGCAACCTATTCCAGGCCCGCAGCGTCAGCGGCGACTGGAAGTTCACCCCATCATGGCGGCAAATTGGTCCGGTTTTCACCCCGCCATCGAACATAAACCTGGAACCGCAGTAGGCCTGACTGGCCGACATGGACGGCGATAGCAAGGCCGACTACGTACGGATTCATCCGGAGACGGGGCTAATTAGCTGCTGGCTGAACCGCCCGAATGGTTAGGTAGCGGGCAGTACCGACGGCGGTATCCTCGCCAACCGTATCCAGCACCGACCTCGACACCAATCCCGGCCCCGCCGCCTTCTCCACATCCCATCTGTACACCGTCATTTACGAATCCGGCTCCGAATCTATCTACAGCGGCTACTCGCTCTATGGCCGTATCCAGCCTCTGTGATCTCCCTCGGCGTCTTCCACACGAGTTCTGCTTTCTCACCCGTCACCATCCCCATTTCACTCACTAGATTATACGGCCCCTCCAAACCCTCCTCCATGTCGCGCACCATAAAATCAGCTAAATACTTAGAAAGTATCCCTCCACCACACCTATGCAAATATTGAGTGTTATTCGCAATCCCACATATGGCTCACGGAAGGCCTATCGAGCTTACTGATAGCCCTTGACGGTCGTCTTTACACGGTGAAGTGGAAAGGTGTAATATAGTGGATACCCCGCTGTCAGTCGACCGTTCCCATAATGTTTATGTGGAACACAAAACAGAGCGGTTTTCTGGCCGTTCGGCAAAAGAGTGATGGAATTGCTTATTCTAGATAAAAAGGAGAGGGTGGCAGAGAGCCAGTAATATAGTGGTGGAAGGTGGCGAGTCACGTGGCCAACCAGGTGACCATATTGTATCACAGTTTACTACCAAGTGGAATACCTATTATTCAGTTTTGAGGACCTAATGGACGTCTTTCTTTTTTTCTGATTCCTCTAACCGTAATATGAATAAACATGATGTACACCCAGCAATAGTGACGTGTGTGGCCTTCCACGCTCGGCTACAGCCTACCTATAAGTGGGCTCTATACTTTGCTGGTCGCAGGGCTCTGACTGCCAGCTGCCGGAGAGCTAAGCTGAGGAGGCGGGTGAGGGGGGCGCAAGCTGGTAAAATGGTTCCCAGGAATTGTCGTCGTTGACGGGCGGTCCGAAACACACAGGGTCGTCAATGATGAGAACTTCCTCCCCGTGAACACTATCGTAGGACCCATATCGCCACTGGTAGGCCCCCGAGCCGCAGAGACCGGCGTGCAAGAGCAAGAGCCAGTAGAGGTTGTCCGTGGCTCTGGCAAACTGGCAGAGCTGCCTCGGCCGCCTCTTCCAGATGCCTCTAAAGACGCCGACGCAGGGCTCGAGCAGCAGACCCACCAGCACGATAGTCGTGGCCATGGCAACGATGACGATCAGACCGGCGACATTGAAGTTCTGCGCCTGGCCACGACAGCGCACTTTCTGGCCTGTGCATTGCCACTCCGCCTTGCCTGTCGCTCTCGTCACGGCTACTGACGGGCTGCACTGTGAAAGCGCTCTTGGTGTCGTTGAAGCCTGAAATGTCCAGGAAACCGAATGTGAGATCCTGCAGCATGGAAAGCGCCGTCTCGAACCAAAGCCGAACCTCTCGAATCCACTGGTCTGAGGGTAGCGCGGGGGAGAGCATGCCCTTGAACAGGGCTTCGTTGACGAGTAGAACTGATTACAGACTATGAGAGAGATGTTGGCGACTAGAGGCCCCGAGGAAAGAAGAAGGGTGGGTGGGGTAGGGTGGTTTTCCTCAGTCTCTTTGGGCTCGGAACCATGGAACTTGCCTGTGACGCCTAGAGTCCCGATTCCAGGATTAAATGTGAATGTTTCGATGAAAATTTTCTCTATCCTCCACAACACTGCCATCTGGTGGTCATTAAGCTCAAGAGCTCGTCGTTCTTGATCCCAAGCCCCCGTGTGGTGCGTCTCATCAGTACACCCGCCGTTCTGTGGGTTGCAGAACTGGAACTGGTCTAGACACACGAGCATCGTCATAAAGTAGTCGCCAAAGTAAGTGATCTTCTCGGGATCTGAACTGTCATTTAGACGCCGGGTGCCGTAAAGAGCGGGTCAAATACGGGATCGAGGTAGTTAACATCATTGGTGAGAAGAAGGGACATGGCAACGACGGAATCCTTCCGGGCGAGTAGGGGGATCGGCTGCCACGCACCAACCGGAGCGGAACCAGACGAGCCTGGGTCGAATACGGTAGCGCTAATAGCCAATCGCGTCTCATTAACGTCTTCCGAGCTCTGGAGCTATTCTACCTAGGAATTGGATCCCGTCCTAAAATGGTTAGGCTAAAATCAGGCTCGCTTCACCTTCGGCTCAGCTTCGGCTCACAATAGCTCGCCAAATGTTCACCATACCATGAAAATTAGCAAGTTTACGCGGTACAGGACCGATTTTAAGCCTCGCTTCCGACAAAAGGTGCCTAGATAGGGGGGTATTAGAAATAGGACCCCTACCACTTTTTTTTATAACAAAATAAACCCACCTTTAAGATAAAGGCTAAAGAAGTTTGCTTATGGCTAACGTACTCATTCTCTGTTTTAAGATTCTAGGTAAGGTATAGTAATCATGCCCGCCTATCATATAACCACTCTTTTCCTGGCCATAACTAGGCAGCCCGACTCGTCGGCATCGATGCAAACCTGCCAGAGGCGCCTCTGCATCTCGTGGCTGACTATGTCCCGGAGGATGTGCTTCTTAATGTGCAACTCGAAAGGCATATTGCAGGTATTGTACCTTGTCACGTATAGTATCGGGAGGAGAGGGGAAATACAGTGATGAATTGGTTCTAGACGTCAACAGACAAGCAGGAAGGCTGTGCTGTATGCCGTAGCTTTAATGAGTACATGTTAGCTAGAGCTGATTAAACGTGATGAGGGATCATGTAACTACTCGCATAGCTAACCGTCGATTTTGGGGTAGTGAAACACATGTTTCTTATTCAAAGCCTTCTCTTTTGCTGTGACTCTCACGCTGCCACTGACGTAGGCTAGCGTTTGCAATAGTAGCTGCAGTGGTGAAGCTGGGCGATTTTGGGCAACATGGCTTGTGAAATAGAACCCAGCCCCTGTGTCCTTATCTGCAGGGAGGCAGTTCATGTCCAAAAATATGTGATGATCATTGTTAGTCAAGATTTCAGAGACGGCCAGCCATCTTTCAGACCCAATTCAAGCTAGTTTTTGGATGGTGTTACACGAACTGAGACGATTTTAGAGTTAACGCGACTCTCCTCGTCCGCTCGAACTAAATAGCCTATAATCCTCACCTTTACACGGCTTCTATACGTACTAACATACCGCCCAGTTCCCAAAGTTATGCACGTTCTAGGTAGGTCCTACGCGTTTCTTAGTTAGCCGTGCATTTCCAGTTCACGTTCTCTTCATCAACACCAAAACTCCTAAGGAAGGGAAAAAGAAACCCTGTCCGCTTACTAGTGCTACCGCCGACAAAGGCAGCGTATCAACTCAACAGTTGGTATGTGATCTCCCCCCAGTCTTCGCTATCAGGGTCTACAGGGCTAGGATACAGCGCCTCCCTTCGCGGAACAACTGCTTTGGATCGCGGCTCGGGAAGCGACTCGAGGGTTTTCCCTTTGTAGGTACTAATCAAACCGCGCCTCAGATAAGGCGAGCAGATGGTGATGGCATGAGAGAAGAAGGCCAAGAACCATCGAGGCGCGTTGATTGGATGCAGTAGAACCTTTGCCTCTTCTCGATGGTTCCGGCCCCTGCGCAACACGCCAGCCCAGGTTGTTCAGGTTAGCTCTATGGGCTCAGACGCAATCGACCGCTGCGCATTATGGCGGTGCGTTCCATCGCGTTGCGGAGGTCGGTGCTCCAAGTCCATATCCGCGGCAAGGAGTGCAGTGATTCGCATCCGCATCTCCGGAGAGACAGCCGATGAGAAGGAAAATTCTGCCAGCTCCCCGAGGTCCGTGGCCCTCGCCCCGTTTTCAAGCAAGTAGACAACTGCTTCTGCGTGGCCCATAAAGGCGGCATGTCGCAACGGCTCCCAGCCTCCCGAGTCCGCTTCGCGAACGTCCGCGTTGTACTTAAAGAGGAGCTGCAAGACCTGGACATGGCCTCCACTCGCCGCCAGACACATAGGGGCGTCGAGCCCCCGGCCAGTTTCGATCGATCTGATATGTAGAGCAGCTCCATGGCGAAGAAGCTGGTGGGTGATGGCATGATGGCCGGCCAGACAGGCAATGGCGAGCGGTCTTACCCCTTTAGTATCGACTGCATCAACCCATACGGCACACCTCAGCAGGGACTTTGCCATCTCGACGCTACCCTCGCGAACGGCCACATGCAGAGGAGTCTCGCCGGTCTCCGTCCGGGCGTTGAAGTCGGCCCCCGCAACCAACAGCAGTGAGACCTCCCTGTGCGTGGCATATTTGCATGCGAAGTGGAGCGGGCGGTTCCGCTTCTGACACTCAGCCTCGATGTTGGCTCCGGCCTCGGTCAGCTTCTCGATAACACTGAAGCGTCGACTCATGGCTGCGATGTGGAGCGGTGTACGATCGTGTTTGTCGCGCGAGTTCAAATTGGTCTTCTTGTTCGCAATTATGATACCAGCTGCGTCCTCGTGGCCGTTATAGCTTGCCCAGTGAAGCGGTGTGAACCCCCCTACACTCTCTGCTTTTGGAGACGCCTTATGCCGCAGCAGGAGGTCAACCACAGCCGCATAGCCCGACCGAGCGGCGGTTGCCAGGGGCGTCAATCTCTCCTCCTCCAGAGCTTCGATATCGACTCTGGCGTCAAGCAACTCTTGCACGACGCGCACCCACCCCGCAGCGCAGGCGATATGTAGCGGTGCTCGGATTTGGGCGTCCTTGGCGTCCTTGTTTGCGCCGAAGTGCAATAGAAGCCTCACAACTTCGTAGTCGCCCGTTTCGCTCGCCGCGTGCAGTGCTGTTCGTTCCTCTTCGTCGCGGGAATCGATGGTCCCAAAGTGTCTCAATAGGATACGAATCACCGCCAGCTGCCCGTGGTCGCAGGCGATCCTCAGTGGGGTTCTTTTCGTAGAATCACAAGCATTGACGTCGGCCATATGGTCAATCAACATCTCGGTGATGCCGCAGTGGCCATTGGCAGCGGCAAGGTGGAGGGGAGTGAGCTGATCGTTGTCACAGACGTTGACATTGGCGCCTACGTCGATTAGAATCTTTACTATGTCGTCATAGCCGCAATGGCACGCGACGGCCAACGGCGTCCTCCCGGTTTTGCCATCTGGAGTATGGATGTCCTCCCTATGTCGGATGAGCCACAACATGTCTCGATCGCCCCTCTGCGCGGCAGCGACGGCTCCTGATGGCGGTCCCCCGGCCCCGGATTGCAAATAGATGTCCGTTGCCGCATACTCCCCGGGAAATCTGATGCGCAGTCGAGACATCGAGGACATTGAAGTCTCATCTCTGGGGGATCGAGATGTGGAAAAGTTCGGCAGACCAAGCCGACTAAGGCGACGGAGAAATGAGGATCGCGATCCAGCCTGCGACCCGGCCGAGAGAGAAGTATTGGATGACACTAAGGAGGGGCTTGTCGGCGTCGTGCTGTAGAATACGCTGCCTGCTGATGTTCTGTCGCTTGGTGAAAAGGTTGGTGAGGGTAAGCCGCTATACGGCGACGTTTCTGGTACCGGCCGGTAACGCTCCGTGCATCCCTCCAGAATTGCTGCCCTAGGCCCGGTGGTGGGGCTGATTGGTGAAGTCGCCCCGAAAGGGTTGGTAAAGTGCCTCGTCTCCGAGTCCGTACCAATAACAGTGCCACCTAAAGCTAAGGTGTTGTGGGCTCCTGTTCCAGTACATGTCGCAGAAGGCTCGCTTTCTCGGCCTACGAGCTGCTGCGCCATCGAGATGGCATCGTGCCGAACACGGCGGAGGATTTTTCGGGATGCTGATCTGCGGAGAAGATCATTCTGTTCGGAGATCGTCTGACTGCTCGCCATCAGCACTCACGTCAGTTGTCAATCTAGGGAAACACACCAGTATGCCGCAGTCAAAAGTAGCTGCAATGCCGCCACCTGAGAGTTGAGACGACTTTCGTATTCCTTCATGGTAGATTCAGAGAAGAGCTGTCTGAGACGTGGCACCTTCGTTTCATTCAACAGCAACGTCACCTCGCTGTCCAGCATCTCAATGATTGCCTGGCAGGCCCCCATTGCAGCCCTCAGATTCTCAACCATCTCTGCGCCTCCAGGGCTCGTTGAGGCATTGAAGTCGGCCCAATCTTTGATCTGGGCCAGCGCGGCGCGGACAGTAGACAGCTTGGCGATTAAAAGCTGGAGCGATTGCGCTCCATCGACCCATCTGCGCTTCAGCGATCCGAGATTGGCCGTGACCCTCGTGGCGAGATCGACGAGCTGAGCGCAAGCGGCGACCGCACCGACAATCGTGAGGGCTTCCATAGGTAGTAGTCGCCGCACGACATACAGCCGGGCGGGGCCCACCGGCGAGCAGGTGGCGGAAAGGTCGGAGGGCTGGAAAAGTTTTCGGAAGAGGGGAAGTGGCCATCCTGAGTTGGCAAGTAGAAAGTTCCGTCGTGGCTATGGTGACCTCCATTGGCAGTCGAGATGCAGCGCTATGCTGAATAGGAGAGGGCTTCTGCAGCTACAAGGTATTCTAATGGCGCGGGCTTGTCCAGAAAGGCCGTGTCGGCCGCTATGCGTTCACCGGCCGCAGACAGCACCTGCATATCCCGCCCGGATTGATTCGCAAGGCTTCAGGACTAGTGGGCGGATTGGAGGACGACAATGACGATGGCATGGATGTTGTGTTCAGCGAGCTTGGTTGGGCCAATCAGCCCGCTCGAGAATACCAAGGCGCTAAAACGGCCCGGGGGGTCACACCGCCATCCGATGGAACTTACCGCAGCGGGAATTAGAGGCCTGCAACATGCCCTATAAGTTCAACATGCCATGTGTGGGCAACACGGCATGTTGTTCAGGGGGAGCCCAAATAGAGGCTTCTGATTGGTCAGATTCGTCATATAATAAAAATATCGAGGGTTAGGGTTCTGGCGTACAAGCCTGCAAAAGGGGCAGCGCTATTGACACCATTCACAACTGGGGTGCGAATGGGATCAGTCGGACGATAGAAAGAAGAATCGCAGCGATCGCGAATTGAACTGAGGGCCTGAGAAAATGGTAGATTGAACCAGCAAAAGCGATCACTTAACCGCTTGGCCACTGGCCTGCTTGGAATTCGAAAACCGACCGTCATTCTTGCCGTTCATCTATACAGGTATTACCCGGGGGAAGCACTTACTCAATTACATAGCCCAGGTGGTCTGTTTCTATGTGCTGGTTGAATTTGAGAGTAATGTTTCCGGGTTTGTGGTACGGTCCTGCTCGCAATGCCGTGAAGTTTTCGGCGCAGTCCATATATCGATCGACCAAGTCAGTCTCTTTAAGAGCATGCATGTTATCCTCCGCCGGAACTGAAGCGAGCGTTCAGCAGGTCCATTGATGCTGAGGTGCGAAGCCGAGTCTAAGAGTCCCGTATCGAAAGCAATCGCTGTGTTTGCATCTGATGTGTTCTCCAGAGTAAATCTGCATCAAACAATGTCCGTAAAGGGACAAGGAACCCGCGAAGTCGTGTAGGGTAGTTCATCGAATAAAAAGGCTGAGGACGCTTCTATTCGAGAATTGCCACAAAATCAATGGAGTTGATGAGGATGATGTAGAAAAGCGGAAATAAAATCAGATTCTTCACCGCTAAATAATCATCGCGAAGCGCTTTGTGAGAAGAAACAAAGATGGCTGGCAATCATTCAATCTCATTTAAGTTAACGCTATATGCCATTGAAATGTGTAGAGGTGAACGACTTAACCCTCGCCTTCGCAACGAGAGGGCGAAGGCCTGACACTTAAGTACAACGGCAACCCCTGTAAGCCATGTACAGGACTACTGGTGGAATGGGAGTCGACCTCCTTACACTCTCCGAGCATGACTAGAATACCTAACGTCGATTACCATATCTCCAGCAGCGATAACAATACTAAACGACCTAGCGGCGGTAACTATTCAGCAAAATAAATCCGACCACTAATCTAAGCGGAAATTTGAGACGCCTGATATCCTGCATAGCCGTTATAGTACTTGCCCAATAAGTACCTCATTTCTTCAAGCGCCCTGGATCAGATTTTAGGGACCGAGTATATTCTATTCTTAGTCCGTTCGCACTTACCATTCTCTAAAGCCTATATACCTGCCATAGTACCCTTATCGACAGTAACGTCCGAAAGAAGCCGAAGACTCTGCGGAGGTTTTGGCTATGCCATTATGTAATGGTCACTAAAATGAATGATATTTTCTAGACAGAAGGACGGAGGTCAGGCGGATGATATTATATCAGATGTCGTTGTACGATGTCACGAACTCGGACTAGGTGGCTGCCATCTGACGTAGTAAAGTAGAACAGTAGAAGCTCCTAATCCTGGGAGATAGATATGACCTAAGCTTGAAATGGGCGAAGGTCCGATACCGGCGAGGTTACCCCGCCCAAGCTGGGTGCAAGATACGATATAGCTTCTTTAGTGTTTATACAAGTACCCTTACAGATTTTTTTGAATACACAATAATATTCTCTAGACTGGAGTGACGCTCTATGTAAATTGCGGGGCTGACATTTCTTCTAGGGACCTGTAGAGCTTGATAGTACTACACTGCCTCACCGTCCTGGACTGGAATATATGTGAGGGATGTGGTATAAGGAATTATGTTCTGTTAAACTTCAGGAACCCACAGGCTGTAGTACAGCGGCTGTGGCTCAGAGGAAGAAGTGCGTACTGGTCCAAGCCGTACTACAGTGCCTACAGCACTGTAGGAAGCAAACGAAGGCCTGAATTACAGGGCAGTGCCACTGTAAATAAGGGTGTCACAGCGAATATTAACGCTGGAAACAAGAGGATCCGGAAGGCAGTGCCTTGTGTAATGACTTGAATTGAGTAGAGTTGCTTGCTTAACTAGAATTGGATACAGGAGAGGAGAGAGCCTGTTATAGGCTGTGGGAGGCTCTGGAAGAATTCCAGAGCCTTCTGTAAAGCGGAACTAACTAATACAATAATGGAATAGTACTGTTCTGAACCATTCTATGTGGTTCTGTTGACGTAGTGGCTGACGTGGCCACTGTGATATTCTAGTTGATTCTCTGGGGCAGTAGCCTCACTGAATTCAGGGGGTTCTAGAAGATTCGGCTGGTGGTTTCGGGGTACGCAACTACTCCTCTGCCAGCCCATGAATTGTTAGAACAGTGAATTCCAGGGGTGTGGCTAGGGTTGGCCCCAATTGTCGAATCCAAGTCACTATTCTAACAACTTCCACCAAAAAGATACCTCTTTCAAAAACCCACAATGACCACGCAGAATCCACCACTCCAGGCCACCACACACACGCGCACGCAGTTACTATGGATCCGCTGCAATTATAACAGGCTGGAGAAGTATATTAAGGCTGGAGGAGACCTTATTCACCATTAGTCCGTATTATAATATATTATACTTTACTGGCTTTTTAACACCTTATTTATTATAATAATTACACTTCTCCTTTTCTGGCCTAGTGGCTTGGCTGTACCTTTTTAATAACGGAATTGGTGGCAGAGGAGTACACTACAGAGTACCTGGTTATTACAACCTGCACTTAACACAGGCCTTAAGAGGACTGGTACAAGTTAAGACAGAACGTATGGCAGGACGCTAACAGGTAAGGGGCGTTCTGAAGACGGTTTATTAAGCTAGCACTTTTAGATAGGGGTTTAACGTCACTGTAAGTTACTGTTACTATAATAAATAGAGGTGAGTCTAAACAGTAAGATATAAATGAATAATTAAATACTAGCGTGAGGAACTAGAGTCCCTTACGGTAGTTGTGGGCATAACTATGGCTATCTATACTAATTAACTAGGAGGTACTTCGTACCTTACTTGGTCCGTTATGCTTAATGGTGCACTACGCAGTTACGGCTAAGCAGTTAACTAAATAGTGCTTGGTGTTGTCGGTCCTTATGGATTACCAAGCACTTCCTTACTGGTTATAGGGGCTTCGGGTCTTTGCACCCCTGGCCTAGTGCGCCTGGACGGTGTACACCGTCCTTCCACACTGTTCCTTCTGCGGGGGATTTGTCAGGCCGCCCCGGCCCAAGTGACGGCCTGCAGGGTCGTCACATCGGTATAGGGTACTTAATAGTTAGAAAATTAATAGATAAGATAAGGCTTATAAAGGGTTTTAGGAGAAATAGATATGTTATAAGAAATTATTAATTTCTAACTACTAAGTGCCCTGTAAGCTCCCTATATTACAGGGACCTCTAGCAAGTAACAGCTTGTGGCTATTACGTGGTTATGTACCTTATAACCACTAGTTAAATCTTTTAGAACCCTAAAAGGTTTTATAGGATTCTAACCCACTCTAGTGCCCCTTAGGGCCCTTAGAGTGCTTAAAACCTACTAGAATCCAGGAGGATAGGACTTCCTTAAATCCAGTAAGGCTACCACCTTACAAAATTAACTAAAACATTATAATAACCACATTAGCTATTACGTTAACAGAATTACTCCTCTGCCACCACTTCCGTTATTAAAAAGGTACAGCTAAGCTATTAGGCTAGAAAAGGAAAAGCGCAACCACTACAATAAATAAGGTGTCAAAAAGCCAGCAAAGTACAATATATTATAATACGGACTAATGGTGAATGAGGTCTCCTCCAGCCTCGATACACTTCTCCAGCCTGTTGTAATTACAGCGGATCCATGGCAACTGCGTGCGCGTGTGTGTAGTAGCCTAGAGTGGTGGATTCTGCGTGGTCATTGTGGGTTTTTGAAAGAGGTATCTTTTTAGTGGAAATTGCTAGAATAGTGACTTGGATTCGACAATTGGGGCCAACCCTGGCCACACCCCTGGAATTCACTGTTCTAACAATTCATGGGCTGGCGGAGGAGTATGCAGAATGGTTCAGAACAGTATTATTCTATTATTATATTAGTTAGTTCCATTTTACAGAAGGCTCTAGAATCCTTCTAGAGCCTCCTACAGCCTATAAGGAGCTGTGCGATGTCGAGCTCGACGAAGATGAGCTCTAGGAGGTCTGGCGTTGAGAGAACTTGATGGCGGGACGCGTAATACTCTGTTGGAAAATCCGTCCCACTCTTCGCGGCTTGCCCGGCTTTCTTCGCAGCTTCCCTGAGCACCTCCTCCCTCTTCTTGGGCTTTATCTTCCTTGTGTCTTTTGCTTCTTTTTGAGTTGTTGAGCGCCATCGATGATGAAGAAAGGGATTTCTCTAGGCGCATGCCCTGTCCGAGTTAGGGGGCGATTGGGGATTCGGAAATGGCCTTCTGGTGGTGGGGCAAGGCCTTCGCTGAACGATTTTTTGAATCAGAAAGTCGTTCAGGACCCCAGAAATCATGAACCAACCCTTCTGAAGTTGAGACCGATAAGCTCAAATGGTGGCCTATGATTGGTCAATAAGGCCTTGTGGGTCCAGACTTTCAGTGACCCACTTTCGACCTTTTGAAGGTTTATTTTCAGAAAAAAAAACCGTCAGAAGAATACCGATCGACTTTCTGAAATTCTGACTCGGATCGGTTCAGAGGCTAGTTCAAAATGTTTCTCAGAATCTCCAATCGCCCTTAATGTTAGGATGATGGAAATGAGGCAAAATCGGAACACACCATCAACCAACTCTGGTGAATCCTTGTCCTCCTCCAGTCGGCTGCATCATCACCGCCCGCATGTTTTCGGGTTGTGACTTGTGCGGCGCTTGACTTTGATGAAATTTCCTGATCCTGTTGACGGCTGTCCCGCCTTGATAAAAGCAGGACAGCGGTGGCCTGCCACAATTTTCTTTGCCTAACTTTGTTGGGATGTTTTTTTGGGGCAGATAAATTTGGCTCACGGCTTACGGCAAGCAGCGGAAGGTTGGGAGTTGTGTGGCCCAGCTTGTCGGCTAGTCGCGGCCCTCGAAGTGTTCTGGAAATGCTGACTCCCGGATAAACAGCCGACGTTGAAGGATCCGATGATGTCGCGTTTTTCGGAGGTAACGGAGCGTCGAAATGAAAGTTTGCAGGACCTGAGTTGACTTTAGCCGGCGGGGAGTGATAGAGATGGCAGGAGAGAGGTCTCATTGAGCGCCTGTTCCGACAAACTCGACTGATGGCTCTTGCTCTGCTGGGGACACCACAAAAGCAGGCAACACCCAGGAAAGATACGACGAGAGGGAAATCCATGCAAAAAAAAACCACTAACGTGCCACGGACTCAAAATGCATCCGCAAAACCTCGCCGCTCTGCTCAGCACCGCTGTCTTCCTCGCCGCCCCAGCCACGGCGCAGGCGGTCTACGGCATCTCCGAGCGAATCGCCCCCTTCACACCGCTGCATACGGCCGTCTACACGACCTTACTCGCCCAGAAGCAGTCGCCTCAAGTAATCACAACTGTTGTCGTCACCCTGTTCGTTCCCCGCGACGTCGGATGGCCTGGCGCCGCCACCCCGGTGACTGGAACCGCCGTCTCGCACTTCTCTGCGGCACAGCCCAACGGCGCCGCAGCCACGTGGGCCGAAACCGTTGAACTTGTTTGGACGCTCGGAGGCAACGGTCAGCAAGAGGCCAACACCGCTGTCGCGCAAGCTGCTCCGAGCGCCAAGGCAACGCTGGCCGCCGTGTACACAGATTACAGTCACTTTACCACCGAGATGTATGGCGCGTGGTCTCAAGCACGATTCGACTACGTTTCCACATACCGTGAGACGATTGTGGAGGAGATAGGAGCGAATTATCCGGCGACAATGATCCAGACCGGCCACACTACCATCGAGATCACCGTGACGGGCGGCCCGCTTCGAGGTCCACCGACAACGTTTACCAATCCGGCAACTCTCGTATCCGTTAGGACTACCACATTGGTGCAAGTGGCCGCTCGCCCGACGCCAGGCTCGGGTTGATCTTGTTCAGGGCTCGGAGATGGGATGCTGACGGACTGGAAATAATATGTGACGAGTCATCACGAGAAGTTGGAGCATCTCAAAGGGGATCAGGTGGAATGAGCTGGGTCGCTTTCTAGGCTCAAGTTGGGGAGCCTCGCATTCGGGGCTAGCAGAGTTGAGCAGTGTTGGTCAGCTTTTTGTAACACTCTGGTGATTATAAGGATCGCAAAAAGACCGAGCTTACCGCCGCGTTGGTGTTGGTCACCAAGAAAATCAAGCTTTGGGCACTGGAGGATTCCAATAGTTCAAGCAAAACGTCGTATCGTGGCTCATATAACCCCGGATTTTTTTCACCAGCACCCCGCGGTGGTATTGGATTGTCCCCGTGTCAGGGGTCTGTGGGGTTGTAAGCTGCGGCACAGCTGTGTCGACTGACCATGCCATGGGATTTGCTCAGGGGTTTTGTGCGACATGCAACGCGCAGCGGACTAGAGAAATGCGAGTCATAGAGACAGGGACAAGTCTCAGCGTCTTTGGCAGGCCAAATCCCCTGAGCTGGGTCCCAATCGCACGCACCTTTAGGCCTAGGATCAAAACCTGGAGAGCCTCGCAGTGCCCTGCGCCACGCCCACATCCTCGAACATTCGTCATGGCTTCGCCGACAGTCGCAATGCGACCGTCAACGAGGGTCACATTGTGGGAAAAGCATTACAAACGCATGGGGAAACATCCAACTCCTCAGGCGTCAGCCATGTTCATATGAAAGGGGTGCCCGCTCTTCGAAGTCGATGTCAACGACTCTCTGGGACACTTCTGCACTTTCGCTCTTGTCTAAGCTCCTGATACCGGACTCAGTTTGACTTTTACATTTCTAAAAGCCAAGGCAGCCTCAATTCTGACCTCAATATGAGGACCTTCTTTGGAAGCATGGTCGTGGCCCTCCTAGGGCTCGGCCATGTCGTGTCTTCATCCACAGTTCCCATCCAGCCACGCCAGGGTAACGCACTACAGAACTGTACCGCTGCCTTCTTTAACACGGCAATTGCAAAAATCAACACAGACCTCAAGCACACAGCCAAGCTCGCACGTGGATCGCCGTATACCCCTACCACGGAGCCCTCCAACGACCCACTATACGGGGGCCAAGCTGTCCTCTACTACGCCCAATTCTTCGACGCCCCCGACATCTGCGGTGTGCGCATCAACGTGACAGACAACATCGCCTTCGAGCTGTATCTCCCAAGCCTCACGAAGTGGAACCGGCGCTTTCTGACCGTCGGCAACGGAGGATTCGATGGAAACACTAGCCGCTACGACATGTTCAGCCGCGCTGTGCATAACTGGGCAACAATGTCGACCAACACCGGCCATGATGTCTCTGGCCTTGCCTGGGCGCAGAACCAGAAGGACCTCCAGATTGACTGGGCCTGGAGAGCGATGAATTTCTCGGTACCCTATGCTAAGGCTATCGTCAAAGCCTACTATGAAGGCGTCCCGAAGAGGGCCGATTACTACTCTGGCTGCTCAACCGGTGGCCGTCAGGGCATCCGCCAGATCGAAGCGGACCCAACCAGTTTTGACGCCATGCTTATCGGTTCCCCTGCCTGGAACGTCAAGTCCGCGATGCCTATCCTCTCCCGAGTTGGCTGGCTTGCTGATACATACGGCTTTCAAAACACTCCCACGGATCCGAATGTGACAGTCCGCGTCGCCGCCCACGTCTTTAACAAGTGCAACGAACTTGACGGCTCCACAGCCGACCTCGTCATTCGAGATATTCCCAAGTGCTACGACCTCTTCCGCAACAGCAGCACCAACGAAGCGCTCTGGAACGGCACCAACACCAGCGTGTCTCAGCGCCAAGCTTTCCTGACCATCATCGAAGAGTTCAAGACACCTCCCGAGAACACAACCTACGCCGGCGATGGCTTCGACATCACCTCTATCGCCGACATGACCATCGGCGGCTTCCTCCAGGACAGTGTTCAAAACGGCGGCTTCAATCAGCAATTCGCCCAGTACTTCCTGAACAAGCCAGGTCTCGTCTGGGACAACGACCTCCACGGCAAATGGCTCCTCGGCAACTCATCAGCGTGGGACAGCGAGGTCCGCGCTAACGCAAACCCGGCGCTCCTAAACACTCTATACAAAGGCAAAGTCATCATGTACACTGGCACCGCCGACGGCTGGGTATCGAGCCACGGAACGCGCCGGGCATTCGACCTAGCCGGTGGCACTTCAAACGACCGCCTCGCCTACTTCGAAATCCCCAGCATGCCCCACTGCGTACTTCTCAGTTCAGCGCTAGCCTATAACCCCCCATGGTACATCGGTGGAACTGGGTTGGGACTGGTATACCCCAACAGTGTCATCTACATGCCGAATAACACCGGGCTAGTAGACGCTAAGCACGATGCCCTGATGGCGCTGGTCGAGTGGCATGAGGGAAATAAGACGCCGGATAGGCTTACTGCGACGGCCTTCAACGTTACGACTTTCGGCCCGTCGACGTTTCAGATTGTGAAGCAGAGACCGATTTGCAGGGCGCCGAAGGTGCAGACGTTGATAAGGACGGATGTGGATGTTAATACCGAGGCGGCGTGGGATTGTCGGTAGGGGGTGAAAGAGGACGTGTAAGCTAAGCGCCTTGGAGGTCTGCTTCTCCGAGGAGTCCTTTATTTATCATATTGCATGGTTGGTTTGAACATTTAGACAAGCACAGGAGGCCCTTACGGGCTGTTTGGATGGCACTGCCCTCAGCGAGCACGACTGATACGTTGTTTCTCGAGTTTCCATTTCTCTTCAGATATCATCGGTAACAATTATTCCGTCATCTTCATAGCTATAGAGATTGGTGTACGCTCGGTATCTGAACAGACATGTGTCCTGCTAATAAAAAGTTGAAGTATCACGTCTGTGATGTGGACCGGTCAGAAGCACTGCACTCTGGATTCGGTGGATTTGAAAGGGTTCCAACTGTGTGATTCTATTCCTTGTTCTCTCTGGCTCAGGCTGGAAGCCAGAGCCTTCTTTATAGACTACTCTGCAGGATTCAGACTTCGTCACTATAGTGGCTAAGGCTCACTGGCGTGCTGCTCCGCTGACTAGATGTCCAGGGCCCCTGAACCCCTTTATTTCTGACACACCCCTCAGATTCAAGCATGTAGATTGAATCTGATCGCAACTAGATCATGGTGGTTCTGTAAGCCCCAGTTGGCTTAGAAACCCTTGGTGAAGCGAGTAGTTGAGGGCTTTCGTCAGGCCGTCGGCAACCATGCTCTTTGAGGGTGTATACTCAATCTTAATCTTTCTGTGGTTCACCTCCTGTTGAAGCCAATGGTTCTGAATATCCACACGCCGGAGCTTTGTTCGGAAGGTGGCTATTTCAGCCTTCACAAGCCGAATGGTTTGCTTATTGTCGCACTGGATTGTGATGTGGTGGTTGTCCAGTTGTCCAGTTAACTCATTCAGCAATCGGCTCACAAAACAGCCCCTCTTTCGTGGCTTATGCCAGGGCTAGCAGCTCGGCTTCTGTTATGGACGTGGTGACGGTATCTTGCTTATTAGCTCTCCAGCCTACTAGGCCACCAAACAGCTTTATGGTGTAGGCCTGTGAGCTTTTTCGATCGATGGAGTTATCGGCAAAGGAGGCATTGCTAGCCACAACAAAGTCGTCTTCACCCCCTAACTGTAGGGCCAGTCTTCGAGTCTTGTGGAGGTAGTGGAGCACTTGATCGGCTGCTTTGTGGTGTTCCGGGCCGGGATTAGTGTTGAATCTGAATAGTCGTGAGGCTGCAAAGGCTATATCTGGCCTGGTTATCACAGCGGCGTATAGAATTAATCCAGTCTTTTGCTGGAAAGCCGTGACTGGCTGAGGCTCGGCCTTACCACTTATGGCAATAGTTCTGTTATAGCCATTATAACTTTAGCCTTTATGGTCGCCTGTGTGGTAACCAGTGTGACAATCTTGTCAAAATAGGCCGTCTGGGAAAGCCAGATTAGGCTATCTCTCAGAACCCATACCCTGAAACCACTGTAGGTTATTTCCACCGGTCAGTTGGTATTTTTACTGTAGTTATGATGCCAGATCACCCCAGCTTAGGATTGCGAACGAAAAAGGAAATTTCGTGTGCCCAGATTCATCTCAGATAACCAGGCTGGAACTGGTGGTTGGCAATGTCTTGCCCCCGATAAGTGGCTTCTCATGACCCAACGCGGTCTATCTTTCGGGGTCAGGCTCGCACTCACGTGCTGCTAGTGTGCTTCCACGCCTCCGCAACTGCGTCAAGTGCGGCCCTTGCAGGTTTCGCATCACCCTTTGTCAAGGTAGCATGCCTTTTCAGGACTGGCAGTGTCGCAGCAATGTCGGACGCGCCATCCGCCGACAACTTCTTGCGATGGGGTCGAGTGCGATCAATCGTGCTTAACGACTTTCTTTATCTCGACGGTGTAGAATTGTCACAACTCGATGACGGCCAGCTAAGGCTAGGACTACCAATAAACTCAACCGTCTCCATCGACCTCCGGACTTCGTGGGCCACCAATAACGCTCCGCACCGCGCCCTCCCAAAACCAAGAGAGGCACCGCGCACCAACTTTCCTGTTGCCTGGACTGACACTAAACGCGGCGTCTTCTTCTCCTGGGCTGACCACCATACCTTTCTGGACTTCAGTCCTACTGGGCTCTGGATGTTCAAAACCGATGGCGCTGATGGCGGGTCCTGGACCGACGAGACGTCCTCCAATGCCAACCCGGATTTCTTCAAGCAGCTACATTCCCCCGTTTTGGGTGCCGCTGTTACAATCAACGACACTATCGGCTTATATCTTGGTGGTTATGTCAACGCCTGTACTGAGCTGGGCCGCACCGATACCATGTACATCCCCGGAATGGTGGCCTTCAACATGCCAGATAGAACCTGGTATAGCGGCATAGTTGGCTTTAGCCCCTTCGGCGATGCCTCCTTGCTCGGTAGTCGGGCCGAGTACATACCCTCTTACGGGCCGTCAGGTCTCGTTATCGTTCTCGGCGGCACACAAAGCTACCCATTCTTTGACTTTAGAACTTTAGAACCCTCACCTTTTTCGATCTTATCTCCAAGAAAACGTACCAGCAAATGACCACAGGCAACATCCCCAAAGCTCCACAGGCCCACTTCTTCACGGCTGTTTTTCCCAACCCAGATGGAGGATATGAGATATTTCTCTTTGCTGGCGAGGGCGCCACGTTCGACATTCGGTACCATGGTGCGTATGTTTTAAGCCTGCCGGGCCTTTTCTGGAGACAGGTCACCCTCACAGCGGCGGGCGCAAGGTCTGGACACACCTGTGTGGCCGTGAGGGAACGGCAGGTTCTGAGTGTGGGCGGGGAAAACAGCAAAGGGCTGTGAGTATACTCCATCTTGGAGGATTTCTCCAAATACTACCTGCCTACCTACCTACCTAGGTACCTAGGTAGAGAACATTCGCTAACTCCACCACAGCGATGACAAAGATGAGGCACCCCTGGGATTGCTGGTGTTTGACATGACAGAGTTGGTATGGAAGGATGAGTTCAATGCAAAGGCCGCAGCGTATGTGAGAGCAGATGGGATCACTACGTGGAATGGCTCGCTAGATAAGGTCAACTAGTCTTCGGATAAGGTAAAGAGCCTATTTATACCAACGATCGCAGGCTCGCAGCCGAAACCGGCGGAGGAGCCTCCAGGCATCCAAGCGCCTGGGAGTAGCTCTCCGAGTGGTGCAATCGTAGGGGGCGTCCTTGGAGGAGTTGTGCTGGTTTTTGCGGTTACGCGGCTGCTTTTTTGATTGAAAAGGTCACAGCAACGTCAAAAGGCACCAAGCGGGCAGGAAATGTACGCGAAGCCAGATCTTGAAGGTCTGAGGCATGTATAGCCGTCTGGAATTGACGGCTGGTCGGCTGCTGAGCTAGGTGATCCTCAGTCACAACCGCGGTTTGAGTTGGACGGGAACTACGAACATGGAACGCCGTTACAAGGCCTTAGTGGTAGCGGGTAGTCGTGGAGGGCTTGCAGTTGTCAGGGAAGCGACATTGAAGACAATGGATTTCCTTACCTATATAGTACCCCTAATATTCACCGTCCCCTTAGCCCAATCATTGAAACTTGATTTCCGCATCTCTTATCGCAAGACAACCCGTCGAACAATTTTACTTTGTCCGCAATAGGCACCCCTTTGTGGCCGTTGCGGGCGTTTCGTCCACGATTCGTCCGTCCGCCCGGACGAAATGCGGGCGCGACCCCTATTCAGGGGCTTGGGACCGCGTTCCCCCGACCGCCCGGTCTCCGACCACTCTGCGCTAACTCTGCAATGAGACAACAAGGTAAACATGAAGTCCTTATAAACTAATTTGTTTCCTTTCTTCGTTGTGCCGGTTTTATAATTAGTTGGATCAATTACCACCAGTTCATAAGCTATCGTATCTTCGTTCCAGTTTCTGCCATCAACACCATCAGCCGTTCCGACAAACATCTCACTCTTCCAGCAATGGCCAAACCAACCCCCGACGTCAAATCAATCGTCATCATCGGCGGCTCCTGGGGCGGCGTCGCAACCTCGCACTACCTCCTCCACCACCTCATCCCCCTCCTCAACAAAACCTCTCCCTCTTACGAAGTCGTCCTCATCAGCTCCGCCTCCCAAGCCTTTAACCGTCCAGCCTGCCCCCGCGCCCTCATCTCCGACAGCCTCTTCCCCCAAGAAAAGCTCTTCGTCTCCGTCCCCGCCCAATTCACGCAATACCCGCCCTCCAACTTTCGCTTCGTCCACGCAACCGCCACCGCCCTCGACACTACCGCCCGGACTGTGACTATCTCCTCGGTAACTGATCACAAAGTTACCACCATCCCCTTCCACGCCCTCGTCATCGCCACAGGCGCTACCGCCCCCTCGCCTCTGCTAGGTCTCTCTCCCACAAACGACACCCCCTCTCTCCGCGCGAGCTGGGCCGCCGTACGCGCAGTCCTCCCTTCCGCCCGTCACATCGTCATTGCCGGAGGCGGCCCCACCGGCGTCGAAGTCGCTAGCGAACTGGCAGAGCATCTGAACGGCCCCATGTCCCGTGCGTGGGTGGGCCTCCCTTCGGCAAAGGTAAAGTCGCAGATCAAGGTTCAAATCACGATTGTGACTGCGTCCAAGCGGATCCTCCCCGGGCTGAGGGAGAGTCTCTCGGAGAAGGCGGAGGTATACCTCGCTGCATTGGGGGTGACGATCCGCAAGGGGGTGAGGGTTGTGAAAGTCACCCCTGAGGGGGCAGGGGAGGGAGATGAGCATGGGGTGACGGAGGTGGTGCTCAGTGATGGGGAGACTATCCAAGCGGATGTGTACATCCCTTGTGTGGGAGTGACTCCCAACACGGGGTTCATGACTGGCGGGAGGGAGAAGGGCTTGTTGACTGGGGATGGGCGGGTGGAGACCAACGCGAAGACGCTGAGGGTTGATGGCGCCGGAGCGGGGGCGCGGATCTATGCGATTGGCGATGCGAGTAATGCGGCAGAGAAGCCGGGCGTGCATAATACGCTGTCGGCGGTGCCGGTGTTGGTGGCGAATATGAAGAAGGATTTGATTGGGGGAGAAGGGGCGGATAGGGAGTTTGAGGAGGATAAGAGGGAGACGCAGCTGGTGCCGATTGGAAAGAGTAAGGGGGTTGGCGCGATGAAGGGGTGGTGGTTGCCGAGTTTGCTGGTCTGGGCGCTGAAGGGGAGGGATTATTGGCTGTGGACGACGGGCGGTGTTTGGAGCGGGAAGGCGTGGGAGAAGGAGCAGTGAGGGAGTGGAGTGGGTTCGAGTTGTCAGTTCGATTCTGTGGAGAGTTGTTACGGTATTTGCATCAGCGTCTATTCGCTGTTATGTAAGACGAATCTAGGCACAGAAAATTTCCTTTTTTATACCTCGCCCACGTGACACTACTTACTCCAGCTTACGTGACCCTATTTATGCAGTTTTAACTCTATATCCCCTCTCCTTAGTCTTGAACTCGTCGATCTTCCTACGGCGGTATTTATGGTAACGGTGTTTGTACTGTAATATACAAGAAGAGAAGACCGAGAGTGACTGTTAGAAATAAAAGGTCTAGAAATAGCTGGAACTATATAGTTGCCATAGACGCGCAATTGACGCCATGCGGCTTGCCACTTTTCATAGCTATAAGAGTGAGCTCTCTGGCGAAACTAGAGAGCGAGAAAGATGAAATAGAAAGAATACAATTACGCAGTTGCAACCCCATCAATTCCACCGAATCCAGGGTGCCTGTACTTCTGACAGTGACGCATCCATCCCCTTTGGATCTCATGCCATAACCAAGAATCATTGAAAAGAACGCTGGCGCTTGTATAAAGGCCAACACCTCTTGATTACTATTACTTAGATCATAAAATGCATAGTGTATCAACATTTATCTACCCCGACAACACATACACCATGTAATGATGGCCCCAATAATCGTAAACACTCCTACCGGAACCCCAATTGCAATAGCAATAACATCGCTCTGACTCAGCCCGTGCTTCTGTTGCGTTTCCTCGGATGAGGGAGGTGATTCGGTGGCAGGCTTTGGTTCGGCTGTTCTTGATGTAGTGCTCGTCGTTGCCGTGGTCGAGACAGACGTGGTCGGGGGCATTGTCGTCGTCGCCGTCGTCGTTCGAGTAGCCGGAGTAGCCGGAGTAACTAGTTCTCCACCGGCATCAAGGAATTCATTGACCGAGAAGCTTATTGGGGTACCCGTCGCCAGACATGCAGCTTTGAGGGTGCCGTATGTTGTCTTCATATTCTCTTTATCCTTGACGGCGATGCATTGCGCAATATTAACGACCCAGTTGCCGCCGTTGTTACATAGCTGTGGGTGGGGACTTGTTAGGTTGGAATATCGAGGCAGTACCCAAATGATACGTACACAGTAGTTGAAGGTGTAAATGGAGGTGGCATCGCACCCGGATTGCCGTGCGTAGTAGTCGAGGCATTGTTGGCTGCCGATAGGATATGGGGACCAGTCTAGATAGACGGTGGCTGAGCAGCCTGTGGAGAGAAGCAAAACTAGGGCACCCAGAAGCAAATTCGCCATGGTATGTTTTTTGCCCGTCTAGCTGGGATCGCGACGCAGGAAAGAAGCAGCCGATCTCAGCTACTGTATATGCGTGCGTCTGCATTCTTTAATGGCTACAAACAGTCAGGAAAGATTCAGCTTGTCTTTGCCTAGGGTACCTAAATATAGTAAGGTGGTATGTCCTAATTTCTGAGCTGCGCAATCTAGCCTCGTTGGGATGTACAAGGCTGGGGTGATGGCGCCTGGAAGCTGCCATAATTCAGTGAGGGTGTGCACCCCCCTGGCAGCTCGGTCGCGTCATCAGCAGTTTGCCTGCTCTTGGCGTTTATTGGGCCCAGATGCGCCTCGAACGAAGTCTGCATTGCAGGAGCTGAATAAATATTGCGCCGCCACAAATCTTGGACTACCAAACTCGGGAAATTTACATGGTATAACCCCCGATATCCCGCGCCAAGCAATGGCTTGGAATGGGGGGGGGGGGCTTGAGCGCTGCCTTGTCTACACGTGCACAGTCCCCAGCTGGGTGGCAAGTACTCTGACAGCTTTCCAGTCAACCCGCTTGATTATAATTATCAAGGGCCTCTTTTCGTGCGCCTTAATAAAAACGGAAGAACTGGGGTTAGAGATTCTGTAGGCGCCAAATAAAGAGTCTTCAGAGACAAAGATTCGGTATTGCGGAGCTGGGACCTAAAACTCCTTCATTTAGGGTTTAGAGGAAGTGCGTGGAGTGGAGAGATAGACATAACGGCACGATTTTGTAGTCCCTGCAGTAGGTTACAAATTATGGGGAGGTATAGCTATCGCGGCCTCAAGAAGGTGTCAGAAGCACTGCACACTGGATTCTGTGGAATTAAAGGGGTTGCAACTGGTTAATTGTATTGCTTGTATTCTCTGTTCCCCAGTTCTAGCTTGCAGCCAAAACCCTCCTTTTATAGACCATTATGTTAGATTCGGCTTCGTCACCACAGTAGCTCAGGCTCACTGTCAGACTGGCAGTGCCAGGCATCCGGTCAGCTCCGCTAACTAGATGTAGGGACTCTGAATCCCTTCCTGTCCAAACCCCTAAACATCCTTCATTTCTGACAGTACCCCGGGTAAATTATTTGCCCTGTCTTTTTAACCCGTTTCTATCTTTCCCACCCCCTCTAATCAAAGTTACAAACTTATTAGTTTAAAAGACTGCAGATTTATGGGCTTATGAAAATTTTGACGAACCTCTCCTTTTACTGGCCCTTCGTCACCTTCCCTCCTCGTCAGAAGATTTGTAAACCAGGTTGAGAGGTACTTAGTCTAAGCGTATATAATTCCATCGAAAAGCTCAATGACCATACCATCTAATTACCATAAGTTCACAAAAAAGTTACTCTCCAGCTTACGCGACCCCACATACGCAGTCTTGACTCTGTACCCCCTCTGATCGGTGTTGAACTCGTCGATTCTCCCGCGACGGTACTTATATTTCATTTCCCCCTTAGAACTCGCCATAAACGCCTGCCACAACCAGCCCCCCTTTCCACCCTTTCCATTCGCCATCCTCATGACCTCTTCCTGGTTCGGCGGGCCGATGTACACAACAATATCTTCAAAAGTTACCGAGAGTTGGTTTGCATCCCACTGGCGGGCCTCGTCTCTTGACAGCTCCAGGTCGAACGAGACATTGGGGTCGGCGCCATGGCGGAGGAACGCTTCTACCAGCAGGAAAACCTCGGGGGCTCGCTTCCGCATGTAGTCTTGCACGTAGCGGAAATCATTCATGTTCGTTTCGGCAACGAGGAATACGAAAGCGGCCCACATGGTGGTGACATCTCTCGTCCATGAGGCAGTATGGTCGGGTTTATCCGTATCACTACTATTTGATACGCCTTCTTCTGCGGCGCTGAGGCTGTACTTGATGGGGATTTCGTCGTTCGGGGACACCCCCGCTGCGAGGAGCCGGAACGGGAGTGAATTCCGCGTGTTGAGCGAGCCCCTCCTCAGAAAGCCGGCGGCAGAGGCGAAGAGGAGGCTTGGGCCGTGACGAGAGAGCAAGTCGCGGGGCTCGGCCATGAGACGCTCCATCACATAGTCGTCGTAGCGGCTGCTGCAGTAAGAAGCCAGCCAGTGGAGGTATAACAAGTCGTCGCCAGTTAGGGATTCCCCGCTCGGACAGTTGTTCCAGCCCTGGCCCCATGCGATAATACCCGGATGCTTTTGTCCGGCAACTTCGTGGTACGTGTACGGGGTCCGACGATGATGGTCGAGGATTCTCTCGCACTCGTCTAGGAGCCGCGGGCTATCGCTGACCGGGTACTTCTCGTTGAAAATGTCTTCGAAGCACTCGATCAGCGCAGTTTGGCAAAGGCCTTGCGGCCGGAAGTAGCACGGCATGGTCCGCGCAAATTTGAACAAGGCAAGCCGGAGTCTTTGGATGGCATCGGCAGTAGTGAAGCGGCCTTCTAGCCGATGCTTGGCTAGCGCCAGCCGCTCACGGTCGTTTAGGTAGTCCTGGACGGTGCGGTGGAAGAAATCGACATGGTGGGAAAAATACACATCCCGGAGCCCCATGATGTCGCACTCCCACCCGTGAGCGGTAGCAATGTCGATGGAGGGAAACCGTGGCTTCATCTCGACGAGCCCTTTGGTTAGGTTGGCGAGCTGGCTACGAACCGTCTCCTGGCGGGAGATAGTCTCCTCGTCCGAGTAGACCCGGGCTGGTCTGTTGTAGGGGAAATCGGGATCGGCCAGGTCGTCGAGCCACGAGTACATCAGGGCGTCCTTGGCGTCCCCAGACGTGGCGAGGAGGAAGACCATGTCAGACCGGTCTCGGTCGCTTGGGTCAATGTCGTTGAACAGCTGGTCGAATAATGGTTCCAGCCCGCGCGGCGTCTTGTCGAGCTTCTCCTTGAGCATAGCTGACGAGTACCGGTGTCTGATGCCGTCGACGAGCGATCGCACAACTAGCCGCACCCAGAGGAAGACCCCCTCTGCGCGCTCCGAGATTTCCTTCACAAACTCGTCGGTGTCCATGTTTGCCGTGGCGTAATTGGATTCCTTCTCCAGCGCCCCGCGGACAAATCGTTGCACGTCTCCGTGTGTCAGCTCGTGGAGATGCATCCTCATACCGGGGTCGAAACACTGCAGGAACTCCTGGCGGGGGCGGCTGGTGACGCAGATTTTGACATCGGGTGAGTCGGCGGCCCAGTCCCGCAGGCGTCGGGCCAGGTCCCAATGGTCCGTGTGGAGGTCTGCATCGAACTCATCAAGGCCGTCGATGAAGAAACAGAACCGGTGATTTGGGAAGCTGTGCTTGCTGACGAGGACCTCCATGGCCCGTTTGAGCTCTGAGAACCCAAAAGGCGACCCTTCAACATGGTGGGGATTATTTTTGGGCTTGCTGGCCCAGCACTGTGGGAAGGCTTCTCTAATGAGCTCGGGACACTGTCTGAGCGTGTCAAAAAGGAGCGAGCGATACAGGCCTCCAAGCGTCTTCTGTCCGGCGTCTCCAGAGTTCCAGAAGAAGTAGCTGGCAAAGACGAGCTTCTTGTCTCCAGTCCAGCGGCTCAGCGCGTTTTGGAGACGGGAATGCTGACAGAGGTATTTCATCAGTGTTGACTTGCCCGAGCCGGCTTTGCCCGAGATATGGTAGACCTGGTTCTCGTCGCTCTCGAGCCAGTGTAGGAATGACTGCCCCGCCTCCGTTAGCTTTTTGTCTTTCGGGCTGGGCTGGGCACCAGGCTCGAGAAGCCAGTCGAACGTGCCAAACTCGGCATCGGCAATACTCTCTAGGCGGACGGCAATGGTGGGGAAGTACAGCCGCCCCAGGATGATTTCCTCAGTCGTCGGCGTCTTTGGGATCGCGTCGAGGGCGGTAAGGAGCTTCGATAAGCCCGCGCTGATCTGTGCCAGCGAGTCGTTGCCATTCAAGCGCGTGGCGTCGAATGATAGCTCGCTTGACAATTTGACGTCGAGCTTTGCGACGGCCTCTTGGACGCCCCGGAGCTCGCTCTCAGTTCTAGCAGAGAGATGGAAGTGGCCCTCTTCGATGCTGTCGAGTTTCGCTTTGACTGCTGACTGCTCTTCGCTGCGCTAGAATCAGCGAACATATCATTCAGGGGAATTCACATGCGCTTCAAGTTTAAGTTGCGCGTACCTAATAACGAGGTTCAACCTCAATAGCAACTCAAGACGGAGAAAATTCAACCTCTGTTCCACAGCCGCCAGCGCACCCTCTTTGCGCATGCTCGTCCATTTTGCCTCGAGACTGCGCCAGACCCTATTCCCTTCCTTACGTCTGATGTCTTTGAGAATATCAGACAGCTCGGTCGACGCAGCAAGACAATCGCTAGCCAGTTTCAAAAGTGGCTCGCTGTGCGCAATGTCCAGCTCGACCTTCGCTTGCAGCGTCTTAGCGACACCATCGAGATCGTCGAGAACGGTTCCGATCTGAGCGTGTTCCAGGGGCGCGTCCGACTCGGAACGGTAGATCTCGTAAGAACCCTTGACGACTTTGCAGCAGAAATCTACCAGGCTGACGATGGAGGCTGCGAAGCTCACTGCGCCGATGATTTCCATTAGGGCGAGATGTTAAGTGGATGGCGATGGGTGATGTGTCTGTGGGGTCAGAATCCTTGGCGCGAGGGGATGGAAAGCCAAGGGGAGCCTGCAGAGTGGATTGAAGGAGGGCTGGCTGCATAGAAAGGCTTACCTAATCATGCAACGACCTGGCTTTGCAACAGATTTTCCACCAAAAGCCCCACTTTCAAATAGCTCCCATCTCCACAACCACTACTATTAAAATTAAGGAAAAATTACTAATGACTCGGGGCGCCTGTTCAGGTTGACCCTGTCGTTCTTTTTAAGTAGGCTCTGTAATATTACTATAGTCGTTTTTGTACATAGCGATGCGTTCTCTAGCGCGTGCCACCGTTAAAAAGGGGCCGCGCCGCGCGGTTCTTTGAACCGTGCTTCTTTTCAATTCATCATCCGACGATTTTCACCACGAAAAAGGTCCCATTGGGAGCCCAATGACATTCTGGCCCCCGAATCGAAGGAAGATGACCTAGCCTACGGTTGCGTTTCCTTTATTGTTCCATGCTAGGCTCCGTTTAACTAGGTCTTGTTCCATACTATGTACGTATCTGTTTTTCTACGTCAATTACATTTATGTCCCTCCGATCAGAGGACCAGTAGTCTGGGAGTCGGCCTGGAAGGCCGACTGCGAGGTTCTGTGGGTGTGGTTCTCTTTGTGGTTTGTTCACTGTTGCGTCACCGCACCAGTTCACTAGATAGGCAGTCCATATATTTAAAAGCAAGAGAGACAGCTTAGATATTAAATAGCGTATTGTAAGATGGTCCTGCACTGTACTTAGCAGCCCATATGTTCTTACCTGAAAAGGAGCCGACGCCACTTAACACTTCCCAGCCTGTTTTAGAAACAGGGCGGCCACAGCCCAGCTCACAACTTAGGAGATCATGAGTTTTTTTCCCATAAGAAAAAAGGCGTCACTTAACATTTCCTATCCCGTTTGAGAAACGTGGCTGGCCTAGCAGTGTCGGCGCGGCTGCTCACGGACAACGATGCGGCTGTTCCTCTCCCTGCAGTTATGCACCGAGAGGGTGGAATGTAAGAACTACTTGACTTCTACCGACCTACCAGCACACTAGATTATCCCTAGGATTTTGCCTCGGTCGATGTGGATATGTGCGGAATGTGTTTATAGGACTATTTTCATAATATACTTACTTCTTCCAGTACTTCCTTAAGCACGGAATAGGTGATATCTTCGACAATTTCGCTATGATTCTCTTGAGAGTCGGAGCAAACAGGACAAAGAAATCGTCGTGATAATTTAGAGCCCGCGATCTATCCTAGGAGTAATATCCTAGTAGTAACTAAAGCAGTTAGTAAGACTCTGAATATGTGTTTTACTTTAGCCTTTTTCCGTTGCTTTCCAGGGCAACCGTATAGCGATCAATCAGGGTGTACAATTCTGTCGCCAAGAAGCGGCACGGCCGAGGTTGGTTGCCTGGTCACATACCGGTTGGTAGGCACAACCGCTGATTGTGCAGCTGATGAGCCACCAGAGGCGGCCACACCACTATCCGGCGTCATGTGCTGACGCGGACGAAGCGGCACTGCCCCGGACCGGGGCAACCTAAATGGGATTTGCGGCCAAACTTTATGCATTCGATTGGTGTGTATGCTGCCTAGAATTTTCTTTTTTTCTTTCGTCAAACTTATTTCCACTGCTAAACTCGTCTGCTTGTTTAGTCCCTAACACGATGTCGACAATGTTTGGCCGCGACGCAAAAGTCAAAGACGACTCACGCGGTCTGTTGAGCCACGACGATATAGGCGACGGCGATGATGTCGTCTGGGAGCACGAGCAGAGCTCGGCGCAGTCCGACCGGAACACGGCGTCCGAGGTGTGGGATCAAGATCCCCTATCAGGGACCGACGCTCCTTCCGACAGAGCACGCGCACAACCGGCACCAGCGACCGAAGACAGTGTCGACAGCGAAGCGGCGCACGAGCTCGACACCGAGTTTCAACGCATATATCGCCCTGTGCAGAAAGACCAGCGGGAGAAGGCGCGGTTCTACCGGAACATGGACGCGGCGTGCGCGGCCTACTCGACGCGGCTGGACGAGATGCGCGAACGGCAGCGTGAGCGCGAGGCGGCCATCGAGGTGCCGTGGCTGGCGGCACGGAGGCGGCGTGAGTGGCAGCGGGTATCGGCGGTAGCGCGCGGGGCGGCCACGGTCATGACGTGCTTCTGGGGCGGGTCGGTCGCCCATGTCGATGAGGTGCCGCCGCGGGTTCCCTGGCCCCCCCCGCACCTGGCCCGCATCCAGGAGGAACACGCCGGGGAGCGCGAGGCGTTGCGCTCGGCCCACCTCGCTGTGGTGCACGAGCTGTGGACAAAGTACGGCCTCCATGCCCCAGGCCAAGAAGAGAGTGGCGACGAGTGCGTGGACAAGATGGAACACGTGTGCGTCGAGCGGAAGTTGCTGGCCGAGGTTCTGGGTGCGGTACCACTTCCAGGGGAAGACGAGGACGGCGGTGATCCCGAGGAGCGAGCGGGGAATGATCTCTAGAGGCTCCAAATACTACGTCCCACGGGGTATTTGTCTACAACTGTGGAATGGCAATTGCGATAGCAATAAAACGCTAATATGGTCCAGTTCTTAGTGCCGATACCAGAGGGGCGCAGGAGCAGCCAGTTCGCACCGCTTACGCCCTAAAACTAGAAAACTAATTTTTACCAAATATATTTATTTAAATATATGTACCTCAATCTTTTGAAACTCGTGTACATCACGCTCCCCTGACTCAATCCAATTTTCCGCCAGGCAGTACGGGGAACACAAACATTTCCAACCAGTCGACGCGCCGCACTGTTCCCGGTACCAGAACTATGGATCAAACGCAACGCGCACGCCCTTTCCATTACACACCTGCCCAAGAGGAACAAATCACCTGGTTTTTTGTGGGACAATACTAATGTTGGTTCCGGTCCGACATTCCGAGGTTGTAGAAGTGGGACGCATGCGGCATTGCAAACCGCTGTTTCGCCGCACGAGTACTCCTCAGCTTTTTCTCACTTTCAACCATTCGCTGATGTTGCTCCGAAACCAGATACAGAACAATGAAATCTGACAGTGGCAGAATCGAAATCGGCGCGCTACCGCCACCGCTCGAGACCGATGCAGTACAGGAAAGTCGCGGGGCCTGGCTCCTGTTCCTCGGCGCTTCCTTCACCTAAGTTCATACACCCGGAAACGGAACACTACCTGAAGCGAGACAATAGTGACATATAAAACCCACAAATTCCTACCCCCACAACACAACCATTACTTAGTCACTTAAGCTCAAACTTTAAACATAGGTTTTTATATACAAGGGTAATACAAAAACAAAGTTTTGAATTTTTAGAATTTTTTTCCATGACGAAATATCAATTTTGAAGTCTTAAAAGTTAACATCTGTTAAGACTTGCATTATATGTATTATGTAAGCAAGATAAATTCATCTTATATATATTAATACTTTAATACTTTTAAAATAACATTTTACTTTTCTTTTATTTATAATTAAATTGTATAATTTATTATATAATTTTAAATATAGAGAAAAAAGCAAGTTAAAAATAGTAGTATTATTAAACTAAGTAGTAAAGATAAAATGGGAAATGTTTTTAAGATTTTGTAGTAGATATATTACTATCTATAAGTTTCTAAACATATAGCAATTGTGGTGATTTTTTTATTAATTCTTTTATATCTATACCTATATTAAAAAACCAATTATATTAATAATAAAATAACTAGTTTATAAATATTTCTCACTTATATATTTCTTACTTCTAAATAGATTAATTTAACTATAACATTATTATTATTCTTAATATTATTACTATAAAGTTAATAATTTCTTACATATTTAAAATTATATAATAAATTATACAATTTAATTATAAAAATAAGAAAAGTAACATATTATTCTTTAAGTATTTAAATACTCATTTCCATAGAAAGATTTTACTTTCCTTACGTAATACATATAATGCAAGTCTTAACAGATGTTAACTTTGAAGACTTCAAAACTGATATTTCGTCATGGAAAAAAATTCTAAAAATTCAAAACTTTGTTTTTATATTACCCTTGCATATAAAAACTTATGTTTAAAATTTGAGCTTAATTGACTAAGTAATGGTTGTGTTGTGGGGGTAGGAATTTGTGGGTTTTGTGTGGCGCTATTGTTCCGCTTCAGGTAGTGTTCCGTTTCCGGGTGTTTGAACTTACGTCTCGACATGGGGTCTCTTGAGCTCGTGCAGGACATATCAGAGCTACTACGAGACGAAGCTGCTCCATGACAAGTCGACAAACGCCATCGCATGGATCGGCACGGCTGAAGCACTGCTACTGATCCTTGGCGGCGTCGTCACGGGTCCCATTTGACGAAGGAATGGTTGAGGGTGTTTATTGCTGCCATCAAGGCTTTGGGGCCAACCTAGAAGTGCAAAGGATAAGTTCTAAGTGCGCCAGCGTCTAAGCTTCCATAGGCTGACGATTGCGGATCTGTCAGTAGTTGAGTCCGCTGGTAGCAGGGCAGCAGTACCTACCGATACAGGTAGCAATTATAACAAGAACACGAAAATGAGTCCTTCTGTCACGATTTCTATTTGCTCCCTCCAATGCAAGCGGAAACCTCTAGGGCCGAATTTCGTGCATTTGCTCCAGTCATCGAATGCTGCATATACTACTCTGGTATGCGGTGCCAGTTTTCGTGGAAATCGCTTGCCCAGGTCTGCCTTCCTTGGGGCCATTCTACTTGGCTACATCAATAGTTGGCTGTGACTAGGTAGCTGTGATTGAACCATTCCCGGCTCTGGCTGCGGCCAAGTATTTCTACTCTTCATCTTCATGCAAGAGTCCGCCCCCTGCTTGTGACCATACCTAAGTACACGGGTGCCGTCGTTGAATAGTGCAATGCCCAGTCCCTGAAATCCAAGAAAGCGCTAATACTAGCTTGCCCAAATTAACCAAAAAAAAACGCATCACTCCTTCTACTCTTACCACTTTGCCGACCCGTCACCGCATAAATCTCTCTAACAACATGGCGAACGGCTTCCTCGCCAGCATGGCTCGCTTCAGATCGGCCGGCGGTACCTCACCGCTGAGGTCGCTGTTAATCCGCGACAGCGGCCGAATCGAGAGGTATCGCCTCGGTTTAAAGTATTTCCTGTCAAGCTACAGTTAGGATACCCAGCAGCTAATATGGCATCTCTTTGGGACAACTTACACCAGGCCAAATATCATCAATGCCGTCCCTGGTATCCCGAGTCCCAGCACTAGGCCCAATACTGTCCTATTGCTCACCCCATTCGTATCCTCTTCTAACCACCCTTTGAGGTCAGCCGCAACTTCGCCCGGCTTGAGCACTCCTCCTATATGACTGGAAGAGTTCGTGTCCAGAGTAGTCGGGGTCGGCGTTGGCGGAGGGGCCGGCGGCGGCGGCGGGATGTACGAGATGGGCGTCCCAGCAGAGGAGATCAGCTTTCGGGCGCCATCACCAAAGGAGATCATGCTGGCGACGGTTGTGGCACTTGTCGGTGGAAAGTTAGGGGTCACTCCCGAGGAAACGGCGGTAATGTACGTCAGGACTGATGTGTACGTGGTTGTGGTCTGCAGGGATGCAGGGCAGTTTATCACGCCCGAGGATAGACAAGTTTGCGCGGTGAAGGTGGCGGTAGATGTGAGCGTGGCGCTAGTCAGGGAGGCGGTGGTGTCCCGTCGTACCCAGGGCAATGCCGTGACGCCGCGGCCAAAGATGCCGTGTAGGAAGCCTCCGCGAGAGGTGGTTGTCGGCGAGGCTACCATGGTTGTGGTGACGGATGGGGAGGTGATGCGGGTAATGCAGGCCGAGGTGAGGGTGGTGTAGAAGATGGGGATGGAGGTGTTGGGCATGGGGCCCCATGTGTGGTCGCCAATGGCGAGAGTGGCACCCGCGGCGGCGCCAAGGGCAAATTGGTAGACCTCGACGACTTTGATGTCGCACACGGGCTTGCCTCGGTCACTAGCGTTGGATGGGACGCTAACATTTGTGACGAACTCGGCAAAGTTGGCAAAGACTTGGGCGACGACGCCGGCGCCGATTGGGAGCACCCCGGAGAGGATCGCATGGAGTGGGTTGGTCATGCCGCCAGTGCTGAGCTCGAGGCCGGCTTTGAGGCTGAAGCGGAGGACGCCGGTTAGGACGGCTCCCTCGGAAAGGAGGGTCACAGGGAGAAACTCGAACTGGCCACCGGGGCTGGAAGCGAGGCAGGTTAGCTGGTTTCTCACGGAGCGCTAGTGAGGTGGATGCGTACATATCGATCCGGGACACACTCTGGCTGAACATGTTTAGCTCCATTCCCACACCCTTATCAAGCTTCAGATGGAATCCGCTGGTGATGTCCACGGCGGTCTGGACGTCGAGGATGAGGTCTAGGACGCAAGCAACCCCAGCAGTGATGTCTCCCCCGACTGCAATGCCCAATGGAGATGCCGAAGAAAACAGATTGAGCGTATATGTTGCGCCTGTAGCGAGTTTGGTGCTGAATAGCATATACAGTTCAAAATCCTCGTCAAACTCAAACCGAACCGAGACGCTCGGCAATGGCGCCAAATCCAAGTCGAAACCAACATCAATCGTCGGAAATTGGAAGTCGTTATCATCGTCATCCTGGCCGAATATATCACCGGGGAGGAACCCTTTCGTGGTGTTTTTCATGACTGCCTCGACCTGACCAAGTGCTCTCTCAGTCACGTTGGTCACCACATCCTTGATCTCGGCCGTGTAGTTGGTAATGATGTCGCTGAAGTTTCCGTTGATGGTGAGGGAAGCCGAGGCAATGCCCTTGATGTAGCACGTCTCACAGACGATTTCGACGCCGATCTTGTTGGAAATGCCGTTGGCCCCGGAACTAACCTGACTGGTTCTGTGAAATGTCAGTGTGTGCTGGATTTAACGGGTTGGATTGACGTACAGGCCCCCTTTGAGGAGGGTGGCCCTGCTCCAGCTGGAGTCAAGAACCGTCTTGTTGCTTACAAACGTGACGTCTCTGCCATCAATCCTAACGCGATTGAGGCCCCTCGCAATACTTCTCAGTGCCTCTTCTGCCGCGATCTCAGTGGCAACCATCATTCCGAGGACTGCGGCCCAGAGGGGTACCTTGGTGCAAACGAAAGGCTTCATCTTGAATGTTTCGGCTGTGATAGCATGCCTTTCTTACTGTTTGCCAAATGAAAGCCCGGAAGAAGATGAAAGAAGGGGGGGGGGGGTATATCACCAAAGAATTTGTCTACGGTAAGTCGGTCAATGATATCTGGTGGCTACATAGAACTCTTATTTATATCTGTGAAGGTCTCATTAGGCACGCCAGCACCATTGGCTTCACCATTTGTTCTCCTCGACAGTTCACCCAGATATCACAGGGCTGTTTGCGCTTTGCGACACGTTAGCGCCCAGGCCCTGTTAACCTGAGGCGGGGCCTATAGTATTATTAGAAGGTTTACTGGGGTTGCGGCCAAAACACAAGGCCTTTCAAGTAGATTCTGCAAGCTTCAACACCTTGGGGCTGCATGCGAACGACCTTCACACCCAAAGGTTATAAGCTAAAGCAGCGACCTGATCAACTTTTACCTCCAAGGGCCCAATTTTGCATTTGCGCTTCGAACTTTAGTATCTTGGAGAGGGCAAAGTACCACACAAATAGACAAGACACTCATCGAAATACTTGGCCACAGAGCATGCTCTCTGGTTTGCGGCTTGTGATAAGGTGAGTACCTATCAAGAGACCGTGCGATACCATCTATTTGCACTGTACAAGACGCATTCATGAGCGACTGCGCTGTTTCAGCTTTGCCTGAGGACCCTGGAGAACCGGCTGCATATTCGAAGCCAGGGTCACCCCGAGAATTACAGGGCAGCAAGCACTGTTGTCCCGGAATATTACCCGCACTTGCTATTAGTGTGCTGTTGCCGAATTATTCGGCAATCTAGGCTGCGTCAGGTGAGTGACTCGATGACTGGATTTGGAGTTGCTTGGATGACGGCTCTTTCTTAGCTCGTCGACTCTATATATAGCTAGCAGACGATCCCGGAAGTGGGGCCTCCCGGGTTTTTTCAATGCGTTATTACTCGGCATCTTCGAGAAGAATGTAGCTAAATTAAATCCTTAACCTGCAGGCACCAGCCAGTGCGCTCTGGCATGCGGCTCGTGAACTTGCACTGAGCATGATAAGCAGCTAAAACCCCATTCGTAGTATGTACATAGACAGTAGCTGTCAGATACACAAAGCCCAGAGCACCAAACATAATTTAACACCATGAGTTCGGGACCCATAGCCTCTGGCCAGTCAAGAGGAATGGTAGCTGAGTCGCTGAGCTGCCACAACCAACGCAAGCTAGGCAAGCTTGTTAGATCCAGAAATGATTCTCTGGCTGCAACCCAACGGATAGATAAAAGCAACAGAAAAACACACAATTCCATAAAGTCCCAACTATCCAGAGTGCAGTGTTTCTGAGAGCGCCTTTGGGATGCTAATTCTAATTGGTTGGTTTATTAGATCCGTGTCTTCTGGGCCCGGGCCCGTGTCTCGGACCATCGGGTCCTTCGCGATTGGTTATGCCTGCTCGAGTCTCAGACTCCACTACGGGCCGCAGGAGGGTCGGTAACAACGGTCGGGCCGTGGTATGCGGGTTTCGGAGACGGTTGCAAAATTGGCTCCGCCAACACGCCTTCATTTCAGCGGCAATAAGAAGAGCCCATTATCACTGTCAAAAGTGGGGTAAAGATGGTAAAGGATGATGTGCATTTTGATCCGGCCATCTCAAAGATAGCATCTCGACCATATTGTCCAAAGTACCTGGCAGGCCACCGCATCAAATTCGGAAAGACACACCAGTCTCAGGACACCAGCCCCTAGAATGTAACCCCCTTGAACGAATGATTCCGATGAAGCGGGTATTTGCCGATGCGCGCCAAGGGGAGAACCAAGGGGAGAACAGGCGCAATGTGCAGCCACAAACCGGAACGGGAAAATGCCCTACCTCACCCGACAAACCTCGGTCCATCGCACGGACAATCTCCCGATTTAATTTTTAATTTTTTCCAGCACGAATCGAGGGGTTCTGGCATTATAGGGAACTGCGCACACAATGGCAGCTTCTGGTACAAGAGATTGGCATGCTGACTGCCAGTGCCATGACGGAGAATGCTGAGTGGCAGCAAACAGAGTAGTGGCTGATATACAAATGGGGGCCATGGTCACTACATAAATTCACCTTAATGAAGCTCTATGTTGCAGTGAACAATGAGTAAACAGGGCGTCAAAAGAGATAGATCTTGCAGGGACTGGTAAGTCGGGATAGGACCAAGCAGGTTCCGAGTATATATATATATTTATTTGGGTACCATCTCCAACTTACTCGCCATTCCTATTTACCAATTTGATAGGCAACTCTCGCCCTTAGCTCTTGGAATGTGCAATTCCCGACTCATGGTGCTCTCGCTCCCACGTATGCCCCAAGCGCCATCCCTCTCGACTGCATTGCCGTGTCCTTGTACGCTTTTTACAACTGTCTACTACCAGCGTTGGCGCCGTGCTTCCCGGTATAGGTAATTTGGTCGGCGCGATCGGCTTGCCGTGGGGACTCGACCGGGCCACCCCTAAGGGCCTCTGTGCTCGACGAGCTGGGTGGTCCGGTCCGTGTATTGATGACGCTTTTACCATCGACCGCGTTCTTGACACTGTGCTGGCCTTGGAGCTCGTAAGAGAGCGCGTTATCCCGTGTGACGCCCATGAGATGTGGGAACACAAAGCGAAGAAGAGGACGGAGAGTGGCAAGGCAGGAGCAGATGATACCGCAGTGGAGCTCAACGATGGACCAACAGGCGGTTGCAACGCTGGTCCAAAAGATGTCTTTGGATTGAGTGCGTTTGCTGAGGCTGAAGATGCGAATGATTGAGATGATGCAAGTGCTGCTCACCCAGGTTGTTAGCCAATTCTTTTTGTACAGCCCGACAATTGGGGTGCGGATAGAGAGGACTGACAAGAACCCGAGACCAAAGACGACCAAGAGAAGAGCCTTCTGCTTCTTGCCTTTAGTGCGCAAATTGATCAGAGAGGGCATCGGGATGAGGAAGATGACAAAATCGGTAGCAATGTTCATGGCCGAGGAGAGGTACCAAACAGGATCCACAGGGAGACATCGGTCCTTCATCGATGGCACGATGGAGGCCAGAGGAAGACAGGCCAGGGCAAGCAGTAGGACCTGAACGACAGCCCACAGGCCGATAAAGACAAGTGCCCATCTGCAGATCAACACTGTCCGTTCCCCCACAAAGAGGCGCCGATACTGAAGTAGGAATGATACCTTGATGACGTTTGTACCGAGATTGTAGACGACGATGACAAAGTAAAGCCACTGTTGTCGAGTCCAAGACGTGAGCCGCCGGCCTGGGAGTGTGGTTTCGAGCGGGGTATGTGACGGCCGTGCGTACCTTCAACTGCTTCAGAGCATCCTCCGCCGATACCGTCCACGTATGGCGACCTAAACCATGTCGTGCTTCTGTATCATCTCGTCAGCTTCGATCAATACAGCCCGGAACGGAACAGCCTACCCATCCCAGCACCGAGGGCAGTGAGCAGAGCGAGAACCTGGGCCGCAGACATGTCAGCTTCGTGCTGACAGGGAGCCCACACCGAATCCGTACTCTACCTCAGCAATGACGATGGTGAAGTCGTCGGTGCCTGCATAGTGCAGAAGGTGGAGGCGGGTGTAGAGCCGTAGGCCGAGAAACACGACGGAAACGACGGAAAAGGAAACGCAGATGGCGATGACGGCCCCGAACTGCGACTCCGCGTTGACGATCGCATCGTTGGTCGCCGGTCCTCCAAGGCTGGCCATTGTTGCTGCGCGGTGCCTTTGATGGTTCCGCGCCTCCCTGTGTCGACGTAGTCACCAGCGTAGCTGCAACCGAAGGAGTGACGATGCTACATTGCGCGCGGCGATCTGGGAGTGGATTGCGATTTATTCAGTTATGCCTTTCGCTGGGGAAAATCCGGGCAGCATGAAAGTGCAGAGGCTCCATGTTGGGTGCAGCGCGCTTGCGAACGCGGACGACGCCTCTGGCGCGATTGACTCAGCTACCATGTAGCTTTAGCTCGCCGTTTCGAGTTCAGAGTGCAGGAGAATTGTAAAATCCAGGACGTTGGTGGTTAGCTTCGGAGCAGGGAGACCCACCGAGAGCATTATTACTGCTCCATAAAGCGTGTCGATGAGCGAGCCCGGTGTGATGCCCCTGCCCATCGTGAGCTCAGCCGCTGGCCCCGCTTTCTGGCCTGCCCAACCGCGAACCGACAGTCCTCACCGAGGTCAGTGCGCTGCCCGAGGAGCCCTTCTGCCAAGTGAACGGGGCGTTTAAGGTATGCGTCCGAACGGAGAACTTTCCCCGGAACTAGCGGCACTGTGCCAGCGCTGCGGCTGTAAGGCCAGCTCCCGAAGTGTTGAGTTCACAATTGCCCAATTGCAGACCCGCCAGTCAGGATCTGCGAGCACCCGACAGGTCGTCCCTGTGCCGCTGTTAAACCCAGGCGCTATGTCAAAAATACCAAGGGGCTAACACCACGATTTCCGTCTCAGACCTCGTATTTTGGAAGGCCCCGAAAGATGATGTGCATCGTTATAAGGGTTCCAGCTGTGCCGGCCATTGTGTTTTTTAAACTGAGAAAATCCATTAACTCGCCGTTTAAAGGAGAAGGAAAGCCCAGCAAGAACCTAACTACACGAATACAATACAACCCGTTCTCCACCAAAGTCACTTGTCCTTATCGGCCTTGGGCCAACTCCATATGCTCTCTAAGCTCCTCCTCGATTTGAACAAGACATAACTGTGACGACCTTGGAGGCCGCTAGTTGGGCCGGCACGGTACCTCTTAGATAGCTAGTATAGATAGTCATCATCGTGGCTACGATGGCCGGGAGGGACTCTGGTTCCTCACGCTAGTATTACATTATTCATTTGTGTCCTACTCTTCAGACTCACCTCCCGAGAAGGAAGCTGTCAGGCAGCCCGGCGAACCTACCGAGCCTACCGAGCAGCCCGAGAGGGAAACTGCCGAGCAGCCTGCTAAGCAGCCCGACGTGGAAGCTGTAGAGCAACCCTGCAAACAGTCCGAGAGGGGAGCTGTCGAGCAGCCTGGCGAGCCCGTCAAGCTGGCGAGCCCGTCAAGCAGCCTGCCATGCCGCCCAGCAATCAAACTGGCAAGCAGCTTGACGAGCATCCCGTCGGGCAAACTGATAAACAGCCTACCCAGCGAAGCTTCGCGGTCGCCCTCAAGCAACCCTACGTCTACCAGCCCGTCGTACAAGCCCCGAGGCCCGTCGATCCCGAGTCCGAGGCGAGACAGGCAGAATGGCAGAGGCTATTCGGCAACGGCAGGCAGCCGCAGTTAGACCCCAGGATACCGTCGTGGGCTGCAGCCACCGTGTATAATCTCAATGCCGAGCGGAGGGTGGCAACTACGTTAAGCCCGGCTGCGAGAAAAGGAAAGGCAGTGCTCCGCAACCATGGGAAGAGGCCCTACGTGCAGGGACGACAAAACCCGTATGGCAGTGGCCATCTTCCAGGCAGCATATACCGCAGAAACTTCAAGGTGCAGTACGACCAGAAGACTGCTCTCCGGGCTGTCCGAAAGCCGTGCCGCATAATGTCAGGGGAAGACCGCCAGAAGGCGTGGCGTCAGCATGTGCCCAAGTGTGCAACTGACACGCCGCATGCTTTCAAGATCCCCATCCCGAGCAACGGCATGATCAGCGTCCTCAGCGGCTCGAACGGAAAGGTCTGGGAGCAGCTGCTGCAGCTTCTCGAAGCCAAGAATCCTCTACAGTACCGCCCGGGGCCTCGGTGCAAATGTGGTTTAACGAGGAGCTTGACAAGATTGTCGTTGGGCTCGCGGACGAGCCTATTAACACGACATTTCGCCTTGGCGCTACCAAGCTTTGGTGGGTGTATCTGGACATCCTGGACTGGTTGGCGAAGCCTGGCAGTATGACTATTGTCGAGGGCATCAAGCATGCGTACAGACACTCGACTTCCGGTCGCGTAGAGGATCGCATCGCGCTCCTCTATTCAGCGCCGCCCGCCGGCAGCTCAGAGGCTCCTGCCGAAGGGACAGGGCAGCCCGGGGGGAAGCCGTCAGAAACAGCCGACACCACAGCACCGACCGCCGGTAGCTCGAAGACTCCGCAGGGGTCTCAGCAGCCTGAGGCCAAATTCGATTGCGGGCCTCTCACAGCGCTGACCGACGGCAGCTCGAACGATCTGGAGAAGCTCCGAGCGGCTGTTTACAAGATCGAAGACGATTGCAAAGGCCGGCCCCCATTTGAAAGTAGACATGAGACCACTCTCAGCTCTTTGAGGTAGTCTGGAAATGAACAATAACTTCCTCCCACAAATGATTGAATACGTGATATGTGCTGCCGTGATTGAATGTGACATGAGAAGTGATTTGTAAGAGAAGTTGGGAAAATATCTAGCCCATGTTGTTCTCCACATCCGATGACGACCTCCCATCTCCCACGAGCCGGACGCATCAAAATATCAGGGTCAATGTCCGACTTGAAGCCCCTTTGATCAACAGTCGGGGCAGTGCAGCATCTCCAGCCAAATCTAAGAAGTGCGTTGCGGACTCTAATGTCGCATCCCAAAACATCGCGACGAACGGCGTCTCCCTCCGCAAGCAGTGCCTAGGCGTCACCGATGCCATCGAGTTTCGACAGTCACCTAGAAGGGATCAAGCCAGCATGACACGATGGCTGCACTTCGATGATGAACCGAATCCGGGGTACCTTTTACAAAGTGACATCCTTATGCGCTTTCCTTTGGCCCGGCCTCTGTCCTGTTTGCTTCAGTCGGAAGTCTTTCTTTCCAATGAGTCAGGCATTGATTGGTCCACGCCTGAGTCATGGGTAGAAGGCTCACAAGCAAGCTCGATTCTGATTCACAGTCTTGTCCAGCACAACTAAGGTATAAAGAGACGAATAGTTCCACATAAACACCGAAGGCGCATGTGTTTCATGACCCTAAAATCGACGAACGCCCGTGCTTATAGTCACGTGACTCTTCGTCACGTTTGATCAGTCTAGATCAGCCCCGACTCAGCTTCGGCTAATATTTGCCCATTGAACAGCACAGCATTCCGAGAAAATGCAGTTTTAGCCAAAGGGCCCAAAAATGGTCCTGTATAAGGAAAGGGCCTAGAATTGGGACATTTGCACCTGCAATAGCCACCACCCAGAACTTCATAGACAATTCGTCTAGGCCTTCCGCTTGGTAATGCTTATATCTATTACTAGTCGTTAATACTGGGGATATTTAGGAGATGCCTTACTACTGGGTGTTATTACGAGATGAAGGGCATTTCGTACATTGACACCATTTAGTAGTTATCAAATAACTATATTTAGAAAACATTCTAATGCCAGGGTAGCCTAAAGAATTTCTAGAAAGCCCCTTGCATTCCCCTTCCACATTTCCTCACTACTATTTAGGTTAGCAGGGGTTATGTAATTTCTACTGCCACCCAAACCCTTATAACAGTCTCCCCTACCTCCTCCTTATCTTTAAACACACCTCTCAGCTCTTCTAGTCTTATACTATCAATAAGCCTGAATTCTTACAATATAAGCCCTAAGCCTAAGAAAAGCAGTTTAAAGGGTGAGGACCCAGACGACCTGATTGAGAGAGCTATACAAGATGGCCTCTCTGAGGATAAATCTGGCATCGATAATAAGCTTATCCACAAAAAGCTCGCTCTAAGCTCTAAGCCACAGTACGTAAAGATGATAAGCATATGGGTTACGTTAGTTCTGCCTACAGATTTATATTTGGGAACCTATATTAACGACTTATAGGTACGAGAAAAGATTCCCTAGCTCCAACTTATACAATATGGAGATAATGAAACATTTTATAGAGAGTGTCAGACGCTTGATTAAGGCGAGGTTAGATAAAAAACTGAACAGACTAACTGTTAAAATAATATGGAATAAGGTTTGAAGATTCATATCGGCCTAGGAACGTAAGACTAACCTACCTATCCTTAAAGAAGTCTACGACTTAATATACCTTATAAGTATGTTAGTGATCGTTAGATATTTTTATAATTTTGACTAATATAGGATAGTATATTTAAAATGTTCTAAGGTTTAAAATTCCTCTTTCGATTATGGAAAAAGAACCCACATTCTTAACTATCAAGAATTACATTTACATGTAAGAGAAGTATTGGAAGAATGACCACTATAATTACGTCTATGAAGGAGTCCGGGTATTCCTGTCTTACTTATTAAATATACACTGTTACATTAGTGTAAGGCTGTAGGAAATCTGTATGGCGAGGTACTGGTAAATATAAGGAACAGTATAATTAAAGGTCACTTTTAGCGTTAAATTCTTAAATAAGACTTACTTTATATAGTTAAGTGGAAAGATAAAGAGTTAAATATTAAGTTAGGTTTTAAGAGAGATCTTACTAAAGGTATGTAAGACACCTTAAAGAAGTAAGTTAAAAATCTCCTACAGTTTAACAGTTTAGAAATTTAACAGAATATACTTAAGTTAAAGCACCCTTTTTATAAGGGATTATCTCCTACACCTCCTCTTTTCACTAATAATATCTTATTTTTATTAGCTATTTTTATTTCACGTAGCGCATTTAGGGAATTCCACATTATATAAGACGTCCTTACTATTAAGCTATTATTAGGAGAGAAGTACTAGATCTTAAAGTGGGCTGATAATATTCTAAGCGACCCAGTCTTCCTTAAGATGTCTGAGAACAGCCTTATTTTAAATAATTCACTTAACTTTAAGACTTAAGACAGTCTTATCCTTAAGCACTATAATAGGCCTGTCCTTAATGCAGTCTGGCTTAAGATACCTTAAACCCACCTTACTTTCAAGGCCAAAAATAAGGATATTTAAGGCCATTAGTGTTTAGATTAAGTAAAACAGGCGAATTTCCTTAAATAGATAGGCTTATATACTGCTTGTAAGGAAGAATTAATTAAAGTTAATAATAAGACCTTTAACTCTCTTTAAGCTAAAGGATGTTAGAAACTAATTAGAAACAGATAGTAATTACTCTCTTAGTTAGGTTATAAAGTTTACTAAGTATAGAAACTTAAAAACCCTTATTAGTTATTACTTAAATAATATAAGTAATGTAAATAGTATAACTATATATCTTAGCCTAAAATTACAGTGTAACGTTACTAAGGACTTCTAATCTGTCTTTATAGGTTAGAACCCAGGTCTCCTGCAATTACTCCCAGTTAAAGTTATTAAGGAACTAAAGTAACATTAAGAATATATTAAACTTTAGGAGTAAATTAAAGTTCTCTCTCTTAAGATTAAAGTAGCTATTATAAAAGAAGTATAAGAAGAACTTAAAATCTAACTAAGTTAGACTTATTATTAATTATAAAGGCTTTATAATATAAAATTAAAGAAATATAAAAAGGGTTAACTATAGGTTTATAACATCTAATGTAAGACTTACGACGAAGGTGACTAATGTTATAATTACTTTAATTAAGTTATCTACTATATGATTTTTAAGTAAGATTGACTTACAAACACCCTTATATTAGCAGTTCTATTACGTAGTCCTAAGAGCATCTTTACTTTTAAAGATCTTATTACCCTCTTAAAAATGATTCCCAAGTTGTATATTAAAAGATATTTCAGCTTATAAAAGGTCGTTATCTAGCACATTCTTACAGTAAGATAATTAAAAGATATAAACACTTACCTAACTATAATATAAGTACCTTTAACATTACCTTATTAAGATTCTAGTTTAAGGAAGATAGCATTACGTATATAACTACTTTAAGGATAACCTTAAAAGCTAATACAGGTTTACTGTATTTTATTCTATCTACAGTATTTAAATTATTAATACTATAAGTTAGGAAACTTATTATTAAACCTACCTTAAGAATACAGATATTCCTTTCCACTATAACCTAGTCGTTTTCTGCCACATTATAACTTATTTTAAGTATTACCCTATTTATCTTAAGAATACCCTCCTCCCAGCTAAATAACGAATATAGTCTTTCAAAGATCTTACCTTTTAAAGGCGGCATATCTCCCAATATATCTTAAAATACCTTAAAAAGATGATTACGAATGGTTTTATTCTATGCCCATATCTGCGTTATTCAGCAGATATTCATTCAGAGCCTATCTTATAGCACTATCTTAAAGATACTTATTGCACCCTTAAGCCTAACGTAAGGAAGAGGTGTAAGTGTCTAGAATATGAGGATATATTAGTTAACATATTAAATAATCTGAAAACAAAACAGGCTTACCCTTAAGTTAAGTTAGTAGATTAGAGTCTTAAAACCTCAGCTAGCTGAAAACCTACTACTAAACGTTACTTTAAAAGTTATACCAGCCTTAAGTTTATTAATATCTTATTACAGGATTACAACTAAACTTTAAAAAACTTAACCAAGACAGCTATAGTACTTAACAGCTCGTCATTATACTATAATACTAAGGATAACACTCTTTAGGATAAACATAACGATTTTTCCAGCAGTGGTACTCTGCCCTTATCTCTAAACGATAATTTTAAAGCTGCACATTAAGTGGAAGAGGACTTATACTCTCCTAAGTCTATATTATTAAGTACTGTTACGGATTTCTTTAATGATGTAGAACACTGTAATAATAACTAGGAACGGAATATTCCCTTTCTTAAGATTTTAAATTACACGGATAATAGCGACCTAATAGAATTAATTAATCTGGAACTTTAAGTTTATCTTTCTAAATGTAACCTGTTAGAAAATTCTAGCTTAGCTAAAGATTACTACGAAAGTATATAAAGGGCTGTATTAGATAACGAAAAGTCTATATTAGGGCTGACTGCTAACTAGGAAGGTAAAGAACAGGTAGTTACAGTAGACGTTAAGGCTAGGATATAGAAGGTTAAAACATTACTTATTAAATAGAAATAAGTCTGGTTCCTTATAAAGTGGAAAGGGTTTCTAGATAACGAGAATACGTAGTAGCACTGTAAGGATATAAACTTAAAGTTAATTAATGACTTTAAGGCAACTTACGTAGGGAATTGTTTAGGAGTACAGTTAATTAATAAAAGAATATGGCATGGGAAAATATAATATCTTATTATATAGAAGGGCCGTCCGGAAAACGAAAACTTATAGGAGAAAGAGTCCACTATAAGTGTTAAACGGATTAGAGAGTTTAAGGCGGAAAGGGGTAAATTAGAGTTTTAAAATAGGGAAGAAACAGCTCTACGGATAGTAATATTAGTTCTTATTTCTAGTAAGTAGAATATCCGTTTATAAACGGCGATAATTCTTAACCGCTTTTTAGTAAAGTTTCATCACTTAATCTCGTGGCACCTATTTATCTTGCCCTAGCCTACCCTCTCTAAACTTAGTAAAACATTTAGTTAAAACCGAATAGCCATTTTATCACGGCTGTGGCACCCTTGGATTGACCAGCCGTAGCCTGGGTGGCAGATGCCACTAGGGCTGGCCGGTTGCACCACTGTTAGCGGCGAGCGCCCACCGCGCCTTAGTATAGTTTAGCTTCTTCGTCTGCAAATATTACAATTTTGCTTCTTTCAGTGCAGCTCTTACTAGTAGCGGAACCGTCACATTTTGTACCTTTTCTCAACAGACTAGATTTAAGCAAGGCTACAGGGGGAGATAATCCAGACCGTGATAGCATGGCCGAATAAGGCGGGCGGTGTAGGCGGTGGGCGGTTAAGCAGGCAGTAAGCTACACAGGGCATTCATAACAGCCAAATTAAATAGGCGGTGAAGCTGAAAGTGGTAAGAGTGAAGTGGTAAGCTATCTTAAATTGAGTAGGCGGTGTGTTATGAAGACCAAATTTACCCGGTCGCTTAATCTAAGCCTAGATCTCAGTCTCAGTAATACGTCAAGTTAGGCAGGCGGTAAGAGTAGCATCCTGTCGCTTCACTTGGGCCCAGATCTCGGCCCATTAACCATTTGGGCTAGCGGTGAAAAGGAGACCGATTTTAGGCTATTAAACTGCAGCTTAAAAGAGCCCTAAAAATGGACGAGACTATTAGTTTAAATGCGAATACAGTATATTTAACTTGCTGCTCTTTACACAATCTTATAGCAATAGCGCCTTGCAAGATGTTGATACGGTAAAGTAACGTGGAACGACGGCGGGGAAGGGATAAATGCCGTGAGAAGCTTTCAGAACATATCTGTACAAATACATAATTTTTTCACTAGTAAGTAGCTAACGTCTGTTAGGCTAAAGGTTAAGTATTAGAATAATGCCTAAGGAGATTCGTCTTAAGCCTCGTGTGAAAGACCCATATGCTTAGAAGGTTCTACTAAGCAAAGAGGAGTTTTTCTCGAAGATATTTTCCTTAAACCTTATGTTGAATGAATGAGGTCACAAGTGCATAAAGAAGATAGTGTGGAAAGAGTGTGAAAGGGTGATGAATTTCAACTATCTGAAGAGAGGGCGAGCTGTAGTTATTATAGTTATGGCCCATCGGCTTATCGGCCTCTGGAAGAGGCTGAAGGCCGACTGCCGAGATAGTGCCGAGCCTTAGCGCTTATGTGGCGCATTTAGTGCCGTAAAATACAAAGTGGGGCCCTGAAAGGGCCCCCGATTGGATCGCACTGTACTGCACAACGCAGTTGTACAGTTATTATACTATATTATAGTAGGTAGAGCTTATACGTAGCACTTATACCTAACAATAGTCCTATTTAAGCTTCTTCGAATGCAGCTAGAAGGTGGATTCCGCGATGATTGTGAGGAGTCGCAGGCTGCATTTAAGGCTGCTAGGGAGATTAAGAAGTACATTGTCAGGGGGATTATATACTTTGCTCAAAATCACCATATCGAAGTCAACCTTAATGCTAAAAACGCTATTAAGAAGTACGCCGAGCTTAGACGGAAGTATGGTCACGTAAAGGCCTTGTTTTAGGACAGCGGGTATTATACGAAGCATACTCCAGAGAGCGCATGGATCCGCACGCGCCCTGACGATATGAGCTAGGAGGAGTGGGATGAACAGGAGCACATGGTAGAGATTGTCAGAAGCACGGCACCTTGGATCCACGTGTGTGTGTGTGAAGAAGTTGTATTGTGTGTGTTGCTTGTTTATAAGCTTTCTAGCTCTGCCAGAAAGCTCTCTTTTATAGATCTATTGCATGAACCAGCTTACGCTAGCTCAGTGGCTTAGCGGTTGGATTCCTGGCTGTGCCAGGCATCCTCACATGAGCTGACGAGAGCCCTGGGTTCAACCCAGGGGTTGAACCCCTTCTTTTTAACAGAGATTGCCACTCGGGAGCACGATAATAAAGTACTTAACGGCCTCCATAGTGAGGGGCATGACGAGCCTCTTAGCAATATGGAAGTTAAAGCTATTTGCAATACTGCCCTTCAGATCAACGAGAAGGCCGTTGGCAACGTTTTCACAGCGTTTAACTAACAGCAGGCGAAGGAGCAGATACGCTCCGACGAAGATCTACAGGAGGAACTGCGGAATCGCGACCGAGCTGCTAAACGCTTACCCGGCACTTACTTTACGACATCTACCGGGAGGGAACCCACCCTAGGGACGGCACTGGACAATCCCAAATCCATTAGGGCGTCTCTTGGATTTAATCTGCCCGACGGAAACGACCTATTCAGTATCAACGCACCAACCAGCGCGCAACCTTTAGGTAGTAACGATAGTTTCCTTACCAGGTCTGGAGACAAGGGTAGCGAAGAGGACTCTAAGCGTAAGGTGACCCCGACCCTTACTTCCCGGCTGGTACTGATTCCGTGGAAGGGACCCCTGACCTTAGGGACGGCCCCAGTGGATTCTTTTTTGCGCCGGCCCTCCGATCGGAGGTGCCGGACCCACAAGAGGTAGATAAAGCTCTGTATTTATTGATATGCCTTTGAGGTTTAGCATTAAGATAGACAAGAAGCCTTCTTTTTTCTTTTTAGCACGAGGATAAGTTTTAAGTAGCCCTGCTAGGTTTGCATTGCTTGTAGCCCTTTAATCAGTAGTAGAGGGTAATAGACTTAATGATTACTTAGCTGTGAGCCTTTGCACTTTGCATTTAAACACTACCGTTACCGACTGGCTATATCAATTGACATAGCATTACCATTCCTGCCGTTGCGCTGCGTAGTGTGTGGGTATGGTGTGTATAGGAGGTATTTCTCCTGCATTAGTACTGGGATCCCGGGCCCAGCTAAGTAGTAGAACGGGCGTCGGAAATGATCAGCCATCTGGTGAGATAGATCTCAATTAGCCAATCACGCCCATGGTTAAGAATGCGGAGGACGCTTAAATCTCAGGTAGGAAAACAAGATGGGGTGGATGGTAATGAGGGGAGGAATGGTAACTATATAGATAATTGAGTTTTAGCAACCCGTAGGTTCAGATTCGCATGGAAGTCATAGGTACAGGGTGATTATCACTTTGTACAGCAATTACTAGCAGCATAAACGGTAGTTTTCCAACTTCATCGTTATAACATAGGTTATACCATAGCAAATACAAAATTCTCCCCTTATTAGGTCAACGTCACACAGGAACCATCCACAAATTGTACTTAATTTATTCCACACTAGAACAGACTATTGGGTTTGGCCGGTAATAATTGCCATGGAGAAGAAAAGTAATCGCATTATACCTTAGTAGCCAGGTAAAGGAATGCGGGTTTAACGACAACATACCATTATTTTACTATAAAGTTACCTTTAGTAATTTCCATGTTTGTGCGTGATCTTAAGCCGCTCCTGAGCTAGGGTGGGCTATGGGTGAGTTAGTGTAGCCTAATTTTAGACCCTTAACTAAAGTTACCATCTAAAGATTCTAATACGTTTCTCAGTTCATGCTAATCATGCCGTATAGAGTGCAGCCACTTTAGTAGTAAAGTTAGTCGTAAAATAAGATTCTGCTGGTATAAATTACAGCCTAGACATTTAATTATATATAGTGAGGCGAAGTACAGAAAGGGGCGGTGGAGGAAGGAATGTCCTCAGTTCCTTATTACTCTCTTAATAATTTCCCCGTCATATATTAGAAAGTGTAATATTATATACTATCCAAAGACATGTACTAATATATTTTAAGATATTCCATTATGCACTGGTATACTGTGGGATATCCAATCAGTACTGGTATATCATGTACCATTCCAAAATTCGAGCTGGGGTATTATGTACCATCCCAGGGCATATACTGGTATATTCTGGGCCAAAATCAGGACCGCGGCCTAGGATTCAAGCCCAATGTCGCCCCATTACAGTTTCCAACCGCGCCTATACTATATACTAGTATATACCTGTAGTTTTAATTTTAAGATAGAATTTTCCAGCTTGCCTGAATTGTTACTTATCTTGGAGTTGTTCTATCTTAATAGACTTATTGTAGCTACGCCTCTTTTAGTTCTTTATAAACCGTAATATAATAAACTAACTGGTTTAATACTATTATTAGCAGTAAACTAAGGCGTTTACGCCGGCTATTAGTAACTTAAATGAGACAATCTTTATATTAAAAGCGTGGCTTTAGTAGGCTAAGGCGCTTAACTATATCTAGCTCTCCAGTTACTAAAGACGTTAAAACAGTAGTTATAATAAGTTAAGGCGCAGTATTAAAATTCTAATAAGGGCTAATATAAAGAATAAGTGTGAAAAGTAAGCTTTTAACAGCCTTCCACCTACAGATAGACGGCTAAACAGAGTAAGTTAATTAGATACTTATAACATACCTTTAAACTTATATTAACTTTAAATAAGATAATTAACTTAAGTTATTACTAACAGCACAGATAACCTATAATATAATATTAGTTAAGTTAACAGGTATATTATTATTCTTTACTAATTACAGTAAAGAGCCTAAGCTTTATTAGGGCCCACTTACCAGCACCCCTTAAGCCATAATTTACGTAAATTAGATGTAAGAACTATATAACCACTTATAAACCAAACTTAAGTTCACATGTAAATAAATAAAAAAGTTTACTAATAAACACTAAATTAAATAACTAATATTTAAAAAAGGACTTTATTATAACGGTAAATAAGTTAAAGGACTGACTCTTTAAAAGGGGGATTATATCTACCTTTTTTTATAAAACCTATATTTAAAATAACCTAATAAGAAGCTTAACTTTAAAAGGTACAGACTGTTTTAAGTTAAGAAAAAGGTCACCATCTCTAATTATAAATTAAACCTACCCGTTAGTATAAAGGTGTGGATTAAGGTTTTTTATATCTTACTTTTAAAACCCGCCTTAAAGGAAGTTCCATTAGAAAAGAAGATTAAGATTAACACTAATAAGGATAAGTATAACGTTAAGGAAGTTATAAATTTATAAAAGGGAAAGAACACATTTAAGTATCTTATTAAATAATTAGATTATAACCTTAAAAGTAACTTATAGGAACCAGTTAAAAATCTTAAATACCTAGACCTAATTACAGAGTTCCACTAAAAGAATCTAAACTAATTAAAACCTCTTATAAAGAAAAAAAAACGTCAGGTAAAGGTTAAACTAGCTGGTGTAACCTTAAGGAGGTAAACTAACCAGTTTACTTTAAAAATAGAAAAATAAAGATAAGATTTAACATTTAAACTGCTAAACTGAAGAGTAAGACCATTATAGGACTTAAAACCTAAGAAGTGGTAGGAAACTCCTTAATAGGTATAGAAGGATATTTATCAGAACCTTAACTATAAGTTATAAAAACCTTAAACTTAATAAGGAAACTGGACTTTTAAGGCTCCTAGTAAGCCTTACACAAAGGCATATATATAGTAAAGGAGTGTATTTATAAAAGTAAACATTATTAAAAAAGGAAGTTAATAAATAAAATAAAATAAAAAAGTCACCCTAGACCCTTTAACCCTAAAGGGTAAGGATTTAAAGTAATAAAAGGCCCTTATAGGACTTAAACTCACAACCTCTCACTAAAGGAAGTAAACACGCTACTATTACGTTAAAAAACCATTCCGTTTAATTAAAAGAAAAGAGTAATAAACTAAGTTATAAGGTGACTGTATGTAGTAAAGACCTAGTTAAGAAGTTCCCCTAATTAAAAAACTTTACATCTTTAAAAAAGGCGTCCAGTTTAACCTCTTTACCTTCTTAAAACTTTAACAGTTCCGTTTCGTAATTAAACGCCTTTACAGTATAATCTTTAAGTTAAAACCGTTACTTATAAAAGCACGTTAAACGTACTAATACCTTTTAAAACTTAACGGTAACCTTATGTAACTATTAAGTAACAGATTTAACTTATAAGTTAAGGTCTTACTTTTTAACTAAAAAGGCTTTTAACTTTACCTTACCCACATTAAAAACGTCATATTAGGAAGGACGGTACCTCTTTAGGTAGTAATTACAGCTGTTAAACCTATTTAAAACCTGGTAAATAAGTAAGGGGACGGCAGACCTGTAAAAAGAATAAGGGGACATTTTACCACTAAATATGTATATGTAAGCTGTAAGGTTTAAACGGCGGTTAATGCTTTTACCCTATTCCCGTTTTAAAACCCAGGAGCCAGACACTTATTATATAGTAAAGTGGTGGAAAGAGAAACTTACCTCTTAAGTCCTTTATAGAAAAAGAACGTTAAAAAGGGGGAATTATATAATAACCTTACAGACCGTCACTTAAGCCAGGGCAGCCTGACAAATCCCCTATAAAAGGAATAGTGTAAAAAGACAGTGTACACTATCTAGGTGCACTAAGCCAGGGGTGTAAAGACCTAAAGCCTTTACGATTAATAAGGTGCTGTTTACAGTATATTAAGTGCTCGTATCGTGAGCAGGAGAAACCTTATAAGTAGAACGCTTATATAATGTAAGGTACTTATATAATAAACATTTACAATACTATAAGTAAAGTATAAAGTACCTCTTAATTAGTTAGTGTAGATAGTTATAATTATGCCCATAACCTCTATAAGGGACTCTGGGTCCTCACACTAATATTTAATTATTCATTTATGTCCTACTGTTCAAACTCACCTCTACGCATTATAGTGACAGCAACCTACAGTGACATTAAACCCCCCGTCTAGGAGTGCTAGCTTAACAAGCCGTCTTCGGAACGCCCCTTACCTGTTAGCGTCCTACCATACGTTCTGTCTTAACCCGCACCAGTCCTCTCAAGGCCTGTGTCGGGTGCAGGTCGTAATAGGAGGTTATAAAAGGTGTTAACTAGAAGTTCGGTAAGAGGTGCGCGTGTAGGCGTTAGGACTGGTTTTATAGGTAGAGGAGCTGTTTATAAAGCTATTATGTAAGTAAATTACTAGGAACGAAGCTCTTCGCAAAGCGTAAGGGCTAGAGAGGAAGGAAGATTACTTACTGCTGTGAAGCTCTCACAGCGTGCCAGAGGTTAACTACGGTGCCGGCACACCTTTACCTAGGCTGGATCGACCGCCCTAGAGACCGCTGGGAGCGCTGTAGCCAACTAGAGGCCGCGAAGGCGTGCATTCTTCGCGAGAAAACGAGGCCATTCACGCGAATCCTTGAGTAGAAACAGAAAGAATTGTTAACGTTAAGCGAAGGTGTTGATTACTCTGAAGAAGGCTAATTGGAAGGGCGCCAGTAGTGGGGGGATGGAGCTGGCAGAATTTCGACTCTGGAAAGTAATAATTTTAAAGAGGTAAGAACTAGTCCTTTTCCAGAACGGAGCTAAGCCTTGTTCAGCCGTGGATAGGTGGCTGGAGCGGTGGCTTTGCGTGGCTCGTGAGCGTGCACGTTTACCGAGTAAAACCGGATTTTGTGGAAAAATACGGTATCTCAAGCGCTGCTCCCCACCATGCCAGCAGCGACGACGAGCTTCCCATTACGCCGAAGCAGGTAAAGAAGCCTGCGGTCAACAGTAAGCTCACCGTCACAACCCACCCGTTCGAGTTGTTGCTAACACTTATTCAGAGACTCCTACCAAAGCGACGGCCGCTAAAACCAAGTCGACACCCGCCGCGAAGAAGCCTGCGAACACCCGCAGCAAGGCGACCAAGGTCGAGGAGCCGGTCAAGGAGAATGAGGCGGCAGACAGCGATGAAGTTTAAAAACACTACATGAAACAGACCAGGGAAACGCATAGACAGACGCAGACATTCGACTGACTCGAATCAATCACACATTGCCAACCATATTTTAGGCAATACTCAGGCTCCTACCCGTGATGTGTGATGTTTGATTCGAAGTGATGCCAAAACAGACATGTGATGGTGCTTGGCCATTTGTTGTTCTTTCCACTCGAGTCGGTTGGCGCTCGCTGCCGGCCATCAGTCTTGACCATGAAGGAGGTAAGCCGAGCCTTCTGCTGGATTCTGCACAATCCTGAAGCAAGTGTGTGGCGTGCATTGCGTGCTTCTAACATATACAACTACTCTCACAAATCCTCGCTCATTAATTACAATTATAACTACATATGCCTTCGTATTTAAGGCTTCTGATTCTCCTTCTGGTTCTTCACGGATGGGCCGGTTTGCCCTGTCAACGACGAGAGTCTTGGCAAACGTAACTGCGTTGGGGTGAATTCTTTGCTGATAGACTTGGTGGGCGAGACGGTTTGTGGTGACGACGGTTCTTGCGATGGTGCCACTACAGTTCGTACTGTCATCGCAAACTTGCCTGGCGCCGGTGCCGTCTCTTGAGGAGGAGGAGGGAAGGTGCGCGACTGCTCCAACCAACGCTGCAACCTCCTTTCGATGAGCCCTGTATCTGGGGGGCCCTCGTCAGGGGGCATTCCAACGATGTCAACGTCCGCGGCTCCAGTCAGGGCAGCAAGGCGGATCAAAGCCCACTGTATATCGAACGCCATCTTCATCTTTTTGCCGTCGGGCTCGGCGACAGGAATGTCAAAGGTGTCACCAGTGGTGACCGGGCGCGCCGAGGGGTAAAATGCCACGACTCCATCATCAGCCAAAGGACTTTGGTCGTTGCTGAGGTGGGCCCGGAGTTTTCCCTCGTTTCTATCGTCTTTCTGCCACGACTTAGTAGCCTTGGGCATCCAACTAAACTGAACCCGCACCAAGGACTCCTCGTTTCTTTCGCTGGGAAAAATGCCACGACATTTAAAGCCGAAGTAGGCTTTTCCCCACCAAACGTGGAGCTGCGGATTGAGTGACACCATGTTCCACAGCTTGTCGGACACCGCAGGGTAATCGTGGAAATTCCGTTCGACATCCTCATCATAGTCTTGGTCGGACAAAAGGGCTGGACCCAATGAAGCCAGGCAAGTTCTGAATATGCCGACCCGTGCGTCGCTATTGCACGACGCCCAAGGGATAATATGGCACGCATCCGGGTCGGCAGTGCCGATGACGACGCATTTCTCTTCGTCTAGTGCCTTGCGTTGGGGGCCCAGCAGTGCATTTCGTATCGGGTTCCCATCCTTGTCGAATCTGACGTCCGGATCAAATGGGTCGTCTCCTTTATCGGCCTTCTTGCCCCCCTTTTTGCGTGACCCTGCACTTCCTTTTCCAGTTAATTTGCGCTTGGTTCCTCTCTGGCTGGTCCCAGAGCTGGCCGTAGGGTTGACCGTGGGACTCCAAGACTCGCTGCTTTCCTCTTGTTTTGTGAGAACTATGGAATTTAGTAAATAGAACCGAAATACCCCCAATTGAAAAGGGTCGATGCTCTTACATATTCTCAAAAGGGTCATAAGCTTCGGACCTAGCAGTGGCAAGGTACTCCGAGCCGAACGAGCATTCCTTGCATGCTCTCGCAAGTAACTAAGTGGCGCACATAGCAGCATGGCGAAAAGCTCTGCGCTGACTTCCACCTCGATTTTCTCGAGATGCTCCTCAATCTTCTGGATGAGCTCGAGTCGCTGGGCCAGCTCGTCGAGCGGGAGAATGCTTGTCGTGTTCTCCCGCGGCGGATCGGATTCGACAGATAGGTAGCGCATTAGTGTGTCGCGCTCGTGTGCGGGTCGATTTCGCTGCAGAAACTGCAGTACGAGCTGAAGTGTTTTCTTCTCCGACTTCGTTGCCGCCGTCTGGTCCACAAAGTGACTGATGTCATCGAAAACGTCACTGCCGCCTTGCTCGACGCTCTCGGTAGCCATGTGGTCGGCCATGTTTGCCACTGGGATGTTGCACCGGATTGATAGTGAAAGGACGGAGAATTGTCAAGATTTTGTGTGGGAAGAACTCTCAGGATTTGTGCGGAAGAATTTGCACGATGTGGAAGGAAAAATTCTCAGCCTGTTTGTTGCGTGGGAAGGCGTCGGTCGAAGTCGGGTGGGGCTGAAACTTGGAAAATGCCCCTCCACCCCACCTCACCTCGCTAGTGAAGCCCCCCGGCACACCCCAAGATTTCGCAAACGATGCACAAAACTATCTTCCCAGATTGTACGGGATGTACATTAGAGCGATGTGCCTTGTCTTCGGTGTTACTCCTGTATTCTCATAATGGCTCCAACTTGCGGGTAAGCTGCAAGGCGCAACCAATCTCTGAGGCAAGATATCTTGCGTCTTTGCCTCACTCTCTGCTGTAATCCGTACCATTGTGTCTGCTGTGATGCATTTGCGCTATCGGTGCTACCTGAACTTCTCCTCCAGGTCGTTTGGGACGCCCAAATATATCTGCCGAATTATTGATGCACCACCTCGGCTCTATCATGACTTCCCTCTTCCTCGCCCAAAATAATAGTTATGATAACAATTGTTGGTGTCCGCTCAGTGTTTCTATCTTTAGACAGAGCGGGATTTCTTTGCCTCTTCCAGGTCCTTGCTGTCTGAAATTTTGCTGAGCACTAAACTAGAAGGTCAGCCTATGCCCAACTGACCTAATCCAGAGGAAAATGAGAATACGAACGCCGAAAAGGCCGCTTAGTCGGAGGGGTCTTCTTGGGGCCCGACCGTGAGAAGTGCGGCCCAAACGGATTGAAACGAGGATTGGTGAACAGATTGGTAGAGGCCTTCATAACTGTTTTAATTTCCGATCTTTTTTTACAGCTATAACCCTTAGGGTTATAGTAGGAGTTTCTTCTACCTTTTCCAATCCTAATTATTATAACCACTTAATAAGATGTGTATTTTTAGTATTTAA